>Ga0209186_1002482_pt1 | contig 13094 bp, 9 predicted proteins | sample SidtaG_FD_187426 | JGI IMG/M metagenome (GOLD analysis project Ga0209186, IMG submission 187426) | Marine algal microbial communities from Sidmouth, United Kingdom - Sidmouth_Male2 metaG (SPAdes) (version 2) | ecosystem: Host-associated > Algae > Red algae > Unclassified | place: Sidmouth, United...
ATTGCCAAACATAATACGATATCTACCGGTATCTGCTTTAGCAATCAATGTTGCTATTATTATGAAGGTGAACAGCAGCCAACTTCGTTTGGCCAGTTCTGATTTAATTAAATGTTCTATATTTATTATAATTTTCATTATTATTTTATTTAAGTTTTGGAATTACAAGCACCTTGTTTATATGCATGGCTTGTTTATGCTATTGTTTTAAATAGGGTTAAGGAAAACAAAACGTATAATTTTATATGCTAAAACAATTATCAATAAACAGGCTGAATTAGCAACTGCTAACCCAATTGAATTTTATTGAATAAACTTATTATTGAAGATTAATATTAGTTTTTGAGTTTAAAGGAACCCTTATTATTAAGTGTTTTGAAAATACCAATTGAACCCTAAGCAATTAAAAATTTTTGAAGATTTATTGACTAGTTTTGAAAGGCTTAAAATCTTGGGGCTTACTTAAATTTGGTTCAATTGGTATTATAGTTATGAAGTAAAAATTAGCTATACAATTATTTTTTTATTAATAATTTGCTTTCATTAACTTTTGAGTATTAACTTTGTTGTTAGCTTGCATTGTACAGAAGTATACCCCTGTTGGTAGTGTTGATGTATCAAACATAATTTCATTTATACCGGCTTGCTGTTGTTCACCATCTACTAATGTTGTTATTTGTTTACCCAATATATCTGTTATGTATAAAGAAACTTTTGCATCATTTGCCAACTCATAACTAATAACTGAATGATTAATTGATGGGTTTGGCGAAATAGCAATAGTAGCAGAGCGTTGTGTTAGTTTTGGGCTAACTGGGGCTGTGCAGGCATTGGTGTAATTGCTTATTTTGGCCGTAATTGCTTGGTCTTTTATTACACCACTTCTTACCTTTAGTTTTTGCCCTTCGCTTGAAACAACTATTTGTGGTGTATTGTTAATTGGAATAAAGGCAACACCTTCTGGTTGAAATTCATTTGATACGTTCATTAAAGAGCCATATATATAACCAGTCATATCAACCTCCATTATCTTTTTGCTTTCCTGACTTATTACTAACAATCGGTTTGAAGCTTGATTGCTTGCTGGAAACATTTGTCCTAAATGATAAATGCCGGCAGCATCTTTAAATTGGCTATGATCCGTTCTTTTTAGCTTTTGACTTAAATTTAATTTGTTTTTTTGAATTAAATTTACATTACTGAAATCGTTATTTGATGCGATCTCAAATTCGAAAATGACAATATCAGGATTACTAAATGTACCAATGCCAAAGCCTTCCGTAATACAATATAAATGATTGTTATTTGGGTTGTAGCTTATTCCTTCAATACCCAAACCGCTTGCAACAGATGCAGCAGTAGCAGCTGAAATATCAAATGAACTAATATAACTGAGTTCTTTATTAAAATCATCATATTCTAAAAAATAAATCAATCGGGTTACCTCATCAATCAAAGCAAAATACCCGTCTCTCAAATAAGTTAAGCCTTCAAAATCGGCATCAGGGTTAACATTGTCATCTGCTTCGTGTAATACAAAATCTGAAGGCATGTTTGTTAATTTAATGTCATATTCGAGGTTGTCATCTATGTCATAAGCTCTTATTGCATGCCTTTCTGCGCCTGTGGTAAATTGTGTATTATTCGGCACATTAGTGATCGCATCATCCAAGGGCATAAACAACATGTTTTCTTCAGGATAATAAGCTAAATCAGAATATTCAACACCTGAAAGATTGGGTACTGGCTTTTTTTTGTTTTCACCCCCATACTCCTCGTGCATAACTGTTCTTGAAATATTATTGCAATCAACTAAGGCCTCAGCTTCTATTTCATATTCATTACAATTAACAGGCTTTGTATAGGCTAAAAATACAGAACCATTGCCAGAATCAGCTTCAAAAAAACCAGCTCCCCCGTGATCAATAAAAATATACTTACCTGCCACAACATTAACTCTTGCATTTTGTTTTAATGTGCCAGTAAAAAATGTGAAATCATTTACTATGTTAAAATTTTCCGAATCTAAATGCTCATCGAAAATAGATTCAGAATATTGGCAATTAAAATTTTGAGCGAATACGTTATTTGCAAATAACCAAACCGTTACTACTATTATTATCTGTTTCATTTTTTTAATTTTGAGGTTAAAAAAAGCCAAAAACTCAATGTTGAAGATTTCAAATACTTTCAACTATATTGAATTTTCGGCGATTTATAATTTGATTTAGTTTTGCGAAGTTTGCAAAGCTTTCATATCACTTTTTAAGTTGTTGTTTTCTGCTGCTAAAGCTTCAAACTTTTTGTTCAACTCAATAATGTACAAGTACGATTCTTCAATTTTCTCTAACAAAGTTGCATCGGTTTTGGCTAAGTCTAAACCATTATCGACTACCTCTTGTGCAGAAGGTACATTTGGTAAGTGCTTATTTTCTTTTACATAGCTTTCTATCTCCCCTAAAGATAACATTTCGTAATCTTCTTCAAAAACATAATCTGCCCAATCGTCTGTAGATAAACCAGCTACTTTTACTTTTTCGGTTAAAATGCCTTTATCAACAAAAAGTTTAAACTCATTGGAACTTATTTGTGGTTTAGTTTTGTCACCGCCCTGAAATCCTAAAAGATACGAGCCAATAATTACTTTTCCATCATTCCAGATCTGCATTTTTATATCATCGTTTATACTAAAGTCTGTAGATAATCCTGTTCTATGAAGAAAACAGAATTTACCATTACCATCAGTTAACCCTCCCCAAGCTTGTTGGCCATTAAATTTTCTAAAATGAAATGCACCTAAATATTCATTATTTGAATTATAAAAATTCATAGAACTTTGATCTACTCTTGTAGATGTAACGTCCAATGAAGCAGGGAATGCTTTAAGATTAAATACTGGGCCATTGTTAGAATTCCGAAAATCGATTTCACTAATTGCGTTGTGAACCAAGTTGCCATCAGCATCTAAAATAGGATCTGACTTTATAGATATCCCATTAGGTGTTTCTTGTACATGCTGTGCCACAATTACATTTGCTGAAAAAACAAATATAAATAATAAAGCAAGGGTGTTTAGGGTGTTTAGGGTGTTTAATGTTAATTTAAAATTTGTCATTTTAATTTTATTTTAAGTTTAAAAAAATTTAGAGTAAAACATTTTAATTTTATCGTTTTACTTATTGTTAAAAAATAATTATTGCGTGTATTTTAGTAACTTTTATGTAGCTAAAAGTGGGCTTTGTTAAACTACTTGCTGCAAGCAGCTTAACGGGTTTATTTAAGGTTACTTCTTTGTATCGTTCTATTTTAATTTTAGGGTTAAACAATATTTTGAGTATTTTTTATTACTTTTAGTTTACTACCAGTAGTTTTTGGGTGCTTATGGTTTCTTTATTTTTAAGGGTGCAGTAATACATACCCACAGGTAAGTGGCTGGTATCAATATTAATTTGGTGTAGCCCGGCTTCTTTATTTGTGCTGTTTAAAAGCTCTATAACAGGTTTGCCCATAATGTCAGTTAATACTACATTAATTTTGCTTGCTTCCATCAGTTCAAAATTTAAGGTAGTTTGATGTTTTGAGGGGTTTGGGTGTATACCTAATTCTACACCTTTACTAAGTTTTGATGTATCCTTAGAAATCTTACAAGGCTCATCTGATATTTCGGCACAAAAAACAACTCCGTTTTGGGTTTTGAAGCCAGGGGTAAATTCCCCTGATTCAAGTGAATAACCCGGTTCGAGTAATATATATCTACCTGCTTGAAATACTATATCTGTACAGCCTGTAATATATGCTCGAGATTTAATAGTATTATTTGCTTTGAAAGTATAGTTTCCACTTAACTCATCACCCAGCTCGAAATCTTGGGCGCACACAGAGCTTAAATCATTATTGTTTATATCAAAAGCTATTTTTAAACTATCAGAAGCAATTAAAATATTATTATTTAAAATATTAATATTTCCAAGTCTAAAATCAAAATCTCCCTCGTCATTTCCATCTTCATTTATTTGAATAATGATTCTTCCAAATGAGTCATCAATTGGAGGAGGTTTGCCATCTTCCCATATTAATGATAACTCTAACCTGTTTGTTCTTTCTACGTTATGAATATTTTCAAATACAGGCTTTTGTTCATCTCCAATTTCACTAAAATCAAAATGAGCATCTGAAAAAGAAAATGTATCCAAATCAATCGTAAAAATTAGTGCTTGAATAGTATTGCTTCCAATTAAACTATCTATTTTTAAATAAAAACCTGAAGAACCATCACTTGCGTAACTCAATTTAAAATGCTCCTCTGCTACTGAAGGCCCTGCTTCAACAACTTGATCTGCACTATCTAAAACAAGATCGGAAACTGTTGCTTTACCAAAATTTTGGTGTAATGCATAAAGATCAGCAGGACAGATGGAACCATCTCCATTGGCATCTAAATGTTTTTTGTTAACTCCCCAAATAGAGTCATTCCAATTTTCACAATACTGAGGTAACCAGGCTGTAGAAGCATTAACTCTTACATATCCTGTATCACTACCAGATGCAGTACCTTGACTCCAATATAATAAATCTAAATGGTTTACTTTTTTGTCGTTATTAAAGTCACCAGGCATTACATAATCTGTTACATCTTCACAGTAACCTCCTAATCCTTGGCAGAAGTCGCTCCATAAGATATAAGACAAGCCAGTATGTGCACTAATGTTTGCCTGCCCACATAGTTTCGTCATAGAAACAGGTAAACAAGTATCCATCTTATTACCTTCTAAAATCAAGGATTGAAGTTTTGTGAAATTTTCAAATGAGCTTGGAACTTTTCCAGTTATCTCATTATATTTAAGTATTAATGTTTCTAAATCACTTAATAAAGTAAGGGTATCAGTTAACTGACCAGTAAGTTCAAATTCGTCCATTTTCAACCAGTTTACTCTGTCATAGTTATTCAACTTTAAAAAGTTAAATGTGTCAAGATTACAATCGGCTGGCGGATTACTCCTGTCAAAATAATCATGTACTTTTTGATAATTCATTTTCAATCCCAACTTTCCTTCCATATAATTGTAGATGTGCTTTATTGCATCCCAATCATCTCTATTGCACTTGGTACAAATATCAATGTCATTTTCGGTATCAAAATTATCGTGCGTCAAATTTCCCTGATCCATAAAACTATCTAATTCACTATGTAAACAACCACCAAAATCATTTCCAGATAGTTTCAATTCTTGCAAACTCACTAATTGAGCAAGCTGGTAGGGGATATAATCGCTTAACTTATTGTTAGACAAATTAAGGCTTAGCAAATTTGTTAGCCCTTCAATTTCAACAGGATTTCACCTGAAATTTGATTGTTTGCAAGATTTAATATTTGTAATTGAGTTATATTGCCAATACTTTTGGGTAGTGTACCGCAAATATTATTATTACTTAAATTTAAGGTAGTTAAGTAATTTAAATCATCAATTTCAATAGGAATTTCGCCTGTTAAACCAGCATTTTTCAAGTCAATTGAAGTTACACAACCGTCGCTATTAAAAGTAACACCACTCCAATTTCCTGGTATTGGGCCACCGAGTGTTCTATAAAGCTTTAGTAATACTTTTTCATCTCTAAAAGGATCACAAAGATTAGAAACTACACCGGGGCATAAGTTGGATAAATAATTTCTATCCACCAGGTACGATTTTTTCATCCGCTCAATTTGTTCATCAGTAAATCGGCTTCTACATTCAGTAGGTGCATAACTCATGTAGTTATATCTAACAGAATCTCCAACATTATATCCCATACTGTAAACATTATCCTTGGCATCTCTATACTCACATAGTATGTCACAATCATTATTTACAATAGGCAGCAAGCCTCTGCCTCCCATATATGGCTCTGCTGGTGTATCGCATAGCCCATCTCCAGCAGTTGATCCGCAATTTGCACCATTCGCCAATTCTCGCTCTGTAATTCCTAAGTTAGGATTTTTCCCTTGATGTGTATGGTACAAGTTAAAGAAATGTCCTACTTCGTGTATAAGTGTGGTATTACCATTTGCGGCACAATCATTTCTAATCACTATCCAGTTTTTTCCTGTTTTATAATATTCAGCCGGAAAGCTGGCCCAACCACATACACTCTGTCCATTGGGGGCGATAGCCTCGGGTACAAAGTATATGTTAAGTGCTCTGGCTGCTACAGTTTTTTCTGCCATTTCAAATTCGTTACTATTATCATAAATGGAATAGCGAATTTCTTTTAAAGAAGTAGAATAAGGTATTTCATTGATTGAACACAAATTAAAATGAAATCCAGCTTGGGAAAAACCAGTATTTAAATCATTTAATGCATATTCAACCCCAACGGAATCTATAGTAGGATAACCCCATCTTGAGAACTTGTGTCAGCTTCTAAAATGTGGGCTACAACGGGTATTTGCATAGTATCATTAATTAAATTATTTACATTAAGCGAAACACGCATTGGTTGTGTTTCTAAAATATAGTTAGCTTGGTTTGAGGTAAACTGGGTTGCACAACTGGTATTTGCTTTTGCAAAGGTGTGTAGGCTACATAATGCCAAAATGCAGTAAAATTTAAACAGGTTTTGAAAATATTGCTTCATACTTTAATGTGGTTTGTTTAAAAAATTATTTTTTTGTGTTGTTGTTAATTTGATTCAAAAGTATTTCATAAAATTCACTTATTTTTACACAAAAAAAGGCAATCGCAATCGCCTTTTTTCTACTACTACTACTTATAATCTATTGAAAACGAGTCATTTAAATTTTTAAGGGTGAGCCAGAAATACGAAAAAAGCAGTTTTTTATGTATTGAATTATTGAAAAGTTTCTCCAAAAAAGAGCTTCAAAAATTCAACCTATTTATAAATAGCCCATATTTCAATACAGATTTAAAGCTAGTTCGGCTTTTTAATATCATTGAAAATAAGGTATTGAAAACCGAATTTAGCGATCAATTGCAAATTCAGGTTTATCAATTTGTATTTGAAAAAGCTGAAAATTCTACTTTAGGTAAAGACGAAAAGAAAACGCTGAGAGCGAAATTAAGTAAGCTTAATCAATTGGCTCATCAATTTTTAGTTTTAGAAAATATAAATGATGATCAAAATTGCTTTAATGATCGATTGTATAAGAGTCTGCTCAACAAAAATCAATTAAACTCGTTTTTAACTATATTCAACAGAGATAAAAAAAGACTTGATTCAAAAAATAGAAAAGATGCTAAAGACTTGGAGCATTTATACAAAATTGAAAAACATTATTTAGAGTATTTATTTTTAAGTGGGAAATTGCATGATTATAAAGAAAACAATATTATAGCAGTTTTATATAATTTAGATGTATTTTATTTACAAAATAAATTATCTCATTATCTTGAGTCAATTGTTTACCAACAAAACTCTTCATTACAATACTCATTAAATAAAAAATTATTCGAAGCAATAAGAAATCTTCTCAATTTAACTGAATTTAATGAAGAAATCAGTCTTATGGTATTAAAAAAGTCAGTTGCTTTTATAGAAAATTCTAATTTATCAAATTACAACAGTTATTTTACAATGCTACAAAAAAATCAAAGTAAAATATCAAAGGATAACCTCAAAGGATATTACCAACTTTTACTAAATTTTTTGGTAAAAGAGATCAAAAAGGGAAATATTGCTTTTGAAAAAGAACTTATTAAGCTATATCTTTCTATGGATCAAGAGAATCTTCTTATTGATGAAGGATTGATTTCACCAATAAAATTAAAAAATATTATTGCAAGATTTTGCAAGTCTAAAAACTTTAAAGAAGCAGTTTATTTTACAAAAAAATATTCTGAAAATGTTAGACAAGAAGATAGAAAAAGCGTATATCATTATTGCCTTGCTATGATAGCATTTTATCAAAATGAATATCAAGAAGCTTTAAAATATCTTCTTGAAGTAGAAGAAATTAATATAACCTTAGAAACAAACTATCGCCTATTAATGATGAAAATCTACTTTGAACAAGATAAAAACTACAGCGACAGAACAGAGCGTTATTACCGCTCGGCAGAAAAGTTTTTTATAGACAATAAACTATTATCTACTGAAAACAAAAATAGCTACAAAAATTTCACCTACATCTTAATTAATCTTTATCGCTTAAAGCATAATGAAGGCAAAATGACCATTGAAAAGCTAACTCAAAAATTAGAATTGCAAAATTATAACATTGATAAAAAGTGGTTATTAGAAAAAATAGAGGAGTTGAAAATAAATGCTTTATAGCAAGTAAATAAAATTCTATTATCTATTTGTAGCTGTAAACTTCCTATAATTTTAGCTTTTTTAATATTCCTTAGCAGCCCATTATTTCAAAATGGTAATATTTTTAAATAGCTTGCGTCTATCAATTCAATTTTATAAAGAATATAAGCCGAAGAGATTTTAACAAACTGGCAGCCAAGGCGCCTCTGTGGTATTTTAGCTTTTTTGCCTTTTGGTGTTAAAGCCATTACGGTAGAAGCGCTATTGGCAAACCCTTGAAAGTGGCTGCGAAAAAATCAATAGCAGATGTTGGATTAAACGCCGCTACTAAAGCTGGGGCTACTTATGCCGATGTACGAATAGGCCGATATTATGTAATGCCTACTGTTGGCTAAAATCAGTATCATTTGGTAAATCAATTTCATTAGAAGTGTATAAATAATTAGGTGCATTAAATTCAATATCGGGGTGATCTTTGTATTGTTCAATTAATCTCAAAACATCAACTTTGGCATTTTGTTCATCAATTTTCAAAAGTTCAATGGCTAAGTCGGGTATTTGTTTTACCACTTGTGCTTTCATCTTAATGCTAAGGTAGCTGGCTTTGGTTGAAGAATTGCCCTTTTAAAACTTTACAATATGTTCACCTGATACATAGGGCGGCAGTTCGCTTTGTGCCAAACATAAGTTAGCGCTTGTTAGCAATGCTAAGAATAGCTTTAATAAAAATAAAAAATTTCTCATTATTTATACATTTTTGAGTCCACTCCAAAAACTTACCGCTCAATTTTTGGGAATCTGCCCAGCTACTGCATAGCCAATAAGGTTGCCAACTCTGATAAAGTCAATGTAGTATCTGGTGAGCCATCTTAGCCAGACATTTATTATAATAAGCGTATTTTTAGTTACTTTTTGGTTAATTCTGCTAAAATTAACCCAAAATGCTCGGTAAAGATCATACCAATGAAATTTAGGCAAGCCCTAATATTTAATTTTGTCTCTTTTGCCTAAACGGTGAAAAACCTGATGGATGCTCGATTCGCAATTGGCGCGCAATGCTTTGGCTTCCCTGCTAATCTCTTTGTTGTATAGTTGGCACAAAAGGTAATTAGCAGTCTGTACGGCCGTAAAATATCTTCTTGACTTGCCTTGATGCACCACCACCTGATCTTTTTTACTTCGGCTGGTTTTTAACTGCTCACCAGTTTTTATATCATATACTTTTAATTCTTCTTCTCCATTATAACGCATCATAAAAGTAAGCTTTGCGCCTTTAGTTTTGACTAATATCCACTCGGGACTATCTGCACCACTCAAGCTTTCACGGTTATCTCTATCATCATAACCGCCGTCAGTTATGCACTGTTCAACGTACCGCTCTCGCTTTTTTTGCTGCTCTTTCGCTTTTTTAAGATGCGCTTCTTTTAACATCGCTTCACTTTGGTTTACCCCTTTTTCTAAAAACTTTGATTCTCAAACGTTTTCTTTCAGATCCTCTTGTTGTGAAGCCTTTTCTTTCGAAGTATTTTCATTACTGCTTAATTCGTATTACTCATTAAATATTCTTTCCAGCAAATCGTAATGAGCCTTCTGCTTTTGGTAGCTTTTTAACAAGACCAACAGGATTTCTCTCAACTCACCTAACAATGTTTTTTCGCCTAATTTGTCTAAGGTATAGCATATATTGCCTACTTTAGTATTTTTTTAACGAACTAAAAAATCATACTGACTGCTCGTTAAACCGGCCTTCATCAGCTTGTTAATCATTTGCTTTCTAATGATTTTTTTGATGACATTTAATATTAAAGCTAAGCGGCTGTTTCGGGCAATGTTGCGGTTAATCAACTTCCAATCCATTTTGGTCTTACTGCCTTTCACATCAAACTCTATAATTTGCTTTAGGGTAATGCCCTGAAAATTTTCGTCAAGCAGATCTATGCCTTGTACTTCATTATATTTTAATAGGTCGCTTCTAAATTTGTAGTAGATCAATTCAAGAGGAATGTACTGATCGGCATTGCGTAAACCCAAAGCTGCCATCATCAGGTTGTTAAACTGAGCTTCCATAAATAATTGCTTATCGTGGCAACCGAAACCTTCTTTAAAAACCATCATAGCCAAAAGCAGCTTAACCGAGGCATTGCTACGGCCGTTATCTAATAAATATAAAGTTTTAAAAATGGAATCCTTTATTTTATAAAACACTTGTTGGTAGAAAACATTGTACCATTGGCTAAGGTCGTTAAATATCTTTTGTTTCGCCTCATTATAGTTTGCCCCAATGTCTTTAAACACGTCGATTTGAGTTAGCTTAGTCTGCTTAAATATATTACAAATGTACAATATTATATTTGTAAATTTAAATAATTAGGCATGTAGTTTTCGGAGTGGGCTCAATATTATTATTTAAAATTTCAAGTTTAATTATAACGTTGAAGGAAAAACCACAATAAAAAATACCGCCCCCAATAAAGAGGGCGGCTCTTGACAAAATATCATCATATTAAAATGATGAATAGTTTGTTTAATAAGCGATCATATTAAAAACATTTTACTTACAAGTTTACTTGGTTTTGTTATTAATTACTTACAAGGTTCAATCTCAGCATTTAAACAGCCGCCGTTTTCTACTTTAAAGCCTTCATTTAATTTGATGTAATCAGATTTTAAATTTACCGTTTCGTTTTTGTTAATAATTACATCTACACTATTCGATGTGGTAACCTCGGTACTTATAGCCTTGCTGCTTTCATACAGATTTTGTAATGGTGTATTATTGGGAGCAGCATTTGCCTTAATCAACACATCAGTTTTACAGGCCTGTTCACCCACACAGTTACAACTTTCATTGTAAGTATCGTTAATGGTTTCTGGGTTGTTGTCGGTACAAACATTGCCCATAAAAATGCAAGAACAATCTGGAACGGTAGCCAATACATTAAAATTACAAGCAGCTCTATTTGTGCAACCTAACAGGGTATTATTGTAACCTAAATGTTCATTACGAGCAATTACTAAAGTAATACCTTCATTAAAAACTACCACATTTCCAGTTGCATCAGCTAAGGTTTGCTGGTTGGTATAATTAGGATGTTGTATGCTGATAAACATAAAACGATTATCGGGCGAAAAGGTAATGCCTGTTGGCTCGCTGCCGTTAGGAGTAGTTGCAAATATTTCAACTTGGGGGTTTGATGGTGTATGTCCATTTTTGACCAACCAAATATGATGTTTGCCTCCATCTTGAAAAACCCATAAGTTGCCTTCGTTATCAAATGCCAAGTTATCATTGCCAACTCCCCAAGCTTCATTAACCCGGCTGTTATCACTTAGTGTAATTTCGTAGTTACGGCCGCCTACATAAGTACCTTTAAAATTAACCTGACCAGCACCCAATGGATTAGTGTCTTCTAAATAATAAACCCGATTTTCATTTTTAACCGCAAAATAAATTAAGCCATCAATACCAATTTCAACATCTTCTACGCCGTTAAACACGGTTGCTTGTTTTTCTAGTGCTAATTGAATCGTACAATTTCTATCCTCAATAGTTTGATTGTCGATTTTTACCCAACTACCAGTACCTAAACCTTTAGGCCCTTTGTACACATACAAATCTCCATTAGATAAATCGTTTTTTTGAAAGCTGACAAACTTAAACAAGTAGCCATCATTTTGATCTGCTCCTTGGTAAGCCACCGTTCTATTTTCTTGTTGTAATATGGCGGCATTTTCGTGGGCGAAATTACCCATAGCATAATGTTTGCCAACTACCGTTTTGCTTGCCGGATCAACTTCTACCTGCCAACCACTTTGTTGGTAAGTATCTCTATTCTCATTGCAGTTGTTCACAATTTCTTCACTACTAATTATAGTGCCCCAAGGCGTAACTGCGCCTGAGCAATTTCTATTAGTACCTCCAACAGCTGAAAAATCGATATTTACCATATTGCTTACCGACCATAATTTATCATTGTTTTTATTAAACTCAATATCTAATATCGCTACTCCGCCCGGTATCCATTCGTTATTAATACTAAGGTAACCTTTGGTGTTAGAATTGTTAATTGGTACATAACCAGCAAAGTCTACATTGAAAAAAGGGGTTGTTCCATTAGAAAACTCGTCACCACTTTTAAATATTTTTTGAAAAGTATGGCTTGGTGGTAATTGAAGTGTTTCTCCTCTCGAATTTGGATTGACAGATGTAAAATCAGCAATATTAGGCGCGCAACTTTGCGCTGTAACTAGCTGATGAACTAACATTGCAGCTAAGGTGACAATTAGTAAAAGCAATAAATAACTGGGTCTTTTAATTGTTTTGTTGTGATTTGTTTTCATGTTTTTATTTTTTTGTTTAAGAAATATATGTTGGGTGTTGGCAAAGATCTACCTCGACAGCCAAACTGATTTTTGCTGATTGATTGTTAACTATTTAATTTTGCAAGATTGCTCCTTTAGGGTAGAAATTTCAATTGGAATTTCACCTATTTAGTAGCAAGTTCTCAACTAAGGAATGATGAAAAAATATTTAAGTATGATATCTCATTTGGTTGAAATAATTGAGGTTAAAATACCGCCACCCACCTTGGGGAGACGATATACTCCACACTATATTAAACTGTTATAAATTTTATTGTTCGCAAGGTTCAATAATTGCATTAAAGCAGATTGAATTTAAGCATTCAATAACTGTTTAAAGCCACCATAAAATAATTGAAACAACAGGTAAAAAATACCGCCCCAAATAAATAGGGCGGCTTTTGACAAAATATTCATCATACCAAAATGATGACCATGATTCTTACCCGTGTTAATTTAGAATTTTGGTTTAAAAATATTTT
>Ga0209186_1002485_pt1 | contig 13089 bp, 10 predicted proteins | sample SidtaG_FD_187426 | JGI IMG/M metagenome (GOLD analysis project Ga0209186, IMG submission 187426) | Marine algal microbial communities from Sidmouth, United Kingdom - Sidmouth_Male2 metaG (SPAdes) (version 2) | ecosystem: Host-associated > Algae > Red algae > Unclassified | place: Sidmouth...
GTGGGCGCAATGGGTCAGGGGGTGGGGGCGGCCGAGAGATGGGTGACGACGTGCACGCTGGTTTTAGTGACGTGGGGGATGAGGAAGGCGCCGTTGATGGACAGGGCGACGTGCACCCACGAGAGATGGGCGACGACGAGCACGCTGGTTTTGTTGACTTGGGGGATGGGGAAGGCGCCGTTGATGGACAGGGCGACGTGGGGGATGAGGCGGACCCGGTCGGCGGGGGCAATCTGGAACGCATTGAGCGTCGCTTCGTGCAACCTGCCGATGCCGGGATTATGGGCGGGGGTCCGGCTCGGCGGGGGCGTCGCGGGTCGTCGCCGGGCGTGGCCCTGGGCGGCATGCCCCTTGGAGAGGAAGCGCTGGTTCAGTTTTACCTCACGGAGCTGCGCGTCGCGGTCGGCCAGTCGGCGCGGATGGCTGGGCGGCAGGCCGTCGCCGGTGCCGTCTTCCACGGCGCGCGAGCGCTCGTCATCCTCGAGGCGTATGACCCTATCGTGACGTGGACGGAGTACAAGGGCGGCAAAAAGTTTGGCTCTGTGCAGCTGCGGCGCTGATTTGGGCCAAGGGCGCAGCTCTTTCTCTGGTGCCGCGCCGGAGTACGCGCAGTTGCAGTCGGCAATCGGGCACAGCTGCACTTTCCGGCACGCGGTCGCCCTCCTCAGGTCGTACGACCTTTTGTCGCAGGACGTCGGCACAGTCAACATCGACAACCTTTTCATGTTGTGCCCGACTTTGATGGGGCCAACCGACGACGACGACGGCGACGGCGGGCCCGTCACCACGTTTACCTATTTTGTCATGAACGCCGGAAAGCGCAAGAACGTGCCGGTGTACGCTGTGTAGTACATCGATGTGTGGGCGGCGATCCTCGTGCGGCCGTCGATCACCAAGTTCAAGCTTGCCACCTGCTGCGCGCTGTCGTGCATGTCGCGCCAGTGGGGTTGCATCCACGCCAAGGCGGGCAACAAGGTAACCCGGGCCGACGCATCCTCGGCGGCTGCGCGAGCTGAGATGGAGAGGGAAGATGGGCTGGCGCTTGGCCCAGACGGCATCCTCAACGAGGAAGAGCCGTCGACCCGCGCGCGGCCGACTCCGCTTTCGGCCAACACAGCGACGCCTGCTGCGGCCCCTGTGGCGCCTCGTCGAAGGCGGCGGGCCCGGAATATGTTCCCGTGCGCCGCTGAGGTGGCCTTTTGTGACTCCTACAGCGCCTTCCTTGACAACAGACGGGACACAGGGCGCGCTCGGCGGTTGGAGTCCACCCACTACGAGAAGACGTGCCTGGAGTGCGGGGAGGAACGGGGCAGTGCCGACCTCACGACGTCCATCGCGCTGTTGTACACCATGCGCGGCCGGATGGAGCTGCAGGTCGGCGTGTGGACGTGCCCCAACGGGCACGTTGTGCTATTCGACTGGGCCCACGATGGGCTCTTCGCGATGGGGGCCGAGACAATCTATGTGCGCGTGTTCATGGACTCGGTGCTGGGCGTGTGCGTGATCTCGCGAGCGACTATGGCGGCCGCTGCCGAGTACCTGACGAGCGTCCTGCGCAGCACGGGCGCTTACGCTGAGATGGAGTTTGGGCAAGCCCGACAGTTGGTGTCGGACGCCTGCGGAGAGTTTTCGGAGCCGCTCGTCGTCCCGGACGTGGCCTTCACCTGCGACAAGTGCGGGGCGGACGAGGAGAGAGACGGGCAGTTCCAGTGCGTGCTTTCGGACGGGCAGATCCTGGCCGCCCTTCAAGACCACATTGTCAAGATGCTCCGGCCGGGCATGGACGCCCCGCGCGCTGACATGGCCATCACGTACGCGTGCGCGGTCCGCAATGCCACCGCGCGCGCGGTCATCCGCCACCGCATCCGCGCGGGGGCTACGGACGACGTGGCGGTGACGGCGGATGAGGCCTGCAAGTTTCGCGTCTTTGCGGCCGCCCGACATCTCGGTCGCCCCGCTGCTCCCCCAATGCCGCCCGAGACGAGCCGCGGTCGGCGGCCGCGCGCGACGGCGGAAAATGCGCTGATGCGGGCGACCGCAGAGGTGTTTTTCAAGTTCTTTTCTGTGCCTGGGCTTGGCCAAGCCGCCCCTGCTGCTGCGGATGCTGCCGCCGGCGCCGTTGCGGCGGGTGACGCGGCGGGAGTAGAGGAGAGCGATGACCAACTGTCGGAAGACGAGGGGGGCGGCCTGGCGGACTTGGCTCCGGAGAGTGGCGGCAGCAGCGACGCGGACGTGGCCAGTTCGACGGAATACTCGGACGAGGCGCTACAGCAGCCGGGGGCGGGCAGCAGCGACGACTCGGTCGTGGGCGGCGACGAGGGACTTCCTCCTCCGCCGCTCCTAGCAGAATGGTATGGGCAAGATACTGTCGGCAGCCAGGCCGCCACTGCATCGTCGGCACCAGAGGGCGCTGCACGAGTGGCCGACAATGGGCAAGGTGGAGCAGGTGCTGACGGCTTCATCCCCAACCTGGAGCCAAATCTCTCGGCGTTGCCGCTGGAGGTGCCCTCGCCAGGTGGTGCTGGTCCCAGTGAGACGCCCGCCACGCAGACCGCATCTCCCCCTCCTATCAACGGCGGAGCTGAGGTCGTGGTGCCCGTCCCCGCCGACGCCGGGCCCATTGCTTTTGAGAGCGAGCGCGCGCGCGTGCCGCGCACGTCAGACGCGTGGCGCGTGCCCCTTTCGTCAGTCGACGAGCAGGCCACGAGCGACCATCCCGTCGCCGTCGAACCGGCCGACCCGGCGTCCCTGTTGACGCTCCACGCGCTCAACGCAACCAACGACGCCCTCGAGGCGCCGACGCGGTCCCGGCTCATACCCCTGGTGGAGGTGCACAGCATCCCCATCTCCTCCGCCAACGTCAAGAACTTGCTGCCCGGGCAGTGGCTCGACGATGAGCCGATCAACGGCATGGTCAAGCTGTTAGAGAAGCGCAACGAGGCGACCGTGGCCGCCAACCCCGACGCCCCCAAGTTTCACCTTTTCAACACCTTCTTCATCCACCGGTTGTGGTACATGGGCGAGTACTCGTAAGACATGGTCAGGCGATGGACCAAGAAGATGGACGTGTTCGCCTGTGCCAAGATCTTCATCCCCATCAACATCATGAACTCCCACTGGATCTTGGTGATGGTCGAGACGGGCCCCTCCGTCATCCACGTGTATGACTCGTTGGGCGAACGCTACCCTATGGGTGACTCGAGCATCAAGCGCTGGCTGCGAGATGAGGCGGAGGACAAGGGCAAAGGACAAAGGGAGTAGTCGAGCGACTACCCGCGGTGCCCGCAGCAGGAGAACAGTGACGACTGCGGTGTCTTCACCGTCAAGATGATGGATGACTTGGCGCTCGGCTTGGACCTGGGAGAAATGACCAAGAGCACCGCCTACTAATGCCGGCGTATCGCCGCGGAGTTGTTGTCGGTGCGCGTAGGCGGCTCGGGGTAGCGACGAGGGGATGTGGGGTCGGCGTTTCTTTTCTGTCCGCTGTAGGGTTTCTTTGTCTGCTTTTTTTGCTCTTTGGACATCAGGTTCATTTTCCACCACACTTCTTTTGGCTGTGCCGCGCTGCTGTGACTCAGTGCCAAGTGAAGGGTTTTCCTCCTTTTCGCGCCTGCGTTGGCTCTTTCTTTGATTGATCAACATCGTGCTGCTGCCCCAGGGCTCTGGCGGATGCCCGAGTGCTCTGGCGGGAGGACGAAGAGCTGCGTCTAGAGACAGTGGAGCTTCTCTTTGTTGACCGTGTCTGCAGCAACCGCGCTCCGCAGTCGTCCCCAACACAGATTCTCTGCCCTTGCCCCCCACCCTTTCCACTCCTCAGTCGCAGCTACCACGCATCCCTAAACTCCTCCGCTGTGGAAACAATGGCATTATCGCGCTCGAGGTCTTCCTCAGAACAATGCGTAAAACTCGAGCCGCTTCCAGCCGTCGTGGATCCTGCCTCCCCAACAGGAGCACGCACCACAGGAGCTCCCCCGACAGGAGCATCCTCAACAGGAGCTCCTCCGACAGAAGCACCCCCAACAGCAGCACCCCCAACAGGAGCATCCCCAACAGCAGCACCCCCAAGAGCACTCCCAACACCCGCCGCTGCCCCAACCGCCGCCCGCGACGCGGGCGCCTCAACGCCCGCCCCCACGGGTGAGGACGTGACCGCTGGATCTCCCCCGGCCGGCGCAGCCAACGACGAAGTCGTCGCCACAGGGAATGGCGGCGTGGGTGCGTGATGAGAAGAACACTGGACCGGTGCTGGCGGCGCACGCCCCAGCGGGGCACCGACAAACACAAAGCGACACCCGCTGGTTCCCACGTCACTCGTATGGGGGTCGATGAGGGATAAAGGTGGAGAGGGTGGGGAGGGAGACGAAAAAGAAACGCCTGGCGCAGTGTGCGAGCGAGGGATGCCGGCAGATCTTGACACCGAGGGCTTCATCTGAACGGGAGAAGGGAAATAGCAAGCAACGCTCGAGGAAGAGACGTGGGGGGTGGCGACACGGTGGGAAGACAGGTGACAACGGCGTCGGGCGAGAACCACCCAAGTCGCGACCACCAGTGGCTACATTTGGCCCATCCAAAGCAGGAGTTCAAATATGGAGTTTTCATCTGAATATCAATCTGAGGCCCCTGCCAACATTCAAACAGCATCCAGAAAGACAGTCACCACCAGCTTTCCCGACGGACAGGGCCGCCGCCCATGGGTGCCTGCAGTTGTGAATCGAACGACCCGCAACTCGACATCGTCGCCCATTGATTCCTTCCCGTCTGGGGCGGGCCCCCCAACGGTTCGATGCCGCATTCAGCCGCTCGGCTGGCCGAGCCCTTGATCGCGGCATCTGGCGATTCTGCAGTGCCAGCGGTTACGGCAACGGGCCCAGCGCTGGTTTGCTTCCACGCGCCCGCTCGCGACCTGCCGTCTCGCCAGTTTCTGTCATGCCGCAGGTGGCGGTAGCCAGGCAGGACCGCTGTCGCGCCCTGCACTGCGGCTGGCCATCTCTTTGGCTGCTGCCATGCCGCGGCTGACGGCCCCGCGGCTTCTCTGCTGCCGCACCCCCCCGCGCGGCACACCCTCTGGCCACACTCAGGTGGCCATTCTTGTATACTTCACAAAGGCTTTATCCAGAAGGCCCGTCCGTAGATTTTTAAAGGACACCGGACTGGTCAACGTCCCCGCAGCCATCAGCCTTCTGTCTCGTGTTCTGAAAAAGTGGGCTCCGTTGACACTCGCTCACGACTTCCTGCCACCGAGGGTACATAGGGACGATCAGACACCACGTCGACACCGGGGCGGCTGTCTCCAGAGACACTCTTCTGACCGGTCCCCAGACGTCCTCTGGCAATGCTCTCTTCGCGCGTGTGTCGGCCACCATTCATTTTCAGGAGACGGTGTCCCGGCGACCCGCCCTATGCTCCCCTTCTGCCCACCCCAGCACCTGCCCGGTACCGTCCCCTTCCCGACCTTGTGCACCTCTCCCCCCGGGCTTCTACGCTCCTCCACCCAGCCCACCCCTCTGGCCATTGCCGCGGCCGCCCTGTCCGTAATGGTCTACTTCCCGGTGGTGGCGGGCTGCCCGCCGGCAGGCGACGGCGGGGAGGTGCCCGCCGGCGCCGCGGCCGACATTCCCGTGGCGGCGCGCTACCCGCCAGCCGGTGACGGCGGGCAGGTGCCGGCCGGCGCCCCGGTCGACGTGCCCGTGGCGGTGGGCAACGCGCCGGCCGGCGACGGCGGCGAGCTGCCCGCCCGCGCCGCGGCCGACATTTCCGGTGCGGCGGCCGGCGACGGCGGGCAGGAGCCGGCTGGCGCCCCGGTCGACGTGCCCGTGGCGGTGGGCTACCCGCCGGCCGGTGACGGCGCGGAGGTGCCGGCGGGCGCCGCGGCCGCCATGCCCGTAGCGGCGGGGTATCCGCTAGCTGGCAACGGCAAAGAGGTGCCGGCCGGCTCCGTGGTCGTCGGGAACGTGGCCGACGTGCCCGTGTTGGCGGCGTATCCGCAAGCTGGCGACGGCGGGGAGGTGCCGGCCGGCGCCGAGGCCGTTGCTCCCGTGGTGGCGGGATACCCGCCGGCCGGCGAGGTGGGGGACGAGCCGTCCGGCGTCCCGGTCGACGTGCCCTTGGCTGTGGGCTACCCACAGGCCGGTGACGGCGGGAAGGTGACGGCGGGTGCCGAGGCCGACGTTCCCGTGGCGGCCGGCTACGCGCCAGCCGACGACGGCGCGGAGGTGCCGGCGCGCGCCGCGGGGGAAGTTCCCGTAGCTCCACAGGCTGCTGTTCCCCCGCCCGCCGCGGCAGCGGCGGACGAGCTCGTTTGCGTCGCAAACGATTTCTTCTCTGCGAGTGACGACACGGACGTTGACAAGGACCGCTGGATGACCGTGCGGACGTTTTTGTCTGCGATGCTGGCTGAGCCCGTCCCCAACGTCTTCAACGGGTGCGACGGCCTCGAGGTGGAGGTACTCGCGCGCGCGCTGATTGATGCTGTGCCAAGCTCCGTGTGGGTGCTGCTCGCCCCGTGCGTGACCCCAGTCGTGTTTGTATGGCAGTTCCTACTCCTTGCCCGATCGGCCATGGACGCGTCGCCGGCCTTCTGCCAAGCCGTCGGGGAGCTGATGATCTTCACGCTATTCGCGGAGGAGGAGACGCTGCCACGGTGGGAGGCCAAGGCCAGGCCGGCGGGCAGGGCGTACCGCGACATGTCGGCAGCCGGCGACGCCGACGCCTACCTGGCAAGGCTGCTCACCGTCGGCGTCCGTCCAGCCGTGAGCCATCTCACGGCCCGGGATGAGTCCAAGGCGCGTGTCATCGAGCAGGCGAACGAGAAGCGTACGGGGCAGGCGTGGCCCGGCCGGGTCGTGCTGCGTGCCTTCCCGGAAGACAGCACGGCAGAGCGGGAGCGGAACAAGGCGGCGGCCAAGAAAAAGACCGAGAGGCCCAAAACCAAGGAGGCCAAGAAGGGGTGGGACGTCGACGACTGTCGGCACGGCTTTCCGACGAGCACGCTGCGGGCGCCGGGTGTAATCACGTTTATGTGTGGTTGCGGCTACATCATGGGGTTCGAGCTTCTCCGGGAGACGGAGAGCCCCGCGCACGTGGTGGCAGCGCTTGTGCAGCGGTTTAAAATCCTCGCTCGCGTCATTTACTGCGACACAGCGTGCCAAGCCCAGCGCAACGCCCTGCGACGGGTGCCGTGGCTTATGGAGGGCGTCTGCACGGCCTGGTTTATCGACCGGTTCCATAGGTGCAACCACAACTGCTCTCCTGTCTTTAACGCGGACCAGTTTCCAAGCCTTACGCGCGGCCACGACACGTCGGGGGCCGAACGGCAGCACTCCATCAAGAAGCGGTCGAAAAACAGCTTGTCCTACATGACCCAGCGGCGTTTTATTGTGCGCTCGCGGAACATCGCCGCCCACAACAACGTCCGAGTCTCGCAGCGACGGCAGCCAAGCAAAGCCGCCAACGCCGGGCGGGGGCCGGGCGAGCGCAAGGTGGCTGCCGACATCCAGCACAAGCCCGTAGAGACCTACTACCGCCACTACATAGTCAGCGAGTGTGAGTTGCCTGCGTGTTCCTGCCGCTTGGAAGTGTTGCATGGCGCGCGAGTGGGGTTGGAGAAGAAGGTGTGAGAATGGAATAGCATGTGATGGCCAAGTACAGAACAAGACACGTAAGAAGAATCATTAGAACACTGCTGGACGTAGCTCTAGCTCCCCAACCGCCGAGCTGCATCAGCTCTGACGTGCACAAAAACCCAAGTATGAAGTGCACCCACCGCATGGCAATGAGTACGCAACGAGGTATGCACAGGAGCACGGTCAGGTCCCCCACGCATAGCGCCACGACGCTATCAAATACGTGTCACCCCATCGGCGCCCAAGTCGACACTGTGGCCGGAAAAAACATCGCTCACGAATGCAGGCAGTCAGGCAGAGGCCAAGTGGGGTCGGGCACACGGCACGGTCGCCCCCCGGGCTGGGGGTGGGCGTGCCGTGTTGCCACCGGCAGGACGGGGTGTCAGAAATAGCGCAATGGAGTGACCAGGACCACACGCACGGAGCCCAGTGCACAGACAAGGGATACAATGGCAGGGAACGGCGGCGACATAAATAGAAACAAGGAAAAGAGCGTCCACCTACCAACGCTCAAGGGGTGCAACTACAAAGGGGCATGAAGCAGTGTGGTCGCCAGAGCGCATGGTCGACAAATGGCAAGCGTGGTTGTTGAGGGCAAAACGGTCAAAGAACACGACGACCACAGCCAGGTAAAAAGTACGCCGGCTTACAAGCCAAAAACGCCAACAGCAGGCACTCGGGGTCCCTACCACCCCGAACTGGGACTGGGTCGAGTTCATGCCGCCGCAAGGGGAAGAAGCGCACAGCCAGGAAGCTGCAAGAGAGCGAACGAGGAGAGTAGGATGGCGCTGGGCCGCGCGCATCCACGGGGTGGCGGCTTTCATGCATGCGCAATCCAGCAGTGTACCGAAGGTGGAGGCGCCTCCCAACCATTCAAGCTGTGGTGGCCCCCTTATTCAACAATGAATACTGGTCATCAAGGGGGCTACACTTCAGGTGTACCAGAGCGTCTTGATTCCCCCTGTGTTGTCTGGCCCGCGGGCCGGACCCGGCCTGCGTCACTTTCCCAACAGCCTCCCGGCCCTCCACTTGGTTACCGGGTACGTAATAAACGCCAGGTTAGCATGGCGGCGACCAATCACGAGCGCGGCAGGATCGTCCCCGCCACCACTCTTTCTTTTTCAATTGGCGGCGCCAGGCGCGCTCGCCGCCGCCCGTGCCCCCATGGCCCCTAATGCGCGGTATCCAAACCCCACAGTGGTGCCGGGTACCCTTCTTTCTTACCTCTCCCTTGTCCCAGACATTCTAACATCCTTTTATCCTCTCCCCGACGCCCCAATCCCCAGTGCTGAAGGTGTGGCCGCCGACTCCCCGCTCCCGTCGCTCGCACTGGGCCGGGTGCCAGGTGGCAGTGTCCTCGCTCGCGCTGGACCGGCGGCCAGGAGGAAGCGTCCTCGCTCGCCCTGGGTGGGAGGCCGGGTGGCAGTGTCCTCACGGCCGGGACTCGGGAGGCTGTATGAGCGGCGCGAAAATGTATGGGAGGAACGGCAGCCGCTTTTAGCCCCCACATTCGCCTACCAGGCGACGGTACGGGAGCTGGAGCAGCAAGCGATGGCGACGGAGGCTGCAGTGGCTACACGTCGGCATCTCACCCAATCGGCGGCCAAGGACGACCGGCAGCCGGAGCGGCTCCAGCGCGACGAAATCACGCCGCCTCAACCGCCGGCCGAAGGCCGAGGAGCAGATGACAGAGGCGATGCTGGCGCCGCCATGACCTGGGCCAACCGCTTTCTCTGCCGTTCAAGCAGCGACGCGGCAGGCGGCGACGGTTGTTTGGGCCATCCTGGAGCGGCTGACGTGGCGGCATATGTTCGCCGCCGGTGCTGTTGGCATGCAGCTGGACAGGTACGCGGACGACCTGCGCGATGCTGCGTGCGAGAGGTTGGTTCTCGGCCGCGTGACCTTTGGCAACGAGACGGTCTGGCGGATTCCCCGTTCCGACACAGGCCGCTACCGGCCGGACCTGTTGGTTGATCGCGCGGACGGTGTGTCACACGGTGGGAGCAACGCGCTTCTGGCGAGTGCGCTGGCGGTCGCGTAGTCCGCGGTGGGGACGGGACGAGCGAGTGTGCGCGGAACGGTGGCGATGGCGTGCGAACAAACGCGCCTCTGTGCCGCCGGGTCGCTGACTGACTTCTACGCGGCCACTTCGAAGGCCACGGTGCTCGAGGTGCGCATCCCAGAGTACGTCTAGGATTCATTCATCGCCGGCGGAAGTTACGGCCGCGCGCGAGCGCCACCTGGACTCCGAAATGGAGCGCGCGAGATACTGCAGAGCGCGGGCGGAGGTCTGAGCGCTTGACGTTATGCTGGTGGGTGTGGAAGGGAAGGGGCGTGGGTGAGCGTCTGCGGTGATGACAGTGATGAGTGAGTTGGCACAGCTGGTGCTTGGGGTCCGGGTGTCGACTTGGAAGGTGTGTACCGCCATGGCCCCTGGCGATTTTCTCTACGAGGCAACTGGACTACATGCTTTTACAATCCCATCGCCGCCAGTGGGCGTGGTCCTACCCGAGTGAAACTCCCCCACACACAGGCGCACCGCACAAGCAAAATTGGCATGGAACCCCATCGCACGCCGATGGAAGGCAACAATGCTCCCGCCATGCTCCACGACGCCATCCACACGCCAGGCGACCTATCACAGTGGACCCCTCCGGCACAAGAGCCCCCCCGTCCCCCATCCCGCACAGGACCGCAAACACCCCCCCGTCTTCCCTCATTTGCGACGAACACAAAGCCCCCGGTCTCGGGAAGTGGACAGCCACGGCCAAACGGAGAGCGCCTCCCGCTCCACGTCGACCATCGCAACCGGTTCCTCTGCGAACGCCAATAAGAAGACGCCACGGAAAGTCCGAGAAGTGTGATCCCCGCCGTCGGCGACAACTGCCGACGGCCACGGCAACGGGCAATGGTGACGACGCCATGAGCCCGTCCCGCCCTGTCGCAACGCGGACCGTCCCCCCCGCGGTCGCGTCCACAGCGCCGCAAAGCGTGCCTTGGTCAGCAGCCATGAGCGCCTCGCCACGGACCGCCATGTCCCCGCCAGTTACCGTAAAGTCCAGCTTGCCGAACGCCGTGAGAAGGTTGACGGCCACCGTGGCGGTCGACAGCCACGACGCCGGGTCGACCACCTCAGCAGAGATGGTTAGCGCATAGGTAGTCGCGTTGGTGTTGAGGGATTCCAGCCCCGCGCGCCTGGGGCGACCCAGTCGGCGCGAGGAGCGTCTCGGGTCTCGATGTGAGTCGCCCGCGGGGGGACGTAGAGCAGCGGCGGCTCACAGAGGCGCCACCGCCACTCACACACCACATCGGCGCGGGATAAGCCATGGGCACTGACAATGGGTGGCGAGGGGTGCGGTCCAGGGATGGATGGAGGGGCGGACCAACGTCAGCCGCGACGGGGGGAGGGTGAGGGGATCAAGGGTATGTCATCAGCGTCGACCCAACCCAAATGATCTCCTCGGCGACGGGGTGGAGGGGTGGGGGCGGCAGTGGCGAGCGGTGGCGAGAGGAAAGCGAGGTAGTCCAACCTGTCGCCGCGTCGACGAGGTGGAGAGATGGGAGTGGCGGAGGTGGGCGAGCGGGAGAGGAAAGCGAGCGGAGACGCTGCGGCGGCAACGGCGACCCCGCCCGTCGACGGGAAAACCCGCTCCGCGAGCGAAGCAACGCCGCGCAGCAGGGAAATAGTGGCGGCACCCCCGTTGCCTCGGCACCGCACTTTCCCGTTGCCATAGCGCCAGCACCAACGGAGAACCCACCGGCGACGCCAGCTCTTCCAGGTGTCGGCGGGGAGTCAACCCGGACAGCACCCGCTGCCAGCTACTGTCATCCAATGGAACGAAATCGGATTCTCATTGGTCCAAGTGCTTCAGATTGTGCCAAACGCACTCACCCGCCTTTTCGGATGGCCCGCTCAGTCGCCAAACAGGTGGACACGCTCGCAGCGCCAAGTTCGCTGGCAGCAAGACACTTGGCCTCGGCCGCTGCCTTGCTCTTCGCTGACGTGGCGATGACAGCGGCCAGAGAATGCTGTGCCTCTCAGATTTGCACCCACCCTGCCCGCTCGGACAGCTTAGCGTCAGACCTCAACCTCCCTGATGGCACACAAAGGGCGGACCTGCTCATTCCACTCCCTGCAGCGGCCACGTCATGCCCATCGAATGGCAGATGGCGGCGCCCGCTGATTTTCCAGTGCCCCGCGGCCACCGACGCTGGCGCGAAAAGGGCCGTGGATCCTGAGGCCTGCAACTCTGATTGGGTGTTTCTTTTTCGAACAGTCAAGTGTTGCGCCTGGCCCGAGTATTAGGCCATGATGCATGGATGGAACACATTTACAAACACTGTACTTTTCAACAGGGGATGTCAGGATAAATATCCGATATCCTGGCCTACTGTAATTGCACACCAAACGGATTCATTCGACATCAGTTTGGCCCAGCAGCTCGGGATATTGACATAGTGACGTCCAGAGCTTTCCGTATGTGGTCTTTTTTTCTTCAATGGACAATCATGGACGAATATTCTGCGCCATATTCTGGATTATATCCGTATTCTGGCCCGGATACGGCCAAAAAACCGTATTCTGACAACCCCTGCTTTTCAACTGCGTTCGATTGATGTATAGAATTCGGTTTATACTGCATCGGCCATATTATTTCCCTCTCCATTTCGTAATGGATGCGGACAGTAACTGTCAACCGACCCAGTTTCGGCGCGCCACGTGCCTGCGTGCACCACCAACATTGATTCCGCTCCTATCGCACCCCACCTCTCCCTCGCTGCGGGAGCCCCGGTGGCGGACATGCCCACTGTCTTTCCCTCGCTCCCCAGGGCCCCACCCGAGCCGGTCTTGGCGGCCACCCCCTAGAGTGGCGAAATCGGCAGCTACTGCGGCGGTGGCGTGTGCGAGAGCGCAGTGGATGATGCAATGCCGACCGGCACACCGGGAGCAGCAGCTCGGATACCGCCGCTGCCAGCCGCGCTCCCCAAACAACACCTCAGGAGGAAGGAGGAGTACTGCCGTCGCCCCTGTGTCCGTCGCCTGGTGGGTGTCGCGGCAGCCAGCGCTCCTGTTGCCGCGCATGCGAAAAATGACCCTCCCAATGAAGTTCGAAAATGCATAAAAACATGTGCGAGCAAGACCGATTAACCGATAGACTATTCAGAGATAAATTAGATTTAATTTAATCGATTAGCTTTATTGCTGCCACCCATGCCATGATGGTACGTGCCAGGACGACCCCCAGTCACAGTCTGCCAGAAACTGAATTCGCTGCAAAATCTTCATTGGTCGCAGCTTGATCCCCACAGCACAGGGGCCGAGGCGGCCTGCATGGGCCGATGGCGCATCGGCGCCGAGGACTGCACTGTCTTCCTTTACGGTCCCAGGAAGACTGCACATCGCTCGGCACCAACACGAAACACGCGCAGACAGGCTGCATCATACACGGGATGATCCCGTGTCAAG
>Ga0209186_1002491_pt1 | contig 13081 bp, 10 predicted proteins | sample SidtaG_FD_187426 | JGI IMG/M metagenome (GOLD analysis project Ga0209186, IMG submission 187426) | Marine algal microbial communities from Sidmouth, United Kingdom - Sidmouth_Male2 metaG (SPAdes) (version 2) | ecosystem: Host-associated > Algae > Red algae > Unclassified | place: Sidmouth...
ATAAATATTTCAAATAAAGGAATATCCCGCGCCACTCGTCAGCTTTGCGGGAGTCATTCCTGAACGTGAACATTTTACACGCTCTGTGGTAAAACCACATCACGAGTTGTTTTTTTAGTGTTTGTTCTGCGCCTGATTTTTTAGGGATCCTTTTGATTTTTAATGTAATAATCCGTCATTGTTAGTTAGCATATATGTCATGCGACGAAAATTATTCGCTAAAGTTTTTACACACCTTAACAATTGACCTAATTTCATTAATTGTTAGCATTTCATCTTTAATGGCATCTGCTAAAAATGTTCTTAATAAATCTAAAAGTCGAGAATTAGAATTATTATTTAATGAGGAATTATTCTCTAATGATTTTCTTATATCAGATGAAAATTTCAATAATTCTTCAATTGAATTATGATTGTTTTCTACTTTTAAATAATGACTCCAAATGGTATATTCTTTCTTTGATTTATTGCCAAAAACATCTATGATTTCTAAATTAATTTTTAATTCATAAATATTATTGTCATTAGGAAAACTAACTTGGATACCATCATTAAGAAAATTTATACTTTCAAACTGAATTTGAAGTGCTGAACCTGATTTTTTTTTAGATGTACTGGTTTTTATTGGTTTTTTAGTCAGTAGGTTTTTGGCAGAAAAATTCCATTTAAAAACAAATGGTTCATTTTCTTTAGACATACTTTTATTACCCTCATCATTTATTCGGATAATATTTTTATTCAAAAATGTTGCTAATCGTGAATTTTCTTCAGGATATGGTTTACCGTTTTTTAGGGGCGAATATATTGGTGAAAATACAATTTCGCAATTTTCAAATATTCCAAAATTATTTGGCGTATCAAATTGTTTTCCGGTTAAGAATGATAACATTTTATTCCAAGAATTATTATCTTTTTTAAATCCACTATAGTCCACTTTAATTGGGCTGCTAATAATTCCATAACCATCATTTTCGATAGTTACAGCATCTTTAGTGGGAGTTGATATATTAAATTCATTTTTAGCAAAAATGGGTAAATTATTTATTTGAAATTCATTGGCTTTCATTTTCCTTGTAGAAGTACCGGGCACTCTATCCGTTTTCAATAATTTTACACCAGTTACATTTCTAATATTCATATCTCCAACTAAGACATTAGCACCATTAATTTCAACCATTTTTATTGACTTTAAATCCCATTGCTGATTTATCCTTTCACTTTGAGAAAGATTTGTTATTGTTTCTTTAGACTTAGGTGCGCTTGGTTTTTTACTTGAAGATTCTTTGGGTTCCATAGCTATTCCTTCGTTCTTAAGTGCTTTAGGTCTATCTTTTAGAGATTTTTTAGACCCTACAGCATTAGGTGCTTTAGGTCTGTCTTTTGAAGGTTCTTTAGCTATAAAAACCTCTTCATTCCCAACTTTCTCAGGTATAGGAAATAAGGAACTAAATTTTGTTGGATTGACATACAGAACATGATACCCTTCTTCTCCACGAATATTAGGACCACCCACCTTTGTAGTTATTTGTACATATCCTTGAATTGTACCGTCCGCTCTTTGGGAAATATCTACAAACTTTACTCCGAGGTCTGAATCATTTTCTTGTAATTCATTTATGGTTAGAATGGCTCTATTATTATAAACCAATGTATGAGATTTCCCATCATCACAATCAGCTCGCGCTTCACTATCTTCTTCCGTAACAACAAATCTATTATGCAGTACATGAATATCCATTTTTTGAGGCTTTCTTCCAACTATAAAACCAGTATACTCCGAGCGTGGTATCTTAAAAGCGATTTTAAATTGAGCGGTTAATGGAGGTTGAGCCCAGGGCTTCCAATCCGAAGGTGCTGACCCGTCAGTATCAAATTTATCGCTTTCATCAAAACGATTTGAATCGTCCTGAACAAGCATCATATAATAATTTTTATCATCATCTTGCCACCAAACCATTTCAGATGGATGAATTTCCGGTCGGTGTCCATGCACACATTCTCGAACCCAGGGTCCATATACGCAGATTTCTCTTCCTTCGAGATATGACTCCCCAATACTTTTAGGGAAATAAGGATTCTCATAAAAGCTTTCATCGGGTGTTATTTCTGCCTCTACACAAGGTATAGTTCTGTTATCACCGCAATGTTGCCAATTATCTTCGACACACCAGAATCCGTCTCCTCCCTTAAAGGGCAAAGCATCGGTAATTAAAAATGAGAACTCATCATTAGGAATGATGAAATTATTCCAATCCATCTCAGCACCATCACCATCATAGGTATTAAATCTATCTAATATTCCACAAAGAGTTTGCTTTTGAGAAGAAAGGGGTCTCCAATTATTAATTTGACCTAAAAATGATCCCCATTCACTTTTTTCGGCAGGATAGGAATAAATAACATCTCCTCCTACGGGGTCAACAGCATTAATTCCCTGCATTTTATTGACAACTCGATTCCACTCATTTAAATCATTTTGAGTGCTGGTAGGGAGATTTGACACCACAAAGTTTTTTTGAGAAATGCCTCTTGTCGATACTAAAATTAGAATGAGGAAAGCAAAATATTTTAATTGATTTTTCATAATTAATGATTTTTTTTATTGTTTCTTGTTGGTAACGGCTCGGCTAAACGCAGGTGGGGCGCATAGCCCCACTTGCTGTTTTGCACTTTGATGCTTACCACTTATCATGATCATGCGAAGATTCTTTATTTTCATTAGGATCAAAGTGAATTTCAGAAATCAGCCATTTGTTGTTCTGATTAATTAATTTCATGACATAAGAACTTTTGTTACTTTTTGATTTCGACTGCGCTTTTGATAATACTTCAACTTCACCAGTTACGACAGCAATATTTCCTATATAATTTATTTTAGACCCTTCATCACTAAAACGATATGAAGTTTCGCCCTTTCTTAAGCGACCTAACCATTCTTTCTTAGAGCTTTTTTCATTTTTGGATGAAAAATGTACAAAATCAGGATGAAGCATATTGTCTATTGATGTGACATTATCGTTACGATTTCCTTGATCATCGCTATCAGGTTTGGCAACCATAAGCAAATCTTGTACATATCTAAGATTAAATGGGTTGATTCGATTTGACAAAATTGCCCAATTAACAGTATAACTAAAATTATCATCTCTATTACGATCTGAATAAAAGACATTTAAATTTCCATCTAATGAAGTTGTAGTTAAAACCCCTACTTCATTTATGTGATGATCGTCATTGTTGAAATTAAGCTTGAATCCTTTTATTAATCGAATACCTTGTGGGATAACTTGTGAACTTGCGCCTTTTACATTGGATTGTGACGTAACTCCCTTGTCAAGAATATAACTACTAGGAAGCCATGCATAATAAACAATACCAACTGCAAGGTCATCGTTATTTTTATCATTAAATGCAACAGTTAAGAGTTGTTGACCTCCTATTTCTTCTTCAAAAACTCCAAATTCATCAATATGATGATCGTCTCCATGATAATATATTTTAAATCCCATCAAAACAAGTTCATAGTTTTCACCAGGCTTATTTAGTACTTGTGATTCCTTACCATTTAGAAAAAATACTTTTGAATCTGTAATAACACCGCTCAACATAGTAAGATTCCTGTGCGTGATTTTATAATAAAATTCATCGTTGTGCGATTCATCAAAATATTCCAATGAAATTTTATCCGATGGGTCATTTGGAACAACTGCGATTGATTGAATATGTCTATCTCCAGAATTAAAACGGAAATAAAAATCCTGTAATAGCGGAACTCCCGAATTATTATAATTTTCCTCAGTAGTATTTGTGGCAAATCCCTCAATTTGAATTTGTTGAGACATAACGTATTGATTTACAAATAGTACCAATACAGTGATAGCAAAAATTTTAAAAGGCTGACTGACAATAAACAAAGTTGATATTTTTGAATTGTTCATAATTCAATTTTTTAAAAGTTAATAAATTTTTAATGCTGTGCTTTATGAAATTAATCTCTATTTTGAAGAGTTTAACGGCATCACTTTTTAAATATTAATCGTTACTCTATTTTGGCTTTTCACGAATCCGCCATTTTTATCACTTTCGAAAGATGATTTGAATTATTGTTTTGTCGTTATTACTATCCTATTGAATCAACTCCAAAAAGGTGAACATATTTTTGAAATATTTTTTTCAAGACAATATGAATCCAGGCAAAACATCCGATAATTTTTTATAGATTTACATTCGGCAAACGAGCGTATTTAATGCGCTTTTGTTGTTCACCTTTTTCAACCTAAATCAATATGTATGTGCAAGCTATCAGATATAGAAATGAGAAGCATCCGAAATGGAGACGATACACCTTTCGGTAGATTGTATGCAGAAAATTATACGGATTTGGTAGTCGGACTACGCAGTAAAACAAAATCACAACGCTCTATTGAAGACATAGAAGATGCCATACAAGACGCTTTTTTTGTGGTTAGAAGAAAAATAAAAGACCCGAATTTTCGCAATGACAACATCTGTGGATACATCGTCAATATTGGGTATAACAAACTCCTTGATGTCGGTAAAAAAATGGGACGGATGCAAGGCTTTGAAGTAGATGAAATTGAGCGATACATCTCTCGCACACGAGGCATACACGACGAAGATTTCAGTCCTAAATTTTCTAATTTGAATGACCAACAACATCGGCAAGTAGATGCAATTCTCAAAGTATGGGAAAATTTCGGTGATGCCTGCAAACGCTTATTGGAAGCCCTTTGGATAGAAGAAAGAAAACTAAAAGACGTATGGCAAGAATTGGGGCATAGCAGCTACGATGTAGCCAAAACCACCAAATCCAGATGCGTAAAAAACCTTCGAAAAAAAGTGAACGATTTATTGAATAAAATAGTCGATAGTCAATAGTCCATGGTCGATAGTTCATAGGCAGGCGCGACTAAGGCGTGAGGCACAAAAAGAAATAACATGACAGACACAGATACATTAATCGAAAAATACCTATACAAAGAATTATCAGAGGCAGAAGTTCAGGAATTTGAGCAGCGCATGGAGAGTGACACCGACTTTGCGGACGAAGTAGAATTGCGGTCAGTCATTTTTGCGAAGACTAAAAGCGATTTCAAGCAACAACTCAAAGCCGCACATCAGAAAGCGGAAGAGAATCCGATAATAAGACCGATTGTGAAACTTACACCTTTATACTACCTCAAACGAATCGCGGCGGTGCTGATTTTAGGTGTGTTTGTATTTTTATTGTACCGTTCTACTGGCAGTTCTGATACCGCAGATATGGTGACACTTCATATTGCTCAAACACATACTGCCCCAACAACATTATTGGGAGAAAATGATAATGCAGTCGCGTGGAAAGCCGCAAAAAATGCCTATCAAAAAGGAGATTACAAAGCAACCGCTACCGAAATTGAAAAAATCACATCTCCCGATACCGAACAACAATTCTATTTGGCTTTAGCCTATTTATACAATAAAAATTACGACAAATCCATCGCAAAATTTGAATCCATTATACAACAAAATGACATCAATTATTCTCCAACTTCAAAGTGGTATATCAGCTTGGCGCATTTAAAAAATAACCAAGCCTTAGAAGCCAAAAAGTATTTACAACAAATCGTAAAAGATAAATCTTGGAAGCATGAAGAAGCGCGAAAGCTATTGAAAAAAATATAATCGGTAATTCAATCAAAAATCAAAAATCCCCCAATCAAAAATCTTCAGACAGTTCGGTTAATCACACTCTCAAGGTGGTCATCCAAGCCCAAATCCCGCGCTTCTGCCTCCAATTGTGCTACATTTTCGATGGCTTTTTTCTCCTTCAAATGCTTGGAAATGAGTCGAAGTATCTGCTCATCCTTATCTTTCCATTTGGGCTGATCGACTAAATTTTGTTCCTTTAGAATTTTCTCTAAATCTCGATTCAAGCCTTTGACATCCATTGTTTTGCGAATATTACCGACCAATTTATCGTACTCCGTCTGACTGCCGATTTTATCAATATTATTCGTCAAAATCTTAATCATATCTTTGTATTTCAGCGTTGAAATATAATAGCGTACCAGACCTGTCAACAACAACAAACCACCCAAACCACCAAACAACACCCCAAGCAGATTTCGCGCATTGCGTGTCGTATTATCGACTACACTGCCCACCTTGATTTCTGTATCACCCGTGACGGTTTTTATGCTGTCGATATATGCCTTAATTTTTGGGTCAAAAGTACGCTCAAATTCTGTCGAAGCCTGTACTATTGCGCTTGCGACCAGTGCGTCGGTTTCTGTACTCAATTTTTCTCTAAACAAGGTGAGATTTTCGCGATTTTGAGGCGAATTGAGTTGACTCATATAATTAGCAAGAAAGCTATTCAGTTCGTCAGTCAATGCTTCGCGGACAAGGGTTTGTACGTTTTCTTTAGTGGCTTCACCAATCAATTCTTCGCGCAAACCTGCTGCTGTCAACTGCAATTTCTGACTCAACATATCGACTTGCGTTTGCAACCAAATTTGGCTCGCTTCTCCCGTCAAACTCTCTCGAATCATATTCGTCGTGATATTCAGCGAATCCATAAACTGCCCTAAAATCGGGTCGAGTTGCGCCTGTACACGATTACCAATTTCTGCCCTCAATGCTTCCTCCACTGCCGCCCTGACTGCCGCTTCCGAAACATCCGCAATATGCGCCGTATCCAATCTGAAATCCTCAATTCCCTCCTTTAATCCGCCGCCGAGATTTTCGCCGAGTCTTGATGTATTGCAAGCAAAATTAGAAAGGAGTAAACTTCCGAAAAATAGTAGATAGAAATATTTCATGTTGTCGAGTTACGGGTTGCGAGTTAATGAATTACGCTTCTTATTTTGCCATCTTTGAATTGGGTTTCAATTTCATCTCCTGAATTTACGCCTTTTGTACTACTAATAGGTTGCCCATTTTTGAACGTCATCGTAAATCCCCGTTGAAGGGCAAATTCAGGGCTAAGAATATACACAGTATGTTCGAGGTGAGCAAGGTGTTTTTCGGCTTCATTCAGACGGCGGACAGCGAGGTCGTGCAGGCGCGTTTCGAGAAAATCAAGCATTTGGTTTTCCTGCTGTAATTTATGATGAATATTGCGCGAAAACCGTTGCGTGAGCGTATCTATGCGATGCGTTTCGTTTTGTGTTTTTTGATAAATGAAATTAAAAATATGTTGTTGTAAAATGTGTAAATTATTATCAAAATTGCGAAAACTTATCAATATTTTTTCCGCTACGGCTGTGGGGGTTTTTAGGGCAGCATGTGCGACCAAATCTGTTACCGTTTCATCCGTCTCGTGTCCGATACCAGTGAGTACGGGCAAGGGGAAATTGGCAATTCGCCGCCCCAATTCGTAGCTGTCAAACCAACTCAAATCCAAGCGCGAGCCACCACCACGAATGATAACAACGGCGTCAAAATCCGTTTGTCGTTTTTCGATATTGGCGAGTTGTTTCAGCACATCTTGTTCCAGAAATTCGCCTTGCATTCGTGCTTGAAACAATTGTATATCAACACGATAATTGAAAGGATTCTGCTCCAAATGTTCTTCAAAATCCCGCCAACCCGCAGCTTGTGCCGAACTGATGACAGCGATGCGTTGAAGGACATTCGGTAGTCGGAGCATGGCGTTTTTACGAAGCAAATCTTCATACTTTAGGCGTTGAATGATGTCGCGGCGTTTGCGTTCCATTTGCCCCAGCGTGTAGGCGGGGTCGAGGTCTTCTACGTGGAGTTTGAGTCCGTATTTCTCGTGAAAATGTACGCTCACACCCGCCAATACCTGAATCCCGCTACGCAATAAGCCCGGCAATTCAAAACCCAGTTTGCCGACCAGTTTTTTGTGCTGATGTTTCCACAAAACGGCATTGGCTTGTGCGATGATTTTGTCGTCCTTTTTTTCCACCAACTCCATATAATAATGTCCGCCCGACAATTTAATGGTCGCAATTTCGCAACTAATCCACACTGTACCGCGCATATTGAGCGCGAGTACACGGCGGATATATTCATTGAGTTCGTAAAGTGTGTATTGCATAATACGGCGGATGATGGATGCTTGGGTAGCCCTATAAATGTAAAGGGTTTTCTCATAAAACGTGTTTTCCTCCCCCAACCCCTCCAAAAGGGGAGACAATACATTGAAAATCAACTGACTCTCCCCCTTTGGAGGGGGTTGGGGGGAGGAAAAGGGTAAATTTTACCGATTACTATTTAGTTGATTATCAGATAGTTAATTTTTTATGAGAAAACCCTTTATAAATGTAATGCTAATTTCTGGCGACTTGCCTTGCATTTTCAAAATGCAAGGCAAGTTTGAGCATTACATTTATAGCACTACCGATGCTTGATATTGTTCCTTACTAGACTTCGGACATTTTGGTAATTGGGAAATTCGGATAGAGCATCAGCATAAAAAGTGGTAAACTCGACTTGGTAATTATCTAACAATCAGTTTGTTGCAATTTTAATTTACCACCTTTTTACCCGATGCTCTAGAATTAGGTAAAACCTTGTTATTTAATTTATTACAAAGTGAAATGAAATACATATTTTTATATATAATAAAAATTATCCCGATAATTATCTGGATGATAATCAATGTATTACGAATTTAAACCTAATTCCTCAATTCCCTAATTCCCTTTTTGTCCAAAGTCCAGAAGCTAAGGATTTTCATCTGAATCCAAAATTATCTGTGGAAAAATCTTTTTCAGATAAGAAAAATGACAATTTTGACACAAAATTATATTTTGCAAAAAAATATTTAAATGACTATAAGTTTTGTTTTTAATATTTTTTAAAATCTTTTCTATTTTTATTTGGAAATTACATAAAACATAATTATAATTGCACTGTAAACATAAGGGTTAATATTAAATAAACAAAAAATGGTTTCTTTGAATTTCCCTTCTCTTTGAAATTTCTTTCAAAAGGTAACAGTACATATTACATATATAGTTCATCACCAATACTGTTTCCTACATGGATTCAAAGAAACTCAAAACAAAAATGTTTACCTAAAAAATTGCAATATGAGTCCACCATACTATTTAATGGCAGAGGACGATAGTTTTCTGCCAAACAAACCACAAACAGGGAATTATTCTCGTTAGAGACAAATGTGTCGCTTCCTTACATTGAATAAAGAAAATAGAGAGATTAAAAACTTACTCTTTGGGTAGTTTTTTAGCGGGTTTGTACAATGTCGCAATATCTATTTTTGATTAAAATCAATGACATAAGGAATACACAACAAGAAATTGAAAGTACAACAATATCGAGGATATTCTCACGGATAATTTTGAGCGAATTAATTTTGAATTTTGAATCATGTAAAATGATAATTTTATAAGATTGAAAATTCTAAACAACTTACTTAAAATTCTAAAGAGTTAAATTCTTTGTTTGTATAGAAATGCTTCAAAATTCAGCTAATAAAAAAATGCTGAATTTTGAGGTATTTTTTTGTTGGTGAATGTCACATTGACGGTCGTACCATACCACAAAAATTCAGACCCACTCCAATTTTATATGAAAACAAAAAAAAGTATATGTTTTGGGCACTCTGTCAAATTTTTGGGAGTATCTAGGAATTTAGTGGAAAGCCTACTCGACGGACATTTTCAAAATGTCAGGCGAGATGTATTTGCGTTTTAAATTAAATTATTTTATAAAAAATGCTTTATTATTATTTTTGTAAATAATTGATTTTTAGGTGGTGTTTGACAAAAATAGGGTGAGCAATTATACGCGAGTCGCAAGGCGAATGTTTTTGTGTGAACATGGATATTTGAGTATTCAAACACCCATTTTCACACAAAAACATTCGCCTTGCGACTATTCCCTATTTTACTCGAACACCTCTCATTTTTTTATTGTTTACAAATTATTCGTGTAAAATATTTTTTTCATTAATTAAAATTAATTTTGTAATTTACTGATTTTTAAATTGAAATGCAGATGTTCTCGCCTGACATTTTGAAAATGTCCGCCGAGTGAGCTTGCCAACGACTTATGTAGTATCGTTAGATTTTAAAAATGTCCGACGAGTAGGCTTCCTTAAAATATTAATTTTCAACTGCGAGAGCTATTTACGAAACTTAAAAAGTTTAGCAAACGGGGTATTTAAAGATATGGAGTATCGTTAGATACTTTAATCCAATACGACCAAATTTTAAATATGTGCCGATTTGTTAGTATTTTTGTGATTAATTTAAATAAGTGATTGAATAGATTTAATACGAATTTAAACTTAGACTTATTCTTGAACTTAAACTTAAACATGGATAAACAGCAAATCATACAAGCCCTCGAAAAAGTCAATGACCCAAAAACGGGCAAAGACCTTATCTCCATGCGAATGGTCGAAAACCTGCAAGTCGAAGGAGATAATGTCAGTTTTACGGTCACGCTTCCGCAGGTGGATGCCAATACCAAATCGCAAGTCAACTTTGCATGTATTGCTGCCGTCAACGGCGTATATCCGCAGGCAAATGTACACGTACACCTTAGTATGAAGAGTGCTTTCGCTGAAGCAGGAGATTCCGAAAAAGCATTACCACAAATAAAAAATATAATTGCGGTGGCATCGGGCAAAGGCGGTGTAGGGAAATCTACCGTTTCCGTTAATTTGGCATTGGCATTGAAGGACTTAGGCTTGAAAGTCGGCTTGGTAGATGCGGATGTTTACGGACCTTCTGTGCCGACGATGTTGGGCTTACAAGGGCAGCGTCCGAAGGTAGAAGAAGTCTATGGGAAACACAAAATTGTACCATTGGAGGCTTACGGAATCCCGGTCATGTCCATTGGTTTTATTATCGAACCAGAACAGGCGATTGTCTTACGCGGACCGCGTTTGGGTGGTATTATCAAGCAGTTTTTCAATGATTGCCTTTGGCCCGAATTGGATGCCTTGATTGTCGATTTGCCACCCGGTACGGGTGATGTACAACTCACGATGGTGCAGACTGTTCCCGTCACAGGCGTAGTGATGGTGACGACTCCGCAAGAGGTCGCTGTTGCAGATGCGATTAAGGCGATGAATATGTTTTTATTGCCAAATGTGAACGTTCCTATACTCGGAGTTGTTGAAAATATGTCGTGGTTTACGCCGGAAGAATTGCCCGAAAATAAGTATTACTTGTTCGGGCAAGGCGGTGGAAAACGTTTGGCACAAAAAGCAAATACGGTACTCATGGGGCAAATTCCAATCGTACAAAGTATCCGCGAATCAGGTGATGCAGGACATCCCGTTGTACTAAAACAAACATCGGACGGAAAGGCATTTAAAACGGCTGCGGAGAACCTTTTACGGCAAATTGCTATTAGAAATGAGCAAATCGAACCCACAGAAATGGTGAAAATTACAACGTAACATGGTGCTCTTGTACCGACGAATGACGGTATCCAGCCCGTGTTTTGCGAAAAATAGCTGATATGGAATTAAAATTAGAACTCAGTTACGAACAATTATTATCTTTTATTCATCAATTACCTTTGAATCAGAAAAAGGAATTGGTTGAGGAAGTACAAAAGGACTTAGAGTCAGTTAATGACAGAGAACATTTGAGAGAATTATTACTCAATGGACCAACTTGGACTGATGAGCAATATGAGGAGTTTCTTGAAGCTAGAAAACATTTAAATGAATTTAGAACAAACAGTATAAATGATATTGCTTGATACTTCAGTGTTACTTGAATATTTCAGAAAGCAAAAAAAGAGGAGACGCTTCTGTTTCAACTTTTTGAAAGTGGTGATAAATTATTTATCTCTACGATTACACGTTATGAGATTATGATTGGAAATTCGCCCAAACAAGAAACTTTTTGGGATAATGTACTGAAATCTCTAAATGTACTAGTGTTTGGAGAGAAAGAGGCGGACAGGACAGCACTGATTTACAAAGAATTAAAAAAGAAGAATAAACGAATTGATTTTGCTGATATGGCAATCGGAGCAACGGCTTTAGTCCATGAGATGCCATTGGCAACTCTCAACATCAAACATTTTCAAAGAATTGATAAATTGATAATAATAGAGAAAACAGCATGAATAAACAAGAACTAATAAAAAAAGTAAACATCGCGCTCGACACCGTCCGCCCACACTTGGAAGCTGACGGCGGCAATGTTGAAATCGTTGATATTACCGACGATATGAAAGTGCAAGTTCGTTGGTTAGGCACTTGCGAAAGCTGCAACATGAGCGTCATGACCATGCGTGCAGGCTTAGAGCAAGCCATCAAAACTCACGTACCCGAAATTATGGGCGTGGAAGCACTCAATGGCGTAACCGTAGCATAAACCCGAATTCTATGTAAAAAACAAGAGATTCGATATATTTATTTAAAGACAATATAATGTCAGGGTTGATGAAAGCACCAACCTATTAAATTAATTTTTTGGATATTCGGGCTGTACCGTTTATGACTTATGCTGTGCTAGTTCGGTGTACGGCTTACCTCTTTTAACGACAGCAAAAATTCGATGCACAAACTTATTTCTAATGGCATTATAGACCTTGTATTTCAGTTTACCATCGGCGATACGTCTATCAAAGTATGCTTTGAGTTCTTTATCGTTTTTTCTAGCGGATTCTGCTCCTGCACTTAAAATGCCTTTGAGCATTTTATTGGCTAGATGACTGACCTTAGCCGGAGCATTGAGGCTAGTGCCGGATGTTCTACTGAAGGGCGCGATACCAATGTAAGTAGCAAACTGCCGACCGTTATCAAAAGCCGTAAATCCATGCGTGTAAACAATCATCGTGGAGGCGATGACGAAGCCCACGCCCTTAACAGAGGTAACCAAATCATACAATCGTTTGAGTTCAGTATCCTCATCAATGAGCCGTTTGACTTCTTTTTCGATGTCTTTGATCATCTGTCGGCTATCACGAATATAGACCTTAGTATACCCCACGACATCCATGCTCGTTGCCTTTGGAGCAAAGCCTTTTAGTTCTTTAGCTGCCACCGTCATGCCGGTTTTATATTTGACCAAACGCTTACGCAGTTTAAGTAAGTTTTTGATAGTCAACAACTTATTAG
>Ga0209186_1002496_pt1 | contig 13070 bp, 9 predicted proteins | sample SidtaG_FD_187426 | JGI IMG/M metagenome (GOLD analysis project Ga0209186, IMG submission 187426) | Marine algal microbial communities from Sidmouth, United Kingdom - Sidmouth_Male2 metaG (SPAdes) (version 2) | ecosystem: Host-associated > Algae > Red algae > Unclassified | place: Sidmouth, United...
TTGCGCCGAGTTGTTCAACAGTCCATCGTCGCGCAAAGCTAACCACCGCTGCGCAGCTGCGTTTTCACGCAGGCAAGCTTGGTGGCACCCAACGCACACGAATGCGTGATCAAGCTTTGGGAATAGCGTTTGCAGGGAGGAGGAAGCGGCATCACTGCGTAAAGACAGACACAACCCAGACACAACCCAGGACACATGGTAGCGACAGTACGACAGCAGCTAGCGAAAAAGTACGACGTCAGAAGTGGGTTGCAAACCACGTAGCATTGCTCATCAAGGTTCCCTCCGACACTAGGTAGTACGAACAGTGAGAGAGACTTCTGCTTTTTACTTGCTTTTTTGGCAAACGTGCACGTACCAGTGGGGACACGGTGGAGGAAGAGGTAGGATGGATGGCGACGCCATGCGAGTGGCCTGACCAGGCTCCCAAAACCCGATGCAGACAAGGGGGGGGGCCAAGAAAAACCCACAGCAGCCGCTGCCTGGCAATTCTGCTCTGCGTAGACGCGTGGGGGGGGGGGGGTGTTCGTAGGCGCCTCTGTCCTCTGGTGCATGGGATGTGCCGAATGTCCTTGAAAGACCAAATAAATGGACGTGTGCACTGTAATGAAGAAACGTGTCTAGATCCGAATGTCCCCTCTTAACTGGGCGTGTGGGGGGGACCGCTTACAAAGCGCCGGTCCCCCCGGCGGTCCCCCCCCAGGGATAATCAAGGACATGCGCATTACATGCACTGAAGAGGGGTTGAAATCGGAGCAAGCTTTGGAATGCTTTAAATATTTCAATGCGTGGTGGGTCGCGGATAGCTGTGTGGATCGGAGTGAGTGCACGTGGCGCACGCACACCCAATCGTTACAAGGATGGCTGAGAGCCGTCCTGAGGAAGCCGTAGTAGCCAGTCGTTACAACTTTCGAGTTGTAACGACTGGACAGGGATTCGTCTCAGTATCCGAATAGCCTTCGTGCACGTCAAAGCCGCCCGTGTGCACCGCGTACCGCTCTTCAGTGGTCGCATTGTACGTGATGACGCCGTAAAATCCCGGCCATTTCTCCCATCCTTGCCGCCGTACGGCTGGCGCTGGGACCACCCCACCTGGTGGGTGACACCGTCGGCCGCTCGAGAAACTCGAGCACGCAGCCGAGAGGCCGTTGCCCGGCCTCATACGACGACAGAAGATGTGCCAGCAGCCTGCTCTGCAATCTCCGCAAGCGCGACCGATTGGTCTCTGATATGGATTCGGAGCGCCACCGCCGCCAACACACGCGCCTTCCGCCTGCCCTTCGTCAGGCGCAACTGCGCATTGGAGCCTGGCAAACGACACGACTCGTCATGGTCGACAGAATAGGGCACGACAAGGTCGTGATCGGTTATCGTGTGCGCTCTCTACCCCACAAACAAAGCACTCCTTCCTCGCGGCGGCCTCCCCCCCATCCCCCCCACCCGCACCTTGCGCTCAAGACAGACCGACAATGACGCCATCCTCGTCAATGTCAATCTCATAAAAGTTTGGCCGCGTCGGCAATCCCGGCATCGTCTGGATCGTCCCGCACAGCGCGACGATCAGCCCCGCCCCCGCTGACAGCCGCACATCAACGACCGGAAGCACAAAATCCGTCGGCGCGCCGGTGAGGGTTGGGTCGGCCGAAAAGGAGTACTGCGTCTTGGCCATGCAGACGGCCAGGCTCCCATAGCCGAGGCGCTCAAACTCGGCCAGCCGCGCCGCCGCCGTCGGCGCGAAGTCGACCGACGCGGCGCGGTAGACGCGGGTGGCGATGGCCTCAATCTTCTCCTTTAGCGACGCGTCGAGTTCATAGGTGAACTTGAGCGGGGGAGGGGCGCAGCCGGCGCCGCCGTCGTTGGCCTCCCCGCCGCCACATGCAGTGTCGCAGGCGGCCATGACCGCCCGCCCGAGTTCGACGGCCCCCGCCCCGCCCTGCGCCCAGTGGTTGGCAATGACCGCGTCGACGGCGCCGGCATTGAGCGCCGCTTCCCGCACCGCCGCCAGCTCCTCGTCCGCGTCGGTGGCAAAGCGGTTGATGGCGACGACGACCGGCGGCCCGAAGGCGCGCATGTTCTCCACGTGGCGCTCCAGGTTGGCCGCTCCGCGCTTGACCATCGCCACGTCCACCGTCGAGTACTCGGCCGGCAGCGGCGTACCGGCTTTGACCGGAGGGGCCCCACCGTGGGCCTTGAGCGCCCGCACGGTGGCGACGAGGACGACGGCGGCGGGAGTGAGCCCACCCGCTCGGCACTTGATGTTCATCGCCTTCTCCCCGCCAATGTCCGCGCCAAAACCCGCTTCCGTCAACACGTACCCGCCGGGGCCGACCAGCTGCAACGCCAGCTGGTCGGCGACGACCGAAGATTGACCGTGCGCGAGGTTGGCAAACGGCCCCGTGTGGATGAGCACTGGGGTGCCCTCGATGGTCTGCATGAGCGTCGGCAACAGCGCGTCCTTGAGCAGCACCGCCAGCGCGCCGCCGACACCGAGGTCGTCAGCCGTCACAGGCTGGCCGCCACCACCGCGGGCGCCCTCCCTTGTCGTGCCAACAACGATGGCGCCGAGGCGCGCGCGGAGGTCCCCGAGGCTGGTCGCGAGCGCCATGATGGCCATGATCTCAGACGCGACCGTAATGTCAAAGCCTGTCTCGCGGGTCAGACCCTTCTCGGCGGCGCCTTGCCCAATCGTGATGCGCCGCAGGGAGCGGTCGTTGAGGTCCACGACCCGCTGCCAGGTGATCGACGCTGGATCCAAATCGAGCCGCGCAAAGCGGGCGGCCTCGTCGGACGTTAGTTCGGACGGGTTGTCCTTGGTGATGCCGAGCTTGTCCAACCGACGCCGCATGATGGGCGAAAAGCGGCGGCTGCCGTCCTTAGCCGACGGCGGGCATAGGCGACGGAAGAGTGCCTCGTCCGACTGCGTCGACTCGTGGAAAAGGCGCGTGTCAATGGCGGCGGCGAGGAGGTTGTTGGCCGCGCTGATAGCGTGCAAGTCTCCCGTCAGGTGCAAGTTGTACGCTTCCATGGGGACGATTTGGGAGTAGCCGCCGCCAGCGGCGCCACCCTTGACGCCCCATACAGGGCCCTGTGACGGCTGCCGCATCGTTGTCATGACACGGGCGCCGAGATGCGCACCGAGTGCCTGCGACAGTCCGACGGTCGTGCAGGATTTTCCTTCGCCAAGCGGCGTCGGGTTGATGCCGCTGACGACAACCAGGCGGCCCACGGCAGTGGCGCCGCCACTGCGACCATCGGCCGCTGCCGCTGCCGCAGCTGCAGCGAGGCGGTCCCGCACCGCCAGGTGCACCTTGGCCTTGTCCCGCCCGTACAAGTCCAGGTCGTCCTCCCCAATCCCAATCGCCGCCGCGATGGCACGAATCGACTGTACGGTCGTCGCTTGCGCAATGGCCAGGTCAGACGGCACCGGCAGAATGGTGTACGGGAGGGGACGTGCCGTGGCGAGCGATGGCGCCGCTGGGGGCGCGGGGAGCGGCACTGTTGCGGGCGAAGCCGCGGCCACACCCGATGCGGACCTGGCCGCGGGCGCCGCCACCAGTGCTGCCATGATCGCCCGGCGACGGAGCGCCAGTGTGGGTCGGGAAGCCAGTGGAAGGGAGGGAGGAAGAGCACGGCGTGGGGTAAAGACGAGTGTGCGTGAGAGAAATTGAATGGCAATGCGGGAGTGAAGAGTGGATGAGCCCCAGCGGTCAGCGACAGGTTGGCGTAGAGGCGGACACGCAGGCAGAGAGTTGCAGGCAACAGGGCAGTTGCAGGTAGCTGGGGAGAAAAACGAACAAGAACGTCTGCACACACACCAGCAGGGCACGAAAATGGAGCAGTGCCACCAGCAGCAGGGAGATGCCGGCGAGGTGAGGGCTTTCTGGCCTCTTCGCCAAGAGCCCGGACCATCGCATCTCTGCAGCAGCTGCAGGAACCATCAGAATGGGGTCTCGGAGAGTGGGCTCAACCACTCGTGCAGAATGGAGCGGGCCTTGCCATTGGCCGACTCGACACTCCAACCTCACGGGCCGTTTGTGGTAGAGCTTGCTTGAGCTTAATCCTGCATGGTGCTGCTTCTTGACTGCAACTGAAGCAAAATTATAGAAATACCGAGTTGTTCGTCGAACTACCCTCGGGATCAGCCCATCGAAAGAAGCCGGGCTACTTTAGTCTCGCGAGTCAGTCGAAGTGGTATCTGGAAGCTACAACACCAGCGATCCAGCGGCGCACCAACAGCTCTTGTTTCCACACGAGGGCCCATCGCCGTGCACTGCGATTCCACGACCATTGCCCGCGTTCCGCTCGCTGGCAGTTCGGACCACTTCCCCTACCGGCCGTTGCTCTTTACGACTCGGCCCCAGTCCGTACACTATTCCTACCTTTTTTTCTCCACCACTTGTCTGGTACACCCCCAAGTCTGATACGCTCGTCCGCATCTGACGTTCCTGTCGCCTTGCCATGGCGCCCTCCGGCATTGCCGCTTTTGTGCCTGCCGTTTCCTGCCTGTGGTCGGCGGCAGCCTTTTCCACCTTCCATGGCGCGGCCATGCCCGGGCCCCTGTGCGGTCGCACGGCCGCGGCGTCGTCCGTGGCCCTGCCGCGTTGGCAGCCGGCTCCCCACCGCGCCGTGACGCCGATGGCGGCTGCGTCTCCCCCCCCCCCCGCCTCCGTGCCGATCCCCGACGCGTTTCCAGCAACGCCGGCCGCACCCGACCCGGTGTCCTCCCCCGCGCAGGTGGCGCGCACACAGGGCATGGTCACCGCCGTCTCGGCAGCACCGTCGCTTCACGCGGCACTCGCGGACGTGGCGTCCCGCGTGCTCGCCTCGCTTGGCGGCGGCGGCTGCAGTGCCGGGGACCTGGCCATAGTGTTTGTGTCGTCAAAGTATGGGGAAAAGATGGGCCGGTCGGGGCGGCAGGGCCTGGACTCGGTCGTGCCCAAACTCCGCTCCTTCCTCCCGGGCCTGGTGCACATCATTGGAACGACGGCGGACGGGGTTGTTGGGGCTACGGAGGGCGGTACTGGCCACGAGGAGGTGCAGGAGCGCCCAGGGGTCAGCCTGAGCCTTCTCCGCATGGGCGGAGGGGTGCGCCTGACGCCCTTCACGGTCATGATTGACGACCTGCCGGGCTTGGACGCGTCGGCAGAACGGTGGCAGCGCCTGGTTGGGGGGGGGAAGCCGCTGTCTGAGATGGGCGGGTCGGAACGTCCTACCGGGGAGGACTCGTTTTTGCTCTTTGCGGACCCGGCCTTTCATGGCAGCGGCAACTTGGGGCGTCTGCTCCAGGGGCTGGACTTCGGGTTCCCGTCCGCGCCGAAGGTACGTCACCGTATGGCAGTGATGGGTCGTCTCGCGTGCATTTCGAGCGTTGGGGATGAGCACCGGCGGTTGTGGTGTGGGATGTTCTGCCCACTTGGTATCGATGAGGGCATGAAAAGGCGCTGGCTTCATGGCCTGTGCGTTAGCAACTGACCGCTGGGGACACACTGAACCGATCACTGACGTCTTCGTTTACGACGGTGTGTTCGATACATGTCGTGCTTCTGGTCGCTGGTGTACACTATGTTGCTCTCGTCTGTGTGCAATCCTGGATCCTCTTGCTCTTGCAGGTTGGTAGCCTGTCCTCCATCGGTGCTCTTGGTGCGGGTGGCTCCCTGATTTGCACGCTGCCTCGCGACATCCTGACGGCCTCGCCTGTGTCTGCGCTCCATGAATCTGCGGCTGTGGGTGTACGCCTGTCGGGCGATATCACCCTCGACGCGGTGGTGGCCACCAGCTGCAAGCCGGTCGGCCCCACTTTTGAGGTGGTGACCACGAGCCCCAACGACCCCACGGTCATCACCGAGATGTCCCGTGTTGGCTCCCCCATCTCGCGCCTGTCGGCCAACGGCCACGTGCGGTCGCTAATTGACTACGGGGCGCTGCCGGCTGATGCCAAGACCCTTGAGCAAACGTTGTACCTGGGTGTCGCTGCCGACGAGTTTGTGCCAGAGCTGGCTCCGAGCGACTTTGTCATCCGCCGCATCGTTAATGTGGACGTCAGCCCTGGTCCCCGTCCGGGCTCGCCGGGCGCTTCCCCGCCGACGGGTATGACCATGGTGGAGGCCGTACGGCCGGGCCAGCGGGTGCGCTTCTTCCTCCGCGACCGCCTGTACGCGGCTGAGGCGCTGGATACGATCATGCGGCGGTACAAGCGGGCAGCGCTGGCGGCGAGCATGGCGGGAGTCCCCAACGCGCCTGTTGGGGTGCTGATGCTGTCGTCGTCTCGCCGCGGGCGCGGCCTGTTCGGGGAGCTCTGCTACGAGAGCCGCACGCTAGAGCAGTTTGCAGCTGGGGTGCCCATCGGCGGACTCTTTGGTGGCGGGCAGCTGGCGCCGCTGGACGCTTCGCGTGGCGAGGGTGGCAGCATTCGGGGGCTGTATGGCAAGCCGAGCAGTGGGCAGTTTGGGTCCACGATTGTCCACAATGGCTCGTCGGTGCTGGTCTTCGTGCGCCGCGTGGGCGCTGTCGTGCCGGATGTGCAAGCCTCAGAAGGGTCTGTTGACGGGGGTGCGTCTGGTTAAAGACGCGTGCGTACTGGGGAGTACACGTGAAAGGATGGCACCTTGGTGTCTTGTCGACGATCGTGAGGTGTTCGTTGCCCTGCAACAGCTGTTGTCTCAACAACCTCACCTCTAACTGTCTCAAGACTTTTGAAAACTGACCTCCACTCCTGCATAGAGGGCGATTTGTGAACTGAGGGGTAACAATTGCAGTGTATGGTTTCGGAGAGAACATCAGTGCGACCCGAAGTCTTGTGATCTATCGGGTTTCGCCAGTACCTCTCTGAACAGGCCAGCTTGAACCCGAATTGGATGCTCACTGCAGCCAATCAACATCAGCAGAAGTCACAGATCACCTTATTCTTAGGATACAAAAACAGCAGTACAGTATATTTCCATAGATTTAGTCCATTCAGACCTATTTGTGCCTCAGCTGGCCTTGCGTGTGGCAAAGTCAGAGCGGCTTTCGCGAGTGACTGTTTCTTGTGCGGCAAGCTCCCCACCACAAGAGCCGATCTTCCAGCTTTCTCCATCTCCGTGTGAGGTGACCTCTTGCCTGTCTTGGCTGTTGCTCCCCAGTACCAACGGCTCTGCGTTTGTTGCATCGCTGCTCCCCGTCCCTGCCCAGTGCGTCAACATGGCAGTGTTAAGTGCGCCTGCCAGCGGCCAGCCGGCTCGGCTGTTGCCATCGCGGCTTTCCTTCGTCGCGCCTGTGCCCCTCCCCGCGAACTCGACATTTTTGGCCGGGCACCCGGCCCATGGAGGGTCCGCCGGCTGTTTGGTACGCCGTCCATCTCTGTCTGTCGCGGTGAGGCGGACTGGCGTCCACATGGCCACTCCGCCCGCTGCCGGGGATCAAGTGGCTACTGCCGTCGTGGCCGAGACGAACGCCCAGTTGCCAACAGCGGATGTCATTGCTGGTACGCTTCCATCCGGGCTACGGGGCACTCTCCTGCGCATGGTACCTGCCAACCCTGAGCACCTTTCCGAGCATCCGCCCCTGCACCCTGAGGACGGTGATGGCCACGTGGTGGCTATCTCCTTTTACACAGCCGACGACGTGCCTGACGACGTTGCCGATGATGACGACATGGCGGGTGCCGCGCCGGCAGCTGATGACAACGTGTCAGCGGGGACGGACGGTACCCGCGTCTTTGCGCGTAACCGGTTTGTCCGCACAGCTGCTTTTAACAAGGAGTCGAAGCAACGCAGGCGGCGCTACCGTTCACGGTTGGCTACGCCTGCGACGGGCGGGTGGGCGGCCAACCTGCTGTCCGTGACCGCCAAGCGGTCCGCGTCCGAGTACGTGGCCTCGCACGCCAAGACGGTGCTGGCCTACGCCGACCGTGGCTTGCCGTACATGATTGACGGCGGTACGCTGGTGACTCGCGGACCGGCGGTGTTGGCCGGCTCCCTCAGCGACGACACGGAGGACCTGCCCGTAGGCAATTGCGTCCTCGGCCGCTCCGTATATCTACCCGGCACAGGGGGGGTGGCGCTCCTGACGGGCCGCCGGGGCTCTGCTGACACCCTCCGCGGTGGCTATTGCGTCGCGTATGACGATGCATTCAAGCCAGAAGTTCGTTCAAGGGCGTTCCGGCTGACCACTCGCCTGCCCCTGCGGAGTTTTGGCGTCACGGACGACTGGTTTGTCATCCCTCAATCCTCGTCGGGCGCTCGCGGCAATAGCGTCGCCACGGCCATGGCCGGGCGCTGCGACGGAGACGTGGTGACTTGGGCCGACGCGGCCGCGCCGGCCAAGGGCGGCGTCGACGCGTCCGGTTCGGTCGTGGCATTTTCGTTTGTACCCCGCGGCAAGCCCGACGAGGTCACCGCCCGCGTCATCCCTCTGACAGACGGCGCGGGGGCGGTACTGGACGTGGCCAACGCGTACGCCGACACTACCTCCGACGGCCGAGCGGTGGTAGTGGTTGACGGGGTGGCCATCCGTCCGCCCCAGGTGGAGGGTGGCCACACTCTCCTTGAGCTGATGGACCACCTCGGGCAGCGGTGGGCGGACGGCGACGCTCCGTGGCCGGCCGTGCTGATGCGCTACGTGTTTGACGTGGCCGACGACGCGGTGCTGTCGGCGACTCCTCTGACCGACGATGCCACGACGCTATACACTCCCGTCGTCGCACGCGACGCGTCGACGTGTCGGCACCCCGCCGTGTATGCCAATGGCTGGGACGCCACGGCGCAGCGGGCAGTATTGGTTCGTGTCGACACTGATTCGCTGCCGCCGCTACAGGTGGACCCGCCTGCCGCCGTCACCGCCGCCGCGGCGGCGGCGACGTGGGTGGCCGCTGACCCGGCCGTGCGCGTCGGCTCCCCGGTGCTAACCGACGACGGGCGGTGGGTGTTGGCGCCCATGGGCGGCGGCCGCTTGGGTGTGTGGTCTACCGAGCCGGCGGCGGGCGACCGCCTGGAGCTGGTCTGCGTCCTCGACGCGGGCGCGTATGGGCTTGGCGACGGCGGCGTCGGCGGCGCGTGGACGGGCCGGGTGTGGACGGCAGAACAGTGCGCGACGAGAAAAAAGACTGCCTATGAGATCTTCCAGAGCAAGGGTTGGAACTCGGTCGACTCGTCCTTCTCAGGGCTCGGCCTTAACCAACTTTGAGCGGGAGCAGATGGGAGGAGCGCCCGCTAGCTGCTGGAGCTCCTGCTACTATCGCTGTGCGTGGTTGCAATTGGCTCTGTTGAGTGTATGGATTTGGAAGCCACGGAGGGGAGTACCACCGAGCGGGGACGGTGGAATTCTCACGTGATGGCGGCGACGATGTCTGCCGGGTATGAACACCGTGATGGCCACCGGCTAACGTGTGCCTGACGGGGCAGACCTGTGGAGGGGATGGAGAAAACAATACAGTCCGGAAGAGAACAAGGGACGTGTCCGGCGTGACAGCTGAAGTGGGCGCCAGTCAGGCACCAAAGTGTGCGTGACACCAGCCCATCGGCCATGACGGCACGGCGGCGATGCACAGGATATCTAGCACAAATGGCAATGCACACCTCACGCAACACGCAGGAACACAAAACAAATAGGGATCACAGTGAGCGCAAGAGTGCTACGACCAGCGGCTGCGCAACACAGCCAGCCGGGTCCGTCGCTACGCGACCGCTCATTCGTCGCGGTCCACGTCCGACACCGCCTTCTTGGCACCATCGTCATCACCCGAATCTTTCACAGCGTCAGCCGCAATGCTGTCCTCGGACGCAGCGGCCTTGACGACATCCCCGTCATCATCATCAGCCGCTTCGCCAGCCTCTGCCTTCTCATCCCCCCCACCGTCCACCTCCATGCCGCCTGGGGAAGACGGAGACGCTTCGGCGGCCTCCGGCAGCTTGGCTTTCTTGCCAGTGGCCTTTACAGAGTCGGTCCCAGCTTTCTGCGAGGGTACCGCGTCGGCGGAGCCCTTGGCCGGCGTGCCGCTCGTGTCCATTGCGTCATCGTCTGTCGCGTCCGCGCCGGTCTTGTCCACTTCGTCGCCCGCCTTGTCGACCTTAGAGGCCGGCTTGTCGGCATCGTCATCTGCATCGCTGATGTCATCAGCCGCATCCGCGCCCGCCTTGGAGCCAGCCGTATCGTGTGCATCACCTGCAGCGGCGTTCACCTGGGCCTTGTCGTCCACATCGTCCTGGTCCTTCTCCAAATCGGGCGCCCCCGCAACGCCATTCCCGTCCTTGGCACCGTCCTTGGCACCGTCTTTGGCACCGTCCTTGGCCTTAGCTTTTGCAGCGTCGTCTCCGGGCGCACCCACAGGTGCATCAGACGGATCCGTCTTGGCCGCCGACGAGCTGCCACCGTCACCTATGTCGCCCTCGGCCAAGGCGCCCTTGTCCTTCCCTGACTTAGGCGACTGTGACTCCCGCGACTTGGACGGCTTCTCGTCCGTCGCGCCTTTGGCGTGCTCCTTGTCCGACGAAGGGGATTTGGATTCGCGCTGTGAGCTCTCAATGATCCCCATCCACTGCGTGATCAACATGCTGCACAGAAAGTCAACCGGCTTGGACGTCGCCCGGTAACGCTTGAACAGCCGCCGCACTGGCTTGCCTGCCTGGGAATGCTTGAGCATTCCCACCGTCACCTTTGCAGCAATCACAGCGCGCACGGCAAGCGCCACCGCCTCCTCGGCCGCCACGCGACCACGAGCAGCTTCGATGTAGGTGGCGTAAGCCTCTTCGTACTCCTTCAAACAGCCAGTGCCGAAATTGTCGGGCTGGACCTTGTCCGACGCCACCTGCAGGCAGGTCCGCGCCATATCCAGCACCTCAATCGCCGCCCCGAGTTTTGTGCCCGCCTCGTCAATAGCACGCACCCCAGCGGCCAGCTCCTCTACGTTGGTTCGCTTGTGCATCTTGTCCCAGTCAGCCACGTCAGCCACGACGGAGGACCGCTCAAGATCCATCCCGTCGTCCAGGATCTTGGCCGCAGCGACCCGCATCAACTTGAACGCCAACTCCAGGCCGGGGACGCCGCCCTCACGGTCCGCCCGGTCCGGCCCGTCCTTCGCCTCATCGCCGGCTGCAGAATGGGACTGGTCAGGATCCCCCCCGCCGCTCCGGTGCGGCACGACGTCGCTCAGGTCGCCGCTCAAACCCGCATGCCCAGAAGGGCCCGGCGTCGTTGCACCAGGCGTGCCCAACGACTCCGAGCCCCGTGACTTGCGCTTCCGGAGCGGAACCGCCGGCTCGTCATCCGCAGGTACCCCGTCCGATGGCATGGCCGAATCACCGCGAGTTTCCTTTTTCACTGGGCGCTTGCTCCCCGACGCGCTCTTCAGCGCCTTGCCGACCTTGGACGACTTAGGCGTCTTTGGGGGCTTGGGCGTCGCCACAGGCGTCCGCAACGCACCTGACGACCGCTTAGACCGCCGGGAGCTGCCAGACTTTTCCGCCGCCTTGGAGTGCGCCTCCTCAATCTCCGCATCCACCTCCGCGTCGACCTTGGCCGCCGCGGCTAACCTCGCGTCTACGTCTTCCGCATCATCCGCGTCCTGTGCAGACCCCGCCTCGGCCGCAGCGGCCTCCTCGCCACCCTCCTCAACGTGGTCGGGATCGTCCTGCACGGCATCACCGGCAAATTCCGCATCGCCACCCGCGTCCGAGTCCTCCATGTCGTCTGGGGACTGCATGCGCTTGCGTTTAGAAGGCTTGGCCGCCGTCGACGATGAGGAGCGACGTTTCGAGCCGCGAGCCGTCGTCTTGCTGCTGGCCGGAGTGGTTAAGGCGGATTTGGACTTGACGGGCGCCGCCTTAGTCTCTGGCACGACCTCGAAGGATGGGGGATGCGGGGACTCGGCGAGCTCCTCGAGGGCCATGCGGAGCGCTTGGTCAATTGCGGGCCGGCTCTTGTGGTTTGGCTTGACGAGGTACTGCTCCTTGTCCTCTTCGTTCAGCAGCATGAGGTTCTTGGGGTGCACCCACGCGTTGTTGACGTCATTGAAGAAGAGCACCCTGTGGAGGCCAAGAGGAAAGAACAACACGCAACCAAAACGGCAACCACAGGAGTAGCACAGGACGGAAGAACCACACCACATTTGGAGGCCAACCGCAACGACAACAATTGCAACAAGCACAAGCAGTCAGCAACCAAACAAAAAGCACAGAATAAACTGAGAAGAACAGAGATGCTGCTTCTTCTCCGTCCAGCTCCCGAGCACATTGCGCGAGGCACTGTAGCAGCACCACTTCACAAAGGTCATCTAGACACCCCTTCCTGTCGCTCCGCATGCGCTGCACGTACCAGGTGTGCTTCACCCCCTTCTTGACGTGGTTTCTGGGCGTTTCCGCCACCCGCGCGGGCCACCAGGGGAAGCCCGGCACTTTCGCCCACACAATCGTGTCCACCGGGAGGTTGGTAGTGGCCGGCCCACCCATCGCGCCGACCAGCTGCAGCTCCCGACCACGGGGCAGCAGATCGGGCGGCACCGCCGCCGGGATCACGCTCACCCGCCGCCGTCGACACCGCGTAGAAGCACAAAGGGGAGCCGTCTGGCAACGCGTGCCCCGGAGAAGACGGCAATGCAGCAGGCGGCCCGCGCGTCTGCCCGAGAGGAGCAAAGGGAGTACCAACGGTACCAGCGTGCAATCACCGTCAGACACCAGCAGTCCACAGCAGAGGAAAGCACAGCCGACAGGCCTTGAGGGGGGGCGGGGTGTACAAACAGCCAGCGCCGGTGGGGGGGGAGCCCAACGCGCACTGGCGGTTCGGCGCCACCCCAATGGCGGCGGCGGCTGGCGTCGACCACGCGACGGGGGCGGCAACGCACGGTACCAAGCGCGTGCCGGGCAGGTGCGTCGTAGCCGCGGGGAGCGCGCTCGCCGCCGACCAGGTCAGTCTGGCGAAGGCGGGGGGTCCGCCCGGGGAGGTGTGTCGGGCCGCTGCCGCCGCGCGCGCGGGCCGCGGCGGGCCCCGCGCCGAAACAAGGCCACGGCGGGGGGGTGGCGGGCGTTTGTCCCGCGCGTCTGGACTCGCGCGGGAGAGCGCGCGCGCAGGCCGCCCGTCCTGCAGACCCGCCCGCGTGG
>Ga0209186_1002501_pt1 | contig 13057 bp, 20 predicted proteins | sample SidtaG_FD_187426 | JGI IMG/M metagenome (GOLD analysis project Ga0209186, IMG submission 187426) | Marine algal microbial communities from Sidmouth, United Kingdom - Sidmouth_Male2 metaG (SPAdes) (version 2) | ecosystem: Host-associated > Algae > Red algae > Unclassified | place: Sidmouth...
GGGAAGGCGGCGGCGCGAGCCACGCGCGTGCACCACTGGGTGGGGAAGCGGCCTCTGACAGAAGAGAGAGAGGGACGCTCGGAGCCTATCAGCTGGGAGAGAGATCTGTGGGAAAGCGAACGGTGCAGCAGGCAACAAGAGAGCCACCTTTTCTCTCAGGGGGGTAGGAAGCGGGCCGGGAGGAGAGGGAGCCGTCCCCGCCGCCTGGCGGCGCGCTTGTGGCCCCAAGCGGCGTCAGCAGCTTGCTGCACATCCTACCTCCCACAAAAAGCCAACCCACCAAAACTCATAGATGTTCTGGAGTTCTGTTATTTCTCAAGTCGGAAAAGCTTGAAATCTTGGGAATGCTTTCTGTTGCTACAACTTGGTCTCAAGCCCAAAGGCCTCACCTTGCCCTATATCTCCCTCACGACACACGCACCCTTCACGTTCGCAGTGCTGTACTATACCCCAATGGAAGTATGCCTCGACTGGGTGATGCTGGATCTCCGTGGACCTCTTGGCCTCGCCGGGGAGGCGGCCCGCGGCGTTGAGCTTGCGGGCTTGTCGCCTCTGCGAGAGGCGAACGTTGTTGTGAGCCGCAATATATCTGGAGCGAACGATAAAACGCCGCTGCGTCATGTAGGTCAAGGCGTTCTTGTAATTCTTCTTGATGGAGTGCTGCCTCGCGGAACCCGACGTGTCGTGACCCTGGGAGAGTAGCGGGTACTGGTCGGCGTTAAAAACAGGCAAGCACTTGTGGCCGACAAGGTGGAAACGGTGCACAAACCAGGCCGTCAGAGACTGGTGCAGGAACCATGGCACACGGCGAAGCGCGTTGCGCTGTGCTTGGCAAGCAGTATCAAATTACACCACCCGAGGGAGCTTTATAAAACGCTGCGCCAACGACGACATGACTTGAGCCGGGCTCTCCGTCTCACGCATTAGCTAGTTCGGAGCCGACGATGTATCCGCACCCGCACATGAACGTCAGAACCCCCGGCGCCTGAAAGACGTTGTCAGGGAAGTGGTGGCGGCAGTCGTCCTCATCGCAGGCCTTGCGCTCCTTCTTCTTGCCGGCCTTGTCGCCGTCCTTGCCGCCCTTCCTTTTGCCACCCGTCCTGCCGCCAGCCTTGTCGGTAGCCCGCTTGTCGGCCGCCTTCTTCCGCTGCCGCTCAGCGGTGTAGTCCTCGAGGAAGGCGCGCACCGCCTTACGGCCTGGCCAGACCTGGCCGGAGCGCAACTCGTTCGCTTGCTCAATAACGCGGACCGTGGACGGTCCGAAGGCGACGACGTGAGCCGCCGCGTCGCGCACGCCTCGGCTCACAAGCCACGCTTCATGCTTCTCGATGGACGTGTCCACCCACTCATCCTTGAACGCCTGGGCATCCTCTACCGCCTTGGCCTCCCAGGGCACCAGCGCCCGCGTGTCCGTACGGCAGGCAAAAAATAGGAGCTCGCCAACTGCGCGGCTCAACGCCGGTGAAGCGTCCATGTGATTGCTCATGAGCAAAAAGAACTGCCACACAAAGACAACGCCCTGGATGCAGTCCACGTAGTGTAGCTAAAACTCACTGGCCACGCCAGCGATGAGAGCGCGCGCCAAGACCTCCACGTCGAGCATGTCACAGCCGTTGAAGACATTGAGTGCCGGCTCCGCCAAAAACTCCGCAACGAAAACGCGCACCTTGCGCCACCGGTCTAGCTCCAGGTCATCATCGTCTGCGGAGGGGAGCACAGACGCGATGGTGGTGAGAATCACGCTGCTGGATGCCGGCGCGCCGCCGCCATTTCCACCAACATCATCAATGGGCACGGGGTCGACCATGGCGCAACGGAGCACCTACACGTGTACGCCTTGTCGGCGGTAGTCTTCTTGAAGCAGAAGGCGGCAGCGGTGCTCGCGGCCACAACCGTCCTCAGCCCCCGCCGCCATGTCGGCCTGCTGCGCGTCCGCGTGTGAACCAGAAAAGGCCGGCAGCGTGACCTCGGCGTCCTGCTCCTGGCTTGCTTTGAGCGCCTTGAGAGACGCGCTAGGCGTGGCGGCGTCGGCGGCTGGGACTGCCTCCGCCAAGTCCACACGAACAGCCGCCGCGACGTCAGCCGGCAACACGTGAGCTGGCCAGTCGTCGGCAGGTGCGGCTGGCACGGCCGGCGAGTTGCGGTCGGTCGGACCGGTCGCCTCCTCCGCTGTCTTGACAGAAAACATCCCGTCGGTGGCGGTACGGTTGGCCGTGACGGCCGCCGCGGAGGGCGCCACCACTGCCGACCCCACCTTCACCGCCGCGCCGGCCAGCGGCTCGTCAGTGGCCGCCACAGATGAAAGGGGCACTCTGTCGTCAGCCGAAACCCCTTTGATGGTGGCTGCCGTCTGGTTGGCGGTGCGCGCCTTGGCGCCGCCGGTGTCTGGGGAGGAGCGCACCGCGCCCGTCCCGCAGAGAAGCGCCGCGTTGGCACGCAGCGCGTCGGCGGGAGCAGCTCACACGACCTGCAACCTCCCCTCGGCCACGTGCCCGTTTCCGGCCGGCACCTCCTCGTCGGTGGAGGTTGGCTCAGCTCCGACAGGGGCGGCCGCTGCTGGAGCGACGTCGGTTGCCCTCAGAAACGCCGCGTTGGCCGGCCGCGAGTCAGCGGTCGCGGAAGACGGGAGCGACAGACTCCCTTCGGCCACCGCTCCTTCGTTGGCGGCCTCGACATTGTGGCCGGCGGTAGACGTGGCGCAGAGAGCGGCGGTCGTGGTCGCCGCCTTGTCCGTCTCTTTCAGCTCCGGAAATCCGGCGGGCTGCACATTCGCGGACCGACCATATGCACAGATCACGCCGCCGCCGCCGCCTCTCGCCTCGCGACAGCGACCGACTCGTCGACAATAGTTTGCTCCGCGTCCACGGGGTCGACGGCGAGCTCGCTCGGCCGCCGCCAGGAAGTCGCCGACGGGACCCAGAGAGGCGCCGTGGTCGTGGCTACCACATACCATCGGAGGGGCTGTGCATCCAAAGTTCAAAGCAGTTGGGGGGGGGGTGGAGCAGAGGCGTCAAGCGCAAAGCCTGGGCGCGCCATCGGTGTTTGGAAGGGGGGGGATTCCTCTCGAGTGAACGTGGTTCACGACCCTCAGGCCGAGATCTCTCCCTATGACCTCTGAATAAAGGCCGCTGGGACCCCACTGGAGAGGCGCACTCTGACAGAAACGAGTGAAGCGCCCGCAACAGGGCCTCGCAGCGCGGACGTTGCCGTCACGGGAGAACTGGCCGCGGCAGGTGCCTCTGCAGGCTGATCGGGGGCCTGGCGCCTGCACGATTCACGCATACACGCTGTGGAGCCACTTACAGATCATCACCGTCACATGCAGATATTATGGCTCCAGGATCGCGCCGATGTGCGACAGTGGAGCCGTGCGATCGGGGTCACAGCAGGGTTCATGAGATCGTGCTACTGTACGCACCGGCGCGCCTCGCAGTCTCGAGTGGACGCCTCGTGGCAGTTGCAGCAAGGGCCATGGCTCCCATATGGCAGCATCAGTGGTCCATAGGACACCCGTCTGTGGGCTGCGAAGCCTTGCCTCACCACGCCACGATCTCCCTGCTGTCGACTGTATGCAGATGGTGGCGGCTGCGATGGGCGAGAGGCCCGAGTCAGGTGAGATCGCCAAATGATCTCGGTGACCACTGTGCAGAACGAGAGCTATGAGGAACTGCAGTGATACGCCACCAACTTAAGATCCAGAGAGTAACAACTGCTCACCCTCCATATCTGGCCTCGATACTTTCTGAGAAGTGCCGCGCATCGGGAGAAGGGACGTGTGACCAGGCGCCACCGTGCCATGTCGTGTTCACTTATGGGCCGGAGGGAACTGACAGCGGAGGTCATCGATCTGGCAGTGGAAACCGGCACCAGCGACGGCTGCCCGACCGCCGCCAATGAGGCGGTGGAGTCCAAGACGCGGGATACCGCCAAGCGTGAGCTGCCGGTCTCACTTGCCGCGCCCGGTATCGGGCGGTGAGCAGACACGTCGGCGGTTGTGGGTACGGACGTGGCGGCTGCCACCGCTGCCGCTCTTGGCGTCAAGTCAAACGCCGCCGTCAGGGCGGATGCTCCCAGTGCAAACTGCGGCGGCCGGTAACAACGTGCCGGTCACTTTCTCAGCGTCCTCGGGCGAGCGGCCTACCGACGCGGCGGCGGAGGTGGCAACGGGCGTGTCGACCAGCGCCAGGGAGTCGGCTGTCGTCCAGTCGGACAAGAAAGCCGTCTGCAACTTGCCTGTCACGTCAGCCTCGCGCGCCGTCCCGGAGCCGGGAGATATGGTCACAGTGACTGTCGCAGGCAGAGCGTTAAGCGCAGCCGTGGCCGTCCGCGTTGAGGCACCCATCGCGTATGAGGCGGTGACCTCCATGACGGGGGAAGCAGCCGGCTCCAACTCGCGGGTCACGCGTGCCCCGCCCGCCGAAAAGCAGTCGGCCACTACGGCCGCGATGGCAGCGATGGTCGAGGCGGCGCCCCCAACCGCCGCCGTCCGGAGCCAGCCATCCGAGACAGACATATCCGTGTCCACCACAGAGCCAAGCCGACTACTGCCGACGGGGCGGTAGCCACGAACAAGACGGAGGCGGCCAACGGCAACCTGATCTTCCCGTCCGCTGCGCCTTCCGACGTACAGCTGCCCAACGTGGCGGCGGCAGTGACGAAGGACCACGTGGGACCCGCCAACGCCGGTGTCCACACCAAGCCAACCGCCTCCGACGAGGCGATGGCTGCCATCAGGAGGCAGGTGGCCAGCGGCCAAGCCGTCGGCGACCCGATGGCGGGGGAAGAGGATTATTTGTGTTCTGTTCTGTTCGCTGCTTGTAGCCTGAGTGCCCACCGCCTTCTTTGACGATGCCATTGTCGATAACTTGATTTGGATTGCGTATCTGGGCTGGCGGCCGGCGCACTAGGAAACAAACTAACAGTGGTGTATGGAGTCGTGCTCATGCAGGCCAATGACAGGGCAAGAAGTCAAAGAGATACGACAAGCAAAACGTTATAAAGATCCGGACAACAACTCGGCCGCTATGCGGCGCCGATGGTAAGACGAGCTCCCGCCCCAGCCGATGGCCGATTCGCCCTTGGACATGGGCTCCACGTGCCGGCACGTGAAGACGCCGCAATCGTCACAGTTTTCCTGTGTGCGGCAGGGCATCGTACCGACGCTCCACTGCTTCTTGGGCAAGCCGTGCACGGCGGCCTCCCTCTTGACCCACTTCGCAATGTTCTTGCCCATCTGCTCCTGCGCGCGGCCCAAAAAGTCTTAGAGCTCGACGTGCCCGGCCGCCGGGATCACCACCGCCAAGAACCAGTGAGCATCAGTGATGTTGACAGCGATGAAAATCTTGTTGGCCTTGAGCACGAACTCCTTTTTAGTCCAACGCCGCACTGCGTCGTAGTTGTACCGGCCTTTATCGACGAGCTTTTCGTATAAGAATGAGATGAAGAAGATGTACTGCGGCTTGGGCCGTACGGATGATGCAAACTTGAGCTGACGGACGCGCAGCAGCTCGACGTACGCGTTGAAGAGCTCGTCGTTGAACCACTGGTTAGGCAGCGCAAGTTGGAAGTCCTCCATCTGCAGAGGGATGGGGCCGATCTTGAGCACCACAGTGGCGACGCCATCGGGCGGTGGGACGATGACGTTAGCCGTCGCCTTGGTGGCACGGAACGTCAGCGGCGACAGCGGATCCGCGCGGTCGATGGCAACTGGGTCCTCGCTGGCCCTTGCCCCGGCCGTCACCTCCTCAACCTCCCCCTGCTCCAGCTGCCACGCGTCCGTCCCAACCCTGGCGGCTGACCGACGCCTTGACCGACGTGTAGGGCGCTCCGCGCGGGCGGCAGCTGCCATGCCTCGGCGGCGCCTCGTCGGAGGGGCAGATAAAGAGAATGAAGACGAGCCGGACCTTATAGCAGACGGCGGCCGTCATGGCAAGCGTGACATGGGTGACACAGTGTCATTGATCGCCGAAAACCCATCGCCGGGCAACGAGGCTGCACATGGGCTGCTGTCCAACGCGCAGGTCTCCTCCACCGGCGCCGCAGCGCCCTCGAGCGCCACCTCACTCCCACCGTCGTCAGTGTCGCCGCCTACCGGATCCCCGCTGCCAGCTTCCTCGTCGGCTCCGTCGGTCTCGTCCTCGTCGGTGTCACTCTCGTCGTCGTCGCTGCCGCTGTCCTCTTGCCCGCTCACCAGGCCCTCGTCTTCGTACTCGTCAGCGGAGGCCGCGCCGTCCTCACTGGCGCCAATGTACGGGGCGAGTTCCAGCGCGGCGGCCGGCGCGGCTTGCACAGCGGGCGCCCCAGGATCGCCGCGGCCTTGTAACGCAAAATAGTGCTTGGTGAGTTGGGCGGTGGACCACCGGCACGCCCGCTCGTCTTCTATCGGCGCACGCTGCACCACCCCGTCGGCTGTGGGCAGTGGCGGGGCTGGGGGAGGTGCCTCTTCCGCGGCAGCCGCAAATTGGGGCCACGCACGCGACTCGGAAATGGTGGGCTCGACCGCCTCGTCCGGCTTGGCCCGGACGCGGCGGCGCACCAGCCCCCTCATCGAAGACGTTCGGATCGCACATGCAAACAGGATGGAAAAGTCGACCCGCGGCGCGTTGCCGCTCGGCCGAACCATCTCCTTGACATGCGCCTGAAGCACCGAGAGCATTTGTCCGTCACACACAATGCACTTGAAGGGCCCGCCGGCCGCCTCCTCCCGGCCACAATGATGGCACTTGAAATCCGCGGCCGGCACCACCAGCGTGCCCGAGAACTCGCCGGTCGCTTCGGACAGCAGATGCCGGGCTTGACCGGGCTCGCCTTCTCCATAGGCGGCTGTGTTCCTCAGCAGCCCCGTGAGGCATTGGCACGCTGCCGCCATGGTTGACCGCGCAATGACGCACAGCTCCAGCACAAGTTCCAAAAAGATGCGCGCGTACACGGTTTCCTGAGTCACGGCAAACAGCCCGTCTCCCGCCCCGTCGTACAAGACGTCATGCCCATTTACGCACACCAACTGGCCGACCAAGATCTGCATGCGTCCCCTTATGGTGAAGAGGACGGCAATGTTCTGGCACGACAGCGAGTCTCCTCGCGGCTCCTAGCACACGATGCACTTCTCCTCCACGTGAAGCCTTGATTCGTACCTGTAGATGTTGCTGGCCGCCCTTGCTGCGTCCACAAAATTGCAGTAGACGTCGCACAAAGCCACCTCCTACGTGCACGGGAACATATTACGTGCACGACGGGGGCCCGGAGGCGGCGGCGGCACCGCTGGGGAGGTGGGGGCGGCGGCCACGGGCTCGGCCGGCAGCGGTTCGCCCATCTCGTTCAGCACACCGTTCGGCCCAAATCGCAAAGCCTCTTGAGCAGCCGCCGCCGCCTCCGACGCAGCCGAGGCCTCGACGCGGCTGAACTTGTTGACGGCCTTGGCATGAGGGCACCCCAAAGGCTGGGTTTGGCAGGACAGGAGGCAGAAAGTGGCCAACCTGTACCGGTTTCCACCCGGCCGGACGATGGCCGGCGACCATGTGTTGTCGTAGCAGATGGCATACAGCGGGATGTTCATCCGCCTGCCCACGATGCCAACTACGTGGACAACCGTCTCGTCCGACTTTCCGTCCGCCTTGACTTCCGGACCGCGCAAGGCCGGCATGGCGCTGATCAACGCCTCGGGCGTTTGCAGGCTCAACTCAGCCGACATCACGCAGTGCGCCGCCAGAAGCGCCGCCGCATGGCGGCACGTCGAGCTCTTCTTGCGTTTCCATTGAATCTCGACATGTTCGATCGCGTAATCCACTGTGGCCTCCAAGCCGCTGACCATGACGCCCCCGCAGGTGCAGAAGGCGGCGACGTTGCCCTTGAGCAGTGTCGTCCACACGCAGATGGGGTCGAAAGCCTCGACAAAGCCAATGCCGTTGGCGCCGTGGACACAACCCCCCTCGAGCTCTTCGTCGCCACCCATGCGCGCGTCGAGATCGACGGCTACGCGGAGCTCGGAGAGGAAGACTGTGACCAGCTCCTCCTTGCAGTATGCCCGCTCCATCTTGGTGGGCTGGCGTGGCTTCTTCGGGCGGATGGTCGTCCCGGCAGACGACGGGCCGCCTTCGGTCGGCTGCGGCGGCTTCTTGGCTGTGGCTTGGAAAGCGCAGACGGCGTCGGTGCCTCTCCAGGTCCGTTGGCGTCCACGTGTCGTGGCGCAGAGAGGCTGGCGCCTTGGGCGCTGTCGGGCGGCCCGCCGCTATTGGCGTCGTAGCCATCGTCGTGCGTGGCCCCCGAGGTTGCGCCAATCGCTGCGTCCCCCGCTTCGTGGTTGGCACTGTAGTCGGCGTAGGCGCTCCTAGCCTGGACGAGCAGAGCTTGCGACGAGTCACCTAGCGGGAGATACGCGTCCTCAGCGTCGTCCTCAATAGCGGGCAAGCTCTGAAGAAAGCCGCACATGAGGAGGCGCCGGAGCGGTTGGCCGTCGGCATCGCGCTCCATGGTACCCTTGTGGGGACAGCCGCGGACAGGAAGAGGGGGGTGAGACGGTGGCGGTGGAGGGTGGGAGGTGGTGCCGCACGGGGGGATGGTGTATTAGCGTAGGTTCAGCACTTCACTGCATGAGATGGGCGTTGTACTCGTCGAGAATACCGGGAAGGGGTGGTCAGGGGTGTTGGCACCGGCGAGGTAGCTGGTCGTGGGGATGCAGACGTCGCTCCGCGGTGGGGTGAGAGTGAGCGCCACGTCGGCGTGGAGGTCGCACCAGCCAGGGCGCGCGCGCGCTCTGGCACCCTCGAATCGGGGCGCCCCCATGTGGACCTCGTGTCGGTTGACGAGGGGTTCTCGCAGGTGCGAGGTGGCCCGATATTCTGTCCCCTGTCACATTTCTTGGACGATGATCATTGGTGCGGCATTTGCTGACAGCGAAGGATGGTCCAATCGCCCGGTGCTGGTGAGTATCAAGCACCCCCCCGTCAGAGTGCTGCAGAGGTCGTTCCTGAAGCCTGAAAATTGCGCCGCAAGGGGCCAAATATTTGCAATAGCGGCCGGTGAAAAGAGGCCCCCTACCCCCGTAGCGCTCCCGCCAGAGGGGACCGGAATTGTGGAATGTCGCTCTCTGATTGGCCAGGACCCAGGCAAGGCGTCATCGGCAGGGGACGTGCCGTGCCGACACGCGCATATGGCCTGGAGCGGCGGCCAATGGAGCCCGTATGAGCCGATGACGCTGTCGTGCCGGCGAATCGGTTGGGTTCCTTTATGGGCAGCTGCTATCATCCGAACGTGCTCGGCTCGTGGCGCTACTTCTTGCCCCTCGCTTGGCAATAGGTACGGCCTTCCATCAACGCACCCTGCACCCTGAAGACCGACTTGTTGCTACTCCCAGCTGACGGAATGGCACCGGGGGTGGATCCTGTGCTGCGTTTACAGCCACCCCCTCGCCGGACGGCGCCGGCCCAGCCTCTACCGGCCAAGAAACGCCGTATCGATGGTCGCTCGAGCGGCAGACGAGGTAGGGAGTGGTGCAACCCCGTAGAGCTGGGGACCTACGACCCTGCAGCCGAGGCGCAGGCAAGCCACGCGGCGGAGCTGGGCGCTTCCAGCAAGCTGAAGCACAAGACAATGACAGCCGACTACGAGCGGTTCTCGTGGTCGCGCGACATAGACCCCAAGGTCGTGACAGCGGTGACGGCCTCCCACGTGGCCAACTTTTACAAGAAGCGGCTGCACAACTTTGAGTTGTTTGAGTCGACTGCAAAGGCCATCTCCGCGGCAATGACGGTCTACTTCGCCAATCTCGGCTGCAGCGGCGTTTGGCAAACGGGGCTGGACGCGGACCAGCGTCCTACTTTTAGCGGCCACCCCAACCAAAGCGAAGTGGTGAAGGCCATGAAGAAGGACCACTTGAAGGCGGTGGCCACAAAGGGCCATGTGACGATGCCAGTCGACCCGTTTGAGATCGGACATGCGGCAGCCTACTTTGACGAACACATTGCTGGTGAAGCGAGCGTCGACCCGCAGCACCTTTCCGACCTGTGCTTGGCCGAAGTCAGCATGAGCTTGATGCTACGATTTGATGAGGCCACAAAGATCCAGTACGTCCGTGTGGAGGGCGTCTGGTCATTTGTTTTGCTCACCTTCTCTCTGGTTTGTGCTCCGTTCGTGTTCTCGCTTCATGGGTTGAGGTAGAGATTGACCATTTTCACTGCTCGCTTCCTCTTGACTTTGTTGTACTTGTCTCATCATCTTCTGCTCTTTACACAATCCGAAGGCGTCAGCACGTGCGCATCAGCAGAGACGCTCTCGACAACCTCACATTTCTCGTCGACATCCGGGAGAAGACCAAGAACGGGCTGCGCGGGCAGCGCTTTAGGCTCGAGAGCTGGCCGGGCGTGGCGGGCGATCCCCGCGTGGACCCCGTGCTGTTGATGGGGGCCTACCTGCTGCTTCGCGGCGAGCGAGACGGGTACCTGTTCTGTTCTTTTACAAAGGACCGAACTGGGCAGCAGTTTTTAGACGAGTCGAAGCGGCTCGACGCCAAGGCGTTCCTGTCCCGGTTTCGGGGGAGCCTGACCATGGCGGGTGTGGATTCTGCGGAGTGGATTGGCACGCATTCATTCAAGCGCGGGGGGGTTCAGCTGCTGCGACAGCTTGGGGTGGACGACTGTGCCATTATGGAGCGAGGGCGGTGGAGCACGATGGCTGCGTACTGGGCGTACGTCCAGGCGAGCAACCGGCTCGAGAAGCGGTTCACGTCATGCTCCCCGGTTGCTGCTCTTATTGATGTCATCCTGCGCGGCGGTGCTGAGCACGGCAGCCAAGCATTCGCTGTGGTGGAGGCAGCGTCGAAGTGGGGCGGCGCTTTTGAAGCCGGGGGGGCAGGGGGCCGACCAGCTTGACGTATGGTGGCGAGTTGGAGCCGACGGGGAAGCTTTCACGAACTGAGGTTTTGCACTAGATTGGTTTATCCACGAAATCCTTATAGTGTCTTCAATCTGCTTTCCTCCAATCGCGAACTGCACACTCGGGGGCGGGGGCGGCGCCTCCGCGCAGCCCACACGCCGTTTCGGTCCACTGCAAAAGCAGCGACGCCACCGCCGACGTCGGGCCTGTCACCGAATGGCCTCTGCCCACGGTCGCGCACTTGGCGCGTTCGGAGACGCTGTAGTTGACATTGTCAGCGTCCTTCACAGCGGTGGCCAACCACGGAGACAGCGGCGCTAGCGCCGCTACCGCCACCTCCTTTGTCGTGGTATCTGCTCCGGCCGCCGCCGTCGCCGCCGCCGCCGATGCCATCATCGCCGCCTCTCGCTCGGCGCACGACGTAGCGGGTCGCGCGGCGACACGGTCCACCACAGCGGAAGGAGCTGTGAAGAAGCCGCCGTCGGCGGCTGTCGCCGCCACCGAGGCCTCGGCCGCGCGGCCGCCCTCCACCCCATCGGTGTCGGGACTGGGCGCACCGGCCGCCCAGGCGGCGGGCGGCGGACGGGTGTTCTTTACTGCGGCTTAAAAGTGGCTGACGCGAGCGGTGGCGCGCGCTGGCACGACAATAGGCCCGCAGCGTATGACACAGAGCGCGCTACGGTGGCCCGTTCGGGCCGGCCGCCGAATTCGGCAACGACGCGGGCGGCGGCTCGGGCGGCGCCGTTGGCGGTGGCGATTCTCCGCGGGCTGCCGCAACCGTTCGCCGCGTTCCTCTTTTGGTGCTAGTGGAGATGCACCAGACGTGTGCCATAACGGCCTTGGTGGCGTCGCCGCCGGCGCCGTAACCGTTTAGGTGGCGCGGTCGACCTCCACCCCCCGAGCCCCCTCCCAACTGACGCTCGCGGCCGGCGGTTGCGGGCGTCTGCTGTCCGTGCCGACCTTCGGACCTTCCTACCACGCTCGCACCACCCCGCCCCGCAGACGCCGCCACAACGGACGGAAGAGTGGGGATGGCGGGCGAGTTGGCAGGGGAGGAGGGGGGGACAGCGGCGAGAGCTGCGGCCACCGAAGGCGCACCGGCGGCTCACAGGGCGGCAGGACCGACTCGGGGCGTACCCGCGCCCGCCGAGTGTACGGAGGCAGCGCGGCTCCGCCCAGCCGAACACGGCCATCAGCGCGCCCCGCCGACGCACGTGCCGACCGGGGCACGGTCCACCGCGTCGGCCATCGCGTAGGCCATGGCTGTTGACATTCAGGGATTTTGTAGTCACCCTGGATTTGGGGGACTTGACGACGGCCTCGAATTCAGGATCGAATACAAGGGCGGGCGGGCGCATCGAGCGCTCGCCACGCCGCCAACGGACACTCTGTCGGGCGGCGGGGCGACCCGACGTAAGCATGGACGGTCAGGCGGCCGTCCCTGTGACTCTGCGCATGAGCAGCTTCTGCGGGCACCTCGAGGGTGAGGCACCGAGGGGGGTGCAGCGGGGGGAGACGCCTGCCGCCGCGCGGGGCGCGGCGGCAGGGGCGAGTTGGTGCGTGGACACTTGGGGCGCGCCCTGTGCCTGCGGGCCGGTGCGGCGCGTCAGCGGGGTCTGAGCGCCCCGCCAGGGCGGCGATGAGGGTACATACGCTGATAGGGCGAGCTCGAGGAGTAGGACAGAGGGAGTAGGCAACTCAACCCTTTACCACCACCACCCAGATTGTCAACAGCGGCGGCCCGCTCTGTCGGGCTGCTGACAGCCGCCAGTTCCGCGTGGGCGCCGTCCCCTGGGGCTCTAGACATCGCCGGCGCCGCCACGTCGGCCGCCGCCACCCCACCCGCAAGCCATGGCGCCGCCGCCACCTCCGTGACGCCGCCGCGAATCGGGGCGGCGACGCCCCCGCTCGTCGCCGCGGAGGCGGCGGCCAACAGCCGAGGCTCGGAGGCGGCGGCAACAGCGGTGTCGCGGGCAGCCGTCGGTGTCGCCGTGGCGCGGTCGGCCGCCGGAACGGCAGCGGCGTCCGGCGGCGGAGCTGTGGCGACGAGGAGGGCAGGCGCCGCATCTGGTGGGCGACGCCCAGGAGGCGGGAAAGGAGCGGGTTGCGCCACGACGAAAACACCGCAGCGACGGCGCCAGTCACACGCCGCGACGCACGGGCGGCGCTCGCGCTTGCCGGGGGGCAT
>Ga0209186_1002503_pt1 | contig 13052 bp, 15 predicted proteins | sample SidtaG_FD_187426 | JGI IMG/M metagenome (GOLD analysis project Ga0209186, IMG submission 187426) | Marine algal microbial communities from Sidmouth, United Kingdom - Sidmouth_Male2 metaG (SPAdes) (version 2) | ecosystem: Host-associated > Algae > Red algae > Unclassified | place: Sidmouth...
GCCCGCTGTGCCCCATAGAGTGCATCTTTTTCCATGGAGAAAGTTTTGTTGGAAAGCTGATGGCTTGAGAAGAAGAATGGTGTGCGTCATACCGAGGGGGGGGAGCTTGGCTTTTTTTAACGCGAGCGGACGTAGCCGTAGCGCGAGCCGAGAGGCAGTGCCAGGTCGGCGTTTTCTATGTAAACACTGTGAGAATCGTCGATTTCCGGATGGCTAACATTACCCGCAGGTGGTCAAAACTACCCGCCAGACGGATATCGGTCTCTTGTATTTGTTCCGTACTGCTGCTACTGTACTGGAAGAAGTGGTTATGTGTATGTTACAACCAAGTGCTGACTGGGCCCGTCTTTGTTTCTCTTGTGCTAGGGTTCGCCTTGCCTACTCAGGTGTGTTCGGGCAAGGACGGGCAGATGTGAGAGTGCAGGGGTGCGCCGAGCTCTGAAATGCGAATATCGTTTCTATACTATATTGGAAGTTTTGCAGTGTGGAGGGGCGTCGAATATGGTCTAGTACATGCCATTTCACACTGTACTGGAGGCGTTCGAAGGCAATTTGAAAATTGTGGGTCACGGCCCCAGTACAGAAAAACAGCATGCGCCCCACTTCCCCGACGATATCAGTGTCAGCCATCCTGAGGAGTACAGCCAAGTAACCACGGCTGAACACACACAATCTGAGGCGCGTCAATAGAAATGCTACCGCCGCTCCACTGCGGCCGTTCACCATCCGCCATTCATTGGCCGTCCAGGCGCGCCGCACGCGTTGAGGCAGCCCCCCACGTCCGTCCGCCCTCCATCGCAGTCGCCACCACGCGCGAGTCCCCCCCGCCACCGCCCAACTCCCGCGACGGCACCCCGACGAGCTGCCGCACCTCTGGCCGGTGGCGGTCGAGGAGCGCCGTGCAGTACGCGGTGGCGCCCCCCCCACCCCCTCCCGCGTCTGCGTCGTCGCCCCAACCGCCCCGGGCAGCGACCGCCCCCGCTCTCGCCGCCACCGCGTTCAGCGCTGCGATCGACAAGACGGCGGCGGCGGGTGCGGAAGCACCGTCACATACGGCCATCAAGCACGGGAGCCGGTCGTGCGCGAGGGTGGCGATCTGTGGCACGGCGGCGTCGGTGGGGGCCGCGGGGGTGTCCCCGCCGCCGCCGCCGCCTCTACAGTTCCGCTGCCAAACCCGCCGTCGCCCCCCTCCGTGCACACGAAACGGGCTTACAAAAGGCGACGGTGGCTCCCACACCCACACGTCCGCGTCGAGCGCTGCCGCGACGCTCCGCACGCGCCGCTGCCGCTGATGGACGAGCACGGGAGGCGCCACCACCGCCGCTGCCGGCGCGGGCACCGGCAACACGTCGAACTCCGCGCGCTGCAGCGTCGCCGCGGACGGGTCGTTTCGTGCCTCCGCCCTGTGGTCGCCCCTGCCGTGATAGCCGGCGGGCGGCGGCAGCAGCGCGCGCTGCAGCACCGGCAACCCCGCGGCGGTGGCGGCGGCGGGCGGCAGCGCCGCCGCCGCCAGCCGCAGGGCGGCCACAAGCGCCTCAGCGTCGATGGAACTGCGTCGACGAGCGCGGTAGCGGCGGCGGTGAAGGGTGGCGGCACCGGCGGGCCGTCAACGGCCGGCCTGCCCGCGACGGCGCACAGGCGCGTCATGACCGTCAAGTCGACCACATCAATGGCCACTCCCGCAAACGCCACGACCAGTGCCGGCACGGGCGCCGCGGGCGCTGCCGCGCGCCGCACGACCAGCGCGGCCAGAATCCCGTCAGCGTCGTGCCTCCCATGCAGCCGCTGTCAGCGCGACGACCGCCGCAGCGACCAACGCGGCGCGGGCCGTCGCGTCGGCGGCGGCGAGGTAGATCCCCCCCCCCCCCCTCCGACAAGTAGGTCCCCCGGTCTCCCCCTGCTCGCCCGGCGGCGGGCCACGGAGGTGAGCACCAAGGTTGCCGCCCAACACCAGGAGACGACTCTGGCGGAAGCCAGCGGCGGCGGCGGCGGAAGCCGGCGGCAGCGGCGGTGGCAACAGGGGGTGGCGGCACCGGCAGATGGGGGTGACGGCGGCGACAGCCGGACGTGGCGGCGGCGGCAGCGGGCGGTGTCGAGGACGGCAACAGGGGGCCGCGGCAGCGGCAACAGGGGGCAGCGGCAGCGGAAACAGCGGGCGGCGGCTGCGGCCGCGGGCGGCGGCGGCAGTGGAAACAGGAGGCGGTCGCCGCCGCCTCCAGGTGGATCTGGGTCGTGACAAGGCGACCCGTCCTCCGTGCCACTTTGGCTGCACCTATGCGCATCCTCTGCCGCCAGCCGCACCAGCGGGGATGGACACGCCTCCCCGGACGCGGCGTGTGGCGGGTGACGGCAACGCCGCCGCTGGCAGCGCCTCCCGCCTTCCTCCTCCTCAAGGGCGTCAACCGCATGGTTGCGGACACATTGCGCGGCGACGGAGCCGTGCTGGCGCGCCTCTCTGGCGGCGACAACGGCGGAGGCGGGTGCGTGGTGGCCGCGCTCAGGTGTGGCGGAAAAATGGCGGAGGCGCGCGTTGCCGACGGGCGGCGGGTGGCGGCGGCAGCCGCCGTTGGTGCTACTGCGCGGTTGGTGGGCATGGTGGCCGTTAGTGCGGCCGACTTGGTGGCGGCGGCCGCCCCCCCGTGTAGGGAGGACCCGAACGGGGGGGCGGCGCCTCCGCTGGTGGCGTCGCCGACAAGGCGACCGGTGACGGATCCGCGGCAGCGCGCGATGCCGCCGACGTGGATACATGCGCGCTATTGATGCCGCGACGGGCGCGCTGCCGGCGCTCGACGGCCGCGTCTCCATCTCCAACAAGGCGGCCGGCTCGGCGGCAGCGGCGTGGGCAGCCGGCGGGGATGGCGGCAGCGACGGCGGCATGCCGCGTGGTCCCCCCTCCCCACCGCGCTGCTGATGCCGTCTCCCCACGCTGCCGTTCTTGCGGCGGCGGGCGGCGCCGCGACCATAAAAACCCTCCCTCCGACGTGCACGTGGAACGCGGCGTGGCTGGCTGCCGCCGTCGGCGGTGGCGGCGACGTCACCACGCCCCTGACCGTCGGCCACGCGGGAGGAATGCCCGAGTCGGTGCCACGCCCGGATGGCGCCGCCCTTGTCGACGCGCGGAACGGGCAGACGGGGCGATTGGGCTTTCCAGGCGGTGGGGGCGTCGGGCCGGTGGCTGTGGCCGTCTCTGCGATTGGCGATGCTGCGCCGGGTGTGGTGGCATGGGCGGCGCCTCCCATGGGCCGGGGGGAGGCTGGCATGTCGGCGGCGTCGAGCGGTGGCGACTGCGGGTGGCGCACGCCGAGGTCGTCGCGGCTGAGGTGCGGCCGCCTCTTCGGGCGTCGCCTCTGGCAAGCCGCTGTCGCCTCGTTGCTGGCCTCCGCCTGCTTTTCAACGCTACCAAGACCACCGCGGCACTGGTGTTGACCACCACCGACCCACAGGAAGAAGGGATCGCGGTCGTGCTTTATCAACACAGTGACGGCTTTCGCGGGGACGTTCTTGGTGTCGGCCTGGTTGGATAAATTATTAATAGCCCGAACAAAGAAGGCGCTTACTGGGTGCCTGCTGAGAGAAAGGAGGTGTATTGTTGCTGACTCTCGCCCTCCCCTCGTCCGCGTCCCACCCGCAGTTCTTGTAAGGAACCCCAGCCAGTGCGGCCGAGATAGGGCTGTCCCGCACGGGCGGTTCTGTCTCGCATGGGCGGTGCTGTCCCGCGTGGGCGACCGGCGCTTCCAGGCGACCGGCGCTTCCAGACGACCGGCCCCCGGCCGATCATCCCTCGCGTTGGGGGAAGTAGTCCCCCTATCCCTCCTAGCTCGCACCTTCAACCTCCTTCCCACCCACTCCTACCGCCCCCGCGCCCCACTCTCGATGTCTGTCGCTGGTGTCCACGGGTGCTGCCCTGCTCGCAGGCTCTACAGTACCGCCGCCACCTCTTTTTTATCTCCCTGTCGACGCTGCATCTTTGCGGTGTCCGTCCCCCGCTGTCATCGCCGACCGCCGTCCTACCAACCGCAGCATCATCGGCGCCGACAGCCCCCCATCCATGCGTGGCCGCTGCTGACGCTTTTTTCTCTCCCCTCCCAGTTGCTACCAGCTGCGCGCTGCCACCCCCCCCAACGTCTGTGTCGCCCTACCGTGTATTTGCACCGCCGCGATAAACAGCGAGATGCGAGAAGAGCCGGGCACGACCGACAAGACAAGCGGGAGGATGAATCGCTCCCCGTCCCCCGCCGGCTGCCCGTCGCCGGCCGGCTGCGTGTCGCCCGCCCGCTGCCCGTCGCCCGCCGGCTGCGCGTCGCCTGCCCGCTGCCCGTAGCCTTCCGACTGCTCGTCGCCTGCGGGCTGCATCTTCTTTGTTGCGTTTACTTCCCTCGACTGCTTGGCCGGCGTCGCCGTGCGCGTCTTTGTGACGACCAGCACGCTCTTTTGAGGGCGCGACAAGTGCCTGTCGTCGTCGGCGGGGTGGCTCGATGGCTCCGTGGATGCATACACGGCGGTCACCCCCCGCGCCAACAGCATGTGCGTCGTCAAAGCTGCGATGGTCGTGTCCGTCCTCCCCGTCAATGACCACGACCGCCCCTGCTGAATGGGATTGCGTCTGACTCACGTAGTGACATTATTTTTCAGGTGTGGGGATCACAAACGTTGGGCTGCTGTCTTTTTCAAGTTATGTCCTTCGCGTGAGCGTCCTGTCGGCGGCCACGCTGCATGTTAAAAATGCGGGGGGGCGGCAGCCTGCAAGGGGATGTGGACTCGGAGCTCGCGGTCGTTACGGCGACGGCCGTGATGCTGACACATCGCGGGGGCGCAGACTGTGACGCCGGCTGCTGCCGGACCAGCATCCCCACCCCGGCGGGAGCGTGCCGGGTGGTCGTCCATCTGGTCCACCACCTCTGTCATTGTTGTAGTCGGCGACCGGTCGTCGCCGCTGTCGCCATGGACGGGTGATGTTTCCACCATGGGCCCCACGACGGGCGACGGCTATGCCACGCGCTCCCAGCGATTCTGCGTCACTGTATGCGGCAACTGCTGCTGCACCGGCCAAGCGTCGCGGCTGGTGAAGGCGCCTCTGACAGCTTTGGACGACCCCTCTGCCGCGGCTGCAACGGGTGGCGGCCACGCTTGCTCCCTTGCGGCCGCGTGGTGAGAGGGCAAGAGTGTGCGAGGTGATGAGAGGAGAGTAAGCGAGGTGGACGTAGGGAACTACGCGATTGGGGCTGTGGGCCTGTTGTGTCTCTTCTTCCTTGCACCGAAGGCAAACGCCTGATGCTGTTCGCTGCGCTCTGCGCTTTCTTTAACATTTTCACAGCACCCGTCATTTATATCGTCACGTACTCCAACGCCACAGACGGCGACACCGCCTGACCAGCGTTTCACCACCACGGTGGCACCCCGACTACATTTTATCCACAAAATCCTTGAAGATCCTCTGCACGGCGGCGATATCTCCTTTCGCCTCCCCGCGTAGCTCCTCGGGCACCCAGCCTCCCGTATAGTTACCGTCAAAGTCAAACAGTCGCGCACAGTTGTTCTTGTCGATCACGATGTTGTCCGGCTTGGCATCCCCCCACACTTGTCCTTCTTTGTGCACAGCAGCGACGCCTGCAAGGATCTGCGCCTTCCATTGCTCCTTCAACTCAGCGGATGGTCGGGCACGGCCGGACCGCAGCCAGTCCCCTAGCGTCACGCCGTCGATCAAATCCAACAACAGACCATCCACATTCCCGTTCGGCAAGACGACCACGCCTCTCAGGGAGACCGAGTTGGGGTGTTTGGGCAGCTTCGAGAGGACGACCGCCTCGCGGATGAAAGATTCGCTCGTGGGTAGCCGGTACACCAGCTTCAAGAAGAGCAGCTCACTGTTCACGCGAACAGTAGCTAAGCCGCAAACCGGCGGCCGCTCAAACATCAAGTCTGCAACGGGGACCTCGACCACGCCGGACACCGGATTTGGAACAGGTGACGCCGGCACCATCTCCTCATAGACAAGGTCATGCGGCACGGGTACCAGCGAGCCGTTGATCGTCTTCATTTGCGCACGGTAGGTGCCGTCCGCACTGGGCGCAACTCCGCACACAGGAGGACGTGCAGAGGAGGCCAACACCGCATCTTCAAGGCTCTTGATAAAGGGCTGGACGAGGAGCATGCAAGCCGCAATCGCGTTTTACAGATCGTCGGCGGTGATGGAGTCTTCATCTTCGCTCGCGTCTAGCAATCGGCGCAACGTGACGCTCTCAACGCAGTCCCGTGAAGCTTCGTCCATGCAGCTCTCCAGGACCGTGTGGGCGCGAGCGCCGCCAACGTCCCATATCGTTTCGAAGCGTCCGATGCTCAGAAACAAGGAACTCAGCGGCCTGCTCTTGATGACGATCGGGATCCCCGGCCCCGCTCTGCTGCCCGCAGCATCCACCGAGCTGGAGGAGGTTGAAACTGTCCCCATGACGATTGTGAGGCCTGTCACAGTGCTCTGTGAGAATAGTCAGAGGTTGTCCCACCAAAAAGACCAGTTGAGCACAACAAAATACACAGAAGGCCACAAGAGAACAAATCAGTAGATGCTCCATGGACAGAGCCACGAGAACACATCTGAAGAAGAAGGGTAGCAGCATGGCAGGCATGGGCTGCTACTGGCCACTGCAGCACATCCTCAAGAAAAATGAGACGTACCTCCTCCACGCGGCCGCAATCGCAACAGGAAAGCAACAGAGAATCCTAGAACTGAGACAATGCAAGCACGCACTGGCACGGATAGGCAGCAGGTAATGGGAGTGGGCGGTGGTCGACGCGGGTGTGCAGCGTCCAAGCAGTTTGATGGTCGAAGGGCGCTTCGGCTTGCAAGCAGACCAATCGCCGCGTTTAAATCGGTCACGTTGTCTCGGACTGGACGGTGGTTTTTGATGACCTGAGGGCAGAGCCGTGCAGTCCTCACGTCTCGGTTGGCATGCTAATGTGAACGAAATGAGATTCGCGGCGCCTTGAGCCATGGTGTCAACCTCGCGCACGGAGTAAAAAGCGGGTAGGGGGGCCCTGGTGGCTATCACTTACGTGTCTCGGTGCCGGTTGTATATAGCAGACGATTGCCGCAGCCGCTCCTTCCTGCTCGCTTTTGCGCTCAGTATCTATACTTTACCTGGTGCAGGCCGTCGTGACCGTTGTCGCGCGAGATTCACATCACCTGGAAAATCCAGGGGATACGGCCGTTCTCTGAATAATCCCGCTCTCCGATAGTTGCAGGACAGCGACAAATCGGCCTCTACGGCATGGATGGCACCAATAAAATGCATTTTGACGGAAAACGGCGACCGCCTCGGCCTTCCCGAGATCCCCCCCCTCCACGATCACCGACCCACCTCTGTCCACCGTTGACTGTTGATGAAGGATACACTTTAGAGCTGTCGCGCGACCAACGACTCACCCTCTTCTCGCATCTCGGCGCTTGAACAATAGTGCACAGGCTGGCGTAACGGAGGGCCCGTCAGAAAAAATGGATGATGATTGTCAGATGACGCTGATGTTTTAAAGATGTAGGTGACGGTTGATAAATTACAGATACTCTCTTGCAAAATCCCGTGCTGCAGCTCTTGCCAGAGAACTTTCAATCGGCGTCTGGGACGTAGAGCTCAGCTCCTTTGACCTGGTGCAGTGTGGGGACTGTGGAGAGGATGGCTGTCAACACTGAAGCTGATGACTTTGCATCATGTGCCTTCAGCACCGAGCGCCTGTCCCTGTGCTGACAGAGGACGACTAGTGCGGCGCTGTCTGCACGGCGCGTGCGCGGCGTTCACAGATCAGACACGTGCTAGCCAATGGGGGCGCGTCGTTCCGAAACACCCCAATCACGCGAATGCTTTTAGACTCAAACTGACCGACAGTGGGATCCCGCGCACGATGGAGTTACGAGCTGGAACGAGCTCGTTTGGAGCATTCGAGCCAAACATGTTCACGTTAGCGAGATATGCTTTTTGTATCTCGCGCACGTCAACGTGTTTGGAAAGAAATTTCCCACCTTCGTGTGATGGCTTCCGGAAGAATGATTGGACCAGAGGGTCCAGCAATTCTGCGTTCGCAGCTTCTCCACCCCACGTGCATCATCCCTGCATGCGAAGCGCCACGGGCTGCGACGATTGGTGTCGCGATCCTGCCGAATCACGTGTTTTGTCCCGGACTTGCGAAGATATTGTTGCCGAATCACTTTCACGTCCGTCGCCGCCAAGACAGGGCCTTTGTCCGATGTCAGCACAGCAACAAACATTTTGTGGACACGTGCGATGCATGCTTCGCACGTGTCCGCATTTTATGGCTTGAGGAGCAAGGCAGCACTTGTTTTGCCCATCAGTTCAGGCTCGAGGCTGCCCAGCGCTGTGAGAGGTTGCCGCCAACGCTGACCGCACTGGTTCTCTGTTCATGACATTCGTGGGGTATAAATAGAGGAGCATGCAGACAGAGACCCTGCTTGGATCCCCTGCTCAGAAGCCACACGCTCACGCACTTGTGCCGCTGATCAACTCGTGCGAAGAGTGTCGGGAGCATCTACTGTAGCAGTTGGGCATCCTGCATCTCTCTGAGTCCTACTGCCTGACCCCCGGTTCTCCTGCTCAACTTGGAGCTTTTCTCTTGTCGGGTACGCTGAACGTCTGACCATGCCCTGCGATTGCCAGGCCTTCAAGACACAACGCGACTGTCGCCACGCCGCTATGCGAATCGTGTTCTGTGCCAATGCCTTCACGAATCCAAGGACGGGCCATCGCATCATTTGCAGAGCACAAAGCCACCCATCGGAGGAAACTGCCGGGCGCGTGCGGCGCCGTGCAGTGTCGCCTGTCGCAGCTGGACGGTACCTGGTTGTGCTGTCAGGCTGGGTGCAACACTCGAACGAATGCCAGTAGCTTCTGCTCCGCCTGTGGGACTGAAGTCTGCTCTAATTGCACTGAGTAGTACTGTTAGACGATCGCAGCCTCTACGAGTACGTCGACTCCGCTGCTGGCTGTTGCACAAGGCAAGGACGTTGTGATCGGGTCGGGTGAGGGCGTTACGCAGGCACCAAGAAGAGGTTGAGAGAGGTAGGAATTCAATCGTGGCACTCAGTTGCGCTCTGCACTTGTTGCAGTGAGAGGAATGACCTCTAGAGGGCGGGAGGCGCATCGAGCGGCCTCGGGGGGTATACAACATAGACATATCGTTTTTTCGCCACGGCAAAGGAGGCTGCCTCAATTTGAGACCCTGCCACAGGCGCCCGTATCAGCAGAAAATGCTTTAGAGCAAAGCCAGCAATGTCGGTCTATCACAACGTGTCGATATTATCGATGAAACGTGTCTAAATGCGCTTAATAGGCCACGAACAGCTGGTGTGTCAATGTGAACGTGCCCTATTGAACGTCAAACCACTTCCTCGAATTTAGATAATTCCAACTCGGTTCGATAGTCCAAGTGTCACAATAGAACGCGCATGGCCTATTCGAAGCCGAAATACGGCACACACTATTCAGGACACTTGGACTATGCTACGTCCTCTCTCATCGGCTGGAAGCGAAGCGGGCTCAACGTACAACGTGTCTGACGATGTCCGTCATCGCAAAACAACGACCGCCGCACGATCGAGGCACGATGCACTGATCAGATTCTGACACGTGACCGACGCATCGATTCACCCCGTCCCTGGAGACAAAGACACAAACTTCGTGGGAGGCCGTGACGTATGAGGGCGAGAGACCCGTAACATGCGGCCAGGAGCATTGTGACCGCGCCCCAGGATCGAGGAGGTTGGCAGACAACACTCGAGTTGGTCTTCAGGCCGCTTTTTCAGACTCGGGCCCCATGATCAATGTGACTGCCTGTTCTGGAGGACGCGCAGGGCAAAGACGTAGCAACATTAAGACTGTCAGCGTCTGGCTCGGTCAATTGTCCTCTGAGTTGCAGGAATCCGCACCGCCAATTCTCAGTCAGTGTCACGGGCGGGGCGTCATGCACGATACGTTGATCTTCAAGAGAGATATTGTCCTTTACTAGCCGATACGGCGGTACCAGTCGTCAGGTTCCTGGACATTGAGGACGCTGCGTAACTGTCTTTCGCTTGCGAGAGGCCGGCATGACAACCGATTGTCACGTATTTGCCAAGCTAAGGTCGAAGTATCGCATACATATCAGTGTGTCGCAAGCACCCCAGAATACGATTGGACATGCGACGCAAACAAAAAGCCCGATTGCAAGGGTGTGCCGGATGGCAGGTTCCCGTACGTCCGAGAAACTATTCTGGGGGCGGCCCGGTGCGTCCCAACTGATGGGAGGGGGGGGCATCCTGTATCCGAGGCGCCGGCGTTCCCCTGTCGTCGACGGGCGGTGTCGACCGCCGCGCTCGCAACTGTCGTGCTCGCTACCGTCAGCTTTGACTAAGATTCCCAACGATTCCCCGACGAAGCAACCGTTGGCCCATCGAGCCAACGATTTGCATCTTCGTCGGGCTTTGTTGGGCCACCAACGAAGCCTAACGCAGTCTCTAACGGAGGCCGGTTTCGTTGGGTTCTGGTACCCCAGTCTCTCGTGGTTGAGTGGTGATGAGCCGCGGCAAGTCTCTTCTAAGGACCAAAGAACTTTCTAAAAGTAGATCACAGCGACGTTAAGGACCAAACACAATGTAATGGTAGATCGAACTGCGTGCAGTGCCCTGGACAATTTCGCGCGGAACACAACGCATGAGACGCACAAATTGACACCATCGCTGTGTGGAAGGATTCTCGATGGCTACCTTGTCGCACGAATCACCATATGCGGGGGCCCTTTGAGTACGGCGGACGTGTCGGCGAGTGCCGACCACGCATAGGTTGGTGGCGAGCCGGTTGGAGACGGTGGCGACGGCCGTCCGCGCCGCCGCGCGCGCCCCGCCCAACAGCATTGGACAAGTCACTCTGAGTGGCGGCGCGGTGCCGAGAGCCAACGTGGATGTCGGCGCGCTTACAGCAAACGTCCTTGCGCACGTTGCGGCCTCATGCAGAACGGTGGTAACAGCGGACGTGTCTGAGGGCGCCAACCGTGCAAGGGTTGGCGGCGGGCCTGTCTGTATACGAAACGGCGGGCGTACGTGCAGCTATGTATGCTCAGCTGATAATCGTCCAGTGTGTCACGGTGCGTGGCGGCGTGATGGTATCGGCGGCGGTGCGCGCGGGGGAGATGGGGCACGCTGGTGCAGCGATACGCGCCGCCGTGCGCGCGACGCTCAACCTTCTCGCGCTCGTCGCGCTGCGCGGTGGCGCGTTCGATATGGCAGCGCTGTGTGTGGGGGCTGTGGTGCATGCCGCGTCGGCCATGTCGCCGCCGCGGACACATCGTCGCGCGCGTCAAGGTGCCAGTTGCGGAAGACGCGCGCGGGCCGGCCGGCCCCCGCACAGAAATGTGCGGTCATCGCTAGTGCTGGTGCATAGCGTACGACATGGAATGGCTTGAAGTGGCCTTACAGGGGCGTAGCTGTCGTACACCGAGCGGTACACCCGCCAGCCCAGATCTATAACTTTTTTAATCACAGCGATGTTGTTCACCACTGCCTAATGTCCTCGGCGTTGACGTCCAGGATTTGTTGAGCTGCCCACAACCCACTGAACGCGGAAGGCTGACTAAGGAAATGCCCGCCACTGGGTCACCTTCCAGGCGAACTGAAGAAAAACTATCCAATGTGTGTCGCTCTGGCAACGACGTCCCACGCTGTCGGTGAATTCCACGCCTCCGTCCCCCGCGTGAGATTTTGGGGGTGCGCTGTACCGGCCGACCGTATCCACCGTCAGGCGGGCTAGAGGGCGTGCGCGAGTACGGGCGTGAAGGACGGCGCAAAGGACTGGCACGGAGACCCCCGCAGAGTGCTTTCTGGGATTACGCGCCATAGCGCGCTCGCTATAGACCGCACTGGTGGGTTTTATAAGGGGTGGGGCTTGGCTGGGATCAGCCCGGTTAAGCCCAGCATCAAGAGAACGACCTTCTCTCACTCCACACCCTGTGTGTCTATCCCTGTTGGGCTTATCCACATCCCCGGAACGTGCTACTTTGATGCACCATCTGCTGTTCTCAAGTGCAGAGCGAGTTGAGACACAGCAGTATCAAATGTTAGTTGAGCAGTGTTCCGCGGCCAGTGTGGCCCAGAGAGAGTATCCTTGCATAAAAGTCACGAGAGAGCTATCGTTAGGGACTCGTTGGGGCAATCCCCAACTACCCCGACCGAGACCAAGAGCCGAACTAAAGCCCAAAAATCCCCATCCATTTTTAGAATCGTTGGCCCCCCCCCCACAACGAGATGCCAGCGAGAATCGCGTTCGTTGGGAAATTGTGGAACAGCTAACGACCGTTGTGGTCGCGATCATCGTGCTCGCTTTCGCCATGCGCGCCACAATCGTTCTTGCGACCAGTACGTGGTGCCGGCACTATGGACGGCATGATGGCCCTGAGCGCGTGGGAGGAGGTCGAGGAGGCCAACGACGACGTTTCGACATCGGTCGTAGTGGCAGCTCACGTCTCCACAGTGGGGGAAACCCCTCTGTCAGGGGTGACACGGGCCCCGGCATGAGCCGAGGAAAGGCCGCTAACAACGACGTAACAACCCCCTGGAGGGGTAGCGTGTGACACCCCCCTTGGCCGGGTGTCCAGGGAGCGCGAGGGCCACACACGAAACGACCCCTCCAGGGTTGCGTGGGGTGATTGTAGTGGATCCTGCCCTCAAAGCTAACGGGGTATAACCCCGTCAGAAAACCCAGCACAGGATGCGGATCGTTACGCCAGAGTCACAACGCGAACGCCGGGATCACTGGGCGCGAAGCGCACAAAAATGACGGAAGCAACGCAAACGCAACGATGATTTATTCGATCACGCACGATGACCCCAAAGCATACTCTCATATACCTTCAGAAACAAGACGCAGGACGTGCACAATCCCGACCCCCTTGCACCACCATGGGGGGACCGGTACCCAACGGGCCACGGTCTCAGGCCCGGGCCTCTAGTGGCCCCTGCCCAGCATCCCTGACAGCCCTTCCACTGGAAGGGGACCCCCGCCCGTCTCGGGCGGAAG
>Ga0209186_1002511_pt1 | contig 13017 bp, 11 predicted proteins | sample SidtaG_FD_187426 | JGI IMG/M metagenome (GOLD analysis project Ga0209186, IMG submission 187426) | Marine algal microbial communities from Sidmouth, United Kingdom - Sidmouth_Male2 metaG (SPAdes) (version 2) | ecosystem: Host-associated > Algae > Red algae > Unclassified | place: Sidmouth...
GGGGGGGGGGTGCGGGGCGTTGTTTTCGACCTGCCGCGGCGCGGCATATCCGCCACCGTGCCGCTACGCGCCTTAGATGGCCCGATTGTTCCGTGTGGGCCTCTCGATGTTGGGTTTTGGGCCTGCTCTGGGCTTCCCGAGATTGTATACGTCTGTGCCGGGGATCTGGCTGTGCGGGGGCACCCGCTGCGCAACGACTGGCCACCCGCCGCCGCTTCCGAGTTGCCCTGGGCGCGTCCATACACGAGGGGTTGTGCGCGTCTTTTGCGCGCCCTCGTAGCAGATCGGTTTCCGCCGCCCTTGGGGCGCCTGAGGCGCCTTCTGGGCGGGGGAGGGGGGGGGGTGCTCGCGGCCTCACCGCGCGGGCTGCTGCATGTCTGGCCGCCGCACTGCACCGTGCCGCCGCCTGCAGGGGGCTGACGAGGGGCACTGGCACTGTGAGGTTTTTGGCGCGGCGTTGCCGCGCGGTGCCGCTGACACGTCACTGGATGCGTTATGTGGACGCGGGGATGGGTTGGGCGGACCATACTTTGGTGCGGTCGCTGTGGGTGTGCTATGGTGTTGCGCTTTGGGGGGGTGGAGGCGTCGAGGGGTTGTCGTCGGCCCTTTTGGCGCGAGCATTGCGCGCGCTACGGCGCTTCGGCGCTACGATGCCCCGCCCGCCACAGAGATCCCTCTTGCTGCCCTCCCGCAGCTCGGGTGCCAGGCTTCCGGGCGCTCCCTAGGGGCAGCCGGCGGTGCCAACCGTGGCGCAGCACGTCCTTATGTTCTCGGCGGGCGGCAGCCTCCGCTGACTTTTCGGACTGCCACTCATCCGCACCCCACCCCCTGCCGCTCCTTTTCCTGCATCTCCTTCCCGTGAACCCTCCTTCTCGTTGCTCTACCCGACAGCCCCACTCCGACCTACCTCCCGGACCTCCCGCCCACCAAGCACGATATGGGTCCCTCTACGACCACGCCGCTGTCTAAGGTCAAGACCAGGACTGTTGGCGACGTCCTCTCCCGTTCCGCTGTGCGGGTGGTCACTGTCGACGACGCCTGGATGTTGTCGTCCACGATGGTGGCAGACCGGACGGTGGGCGTGCCGACGTCTTCACCCATTACCCCGGCGGCCACGTCCGCGGTTACCGCGGCGGTAGTCACGCCCGAGACCTCCCCCGCGGATGTCACGCCGGCGGTCGCGACGGCAGCCGTCACAACGGCGGTCGCCGCGGCAGTTGTCGCGCCGCCTGTTGCCACGGCGGTCGTCACGCCGCCGGTTGCCGCGGCAGTCTTCACGCCGCCGGTCACCACGGCGGTCGTCACGCCGCCGGTCGCCACCGTAGTCGTCACGCCGCAGGTTTCCGCCGCGGTTGTCACGCCGCAGGTTTCCGCCGCGGTTGTCACGCCGCAGGTCACCGCGGCGGTCGTAACCCCGCCGGTTGTCGCGTCGGTCGTCACGCCACCGGTCGCCTCGAAGGCCGTCACGCCTGTGGTCGCCGCGGTGGCCATCGCGCCGTTCGTCGCAGAGGCGGTCGGCACGCCGCGGATGGCCGCGGCGTGCGCGACGGGCACCACCACCTCTGCGTCCCCAACAGCGGCGACGACTACCATCCCGATGGAAGAACCGAAGACTCCCCAAACGGCTACCCCGACTGCTCCCCCGGCGGGCACGCCTACGGCAACGCCAGCGGTCGCCGCGTCGACCGTCCAGGCCGCCGGCCGAAGCACGTCTTTGGCGGGGACCAGCGCCACGCCCCATTTGACGACTGCGGCTCCCAAGACAGCGGCAGCGGCGGCACTTGCGGCGGCAGTTGCCTCTGCCGGGGGCGCGGCTGCCCGTGCTCGGGCTCGTGCCGCGACGAGCGGCATATCGCCAGAGGCCCGCCGCGTCGGCAAGTACCTGAGCGCCATTTTGGGTACACGGGCTTCTGACAAGACGGTATCTGACACCGCCGCGTTGATTGGGCTGGCGGGCAGAATCGAGGACAACAACGCGGGTCTACGCTTCGTTGTGCACGCCTCGGGCGTCTCGCCGGCAGGGGACTTGGGCTGGGCGAGCCTGTACGGGGAGGAGGGGTACGTCGACCCGGACGTGCTCCGCGTCTTTGGGCAGGCACACGCGTTTGTCCGCGGCCGAGAGGTGCTGACGCGCTCTGGCCTGCCGAACGGCAGCCCACTTCCGCGCCTCGTCGGTACAGACCATCGCGGCGGCGTGCGGCCCGCGCCGAGCGCCCTACCCCCCCCCGTCCCATCCGCCGAGGACGAGGAGTACCTGGACACGATGACGTCGCCGGCGGACGACTTTCTGCCCCCGTCCGTGGGCATTCAGCGCCTCGCCCGCCAGGTGGCGCGCGCGCGCTCTGCGTCGCAGTCGTCGGCCGAGGTGCAAGACGAGCGCCCACTCAAGGAGGGCAGCGGCAGTGCGTCTGCGAGCGGCGATGCCAGCGTCGCTTCCGCAAGTGCCTCGGCGAGCGCAATGGAGGTGGAGTCGCTGGTACAGGGCGGTGTCGCAGCGGCGGGCCGCCCCATAGACGGAAGTGCGATTAGTCTCGCTGCCGGCGGGCTGCTTCCCTTCGTGCTGGAGACGGTCCGCCCCCCCCTGCCGCACAATCCGTCCAAGTCGGCTACTTCCTTCCTCACCGACTTGTTCCTGAATCGCCGCGCCCCGGTACAGCTCCTGCGAGCCACCCTCAAGGCCGTCATCATTTTTTTCGCGATGCGCTTCGGGCTGTCCACCCGTCTGATCCAGGAGGGCTTTTCCCGCTGGTGGGCGCACCAGATGGTCCTCACGCAAGAGGCCTCCGGTGCCGTGGTCGGGACGCGTTGGCCCTTGGGCGTCAACGTCCTTCTGCGCTTTCTTCCCAAGAAGTACGAGAGACAGAGCAAGAAGGCCGGCGGTGGAAAGGACAACCGCGCGGGCGGCGGCGACGGCAAGAACGGCGGCGACAGGGCGCAGAAGGAGGTCGGCACGCACGACGGTGCGACAGACAACGACATGGAGGAGGACAACGCTGTGGAGGACTCGTTCGTGATCAACCTGGACGCCATCCCGACGAGCGAGATGCACTGCAAGCACGAGATCGCCGTGGCCGCGCTGCTGCTGCTCTGGGACAAGGAGCCGAAGGCGCGGACGATTATGGAGCACGAGGTCTTCAAGGCCGACCACGCCGCTCAGCGGCGCATGGCCGTGGCCAAGCGCAATGCCGCCTCCGCCGCGCTGGAGGCGGACCCGGAGGCAGATGCTGCGACAGCGGCCAGGCTGCTGCTCGCCGCTGTCGACGAGGTCGCCGCGGCTCAGCGGCCGGCCACCGGCGGCAAGGGCAAGGCGCCGGCGTTGGCGCCTCGCCCAACTCCTGCAACCGTTCCTGACAGCGCTGCCGCGCGTGCGGCTGCTCGCGTGGCCGCCGTGGGTGGATCATCAGCGTCTGCCCCATCGCCTACCAAGCGCAGCCGCGGAAACACTGCTGGCGGCGGCCGCGGCGCTCCCCCGCTCCCGCCATCTGCCACCACCGAGGTCAAGGACGGGCCGTGCGACATTCTAGACGCGTCTGGCTTTCGTGTGGCGCTTGGCATCGCTGACCTCGGCCGGCGGGTGTTGCACAACCACGAGGTGCCCCCCCACCTCGTTGTTGTACGTGTCCTCGAGGTGATGAGGGACGGGGAGGTGTACCCGTTCGAGGCCGACTTCCCCATCCAGACGCCGTTTGTGGTCGTCCGACCGATGAGAGACGCCGCGGGTTGCTGTATTGTCTGGCGCCGTGATGCGCTTCGTCCTCTTTAGCTCATTTTGGTTTTGAAGTCATGGCGTGGGGTGGGTGGGGGCGGGCTGACCGCCAAGGAGTAGTAGTCATTGCCTTTGCGTCCTCGTCTCCGGTTCCCATTCCCTCTAATTCTTGACCGACTTTCGGTTACCCACTTTGGCGCAGCTAGACGTACTTGAATCGTGTTTTTGGATTTAGTATTCTCTATCATGCATTTGTTGGCTTGGCTCTTAGTTTGGTTCATCGCGGCGGCAACTTTCCCGCACTCTCCATCGTTGCCGTCCCTATGAGCGCCTCATAGGAATCCAGCATGGAGCCTGCCGCCGAAATGCGAGCGCGAGTAGGTACAGCGGACATAAGATCAGGCCGTGCTGCAGTATTGGGAGGGGTTGTTGCACCCCATCTTCCTGAGCCCTTGAACAGGATGCTCTTTAGTTCACCGGCCATCACGGCGACCGACGATTCAAAAATATGATAGGTTTTGTTTTACGCTATGCGCCCCACCCCACCTCCCCTCGGGTCCCCATCATCTTCTGCCGCCCCGCCCATAGGCAGCACTCAGGGGGTCGGTCCCATTGTGAAGGGTGGCGGCGATGGACAAACCACACCCCGCGCATCTGGGACCTGTCTTTGTGAGCTCGCCGCCGGACTCGAAAAGCTTGCGTCTCCCCCGCCGGCAGCCCTGTCGTTTGCATCCCCCCTCTATTGCATGTCAGCGCCCGCCTCAATCTTCTTCGTCCACCCCCTCCCGCGGTCAACCGCCCCCCAGCCCCGCCACCCGTCGCCGCACCGCGCCCCACACCGCTCGCCCCCTCTGCCCGTACCCACGGAGGGACTTCGAGGCGTGTGGCGCTGCGTGCAGGTAGACAGAAAGAGCACGAAACAGCACCAGGCGTGTTGACCGCGCGTGCTGCGAAGTGTGCTGCGTGTGCAGATGCCCCATGTGCGGGCTTGCGACAACTGATACGCGGCATGCGCCGCTTGGCACAATCTGCGGTAGGTCTATGCATGTATGGCTCTGGCGTGGAAGAGGGAACTCGTGCCCGCACCACAGGGCCACACAACTGCACCCATTGGTTTCTGAAAGGGCGCGTCAACATCTGAAAATCTCCAGGAAGGCGCTTTGGTGTGCGAAGTCGGTCTTTGATTGGGTTGGAAGGCCCAGCGTTGCGAATCTTTGTCTCGTTCATTAATGCATTGTTACACCCCCCGATGCATGACGGAAAAGTGTCTGCGAAGATCGCCTCCAGGCCTGCCACAGTACCCATTTTAGGGCCCCTCCTTCTTGGCTGCGGCTGCATTCCTCTGAAAATATACCTTCCCCATAGGAGCAACCCTCGCCCATCGTCACGCCCGGATCCTTCTCTTCAGAGCCGGGCCGTAACTCTGTCTGTCGTCTTGCGCGGGGCGTCCACAGGACGTCGCCTCTCCCTCCTGTACCCCCCCCTCCGCACGCACGCCCAGAAGCATGCCCGACCTCCCCCCCACTGCATCCACCGCGGCCGCGACGCTGTTGACGCGTGGGTTCCATGCGGCGGGTGCAGCATTGCTCTGGAAACTGTGACGGCGACCGTTATCCCACCCTCATGGCAGAAGTGACATTCGGACGGGCTCTTGCCCCTCGCGTAGCCCACCCGTGGCCACCGCCGGCCGACAGACGCCCCCCCTGCGACAGACCACCCCGAAGAAGTACTGTCTCGTGCGCACTGTCAAAAGTGGAAGGGATGTGGCAGGCGGCTCGGAATCTGTCACCCCTTCCTGGTGCGATTCCATCGGACAGACGTGGTATGGCAGAAAAGGGGGCGGCGGTAGCATCATCAGCAACGGTCCTTTAAGACCACGGTCACTGCGACCTCCAGGCGCGTCGTCCGAGGAATCCGTGCGTCTGCTCTAACTGAGAATGACCTACGTCCGCTCGGGCGTTGAATAGTCTGTCTGAAACATATCGGTGGGCGTTCACAATGTGTGCACTGACTCTCACTCATATGAGTACCATGCGAGAGTACATCCAAAGAATAAAAGTAGAAGTGTCGACTGCTTCATGGAAACAGAAGCCGCGGCCGACTGTTGTCGCACCACATGGATGACGGCGAACATGTTGAAACAGCGCGGCAGATGCCCACGTTACCCGTTTTCCAACTGCATTGTGACCCCTCTGCGGATTAATGGGATGGCGTGTCCACGGCGGCGCTGCACACGTTCTCTGAAAGGACCTCTGTCCTTGTTTCAGATTGCATGCGCAACTTCGGTAGATGTGCCAACGAGCACGAAAGAGAAGCATGAGAGTCCAGAGCGGTCTGTACAGCGAGCAGCACTACCATGCGTTCTGTAGCCCCTGGTGCAGGAGGTCCTGATATGCGCGCTTGCTCCATCGGTGCTCCAGTTTGTATGGGTGTCGACGCTCCTGAATATCTTTCGTGGGCCTCGCGCTCGATATTGACTCGAAAGCAGTACACAACCTCCGTCAACATGCCAGCCGCCATAGCGCCCTTTGCTCAGTGTACAGTCCCACCCGGTGCTTATGGTTGCTCTTGCTGATGACAACCCATATTCAGTGTGCTTTTGGACTGGCAGAGCATCAGCAGTGAGCCTCAATCCTCAGGGGTGGCCACGCCCGAGACTATACTCCTCTCTCTTACCCAAACGTATGCGCTGCGAAGCAAGACGCAGCGGCTGGCATTCTCGAACCCAGGTCACGCAGCGTGGACGAACGACTGCGTCCTTTTCCGGTTGTGACCGCTGCAGCCATTGTCGGGCACAATGTGTGAGATGTGGTTCATTGAACTGAACAGAGTGGCCGGCGGACAGGGTGGACATCGCCGGGGTAGTCATGCTGTTCTGCTCTTGGAGGCCAAGAGCAGCATTTTCTCTTCCTAAGTGGCGCCTACTCGGTACAGCGAGGCCCGCCGCCATCGTTTTTAGCCGGAAGGACATCACATCGAGCCCTGCTCCAGCAGCCACTGTCTAGCATAATTCCAAAGATACGTGCCTGGGTGGCGCTTTGTTCCGCACTTGGAATACGCTCTGGTACCCTGCTAGAGGGAGTCATTCGGGCGGCAATGAGGGTGGTAGATCTCGCACGTCTTTTCTCGCGCGTGCTGCCGTCGTCTTCGTGCCTATGCGCCCCCTTGTGTACCGCCCCTGCCTTTCTGCGCTCTTTTCTGTTCCGCCCCCATCCCCTGTTGCAGCTCGTTGCTTTTGGATGTTTCCTTCGCTGGCCGCCTGTCCGCTTGAGGTTATCCAACAACCCCTCTCCTGCTCAACAGCTCTCCCCGATCCAACGCTTGTTTCGCCCCCCCCCCACCGCCATCAATTCTCCTGACCGCTTTTTTGGATGGAGGGCGACGGTGATCCGGCGGATGACGCCCATGCGCCTCCCTCTCCGTTTGACCGCGGCCGACGGTCCCTTCGCGCGGCCGTCTGCCCGCTTACTTCCCCCATCGTCGTACCACGGGACCTCCAACACTCCCACGCTGCCCTTTCCCGGCAGTCTGATGCGGACGCCACCTCGTCGATCGCCCCCCGGGTCCGTGATCGACGAAGGCTACCGGGCGGTCGTGGCGGGCGCGCAGTCGGCGCCGTTTCGCGCCGGTCCAAGCCGCGCCGTCTTCCAGGCGTCCGCGACGCGGCCGAGGGCTCTTCTAACTCTCCCCCCCCTGCAGTAGGCGTCGACTTTTACGCTGGCAACGACTCGGATGGCTCTTCCGCCTCTGAGACGGCGGTTGAGCATGCTAGCCCGCACCAGACGGAGCTCGTGTCTTTCTTCGAGAAGCGGATTACTCGCATTATGGCGCTGATCCTGGACGGGGAGGCGGTTACGGACAAGGACGCCGGCACCCTCTTCTGCGTCGTGGCCGTCGCCGGAGGGGCGGCTGTCTTTATGTCGGAGGGGGAACGGGCATACATCGTTTGGGCGGGCCTTGAAGACGACAAGGTGCTGTACTTTTGCTCGTGCGGGGGGAGCGGCGGCGCCGAGGCGGTGCAGCTGCGCTCGTGGATCGAATCATTTTCATCGTGCTGCCACGCATGGGGGCTTGAGGCGTCGTTCAAGGTGTTAGGCGCTACCGACAGGCTCGTCGACGACGCCGCCCTGCTGAGGCGCTACCCGAAGCTGGACAACTCGTCATCGCTGCAGGCGTCTGAGTGCATCGTGGAGTGCTCAACCAAGACAGCCAAGAGGAAAAGCGTGTTTCCAGTCTACTTCCAGTCGACGTGGGCGGCTGTGATCGTTCGAAAAAAGCTGAAAAAGCAGCGGAGCAAGAACCGCGTGCAGCGCCGGGCGGCGTGCACCAACATCAGCTGCGCCAAGGATCACTGGACCTGCCCCCACGCGACCTCCGTCGGGACGTGGTGCTCCGACCTGTGCGAGGCGATCAGGGCCACCAACACCATAGGCGGCGCCATTGTCAACCCCTTCAAGGAAGTGATCTTGCCCGCCGTCACGACAGCGCCCGACTCGTCCCAGACTGCCGCCGCTCAGGCCGCGGAGTGGGCCGCCTTCTCTGACGAGACCCGGCGTCGGTCCTCGCGCAAGCTTCTGGCATGCATCGGGGAGGTGAGCGACTGCTCCCTATTTGACAGGCTGGCCGACACCGGGCGCGACGCCGCCGTTCCCGCCTTCCTCTCGGACGTTCTGTGCGAGGCGAGGTGCTTTGCTTGCGGGAGGGACTACAATGCTCAGGGCATCAAGAGCACCGGGGCCACGCTCCACAAACTGCACGGGCGCGTGGCCGTGTCGCTGAGGCAATGGAAGTGCTCGTGCGGCGAGCTGGTGCCGTACGACGGCGCTCATGACAGCCTTTTCTCGTCAAGAAAGGAGACCGTCTTCACGCGCACCTTGCTTTACGTGACGACGCAGATGGTTTTCACCGGGCACAGCACTTTTTCGTCAGCCGCGTCGGTCTTGTGCAGGGGCTTCGGAATAATGATTCGGATAAAGCACCATTCTGTAAGCAGCGGCATCCTGCTCGCAGCAACATCTTATGTTCATCAGTCTTTCAACGAAGAGCCTGAGCATGAGGTGAGCTTTCCAGCAGTGTCTTCCGTTTTGCTCTCACATTCAATGGCGAGAAGATTACAACGGATTTATCCGGTTATATCTGGATATATCCCAGATTCTGCTGAAAAACCCGGATTCTGAAAGGCCCTGGTCTTGTGCTTCTTTTTGGATTCTACCAAGTCTCTCTCGGGCGCCACGTCGGGCCTCGCGCGGCAGACACTAATCTCGGCGGCGCACCGCTTCTCCAGGACGCTGATCGTTCCCGCCGCGCTCTTTCGCTGCTCTAAGCGCAAGAAGGCGGGCGATCGGCCGTACCTGGCCTTCATTGCCGACGGCCACGTAATCTCCATTTTGCACAACCAGTCGCAGCCCCTCGTCCGCCTAACAGAGGACGTCGTTGGGGTCGCCATGGACACGAGCCATGGGTCGTGTTTGGCGAGCGCTGCGCTGCGGGCGGACATTTGCAAGCGGGTGACGGCCGAGCACCAGCCAATCGCCCGGCTGACAAAGGACAAGCACGCGGCGCTGGCGAGGTTCTCCAACGAGTTGGCTTCCGCGCCGGAGGTGCACATGGCCGGCAGGATCTGCACCAAGAGCGGGAACCTGGCCTGGGCGGCCGGCATGATCTACTTCTCCTTCTATACCAACGAGGTGTCGACGACTGACCCTGGCGTCCCGGCGACGGCGGCCGGAGATGCCGCCGCCGGCAGCGACGGCGACGGAAGCGACGAGAATGAACCTGCCGTCGCTCAAGCTGTTGGTGCTGGTAGAGGCGGGCAAGCAGCCGCAGCCGCCGTCATTGGCGGTTCTGGGGGCGCTGCCGCTGCGCGATCACGCGGCCCTTTCTACATCAGCAAGCACGTGCCTGGCGCGATCGGCGTCGGCCTGGGCGCCACGGTGGAGCGGGAGCGGTGGCGCGTCGTGCGGCGCTTTGTGCTTACGTTCTTGGATCACCCTGTGGTCAGGGCCTTTGCTGGCCTCCCGCGCAACCGCATCAAGCGGCCTGCTTACAAAATTTTCATGGGCGTGCCATTGGCGGAGTGGAGGCCGTACGTGGCCACGGTCGAGATGGTGGGACTTGTGTGGCCCTTCCTGCAGCTGGAGGGCATGTCCGAGGTCGACGACCCGCTCATGACGCGTGCGATTGGGTAGCTGCTGCTGTTTACTTGCGGCGTGAACGCGTTCTGGTTGACGGTGTGGCGCTGCCAAGCATCTGCATGTGCCAAAGACTTTGAGACCGTGTCGAGAACGACGTCGCCGATCAAGTAAGCCAACTGGGCGGCCACTCGGGCCACCCCTCCCCCCCGACCGTCCCCCCTCATCTGCGGCCCGCACTCTAGAGAGCGCGGATAGACGCAGCTGGTCGAGGAAATGACCGGCCACGTGTGGCCGGACCTCAAGGCGGTCCGCCCGTTCCCGACAGACACTAAGGCGAAGGCCGTCAACGACGCCCGCGCCGTCAAGGTGAAGACGGGGAGGGAGTCCCTGGAGGTGATGCTCACGCAGGCGCTCGGAGAGGACGACTGCCGGCGCGCCTTCTTGGCGTCGCAGACGTTTATGCCCGGGGTGGAGAACTTCCTTTGTCCCTGCGGGATACTAATCGGCGACGACTTCCTCGACCGCGCTGAGAGCCCCGCGCACGTGCTCGGCTCGCTGTTCCAGCGCTTTCCCCTGCTCGCTTCGGTCATCTATCTCGACACCGCTTGCCAGATGGAAAGCAACGCGCTACGGAGGATGCCCTGGTTCATCAACTTTTGCGACACGGCGTCCAGCACAGACCGCGCGCACCGCGCCAAGAAGCAGCACGGCTGCTCGCCCAAGTTCGATGCGGACGCGTACCCCAGCCGCTCAGTGCGGCACTGCACGTCGTGCGCGGAGAGCCGCCACTCCATAAACAAGGCGTTAAAGACGCACCTTGTGCACTTCCGGCAAGAACATTTTATTGTCCAGATGCGGCTGCTGGGCGCGTTTGTCAACCTGCGCGTCAAGATGCGTCGCGAGCTAGGCAAGGAGACAAACCACCGGCTACTCTGCTCCTTCTTCTTCTCCCATGTGCGGAAGTACTGCGACCAGCCCAGCTGCGCGTGCACACACGGTCGCCGACAGGCGACAGAGGCTGATGTACAACCACCTGCCGATGCTGCCGCCGCTGTCGATGCCGCCGCCGCTTTACCCTCGGTTGCTGCTCTTGGTTCTGCTCCAGCTGCTCCTCAACGTGCCCCTCTCGCTCAGAGTGATCCTACCAACGGACTACAAGACGACACCGCTTCTGGTGCCGCGGCTCTGGCCGAGGCCGGCGGTGCCGCAGCCCAGCTGCACGGCGCTGCTCCCGCAGAAGCCGCTCCTGCTGACGCGGCCGTGATTCTTTTCCGCGCTGACGACGATGCAGTCGTCGGCGCCGTATTTCCGGCCGTTCAAGCGGCTGTTGAGGAGGCGCTTCCCGACGCCGTTGACTCTGTGGCTGCCGCTGTTGCGGAAAGACTCGGTGCCGCTGCCGGTCAGGCCGCTGTCCGTGCGGCATACTTTGGAGCGGACGGCGCGGGGCAGCATGCTGGCGGTGCAGTCGTCCATGCTGCTGCTGCGGCGGCGGCCGAGACGGCGGCCTGCGCTCCCGTGCATGCAGTTGTTACGACAGCCGTTCACAATGCCGTTGTGTTGTCCGTGGAGGACGCCGGCCGAGCGGGTGCTACTGCTGCGACGAACATGGCCGGTGACAACGCGGGTGCATGTGCGGGCCACGCTGGCGCACGTGCTGCCGTGAGTGCTGCTGGGCTTCAGCAGCCGGTCGTAGACTCTGCGGTTGCAGACCGAGAACGACAAGTCGGCGATAGACTTGTTATCAGCATGGATACGCTCCAAGCTGCTATGTGCGGTGCGCTCCGCGCCGTCGGCGTCATGTTCAAGCAGGAATAGGTCAAAGATCCTGTTGAGATGCAGGTAGCCGGCGGTGCGGGTGGAGAGGATGGGAGTGAGGGTGACGGTGGGGGTGTTTGTGGTGGTGAAGAGTTTCTGGATGCGCCCCCGGGGGCGGCCCGGGCCGACTCATCCTCGGGCGAGTCGCCGTACGGGGTTGTATCCGACAGTGACACCGAGAGTGGCGGGGATATCGTTGTATAGCCCTGAGTCGGAGTGCTGTGTCTTGTTACTGTGTCACAACTCTCTTCTGTACTCCCTTCCGGGCCTCTTTGACTGCGCAGAAAGCATCTCCTTTCTGTGAGATGGAATCGCTTCAGCTATACGCGGTAGAGAATCATCAAAGCTGCTACGGACTTAGGAAAACCGCTCAACCGGCTGACCATGCGCCTTGACGAACAATGAAAACGGTCATATAGGTGGTCTCTGCTGCGGGCCTTTCATGTACGGGTAAAATACCGCTCCTCTCACTCTACAGGCAATGAAATCACAAAGACAGAGAAAACGGATAGGCCAAGCCCGCCCAGAGACAGAAACGCAAAAAAGCAGACGCTCGGCCTCCCAGTGCAACTCCAATCGGTATGAGAGGGGGAGGTGGCTGCGGCGGGAACCACCGGGCAGCCGCAGCACCGCGGTGGTCACGGCAGGATGCACCTGCTATCGTCGCCGCCGCCCCAGGTGCAGCCTGGGGCAGGGGAAGGTGGTCGCACCACAGCGGCGACAGACAACGGCGGCGCCTGCAGGGGCCGGGGGCCGCTCCTGCACCTGCGCGGCGGCCACCGTGTGCGTGTGCGCCCCCCGGTAGCAGGCTCGGGGGCCGGCACCAGAGCGGCGAGCTTCATCAGCAGCGAGACAGGCGCCGAAAGCAGCGAGGCCGGCACCGGGGGCGGGGTCGGGCCCGGGCAGTAGCGCGGCAGCAGCCGGCAGCGGCCCAGCGGGCGCCGGTGGCGAGTGCGGGAGCCCGCCGAGAGGCGGGCGCCGAGGGCATCAGCTGGCGCCGGCGGCGCGGCCGTCGCCTACGGAGTGCGTGGGCGCCGGAAGAAGCGCGGCGGCAGGCGTCAGCGGCGGCCGGCGCCATGGGTATCACGTCGGGTGTCGGCGTTCAGTTCCGGCGTCGGGAGTTCGGGCAGCGATGTGGGCCGCCTGCCGTGTGGCGGCAGCGGGGGCGGGCGGCGGCGGCGCGGCGGGCGGCAGCAGCGGTTGCGGCCACGGGGGCCGCCGGCCGTGCGGCAGCACCGGGAGCGGGCCGCGGCGACGCGGCGGGTGGCAGCAGCGGTGGCGGCGACGGGGGCCGCCGGGCGGGCGGCGGCAGCGCGGGTGGGCGGCGGCGGCGCGGCGGGCGGCAGCAGCGGTGGCGGTGAC
>Ga0209186_1002515_pt1 | contig 13011 bp, 22 predicted proteins | sample SidtaG_FD_187426 | JGI IMG/M metagenome (GOLD analysis project Ga0209186, IMG submission 187426) | Marine algal microbial communities from Sidmouth, United Kingdom - Sidmouth_Male2 metaG (SPAdes) (version 2) | ecosystem: Host-associated > Algae > Red algae > Unclassified | place: Sidmouth...
TGACGAGGCCGTGACGGACGCTACCGTGACTGAGCGGCGCTGGCCGGTGACAGTGGCCCTACTTCCTCCACTTGGAGGGGCGGCCGCGAAGCGGCCGCCTTTTTACGTAGACATCATGTGATAGGAAAAAAAAAAACCGCACAGCGGTAGAAAAAAAACCCTTTATGTCCCGCATGCGTCACCCCACGTAGGGGTGCAAGAAAATCTCACGTCTGGGATATACGTGCTCAGCCAAGTCGTCACGTAGCATATCATGCTCGTCCCTGTCAAGTGCCTGCTGTCGCGCCCGCAAGGAGTACAGAAGAGTCCCTTCCGCATTGACGCCATCAGCGATAGGTGCGGCCTCGAGATCCTCCCCCACAGCGTCTTGGTCTTCACCTGGGAGGTGCCCGGCCGCCAGTGTGCCGGCGGCCGCGACGGTGTCGCCCTCACCGGTGGAAGCGGCAGCCACGCGGCGAAGCCCTGCGTACCCGTGCCTGTCGCGCCGCACCATGATGTTGTGCATGATCGTTACGGCTTGCGCGGCCTTGCGTAGCTTTTTGACCGTTGTAAGGCGTGCTGGTCGCATCAGCACGTTGAAACGGCTGGTCAGGATGGCATACAGTCGCTCGACATCCTTCCTCAGCGCCTCTTTGAGGCGGTTTTACGTCCGCTTCTTGCGGCTGTCGGGCCGCGGATACGGTGTTGCAAAGAAGGGATAGGCAGGAAAGCTCCCATCTGCCAGGTAGTACGGCATGGTGCGCGTCCGCTCGTTGACGGTAAAAGACATTGTGCGGGGTGGCCACATACCGGCGACGATGGCGTGGTAAAGGGGCGAAAACTTGAGCACGTTAAGGTCCTTGTTGCTTCCGGCCTCCCCCACGTCCACGTGCCAGACGTAGGTGTCCTCTTCGCACACCGTCTGCATGACGACTGAGCGGGTGCCCTTGCGGTTTTGGTACTGCCCTTTAAGTGCCGTTGGGCAGGCGCGCCACTGCCAGTGGGAGCAGTCGATCGACCCAATGCATCCTGGCATACCACGAGCCGCGTTGCGTTCAAGTATGCCGCGCAGCTCGCTCTCGTTGGGTGCTCGTAGGTACATGGGTGCATAGTGGTCCACGATGAAGTTCACGAGCTTGTCGACGGCAATGGAGATAGTAGACTTGCTGAGACGGACGTTCTCGTCCGCGCGGTCGTATGGCTCTCAATCAGCAAGCACGCGGAACGCGCCCACCAGCTTCTGCAGTGCGTGGGATTGCGGCCGCCCTGTCGCGTTGACCTGCTGGCACCAAAAGGGGCGGCCGCATACTTCGTCATACATCTCGAGGAAGACGTCACGGGAGACGCGGAACCTACGGTTGAACACCTCCTCCCCGTACAGCGGCGGGCGCCTCCGTCACCCAAAGTAGTCCTTCATGATGCGTTTGACGCCGGCATCGAAATTACGCTCGATGTTGGCGACGCGACCGGGAACGGGGCCTCGGTGGCGTTGGGTGCGACGGTCGGCGAGCGAGCGCTGCATGGTTGTCCGCAGCTCAGCCTCGCGGCGGAGCGTAAGCGAGGCGCTCACCGCCAAGAACGATACCAGGTCCAGATCGTCATCGGCCAAAGCAGCCGGGTCCATGACGGCGTGCCGCTACAGGGGGGAAGAAAAGACGCAGGGATGGTCGGGGAAATAGTGACTGCGAGAGTGGGGTACGTAGTTCAGGAGTGCTCGTGGTGCTCGGTGAATGCGGCTGCTCGGCGATGGCGGCGGTGGTGGCGATGGTGATGATGGTCCGGCGGTACCATCGTCGCTCACTTTATAGTGTCCCGGTGGCACCGATTCCGCCCGTGCGGTGTGCCCCACCCGTCCAATCCGGCCCGCTGGGGGGGGTACCGCTCACGACCACGAGCGCGCAGCAGCCGCTACCCGACGCTGCCACCCCCCACCCCCTGTATCAGGTCCGCACAGTGGGGTGCGGCCGCTGCACTCCAAAATTGGGGCCGCCAGCCGTGCCAGCCGCAGCGTCGGTCCTCTCGCGGCCGGGTCGCCCCCACGCCTCATTTACTCAGTGTTGGCCGATGTGCGTGGCGAAAACTGAGCTGCTAGAGTGGATGCGCCGTCCGCGAGCCTCACCGGTCAGTGGTCATCGGGCCATCCCGCTTTCTAGCAGGATCGGTGGGGGTCACCGTCCATTTCGCGGGCGCTGGAGGTGATGCCACCCGGCACGCGAAAGACATGTCACTGCCCTGGTAGCCGTCCGCGGCTAGACCAGGTCACACGCCACAGGCAGGCACAGACATTTGACCGCGTGAATTTTGATGGGGACGGAGAGACGTTTGACTGACTGAATTTTGACCGATCTTCGTCATCACAAGGGCCGTCCACGGAGCTTCGCCTGACTGGACACTGATGCACAGCAGAGCACATGAGAGAAAGAAGACCATTCGGCAACCACGCATCGCTGCGAGGACATATCAGCGGCAAGCGCTTCCAGATTAAAATCACCGCACACAGCACGCATTGGTTCCACGTACGCTCGCGGACCACCGATCCGCTGTCGGAAAAGCCAGCGCATAGCGTCCTCACGAATCAGACAATCGCGTGCCTCAAGCGCAGGCGCATCACGCGCTCATTGCCGTCGATCGTTGGGCCCAACACGTGGAACGTACGAGGCACTCCAAACAATCGTCGATTTCGCGTTAGGGAAACGCGAAACCGAAGAATTGGGCGTCCAAGTTATGTTTTCGCGGTCGGACAGTCCTCGACGTCCCCAAGCGACCCCCCGAATGGGGATGGGGGCATTCTGTCTCTATCGAATGAACTCTTATCCGGTGGTACTTACTTGATTTAGATAAGTGCAAAATATTCAATCTGAGGTCGGACAACACGGTGTCCGACCCGTTTGTAGAGTGTCTCTATACGGACACGTCTCACCATATATGCCACGTTTCCGCAACGTGGCGCGAACTTGAGTCGGAACGGACGTTGGTAGAGCTGCCCTCATGAGCGTAGCGTCTCCAATCCGGAGCCAAACGAGGAACCGGGAGAGGTCGAGATTGTATGCACCGTTAAATAATCAACTGCCAGCTAATTCATGCTCGTGTTGTCAAAAATTCCGCAAGTACAGTGAGTCACGGGTAGTAATTCGCATTTCCCCGTAGTAAGTCGCAAGTGCTCGACACATATGAGATCAGAAGTAAGAGCAAGAAGAACAGAAAAGGAGTGACTTACGAGGATGCAAGCGGTATCACCCGCGCTGCAAGCACCCCATTACGTGAGCACCTACGAGGGCTTTCGCCACACTCTGCTTCATACACATTGGACAAGAGCGGAATCTACCACACCCACACACGGACCATAGCTTGCCGCCACGATGGACACGTGACATGCACAAACGGCACGTGGCCAACATGCGTTGCCGCTCCTGCTCGGCCTTGTCGCGCGCCACCTGTAGCTTCGTGGCCTCCTTCTGCGCATCTTTGGCTGCCTTGGCTTTCTCCGCAGCCACTGTAGCGGCCATTCGAGCGCGGTCGGCCGCCACCAGGTCCACCGCACTGTAAATGCGCCTCCTCTCTGCCGCTGCACGACCTGCAACGACCTTTTTCTTGCCGGCCATGTGTCGGTCGTGGGAGAGGCAAATCACCGCCGCGGCCGCCGTTCGCGCCGCATCCGCCACGCCGTACGAGGGTGGGTCTATACCGAGGATGACACGGGCGAGATGCAGCACGCGCGTCGGGTCCCATGGGACAAGACCAACCGACCGAAATGAATCCTGGATGGTGGTGTGTGTGAAGCGCACTCTCTCGGCCTCGTAGGCCGCCTGCAACACGCAGTCACGCGCCCATTTGTTGGTGAGGAGGGCGTCAACGATGTTCTGGTCGGACAGCACGGGCAGATGCTTCTTGACGCACGCGAAACACTTGTCATCTAGCACCTGCAAAGAAGTGGGAGGTGTTTGCAACGAGCCACAAGCAGGTCACCCCGTGCTTAAGCACCGACCGCACAACCTCCACTTGCCGATGGGATCTGAGCTGGTCGCCCAGAAGGAGACACTCCCGCCCGGGAATACGGACCTCCCACTCGTGACAAAAGAGGTCGATATCTGCGCCGAATGTGGCGGCGTCCAGAAAGCCAGTATCTGTCCACCCGTAGAAGCGTGGCCAACTAGACCTCGTGCGGCTTTGACAGCGAGACAGCACAAAATCCGCCGCCCCTGAGTCGTCCCCGGTGAAGCGAGCGCAAAAGACGTACACACTCAGGAATGGAGCACCGTCGACAGCGACAAATGACAGCAGGCTGGCGACCGTGGCACCTCTGGAAGAGGGCACATTGGCCCGCTCCCGATCAGCGGCATAGACGCGCTTGACCGCGAGGCGGTTGCCCTGGGTCACGAGCCGGCACTCATCGTAGTTGAAAATCGCCCAAGGGGGCAGCCGCTTTTCTTGTCGAAACTCCCCAACTCGGACACCCACTCCTTGACCTCACCAAACGTCGAAGCGGCGTTCCGCTTGTCGGAGAGCGCCTTAGAGGTGCGCGCCGACACGTCGTTGCGATGGCGAGCCACCCAAACCCGCGCCCACGTCGTGCCGACCGTCTTTCCCCACAAAGACCGCATCAAGTTGCCCAACTGGGACCGACTAAGAGCGAAGTTGGCATAGCTAAACGCTTGCGCCGCGTACAGCAGCGCCGGGTTTTCAGTTGCAGATAGGAGATAGTTGGCGTTGTGCTTGTTGCTCTCGCCGCTTCCGTTGTAGCAAATGGACCGCACCTTTGAAGTCGAAAATCCCGTCGACGCGGAAAAGCGAGCAATCACATGAAGGACGGGCTCGCCGGAGATGAGCGGCAATATGCAATCTCCATGCCGAGCCTCACCGTGGGAGGCCGCCTTCCACCTCGCGCTTGCAGCCACCAATGCCCCGTGCACCGTCGTCGTCCACTTCGTCTTGGTCCGACGGATGCTACTGCTATCTCTCTCCCAACTTGCTGCCGCTTTGTGGCCCTACCCCCCTCGACCCCTTTCTCTCACTTCCGCTCGCGGCTCGTTGCGTTTTCCACGTCTTCACACCCGCTCTGTGGACCCATCCCCTTTCGAAGCGCTTCTCGTCGCCCAGCGTACGCTGCATGCCACCTTCTCTGCCCGCGTATCACTTCCCACCCCAACCCCGCCGTGTGTTTCTCCTGGTCCCTCTCCTGTTCACCTCGCAGTGCACTGAACACTTGTCGTCGCACTTCCGTGGCTCCACGGTTTTGCTGACCAGGCACCCGCTGCTTTCCATTGATGTACTGACATGCTGCTTTGCTCAGTGCGTGCTTTTTTTGATCTTCTGGTCACGGTGTTTCCTCTACGTGGTGCTGTTGACATCTCTGTGTTTACCGGGCCTTAGGTAGTCACGTTGAGCGTGGTGTTGGAAGCTCTGGATAAAGTGGAGGTGGGCCTAACGACACATCGGGACGGAACACCCCCAGCTGCAACGGTAAGCAGAGACCAAATCAACAGATCAAATGTAATTGAGATGTAGGCTACCGACTCTGGGATACTTCACATCATTGCATCGCCTAAGAAGTTCATGGTAACCTCTTTGTAAGGCCGTCGAGCTCGTGTACCTCGCCTATTTTGCCCGTTTCTGTCACAATCTCGCGATCCAGAGCTGAGCACCCGAACAGTAATTGAACAAAAGCACGATCGTTGAGCGCATGTTCGGTAGCGCGTGCCCGAACAGAATAGAGATCTGTTTAGGCTGCCTCGTGCAGCGACGGTCCCCCACTGCGTCCACACCGCACCCCGGCGACCCCCCGCTCAAAATCCACTCAGCACCCCAATCCATCATTATGGCGCATACGGCAGGGGGCGTGCAGCAACATGAGGCGCACGCAGCAGCTGATTGAAAAGAAAAAAATGCGGGAAGGGCGACGGGGAGGCGCTCGAAGCCACGCGGGTGGGTTACAAGCGGTCCATGACAGATCTGTGTCCGTCGCGGTGGAGACACCGCTCCTCGCGTGAGCCCTCAATCTGTCATGCAGCGCTCGTCGCCAGCGTCACAAAATGCGCGTATTCAGAAAATGGGCGTTGTGACAGTCGGCCTAAACAGCGCTTTCGACAACCTAGGTTCAGAGTACTATTTTAGAAAACGAAAGGGGCTACGTTTATGGCCTATCCCCCGGAAAATGTGCGGGCCCAGACTGTACAGGGTAAGAAGGCGAGTTCTAGTCAATCTTCGGGAAACCAAAACACGCAACTGCGGAGATACAGTGCGACCCCTCACTTTTTTGGGGGTAGACCAAGCGGTAGCCCTCCGCGTGCGATTTATCATCCGCGGATGATCCCGATTCGTACTATTCTGCATGGACAGGCTGTATTCCAGAAGGCTCAAATGCGCCTCAGAACCCCTACCAAGCCCTTGTGTAAATGATCCCTGATGAGCCAATTTCGCTTGGCATCGCTGCTCTTGGAGGTGCTGTCCAACCCAACCCACCACGGTGGACCAATCACATTGCGTGTGAGGTCCACCGAAGCACTCCAGCTGGAGCTGTCCACGCACCGTGGCCACAAAGGACTCGGCCGTGGTCGCCTGTCGTGCCGTCTGCAACCTCTTGAATCTTGCGCACGCTGCGCCGTCGCCAAACATGGATGATCCAGTTCGGCTCGTCATGTCTCATCGTTGCCTTGCACAGATGCCTGTCGCCGAAGACAAAGTGGCACCACCCGCCGCATTTCTCCCATCGAGCGGATTTCTGGAGCGCCTCACCTGCGCGGGATGCGGTTGTTTTATAAAGCGCCGCCGTCAATGAGTATTCTCAATCCCATTGCACATGTCTCGGCTGGCTTCAAAAAAGAGGCAAAGAACGCTTTTCCCAGAACATAGTGCTCTGCTTGGTCTGCGTCTCTGCATAAACCACAGCGAAAACTGAGGCTGGGCTACTCTCCTCACCCAACCAATGCGCAATCACGCTCAGTGCATTGGGGTGTCTGCCCGACACCAAGCGCTCCCTACCGGCACCGCTTCCCGCTGGGCAGTCGATCCCACCGCCGTTGAGCCCGATGCTGCGCGCCCGGGCGAGCATCCCCACAATCTCCCGGGCAGCATCGTCAACAGGCACCGTCGCCGGTTCTGTAGCCGCCGGCACCGCCGCGTCCAGGCGCGCCTTGTTTTTGGCGTGCACGGCAGGGGGTTTACAGCTTTCCCGGAGACAGCAGCGAGTAATAGCCGCCGGCGTCAATGTATGAAAGGCAGCCTTGACCAATCGAATTGCGTCGAGAACGTGGGGGCTGCGACCCTCTGTCACACGCGACCCTCTGCCACGCACAGGGAGCCCGCCCTTGCCTGCGCCTCGCGCGCCGTGCGTGCGTCTAGTTCAGCAGTACTTTTGTCAAAATTGTCGTCAAACGCGGTAAGCATGTCAAGCATCATTCCCTGCCGGTAGGTGGTCTTAGTCGCGTTGATTACATCTTAGTCGCAGGGCTGGAATCGTGCTGTCGTATTCGGCGGCACTCAATACATGTCTAAGCGTTCATCTGTCGCCGACGCATCGTGCCCCGACGCGTTGTCCATGATGAGGAAGCCCTGCCAGGAAGTAAACGCCCCCCAATCTTCGCTCGGGTCCGCCAGCCATTTCGCGTAAACGGTGGAATCCATCCACGCCTTTTTCTGGGAGTAGTAGCGCACAGGTAGGTCGGTTTGGCCGCGGAAGCACACAGGTTGAGCCGCCTTGCCAATAACCGCAATGGACGTAAACGTGCCGGTAGAATTCACGCATATGACGAGCGTAACTCGCGCCTTGTCTCGTTGTAGTTCAGTCCCGCGCGTCTTTTTGGCGTCGCACTCTAGCACTCAGGAGTACGTAGGCGCCAGTTGGTAAGACAAAGCAGCCTCATCCATATTCAAGATACACTCGGGGTCCAAACCAACCATATTCTCCCGGAGCTCGGCCATCCTCCGCTCTCCCTCCTCCAAGTCAATGCCACCCCCCGACCCATGCAAATGTACGCTCCGTATGGAGTTTTGTTTAACCCACCTGTCAACGAACCCATTTATTGCGAAGAACTACGCCGCTGGGTAGTGCAGACGAGCCAGCTGGCTCGCCTTGACTTGAAGGGCGATGCGTGAAATGGGCATCGTCTTGCGCCCCATCGACCGGATCCGCATAAACCACTCGTAAAGTAGTTCATCGATTAGCGGGAACCTGCAAACGTGCTAGCAGAGGGCACGGAGGGGCACACCGCGGGCGACCGCGTCCCATGTCTTGATCCGTTCTGCCCACACGCCGTAGATTTCCCGCTTGGTCACGCCGTACCGCAGCGCTAGAGTCTCGCGCGGCACCCTGTCGGCGACCTGGGTGATAAGGAGAAGTTTTTCACCCAGCATGATCTTGCCGCGGTTCCTGCACTGCGCGAAAGGGGCAGCCGGCGCCGCAACGGCCGGTACAGCCGGCGCCGCGACGGCCGCTGCAGCAGGCGCCGACTCTGCCGGCGGCCCCGACGCCGCGGCCGGCACCAACGGGGTGACGTCTTGTATGGCGCCCCGAACAGCGCCCAGCGCAGCCGCTGCCGCGATGTTGAGAGCCCCAATCGCGGCCGGGCTCGCTCCCACGACGGCAGAGGCGTTAGGGGCTAAAGCTGCCGCCGTGAGAATGGATGCAATCAAGGAGAGAGATTTCGGCGTGGAAGGAGGGGGGGGACGAGACGCACCTTCCATAGTGGTGGAATGAGAAATCGAGTTGGCCGGGCGAGGCGCGGCACTGGGACGACGAGAGCAAAACTTGACGATCGACTGCGACCGCAGGTGGACTTCAGGTGGAGCTGCTGCCCTGGGCAGACGGCTGAGCGTGAGGACAGGGCATTATCGGCGGTCAAAAGAAATGTCAGGGAAATCCCAGAATGGATAATGGCAAGAAGATTCCGATACTTCAAGTACGGAGAGCTTCCCCTTGATGTGATTTGCCCTTGTAAACCTAGAGGTTTTGAAGTGGATAAACGTAGCAATTCTTCTGTATTGACGGGGGTTACATAACTGGACCCTCCCCTCAGTTGTTCCGATCGGAACAACTGCGGGACAGCCAAGTGAGGGGTCGCACTGTACTGGAGCCGTGTCCCGGCAATTTTCGAATTGCCTCCAGTACCCTCTGAAACGGGTTTACTGGGCCATGTGAGACCCCTCCCCTCCACAGTGCGCATCCAATTCAGTACAATCGCGATGTTCGCGTTTTATCAGTCGGTATGAGCGCAGTACGACCCTGACACTGATCAAGGACGTCTAGGAGCAGTGTACTGGGAGCCCTGGGCACACACCACGGCACGTGCTTGAGGACTTACGTTCTGCCCACCGGAGCGTTGGTTGTGAGCTCCGCTGGGCTCGATTCGTAGTCACCCAGCCGTCCACACGCGCCCCAACTGTGCAATCTGCGGACATTGGGCGCGCGCGAACGCGAACGCTGCCCGGGCGGGCGGACACCGTCCAAGCAAGCTGCGCCACTCCCTCGCCACAACGCGTCTTCTTGGTTTCCTCAAAGCGCCGTGGCGTCCACAACTGCGGCCCCTGAGGCCCTTGTGGACATTGTGGCCCTTGTGGCTCCCGTGGCCCCTGTGGCTCTTGTGGCCCTTGTGGCCCTTGTGGCTTCCGTGGCCCCTATGGCTCCCATGGCCCATGGGGTTCCCGTGCCTTGAGGCTTGACGGCCGGACCCACGCGGATCCACTGGTGGCACCGGCCCGGTGATTGCGGTTCGAGGCGGCGGGGAATCTCCGTCGTTAGGGACGCGTTGGCACGCGGGTGCCCTCCCCTCGTGCGCGTTCAACGCAGCGTCAGCTTCCATCCCCAATCGCAATAACTTTGGATGCCCCACACGCGCGTGCGCGTGCCGCGGTCACGGGCCACCTCTCTGATGGAGTGAGCGTGGTTGCTAATCCTACGGTCTGGCGTGTTTGATTGGCGCTGCAGAAGTCGACAAGGGGGCACCACCGGCGCGCTGTCATCGGAGGGGCCTCTTTTTCTTGGCTGGCTGAGACAAGGGCGTCTACAAACGCGCTCTTTCGCTGGTACGACTCTGCCATGGTTCGCAAGAACGCCCAGGCATCTGCAAGCGCGCATGCACCCTTGAATGCATTGTGTGTGCCACTCGAGTGCTGGACGACGTGCACGCGGTCGCGTGTGGCGCGCTGACGGGGGCGCTTCACTGGGGCGAACGGGTGCTGCTGCCATGATGGCCCGCGCGCCGTCCCCGCTCCGACTCTCCGCGGAAGTGACTACAACGGCGGCAGCTCCAAACTGCCCAACGGCAACGGCGACGGCATCTCCACCCCGCTCGCAACCAACTCCCCCACAACCCGACACCCGTGGGCCGTATCGCCGTCATCTCTACCAGCAGCATCATCGAGGCGGCCAGCTCGACCAGCTTTCGCGCCGCTCCGCCCCGAGCCCCTCCAGCAGGAGAGCCGCTTTTTCTTGCAGCACCCTTACGGCGCTTGGAGGCGACGTCGCCAGCTGCGGCGGCGCGTGTGTTTGGCTTTCCGCCCCTCCCGTCCCCATCCCCACGCCCGCAGTCCCCGTCCCCACCCTCCCCGTCCCCATCCCCACCCCCGCCGTCCCCGTCCCCACCCTCCTCCGCGTCCAAGTCCACCACCGCGGCTGCCTCTTCCTTGCGCGCGTTGATCCATGCATCCACTATGTCCCGCAGACTCTCCAACTCTAATTCCGCTACCTCGACGTCCGGGGGGAGGGTAGCATCGTCTAGCGAGACGCCCAACTGGGTGGCATAGTTCACCACAGAGTCGCAGGGGCCATGAGGGATGGAAGCTCTGTCACGCTCGTCTTGGTTATTCTTGAACACCTTGGCCCGTTATTCCTCCGACTCTTCAACGCACACGTGCAGGTACCGGAGCTCCTTCTCCCAGACGGTACGCCCTGAGCGCAACTTTCCGCCGTGCATCGTACTCTCCACGACCTTCTTCCTACCAGCGGCCTCCAGGTACTCCATTTCCAAAGACACACGAATCTATGGGCAGCAATCATTCTTCCACGCCAGACACAACCACCAAGATGCCAAGACAATAACCCACGAAGACAACAGCAGATTGGTCAGTACGAGCTCATTGGAGTACACACTATCCACTCCCCCCACCTCGCCCAACGGTGTCGTCACGCACACATACTACAGACACCAGCCCGACAGTTCACCAGAAAGCCACAGTACACGCAACTCAATTACCTTGCTCAGAAAAAATGCAAAGGTTGAGAGCCAGGTGGAGATGAGTGTGTCCCCGTCCCTCCCGTCGGGGTAAGTCTTCCTATCCATGTCCACACCGCAGTAGGCCATCATGGACAAAAAGGCATTGACTGCCCCACGTCTCCCAGCTGACGCACGCAGGTAGCCACGCCCCTTGAGAAAGTACTGCATGCGGGTAGGCTCTGGCGCGCCGAACTTGTACCCGCTACCGAATGGCCACGAACGAAGAATGACCGTCTTCAGGCTGAAGTAGGCGTTGTTGAGCGTCTTTCCCAACCAGGGCTTGAGAACTTCTGCATCGGGCCTCTCCTGACATTCACACTGGGAACGCTACAGTTGACGTTGGTCAGCAACTAATCTGCGTCGTCCTCGTTAACATGTGCGACCTCCATGACGACCTTGGTGAGTAACGTCCCGAAGATGACGTTGCAGTGGAACACTTCGTCGTTCCTGGTCGGAGACACGATGCCCTTTTGCATGCGCTTTTTCAGGCCGACCCTCAGAGCCTACATACGCGGCTTGCGGATGCTTCAGTGCCGCCCTGCAGCCCCCAACACGGCCAGCGGCTCCCCTTTTGTACCAGAGTCGCAGAAACCTTTAGAAGCACCCGCCCGCCGGCCACCACCATCCACAATCGGGGCGTCAACCCCGGGCGCGGGGGTTACCGGGGTAGCCACCTCGGGCGGCGGGGTAACCATGCGCCAGCGCTTGGGAGGGGGGTTGACAACAAACGCAGGATTATATCCCTGCATTATATCCGTATCCACTCCCGATACGCGCCGGGGAAACATATCCAAAATGCATTGTGAGAACAGGAGGAGAGGATATATCTATCCTGACCGACAGAAAGTGCGAGATTATATCGGATCTGTATCCCAGATATGAGCGTCAGGATACAGGGATATATATGGTTATGAGGGTTCTTGCACATGACGAATTCTGCTTGAACGCAGTCGTCTTCTCTTTTTGCGTGCCGACAATCGGGGGAGAAATGTCCGAACATTTGGCAGCGACAAGCGGCGATCCAGCCCGACCCGGGTAAAACCGTTCAACCACGCGACTCGACCCGATCGCGTTGTTGTCAGAGTGTGATACGAGATTTGTAACGGTCATCCTGACGTCCGTTTACGCAAACGGCGGGAAACCGCCGTGACGGCGCCCGTTGGGCGGTTGAAATCAACTGCGAATTTCAATTCGTACTTGACGACCGTTTAGCACTCGAATAACGGCTGGATGGCGTGCTTCTTGGGCTGTAATTGAGCTGTCTGTCAGACTTGCCGGAATATATTCGAATCCAATAATCGCATCCGGATACGGATATAATCTACTCATATATCCGGTTTCGGACGCAGATATCCGTATTCGGATCTCCGCTGAGAGAGTTATCCGTACTCAGATACAAAACATTAGCGCGTATCTGTATCCTACTACGGCCCAAAAAACATATCCTGACAGCCCCTGGTGCAGCCCATTCTGCAACAACACTATTGTGAGCAAGGATGTTGTAGTGGTTCCTGCCCTGACAGCCAACGGGGTATAACCCCGTCGGAAAACCCAGCCCAGGATGCCGAACGCTACGCCAGAGCCACAACGCGAACGCCGGGATCACTGGGCGCGAAGCGCACGAAAACGACGGAAGTAACGCAAACGCAACGATGATTTATTCGAACACGCACGATGACCCCAAAGCATACTCTCATAAACCCTCAGAAACAAGACGTAGGACGTGCACAATCCCGACCCCCTGGCGCTACCATGGGGGGACCGGTACCCAACGGGCCACGGTCTCAGGCCCGGGCCTCTAGTGGCCCCTGCCCAGCATCCCTGA
>Ga0209186_1002517_pt1 | contig 12999 bp, 17 predicted proteins | sample SidtaG_FD_187426 | JGI IMG/M metagenome (GOLD analysis project Ga0209186, IMG submission 187426) | Marine algal microbial communities from Sidmouth, United Kingdom - Sidmouth_Male2 metaG (SPAdes) (version 2) | ecosystem: Host-associated > Algae > Red algae > Unclassified | place: Sidmouth...
TCCGCCCCCCCCCCAGCGTTGTTGCTGCCTCCCTGTTTTTTCGCCGCCATCTTTGTGATAGTCAGTAGAGACAAGATTAAAAACAGAAATAGGAGAACCTCATTTGCATTGCTCAGACAGAGCTGTTGTGCTTTTTCCCTGTCGAGCTCATCGGATAGCTTTCTCCAGCCATGACATGGTGCTCGTGAAAAACTCTGCCACCAGCCACCTCTGTCGACCACGCCAGGCACAGCGTTTTCCGGCCAAGTCGGGGTAGAGGGGACTTTTCCGTGGGCCGCTCCGGGGGACCAAAAAAAAACAGCCCGACGGCCTTGGTCCCTCATGTGCACACCTCTGGTGACCACTGGAGGCAGTCCGAGTTGAGTGGCTCGACACAGGCTCGGAGTGAACAGGCGCTTCCAAGGTGGGAACGCTGTGCACGGCCCTGCCTCGTGCACAGAAAACGCATCGTGTCGAGCTGTCAGCAGATCCGAGGCTTCATCAGACTGATGGGCTTACAGCCAGGTGAGCATTCCATCGCCATTCTTTTGAGTCAGCCACTCGTGCCGGAAGGTGCAACCCTTGTGGTCCTGTTTCTTGGCATCACACGAAGACTGCTGCGCTGTCATTCATGGATCGCGCGCTGTGATTGGCCCAAGTGATGACAAGTTCACTCAGACCACCGTGCGGTTGGTGTCAGAAGGCAGTTCTGGGTCAGTCTCGCCGGGTCGGTCGACCCTCCTGTCCGCAAGTTCTCATGCCAAGTCCAAGGAGACACCGTTTGTCCCGGAATGACGTTTGCTCATGGAGCGCAGCCGAAACTGGTAGAGACAGTGGATGTTCCAGGTAAGCGGACCAATTCCAGAAGGTCGATGGGTGGCTGTCAAATCATGAGGACCGGACTCTTCCCACACTCTTCAGACACGGCTGTGACAGTTTCCTGCGGTCTTTGTCATACGTGTCGCAGAAACAGTTCTCGAAGAAGTTCCTCCGCTGCTGCTACTCTCAAAATCTTGGGATCAGCTATACGCACGAATCGCAGCTCCCTTGAACCAGCTGGCGACCAAGGCGTACGGCGACACGCTCCCGGCGTTCGCCGAGGCGCAGGCCGCCGCGTTCACACGCCTACGCGACGCTCTGCTTCATCCGCCAGTCCTGGCGCTCCCCCGCCGCGGCGCGCCCTTCACCATCGACGTCGATGCGTGCGACACACAATTGGGTTGCGCCTTGCTCCAGGAGCCGACGGAGAGATAGCTGAAACCCGAGTGATTCTACAGCCTCTCCTTGCAGCCCGAGCAACGCAACTATTCGGCCACCGAGAAGGAGTTCCTGGGCCACGTCTGGGCCGTGCTCCACCTCCACCACTGTGTTGAGGGCTCGCGGTTCACGGTACGTACCGACCACGAATGCCTCAGCTGGATCTACCGGTTGAAGACATCCATCGGTCGTGTACTCCGTTGGCGCCTCCACTTAGCAGAGTTCGACTTCGAGGTGAAGTACAAGAAGGTGGCGAACCACCACCTCCCCGATGCCCTGTCCAGAATCCCCACGACGGGTCTGGATCAGAAGGAGCTGGATGACGACATCCCGTGCTTCCTGCTGGCCCAGGCCGCACGGGAAACGGACGCCAACAACTTCTCGGCGCCGGTGCCGCCTGCCCCAATCACCGCGGAGGAGCTCCTCCGCTCACAAGGCGCGGATGGTTGCAGCAGCTCCGCGCCGTGATCGACTCGGGAAAACCGACGCGGTTTGTCCTCGATGAGGAAGGCCGCCTCGTGCGTCGCCAACTGACGACGGACGTGCTGCAGGTGCATATCCCCGAGGCCCTACGCGCCCGCGAAATGCGCCTCGAGCACTACCCTACGTCCAAAGGTCACCATGGCTTGCAGCGTATGTACGCTGCCATGAAGCATTGCTTCTATTGCGAGTCGATGATTGAAGACCTGTACGACTTCGTCCGGCAATGCCCGCCGTGCGCGAAAAACCGGCTGCAGGAGCGACGTCATACGTCCCCCACGACCTTGTTCCCGCCAAAGGAACCGCTGACCGAGGTTGGCATCGACATCCTCGGCCCGATGCTCAACACGGTTGACGGCAACCGGTATGTGTTCGTCATGCCCGACCACTTCTCGAAGCTAACCCGTACGGTTGCGCTCCGACGCATCACCGCCGTCATGGTCGCGTCGGCGCTCCTGACCGCATGGGTCGCGGCCTTTGGGCCCCCGACTGCGTCCTATCGGACCAGGGTCGGCAGATGGACATCTCGTTCTTCCGCGCCGTCATGAAGCTGCTAGGCACGCGGTGCAGGTACACGACGCCCTACCACCCGCAGACCAACGGTCAGGTGGAACGGTATAATCGTACGCCGCTGAACCAGATCCGGGCTTTCTGTGAGGAGCACCCGCGACAATGGGACCGCCTCCTCCCCGCCCTGAGCCTGGCCTACAACACCTGCCCGCATAGGGCCACCGGTATGGCTCCGTTCGACCTCTTGATCCCCCGCCGCATGCCCAACCTCACGGTTGAGGGCCTAGCGGGCTAGTCCCAGCTGGCATCCGACGATGGCTCCCCACTCATGGTTAACGTGCCATCATTCAGGGCTTGAAGAAGCTCATCCCGACGGTGCGCGCCTCCCTCCACAAGTACGAGGCTCGCTGCAAGCGAAAATGCGACAGCCGGGTGCGGCCGTAGAACAAGGACCTGGCGGTCAGAGACTTCGTCTATCTCCGCTCCCACCGCGGCGGGCACAAGCGGCTTCCGAAGGCCCTTGGTCCGTGCGAGATTCTCGATACGGACTGTACTTACTTCGCCATCGACCAAGGCGACGGCGAAGGACGGGTCAACAGTAATGACGTCACACCGGCACCGCGCCCGGAGTCGGGACCGGGTTCCCAGCCGCATCGGCTTACACAAGCCCCGCTTCCCGACATGAACTCATCTGATAAGGACCCGACCTGGGAAATCGACCGGCTGTTGGATATTCGCCATGACGCCGATCACGGCATCGTGGCGAAAGTCCGGTGGGCCACATATGGCCAAGGCGATGACTCGTGGGAACCCATTTCGGGTTTGCCGAAGCATCTCGTCATCCGCTTGGCAGAGCAGAAGAATTTTATGCTGCCCGACGACGCCTTCCCGACGACGCCGGTCGTCCTCGCCCGTGCCCGCGGCAACCCGATTGGGAGTGCGTCGCGGTCCAGCAGCACACTGACGAGACTGGCGCCGTGCTCGTCGATGTCCGCTGGAAGTCCCCGACAACTAGCCACGAGGAGACTGTCTCTGCCCTTTGGGCATCCTCCCTCCTCGCGGAGTTCCCCGATGACCCACCATCTGCCCACTGGGCACTGGGACGCCCCGCATGCGAGAGACTCGATGCGGCCTGGGGCCCCCATACGGTCGACCTGTTCACCACCGCCGCAGCAACCCAGCTGCCCCGGTTCCTGCCCCTTACCCCCGAGGACGCCCCCCCGCGGCTGTGCCGCGGCGTTCTCTGTCGACTGGGCAGTGGAGAACGGGTGGGCCAGCCCCCCCTTTTCCTTTTTACCACAGGTCGTCGCCCGCGTCACCTCCTACTCTTGTGACCTCACCCTCGTCGCCCCGCGCTGGCAACACCAGTCCTGGTGGGCGCTCGCCACGCGCTACTGCGCCGCGCGCGTGCAACTTAACCCCCCCTATCCCACGTTCACGGTGGCTGGTTGACCTTCCGCTTCGAGAAAGCTGACACCGCCCGGGTCATCGCCGGCGTCACCGCTTAGCGGTGCCGCTGCCGCGGGCCAGCGGGCCGACTGCCCCCCGACTCGTCGCTGTCGTCATAGACGAACCGCTCGTCGGCGGACGCCACACGATCCGCCGCCCGCACCTCGTTCAGGATACGACGCATGTCGTCCTCCATGTGTGTCGAGCGGCGCAGCTCCTTGACGACCTTGACGACCCCGTCCATCGCCTCCCCGACCGTGCCGTCGCTGGCCGTCGGCAGGGACGCATGCAACAGGTCCACGCCACTGCTGTAGTGGATCCTGCCCTCACAGCTGACGGGGTATATCCCCTTCGGAAAACCCAGCGCAGGATGCGGAACGCTACGCCAGAGTCACCACGCGAACGCCGGGATCACTGGGCGCAAACCGCACCAAAACTACGGAACAAGCGCAAACGCAACGATGATTTATTCGAACACGCACGATGACCCCAAAGCATACTCTCATATACCCTCAGAAAGAAGACGCAGGACGTGCACAATCCCGACCCCCTGGCGCTACCATGGGGGGACCGGTACCCAACGGGCCACGGTCTCAGGCCCGGGCCTCTAGTGGCCCCTTCCCAGCATCCCTGACAGCCCTTACACTGGAAGGGGACCCCCGCCCGTCTCGGGCGGAAGCAGGAAAGTCAATAAGACTTCCAAGATTTCAGGATTTACCCAAAACCAATACCTCGGGACTTATCCCAAGATTTTTCAATTTTCCCGGATAGAATTCCGGTGGGATTTTTTCCCTGGTGGAGATCATATCTCGGTCCGGCTTACGCTCGGATTGAAGAAGCTTCCACAAGCTTCCCGGTCCCCCCAGAGGGCCCGGATTCGGGAAGACGTGTGTCTCCCGTGTGTGTGTCAGACCCCCCCAGGGGGGCCCGATCGGGTATTTCCCGCCCCACGCCCCTCTAGAGGGGTCGTTTCATGTGTGGCCCTGGGGCTCCCTGGACACCCGCCCAAGGGGGGTGTCCATCGCTACCCCACTAGGGGGGCGTTACGTGACTGGTCACGACCCGTCCCCAGCTCATGCCGGGGGGTCGTGTCACCCCTGACAGGGGGTTTCCCCCACAACCGCGTAGAATCCGGCTGATGGCCAGCCCCACGGCGCCAGCCGGCGCGCTGCCTGCCGCGGCCAGGCGATTCACCGCCGCCGCCGACAGGTGCGCCCGGAGCGCGTCGCCTTCCGGCGCGATGGAGCCCACGCGGTACCACTTGTGGTACGCCGCGTACGGCGGCTTCACCACCTGCCCCTCGGACGGCCGCGGGCGCTTCCCCCGCGTGGCCCCCGAGCTCCGCCGCGACCAGATCGCCCCCGCCGTCGACCGAGGCGCGCCGTCGGTGCCGGCCGGCGTCCGGCCGCGCCGCGCGTCGCCCGATTGCGGCGCCGCCGTTCCGCCTTCCGTCCGCCTTGACGCCAGCGCGGTCGCCGGCGGCTTCAGCCGGCGTGCCGACGCCGTTGGCGGCGACCTCGACCGCTGGCTGCCCCCCGTGGATTTCCCCTTGGATGCCGCGCCGCTCCGTAGCGACGGAGCCGGCGGCGGCGTTGCCCGACGCAGCGTCGGGCCACGACGAGGACGTGGCGTCCTGAGCCTCGGAGGCGGCGTCCGCCCGCGTTGCGGCGGGGGCGTTTGTGACCGCCTTCGCAGTGGCGACGGCGACCGACGTGGCGACGCCGACCGAAGCGGCGACGCCGACCGACGCGGCGACGCCGACCGACGCGGTGACGCCTCCCGACGCGGTGATGCGGACCGCCCTGGCGACACCCGGCCGGGCGTCCGCGTCCGCGTCCGCGTTGATGACGCCTCCGCCGGCGGCGTCCACGACGACGACCGCCGGGCTCCGGCCCGGCCACGTCCTCCCGGTGACGACCGCGTCGGCGACGCGGCCTGCCATGACGGGGACTCCGAGCGTGCCGCCGCCCCGCCCTCGGGGGCGTCGTCGCTGCCACCGCCCCTGGTGTGCCCCGCCCCTGCGCCTCCGGCCGCCTCCGGCGTCGTCCGCGCCGTCGCGCTCCTCGACTTCACGCGCTCGGCCCGACTCGGGAAGTCGATGCCCCCGGCGTCCAACGCTATTCGAAAACCGGATGGGATCGCCGCGTCGTTCCCCTCCGCCGGCAACGGCGTCTGCCCGACCGGAAAGCCCGCGCCCTCCACCAAGTCTCCCCACTCGGGGAGCAACACCGCCAGGCCGTGCAGCAGCCGCTGCAGCCGGGAATGCTCGCCCGCACTCCCCGCCGACATGTCATACAATCGGAAACGCTCCAACCGATGGAGTCCGGCAAGGGAGATGCGGTGAATGCGCCCGCCGGCGAGGTCCGCCAGCAGCGTGATGGCGGTGAGCTGCACCCGCTCCACCACGTACATGTCCCAGAGTCAGCTCCGGTCGTCCCCCATCATGCGGTCGTAATAATACGACAGCACGGTGGGGTACGCCACGTGAAACCCCCGCGGCAGCTCCAAGTCGTCCAGCGCCTCCGGCAAGCGCCGCCAGCCGGCGCTGTTCAACTCCTTGGCGTGGTGGCCGGCCTTCATTAGGTACGGAACGTCATCCCCCATGCGCACCCGGACGTCCACCTCCTTCCGCGCTTGGTTGACCGCCCCGCGGTCCCCCTCCGCCAGGAGGAGTGTCAGATCCCGCCCAACCCGATCTGGCTTCGGCCAGGAGCTGATGTCCGGCCGCTCATACGGCGGGACCAGCCGCGGCGCCGCCCCTGCGCCCGCCCCGCGAGCGTTCTTGTTCGCCGCCTCCCCGTAGAAGTACGCAGCCGCGTCCAACGCGTCCCGGTGCTGCGCCTTGGCGGCCTGCACTTACTGAAGGTCCGCCGCCGTCCGTAGATGCGGAAGCGACAACTCCGTCAGGATCTCCGCCGGCGGCGTCACTGCGTCTGGCACGAGACTCATGAGCCGGCCCCAGCAGTGCGCCACCCACGGCACCCACGCGCGGAGGTCCCCGTCGTCCCCGTCCGTCCTCACGAACGTGAACGCCGTCCGGAAGAGCCACGACGGCAACCCCGACCCGAAGCGCGCCACCTCCCGGCTGAAGCGGACGGCCAACTCGCCGTCGCACCGCTGCGAGTGCACCTCGTAGATGCCGCCGTGCCAATACGCCATGCGTTCGCCGGCCCGCATGCGGTCGACGGACGGCCGGCTCTGCAAGTCGGGCCCCAGCACCTGCGCCTGCGCCGGCACCCCGTCGTGGTCCGCCAATACGCCTTCGGCGTACCGCCTCAAGCCCGTCTTCAACGCGTCCCGAAAGGGAGGCGCGATGTAGGCCATCGCCGCCGCTTCCCCGGACCCCGCCATCCGCCCGCGACGGCGGCACGCCCACGCCGTTGGCGTCCGCGGGTGCCGCCTCCGCTGCCGCCGTCCTCGTCGTCGCAGGCCGCCGCAAGGCGAGTGTCCGCCCCGCCGTCGCGTGCTGCCCGCGCGCGCGCCCCAAGTGATCCGCGTCGCTCGGGCGACCCCGCCCGGTGCCCGCGCGCTGGCGACCCTCCACGGATGTTCGGCACAAGCGGCACGGCATCCGTCCTTGCTGGCGCGTGACCGCCAGGTTTTGGCCCTGGGGGGGTGTTGCAATTGGCCGGGGATAAGACCAGTACTTATGCCCCTGCCGGGACTTGCATCCGCCTCTCCGTACTTCGGATTGCGGGCTATGGGACGGCTGTCCTTCCCTAAGTAGCCCCCCGTATTCGGGCCCGGGGTTACTATTTCGTCTCTCTTTTTCGTCTGTTTCCGTCTTGTTATTCTGGCACCGGCCGCGGCCCGCGCCGCCTCGTCTTGGTCGCCATCTAAATATTGTCTTCTATCTCGAGTCCTAGCCTTTGCGCGCCTTTGCGCCGTCTAGGTCCTCTCGGGAGGTCGACCCTTTGGGTCCTCCTGTTCTGTATTGTCAGTGTTGCCACAGGGTATTTGCGCGCGCCTTCTTTGTTGCCACACCCATGTCCGTCTTCGACTCCGCAGTCTGCCCGCACTGCAGCGTACAGAGAAAGTGTTGTGCTCTTCGCTCGTACAGGTTGACGACAGACATTGGCGGAGCAACACATGCGCCTGTATCAGAGAGATCGTGTAGCGCTGCAGATCTCGCTCCCCGTCGGTTCGCGCCCGAGTGCCGCTGTTCTATCCTATTTGTGACAACAAGGCAACACCCTGCTGGATGCAATGACCCGCATATCTATGACGTACCGCAGTAAATCGCACCCATCAAGCGTCGTTGAGACGCCGCCGCTGGATAGCCGCGACGGAAACAGCAGTGACCTAGAGAACAGCTATGGCAGCGACTGCGACTGGACTGACGTTATCGAGGCCATGCGCGGGGAGCAAGAGTGGTCGAGACGACAGCGGCGGCCGGAGACGGTGATGGGGACGATGACGGATCGACGACGGCGGCGCGGCCGACAGCCATCGAAGCGTCTGGCGGCGGTTCGGCGACGCGAGAGGCATCGCTCTACTCGCATGATCTAGGCCACTTTCTTCAAATTTTCTTAGTTTCGAGACGCTTCACGATCGAAAGAACCGAACGCGCCATGTTCGGACCCCTGCGTGTCCATCCGGTGACGAACAAAGGCCTTCCCAACGCCTTAGGTCGCTTCGGACTACTTTTTCCAACGGAATTCCACCACTTCATCAAAAGCAAGTTGAGAAGCATCGACGTGATTGACTTGGCCGCAAGTTGGTGCACCCAGCTGCGCACGTGCGCCTCCAGGTGCGTTCCCCGCATGCCCCTACAACGACGGTGCATCCCTCCTGCTGTGGTCAGCGCCGGAACATGAAGACTTGCCCCTGTGCCCAGTGCCACCTTTCTCCCGTCGAGGACGGCCACGGGATTGTCAGAGTGTCCGACTCGTATGATACAAAGATGTCGACCATTTTCGCAAGCCTGAAGTGTGCTCGCGCGCGTTCCACGCCCAGCATCGACAGTCTGTGACCGCTGCGTTTTGGCTCTGATTGGCTGTTGACTTGTTTGATGCAGGGCGCCCAGCCCGTCATCCCATCCTACGGAAACAGTGGCCATCATGTCGAAACTGACTCGCGCATGAGACCGCTAAGTAGCAAATGGAGCCGGCGCCATCGCCCCGGAGCGTGGCGGAAGAGGCACGCAGAAACAAGTCGGGCACAGGCGGACGCGTGGGCGAGCTGAGAGATACACTCCAGGCGGCTCTGCAGTTCTTCTCGACGGGGACGTCGCTGATCGATCGATTGGAATCAAAAACGGATGGCGAACGATCATCCTCCATGGCCACAACTCCGTCCGATCGCTCGAAACATATTTTAAAACGATCAGAAACGATCATCATCTATGCCCCCAACCCGTCTCACTGCGTCGTTGAGAGAGACAGCACCGAAAGCGTGATGTCCGCGTGCCTCGACCGTGCCCCGCAGCGCCAGGCGCTCTGCAGTGGAAAGGACTTTCCGCTGATTCGAACCGTTTTCCAACGACGATCGGTTGGTTCAGCAACATCTTTATTGGGACAGCACCGCATCAATGACCTTGTCCACCCGATGTAATTGTCCAATTACCTGACTTCGCGTGATGAAACTCGCCGCACGTGCTTGCAAGAGGTGTCGATTGTCCAAAAGATCAGGTTGAACGTACACGAGAATTCGAATCATGCCCTTGAGATCATTAAAAACACCTTCAATGGGCCGCAAGTCGGGGCTGTACGCCGGCATGCGCAAGAACGGCACGCCATTGTTCTCAAGGAATGTGTCTCCACCCACGGTATGGATGGGGGCATTGTCAAACATGACAACGCAGTTGGACGCCTGCAGGTGCCATGGATGACCGGGGACGTAAACGCCCGGATTCGGAATATGCAGCTGCAGGAAAAGACGCCAGTCGGCCGACTTCAGCCCACGGTCGCGCACTATGACGGACTGGAAGTAGAGAATGCGGCCGTCCGCCGACACCGCCATGGTTGTGCTCGTACGGGGCACCGTTCTCGGATCCCGACCGCGCTCGCGGGTGCGCTCGTGTGCAAGTGCGCGGCCATACCGCCGAAGAACGTCTCCACCATCCGTGTGCGTCTCGTCAACGGAGATGATGCACCACGCGGGATGCGCCGTCGCGCAATGGCGTGCGCCCTACGAACAGGCTCCAAAGACTCCCGAAAGAATCGAGGCACGACCTTTCGGCTAAAGCCAAGTCGTCGCATATGCAGGTCTACGATGCTCTGAGAACATCGAAGAACCACAAATTCCCCGCTGGGATGGTCCCGCATGGCCTTGAGCGTGGCCGCGTGCTCCCGAAGCAGCGACCGAGGGTTCTCGCGAACGATCATCACCAACGCCCACATCAGTCGGTCGTCAAACCAGCAACTGCTAGCATGGAAGTTGTGGTAGACGGGGTCACGCCATGGCGAGCCGTGATCATGATAGTAGGCCGCCCAGCGCTTCAGCGTCGACTTGCGGACGCCAATGTTCTTTTAGATCGTTGCAGGAGGAACGTTGTTGTGTAGCATAGACAGTGCAACAAAGCGTACCTCGATGCTGTACATGCCGCGCCGCTGCAAGCGGCCACAGCCGCAGAGAGTGACGAGAACGCGCGGGTGGACGTTGAGCGCCTCTTCGCTGAGCCGAATCCCCCCACAAGCCGCAGCGTCAACAGGCGGGGCCCGTGAGGGACCGAGGGGACAGGAGCAGCAACCAATGACTGGCCTCTTTCACGAAACATGGCCCCCGACGTCTTCCCTCGCAACCCACCTCTTTCCAGATGCGCGACAGTACGTCACGGACTCAAAAGACGGAGCGAGGCGACTTGCACAACGCGGTCGTGTGACACGATCGTCGACTTCTATCAAAGTCGGCCGACGGGGACGACGTGATGGTCGACCGATGAGCACGACGCGGGCGTTCCCGGTGGTCGTCGACGCCGGCCGGCGTCCACCGGGGGGCACGACGCGGGTGTGTCTTCTGCTCGTCAACCACAGCCGATGGCGACCGACAGACACGACGCGGTGGTCGACCGAGGGGCACGACACGGGCGTGCCCGGTGGTCGTCAACGCCGGCCGATGTCTGCCGAAGGGAACGACGCGGGTGTGTCTGGTGCTCGTCAACCACAGCCGATGGAGACCGACAGGCACGACGCGGTGGTGCCCAGCCGAATGTCTCGCCCGCCAGAGCCGCCGCGTCCACCGTCTCCACAACCAGGCGATGCCGCCTCGTCCACCGCTGGATGGGAGGGCGGCATGAGAAGCAACCGGCGAGTGAGGTCGTCCCCTTTCCGATTGGGACGATGGGAGCGCAGGAGAGGAAAGTGCAGGCGAGTGCGGCTGCCCCGTTTCCGACGGGCACGTCGGGAGGGCGGGGGGGGAGGGCTGTACAGGCGAGTGATGCCGTCCCCTTTGCCGACGGGTACGAGAGGAGGGCGGGGGAGGTAAGTGCAGGCGTGTGCGGCAGCCCCGTTGCCGACGGGCACGTGGGGAGGGCGGGGGAGGGAAGTGGGGGGAAGTGCAGGCGAGTGAGGCCGTGTCGTTGATGACGGGGACGAGGGGAGGGCGAGGGAGGGCAGTACAGGCCGGTAAGGACAGGCCCAACAGCCGTCTGTTTCAGTCCATGAGCATACCAGAAATGCTGACGCCAGCCCCAGGTTAGGGCGACATCTGCGCGTTGACGGCTGAAAAATTGGGCCGATGGGCATACGGCGATGACCGTCATCGCCTCCAAACCAGAGCCAGGTGCCCCTTCATACGGGTGGTCCAGACGGGCGGTGGGTGGCCACGGCGTGGAGGGACGACCGAGACGGGGAACGACGGCGCGGCGATGGCCACAAAGAGCAAGTGTCCCCCGCGACGTGTAACCTGTGATACCCGGTACATGGGATTGAGGAAAGTCGTACCGACCTGCAAAATGAGGAGTCACTCATCAAAATGCGTCGAGGGGCCGACCAAAGTCAGCCTCGTCCTGAGCTGCTACGCGAAACGGGCACCAGCTGCGAGGTCTCTGGAGCTGGCCAGGCAGCGCTGGGATGCAAAAAAACGCAGGGGCCTTCACGTGACATTTTCAAACGGACGGCTGTGGGCCGCTCCCCCGAAGTGGCCTCGCGACCTCATTTGTTTTCCCTTGCACGAAACTGTGCAATGATGACAACGTGAGATGTTGCCACCGTTCTCAACGGTCCACTGATGCGCGAATGTCATTGGCCGAGCGTCCCGCACGTTTGCTGACAGCACGTTTTCCCCCGCCGCGTCGGGAAAACGAGGAGGGCCCATTTATTAGGGATCTGCCATAAAGGTTTCTTTCGTCTACTCGTTATAGATGTACAAGCCGGCAGTTTTAGAACTATCCTGGCGATGAACTACCCACCCGCAGAGCAGAGTACTTCTAGTCAAAAAGCACTGGGTATGGGTCAGGGGTCTTCAAGCATACTTTTCCTCCAGCGTATTCGCGCGTACTATTTTCTGGTACATACACGAACGCTTGACTTTCGCAACACTAAAGGATGTACGCTACTCGGTGATTTTGCCCATTCGAATGTACGCTTGAGGTGAGTTTAATCGGGCTTTTTCTGAAATACGCTAACCCGAATGTCGACAAGGAAGATATGCGCGACTTGGACGTATGAGCGCGTATTTGCTCACGCACAGTCCAAGAATAGCCGACTTCTCTGACTGCCGATCAAATTAAGTGGCACTTCTTAGTTAGACTTCTGATGTAAATATACAGTGAAAGACCGTTCTGCCAACCGTCAACTACCTCTAGTACCCGAACAGCACCCAGATTCGCCAATATGCTTGGTCAAGATATAGTTTAAAAAAGACGCGGAAATGTACTCTTGTTCTTTGCTGGTTGGAAAGTACGCTTGAACCTGACCTCTCGCGCTCGGCAAACGCGGACGCTGCCATGGATCATGCCAAATACGCAGACGCTATTCTGAAATGAGTACGCTTGAAGACTCCTGGTATGGGTATGTCCAGCTACAGGCATTATTCAGTTTCAGGCATTCTTCAGTTATATCCACTGCCATTTGTTTACACTGTCAGGAGCGACTTGTGCGAGCATCTGCCGACTTGCTGATCCGCAGCAATCGTACGAATCCAGTACCCCAACATGGAGAAAAGAGTACGACTGACAGGTTTTACAAGGATCTCGGCGAGAAAACTCAATATTTGATTGACTTGGCGCTAAACGTGATCACACTCACATGCCTCCCACCCCGCCTCTGCGCTATCACTCCTCATCATCCCCCCCAGTCAAGTCCATATGAACCGTCTGGTCAATGGCCTCAACATCAGTCTCTGCCGTCAGCCAGCGCCGCACCGCCAGGACCTGTTCCTGGC
>Ga0209186_1002518_pt1 | contig 12998 bp, 11 predicted proteins | sample SidtaG_FD_187426 | JGI IMG/M metagenome (GOLD analysis project Ga0209186, IMG submission 187426) | Marine algal microbial communities from Sidmouth, United Kingdom - Sidmouth_Male2 metaG (SPAdes) (version 2) | ecosystem: Host-associated > Algae > Red algae > Unclassified | place: Sidmouth...
TTAGTTGGGGCTGTCACCGCCGCGGTGACATACTTGCGTGGTGTCGGCCGGGCGGCTCGGCGCTCTCGACGGGCCTCGGCCCGTCGGGCCTCTTCGGCCTGTTGCTCCTCGTGACGTCTGCGACAGGCGTCACCCTTCCTCTGGGCATATTGCACCAGGAGGTCTATCGGCATATTTCCGGTGTTGTGTTCGCGCACATCTGCGCGAATCTCCCAACCGAGCCCCTGCATATAGCGGCTCTTCATCTGCCCCTCTGTGTTTATATACCCACCGAGGCGAGGTAACCCCCTAAGGCGTACGTAGAAATCGTTCTCAGTTTCCCCATCGTCCTGGGAGGCTCCGTGGAACAGAGCGTCCAGGTCGATTAGCGACTGCTCGTCCGCATATTTGCGAAGGAGCCAGTCGACCAGTTCCATATAGGAACTGACCTCTCCACTCCGCCCTCCTTGGAGGGACGGCATGATGGTGTACAACTCCCGTTTGAGATCACCCTTGGTGAGCTCCGGGAGGAGGTAGAGGGCTCTGCCCTCTGACTCATCATTGTCATTTCCCGCTTTTACAAAGCGGTTCAAGAACTCAAAGACGCCGAAGGCTGGCGTCCCATCCCACTCTGCGTCTCGACCAAAGGTGGCCGAGACATCCTTGCGCAGACGGCCTAGGCCGTGCGCCATCGTCCGGTCATACCGGACGTCCGTGGTCGCCAAGGTGTACGATACACAATCCAGAATCGCTGCATAACGATCATCCGCAGGGATGATCTTCTCGGGGAGTCGACGATGAGGGTCTCCCTCTAGCTCGCGCCCTAGGGCGCGTGCTACCGCACTTCGGGGGACATGACGTCCCCCGTCTCCGCCGGAGTACTCCCCATCCGTGGAGGAGGAGCTCAATCGGCGACTACGGCGCCTTGACCGTCGGGAGGCCCCAAGGGCTGTCTCCAAGAAAGACAGCCGTTCATGTAAAGGACTAATGAGCGCATCCATTGAATCCCGTAGGGCCGCCGAAAAGTCGTCCCTTTCCAGAGCCCCTTGCGGAATCCCAACCTCACTGACTTGTGGGGGTGTATGGGGTAAGCCGGTGGGCCTAGCCCGCCGAGCCCGACCGTCATACTGCCCCTGTTCTCGGGGTGGAACCTCTTGTCCTCCCCCCCCCGGGGGTCGCGGCACTCTGGGGGAGACTCGCTCTTGACCTCTTGTGGCGGTCTCAACTGAAGGGGGGAACGGGAATCCGTCACCGCCCCCGCCTCCGTCGCTCGCGGTGCCACGCACTCTCGTGAACACGCGCGCGCGACCCTCCACATAATGAGGGTCCCCCAAAAGGCCTCCCGGCCCTGAGCTCTCACTAGCTCCGTCATGGACGCCCCGTGAAGAGGAGCCCGCGCCTTCTGCGCGGGACAACATCCCCCTCATGCTATCCATAAAGATGGAAGCCCTACTCCCCCGTGGGAGACTCCAGTCAAATATTCAACCAGTCACACCCAAGGGTAAGACAAAGAGAGCGAGTCCACCATAAGAAGCGAACAGGGACGGCCCGACTGATCAGGAAGGGCTTGACCCTGTCCCCCGCTGATCCACCAAATGTAGTGGATCTTTCCCTCACAGCGGACGGGGTATAACCCCGTCGGAAAACCCAGCACAGGATGCGGAACGCTACGCCAGAGTCACAACGGGAACGCCGAGAGCACTGGGCGCGAAGCGCACCAAAACGACGGAAGTAACGCAAACGCAACGAAGAGATTATTCGAACACGCACGATGACCCCAAAGCATACTCTCATATACCCTCAGAAACAAGACGCAGGACGTGCACAATCCCGACCCCCTGGCGCTACCATGGGGGGACCGGTACCCAACGGGCCACGGTCTCAGGCCCGGGCCTCTAGTGGCCCCTGCCCAGCATCCCTGACAGCCCTTCCACTGGAAGAGGACCCCCGCCCGTCTCGGGCGGAAGCAGGAAAGTCACTAAGACTTCCTAGATTTCAGGATTTACCCAAAACCAATACCTCGGGACTTATCCCAAGATTTTTCAATTTTCCCGGATAGAATTCCTGTGGGATTCTATCCCTGGTCGAAATCATATCTCGGTCCGGCTTACGCTCCGATTGCAGAAGCTTCCACGAGCTTCCCGGTCCCCCCAGAGGGCCCGGATTCGGGAAGACGTGTGTCTCCCTTGTTTGTGTCAGACCCCCCCAGGGGGGGCCGATCGGGTGCTCCCCGCCTCACGCCCCTCTAGAGGGGTTGTTTCATGTGTGGCCCTGGGGCTCCCTGGACACCCGCCCAAGGGGGCTGTCCCACGCTACCCCCCCCTAGGGGGTTGTTACGAGACTGGTCACGACCCGTCCCCGGCTTATGCCGCGGGGTAGTGTCACCCCTGACAGGGGGTTTCCCTCACAGTTCCACAAAAAAACAGGCACTCCAAAATTTGCAGCAGTGACACCGCAAGTGACGCTTTCTAGTGGCACGTGCGTCAAAACTCGCACCGTGTCACCCTCAAACCCAGTTTCTATGGACTTTGTGCCGGCGCCATGTTTTTGAGGGCATGCACGCCTCGTGTGACCACTGTATTGAAGGGCCCTGCGCGGTGTCGATGGAGCCACGACGGGCAACCAGCCAATTTGGTTAGGCAGCGGCTCGTTTCGTGCCAGAGACCAGCAGAGGTAGATCTCGTCGGGTCGGAGACAGATTCGAGGTTGAGGGGCTGCGCTGGTAACTCCACCCCAGTGTGATTTGAGATCGTCGCAATATGTGTGCCAGTTCACGTCCCTAAACGCGCACCGGAATCGGATTGCAGACTATGTTGGTTTGGATTTGAAAAGCGGTGGTGGATCGCGAGCGAGAATATGTGACGAGTCCCAGGGTGATATTTAACGGTCGACGACCGGACGCTGTCGACGATCCGGATCTCGCCGGGATTATTCTGCGATCTCAAATCGCACTGGGGTAGAATTACCAGCGCAGCCCCGAAACCTCGAATCTGTCTCCGACCCGACGAGATCTACCACTGCTGTTCTCTGGCACGAAGCGATCCGCTGCCTAACCAAATTGGCGGGTTCCCCGGCTCATCCAGCACTGTCTGGCGGCAAGTGCCTCTGACGCGTCGTGCGTTTCTAGTCCCATTTCGAACATCCGGGGAACCAGTGTTGAGAATGCACGATGGAAGTGCTCCACCGGCCTCACATCCCTCTTTGAGCGTGTAAGGTGTCGTGCATCTTGTTGACTGTCCCTTAAGAAGAGTGACCCGATCCAGCACTTCCATTAGCAGACGCATGATGGGTCTCAGAAGGAGTTCTCAGTCAACTCGACTGGCCAATGACAAGCCAAGACCGGTGCAACAATCGACGCAAGCGGTGTCGGCAGTGAGCTATTGTACCCGCCACGTGTGAGAAAGCCGTTAGTTCCTCCGCCACGGGTGCAACATTGGCAACAGGTCCTTCAGTTTTGTGCCTTTTCTGACCTCGGCCGGGCTTTTACGGTCGCGAAATCCTAGAAAGGCGCTTGTCCGCGGTCGCCCCCAGTCGCATGAGTGCGGCGCATTTCCCGGAATCGATCATCTCGAGCTTTTGTCGCCGATGGTTCTCGGATTTTTGAGTGGGTCCGTGCAGGTTGATTCGCTTTCATTGGAATACTGTTGACTTGTCACATGTGCCGGTCACTGTTGATGCCGCCCGAGTGCCGGACGGGTGCACCCACCCTTCTTGACTCGTTTAGTCACACCTGCACTCGCCCCACGTTGAGGCTTTATACAAGGCTTTCGGTGCGCTGTGCTCGCCATTTTTTCCCTTCTGTACGCTGCGGTGATCTCTGCCTGTGTGGACTGCAGGGGTTCTCTCGGTGTCGATTCCCTCCTTGGTGTGCCTCCACCAACGCCGAGGCTCATCACATTCTCTGACCGACTGTGTGGTCACCTCGCGCTTGGCTTCTTTGGCATCTACTGGGTTTAACTGCATGCCGCACTGCTTCTATTGTTTTTTTTACAGGCACAGGCTGCGCGTTACTACGCCCTCTATCTAGCTATTTCAGCAGGATTGTCCGCGGTCAACATGACCCCAGGTGCGGAAGGAGGGGACAGGTCCGCCCGTCCGCCTCGACGTGGACCCCGCGGAGGGGAGGCGCAAGCTGAGCGCAGTCCGTTTCAGAGTGACCGGCGTCGGGTGCGGCGGCTTCAGAACAGACAATGTGATACTACTCATGGTCCTGCTCATTGTGTTATCAAAGAAAGGCTTTTACAGGTGGCCTTAGAAAACGAAAGTGGGCAGACAGAAGTACATGAACGTCGCCTGTGGAAGCGGGCGCACAGAAAAAGGGCCATCCCTACAGGCACAGCCGAGAGAACTGCGCGCCATGTAGTCCGATACCGTAAAAGACTGGAACTGCCCCGGAAACCATGCTGCTCATGCGGCGAAACTCCTGGTGTCGCACCATGCTCTGCGTGGCCGTTTAGAGAGCCAGCACCAGGTGTACTCCTGGCCGCCAAAGAGCAGAGAACAGTCGACGTTCTTAGTGCCCTGTTCCCAGAGAAGGCTGGATACGATCTATACTGGATCTTTACAGACGCAATTGACGACATGTCCCATACAATTCTAACGTGCAGCAAATGCAGGAAACATTTGAGATCCAAAGCTGTTCCGAAGTTCTCAAAACGGAATGGGTTCGATATGTTTGACAACTACCCAGAAGAGCCGGTAGACTTGAATCCTCTAGAGATCGCTCTCCTCAGCATCGTGATCCCTACAAATCGTATTTTTCGGCGGAACGGATACCAGCAGTTTCACGGTATCGGACAGACAATCACATATTGGAACTCAACCCAAACAGCGGTTGACTCTGTCCCCAGATCAACCCGAGAACCTCATATTATTCTCGTGCGTGACGAGCACGGGCCATCATGTGTTCCTGACGCGCCCATTCGGCACTCACGTTTGCTGGCTGCGATGAGGTTTTTAAAGAAAGAGAACAGACATTACGATCATATCCGAACGGACGAGGTTGCTTTGGCGGACCTGTGCCGCAGCGAGTCACCTTTTATTCTCGAAGACGATGCTTTGGATGATAGGGGGCGTGCGACCAGTGAAGAAACACTAGAAGAAGGCCCTGCTTTCGGGAAAAAAGGCACCCCAGCGATGTCCATCAGGGAGGAATACACGGTCCCAGCAGATGAAACGGATGACTCAATGGAAAGTCCAAGTGTGCCAGCAAATGTGTTCCTGGTAGACAGCGCTGATAAGAAATCGTTGCGGGACATCGCATTGGAAGCCTTTGCCGGTGTGAACTATCCAATGGCGACTGAACCCGGTCACGACCGCGACCACGGCTCTGGACCAGAAGAACGCGCATTTACAGCACTGCATAGCAACAATGGATTGTATGAACTCGCGTTCCCGCATTTGTTCGTCCAGGGCGTTGGTGGCCCGGACCACAATCGACTTCGACCAGTCACAGAAGCAGAACTTGTCGGACATTTATTGAGGCTCTATCACCGGCGGTTCAGTCGAGATGCACAGTTCTTGTATTTCGCGCATTCAGTACATCAGAGGAGGACCGTCATGGGTGTCACGGCTACTATGGACGAGTCAGATCGACTCAAGGGTCTTATAAAAGACCTGATTGACACTTTAGAAGAACTAGAAGCGACACGGACCTCGAAAGAGAAAGCCCTGGACCAGTGTCTTCACTCGATGACTCCTCAGATGTCCACTGTGAAGGGCTCTCGCGGCTTTTGGCAATCCAGAAGTAAAGAAATCCAAGGCATGGTCAGGTCGCCTGTGATGCAATCGCCAACGCTCTTCATGACGCTTAGCGCAGCCGATTCGTTATGGCTGGAATTTTTACAACATGCACTGCCTGACATGGATCCACCGGACATCGCAGCAAAAAGCAAAGCCGAGCTCGCCGAATTGCTGGCCACACATCCTGATCTCGCGGTCGAACATTTTCAGGCTCGTTGGGCCGCTTTCTGGGATCATATAGTAATGGGCGAGGGTCGACCCTTGGGGACAATAATTGACCATTCTTGGAGAATTGAGTTTCAAGAGAGAGGATCACCGCACGTTCACATGTTGCTTTGGGTAGACTGCCCCGGATCTGTCATCGTTAGGAGAGGGAGTAATCCCCCGGGAAATGAAAACTTTTGTGGACTCTATTGTATGTGCACAGCTGGGACCAGAGATGAGTGACTTTGACTTCTCCGAAGTTATGCATCCGTGTATGATGCGTGCCCCAATGCATCCGATGAAGGATGATGCTGCGAAGGTACACCTTAGCGCTATGGATCAGTGCGTCCGAACACATCGGTGCGACAAGTACTGCAAGCCCGGTGGACAGCACACCTAGTGTCGCTCTGGACACCCCCGCCCGCTGTCCAACGAGAGTACCATACAAAATTTCTTTCACAACGGAAAGACAAAGCTGGTAGTTTCCCCTGCCCGTAACCACAGCCGCGTCAACGCGTATAACCCGTGTGTTTTAAGTTGCTAGGGAGCCAATATGGATGTTCAAATTTTACTCGACGCGTACGGGGCGGCTGTGTACACAGCGTCATACTTGACAAAGCATGAAAAGAACAGACTGGCGCCTCGGATCTTGTACCAGCTATCAAAGAACGCGCGGAACAGAACTGTGAAACAAATGGTGCGTACAGTACTTCTCTCTGTTCTGAATACGCGAGAAGTCAGTATTCAGGAAGTCTTGTGGATACGGACAGGGAAGAAGTTGTGCGATTCGAGCCGTAGTTTTATCGCTTTGCCGAGCTTGCATTGTTCCCTCGGAACCCGAGGAACGCCGGAAAGTGAGAGACGCGTGATTTTGTCTCCCGACGGGACCGTTGCACATTCGAGCACAAATTCGGACTTCTATTCTCAAAGACCACGTGATCTGGAAGACCTTTCACTGTTCGAATTTATCTCTCAATTCCAGATATCGAAGGTTGTCTCCCCACTGCTTAAGCTTGTTGCCGAAGGCTCGTCCCGATATGCCGCCCGGAGACGAGTTCCTGCAATTGTTCAGATCCGGGCTGGCATAGATCCGACGGAGCCAGAGATTTTTGCTAAGGCAATGTTGTATCTTTACGTGCCGTGGCGGTCCGTCGAAGCCATTCTGCTTCCAGGAGTCACAGCGAAAGAAGTTCTAGCAGCTCGGATCACGTCGCCGGTCGACGCACCTGAGAGTTCCCACCTGTCCAAAGTGATCACGCATTACGAGGGCCTCATGGATCAGGAATCTCGAATGCGGGACCTGAGGGCTTTAGATGCGCTCCGAACAGAGCGTGAAGAGGGCACCTGGGATCTGGAATCCGACGAAGAAGGTTCTGCTGGAGCAGATAACGGAGCAGAAAACGAACGGGGCCCTCTGGAGAACCTTACTGACGCGATAGATATGGATCGTGGACTAGATACAGAGCTGTCCTCGCTGCCAGGCCTCGAGCGCTCTCCGATTCCTGGGACGCGGATCAGCAAAGCGCGACACAGCGGAACTGACCAGGCAGTGCGTGCTCTTCGTCTGACAAATAAAATTCTCGCCAAGAAGGGCCATACTGACGAGGACGACCAGTGCCCGAGCGGAGATGGATTGGGTCCAGCGGAGGCGGATCCAACTGCTCGCCAGTGTCATCGGATAGCGTCTTTCAATTGTGAGCAATGCAAAGTATATGACTCAATTAAAACTGATCTAGAAGGCGGGACTCAATCTAAAGTGCTCGTCATTGTGGGACCCGGAGGCACAGGAAAGTCTTATCTGATCGACACTGTGGCAATGTATCTCGAGATCTCCGGAGAGAACGCCATCAAGGATGCCCCAGAAGCCACCATACATAGAAGACACAAGAAACTCGTCAAAATGGCCTTTACTGGGGTTGCAGCAGCGAACGTAGGCGGCCTGATGATACACACTGCTCTAGAAGTCAATAGCAAAGAAATTACTTCGGAGATTCCCGAAAAGACCCTCGCCCGTTTGCAAAAGGATTGGAACGACGTGACAGTACTTGTGATCGACGATGTCAGTTTTCTGTCACCTGCTCAACTGTTTGCGATTAGAGCGCGCTTGGGCACAATTTTCCCGAGCACGAGACATCTGCCTTTAGCTGGGCTGTACGTCATCTTGGCCGGGGACACATTCCAGCTGGGTCCTATTGGAGGGAAAACTCTCCGGCCTCGAGATGGTGAGCGCCCATTGAGTGTTCAAGAGAGAATTGGGAGGGATTATTACCTGGACTGCGACAAGTTCTACGAGCTAAAGATTGGACAAAGAAATTTTGGCCCGTTCTATGATACTCTCTCGAGATTGCGGGTTGGTGCGACGACACAAGAAGATGTTACTACCTTGAATACGCGAGTAGTTGATCCGTATGGTCCAGTCGCTGCGAAGTCGTTTGAGGACGCGGTGGTTGTCGTTGGAACGAACCGGGAGGCCATATCGTGTAACGAACAGAACCTCCAGTCTGCATGTGCTGCTCCCTCTGTAGACGGACAGATGAAGCGAACAGTCCGGGTGTGGAGCCATGTGCGTCTCAGCAAGCGATCCCGCAACGGACGGTAGAAGCAAGAACAGGCGCAGATCATATCACGCTGTCTGACAAGGGAGAGAGGCGCGAATAATGGGGAGAAATTCGTGGCCAACGCCTTCTGCACCTTCAAAGGCGATCGCGTGCGGCTAACCGAGAACTTGTGCGTGGAGCTCAATCTGTATAATGGCGCTAGTGGCACGGTGCTTGACATTTTCTGTGCGTCCAACGTGGACCAGCACGAGACACGCCAGGCTGCGGCAACTCGAATGTCGCACGAGCAATGTGAGGTGGATATGCCAATCGTATTTCTGCAATTAGACGAGGGGTGCTATAGAGGGCCCTCGATTTCAACATCTGCGCCACGGGTCATCGGAGTTGAAGAAATAAAGTTTTACATCATGGCACCCGTGTCGGCAACGATCTGGCAACTTCCTCTTGTCCCAGCGCACGCTTCTACAGTGCATAAGACGCAGTCGCTGACAATTCCACTAATAGTATTTGACGGTGCCCGATTTTGAGCAGCACCGTCATGGTATGGTGCGTGTCCCAAAAATGAGACATGCGCGTTTTCTGGAAGACTGACACATCACTGCACGGTGGCAGGCGGGGCGGGGCACGAGAAAATTCTGAACTGGCCTCCATGGAAAGAGCCTCTCCCGAGACGTTCTTGGCTGACAACTGCTTAGTACCTGCCTGTGGGTCCTGTTCTGTGGACCTCTCAGATAACCCCGATCTTGGAGCCAGTCTTTTTCAGGTTCTTGGGGTTTCAGGTTTGCAACGCCTAAGCTCATGTGCTAACAGGAGCTTCGATGAGGGGTGTCCCAAATCGTGTTTTCTTCACAGCGGGCTACATGGCGGTCTTTTTCACGTTTTTATTGGTAAGTTGGTGCCCATTTCTTCGTGCACAAATTGTCAGCACATGCCTGCCCTAGTATCCGTGCATTTCATTGGGGGGCGTGATCGTCACCTGTCGAAGCTGCAATGAATGACACTTTCCTCCATGACACGTCAGGAGGTGCCGGCTCTTCTAATACTTTCAGGGGCCGTTCTGGCAACGCAGAGGGTCCGAGTGGGTCACATTACATTATCGGACCGCTGCAGAAGGCCAGTGGGCCGATAAAATAAAGAAAACCGCGATGTCTCATTTTTGGGACACGCACCATATGTGTCCTTGTCCCGAGTTAAGAAACTATCGCACATGGCTCTTGCTCACCCTCTGACATGGCGAGATATTGAAAAGCACCGAGAAGAAATACTTATGATTTCCAGACATGTGGAAACATTCCGGGAGAAATCCGCGCAATTCGTAGACAACGCATGTGTTATGCCGCTTTTAGAACTGGTTCAGCATGTGCTCCCATTCTGTTGTGGATCAAGTGCCAGGTAGCATCTGCTCCTTTCCCATGCAGGCGCCAGATTCCACCAGGTGTTCTATCTCGCTGGAAGATCTCAAATTCTGAGCGGGGACTGACCACACCGCGAGTTCCATGGACTGCTGGTCGATGCTCATAGAGGGAGCATTGCAGAGCTCACAGAGAGCATCCACGCGTTGGCTGCATGGCGTGCTGGGGAACCGCGTGTGGACCGGCTGTGGGCCAGCCAGCGCAGCATCTCAGAAGCGCACGGAGTACAAAAGCGCGACAAACGGGCTTTTTGCTTCCGACAGACGCTGCACATCAGCACCTGCTCGCGTTGTTACGGCCACCGTCCTCACGCTTTCCCATCGCCGCACGCAAAGTCCATCTGCTCTACCCCAGTACCCGTTCCCAGCTCCATGCCTGCAACTCCCATCAACATGTTCCTTGCCCGAGGTGCACGGCACCCACGTGCCCACGCCAGCCCGGCTGCTGTGGTTGCTGTCTCCAAGCTGTCGGACGTTTCTTCCTCCCTCGTCGGCAACCTTCCCGTTGTCGCATGCCTTCCTGGGGCGTTTGTCCCCGCCGGGCTGAATCAGAGCACGATTGATGACTACAAGAAGAGCGGCGCACTGGTGTTTTATGACGCTTCCGCACCTCTTCAGCTGCTCCTCACCCAGGAGCAGAACCGCAAGTTTCTCACTTCCCTCATGAGTGGGGCGTTCAAGATTGGCGATGTACGTTGAGCTGCTTTCCCCGTTTAACTGTGGGTACTCCGCCATGTGCGCAATTTGTGTGCTTCCGCGTTGATTGGTCGCGTGTTCCGCGAAATCAAGTTCTTCGACTGACAACACGTTGCGAACATTTTCGTCAAAATTATGGCTCTTTGGAACTTTCGAAGGATGTCACTGTCAAAGATCACACGTCTACCCTGTCTCGACCAGAGGCATGCGCGCTCCGTGCTACAAGCAACCTCGTGATTGTGCGGGCGCCTGCGCACCAGCCGTTCACGTTTAAGTGCCGCATGCCCGTCCCCCTTGCTTGGGGCAGGTTCCTCCCACCGTGGTGTGTTTTTGCAACGGTCCTGACGATTACTTTCAACACCGTGGTGCAAATGGGGTCGACAAAGACGGTGCAGGTCGTCGACGCCGTGGGCGAGCATGCACTCGTCCAGCTGCCGTCATCCACGCTCTCCAATATCCTCGGCAAGCTCAACCGCATCAATGGCAAAGATGTGCTCTTCCACGCCCTGTGCACCCCGTCGACTCGCAGCCGCGCTTTCGAATTTTTCGACGGCTCCGAAATCGGAGGTGTTTTCAAGGAGGTTACTTTTCATACCGCCATGGCGTTCAACCAGGCGTACTGGTGGACTGGCGATGTCTCCACTCCTATCAACCGCCCTCACGCCGAGCGTATTGGCCGCCATTGGATGGCGCTGGCCGACCCCGGCACGAACAACTTTTTTTACGACCTCGTTCCTGCGTCAGTAGGCGACGCGGCGGACGCGGTGGTCAACCTCGTGCAGTCGGACGGCTCCGCGAACTCGCCGTTCGAAGACACCGCCGACAAGGTCCCGGTCGCAGAGAGTGGGGTGAGCAAGGGGGTTGGCGGCACTAGGACGGGCGCCGCGGGGGAGTTCGATCGAGGGGGGGAGGGCGAGACGGCCGTTGGGGGCCGGCGCACAGACGGCAACGACGTCCTCGAGGAGGCCGGCCTGACCGACGAGGAGATGGCGACGGAGGCGCTGATTGATGACCTCATCGGGCCGGCAGGCGCGTCGTCGACCGATACCCGCTAGGTCTTGCCGTTCTTAGCACTGTCACAGGTGGTAGTTTAGCGTATTGCATGCTTATATGCCTGTTACCGCTCCTGCGCAGCAGCACTCTCCTCCTCTAGACGATGCGTCATACCGATTATATCGCCACAAATAACCCACGCGTTTGTGTCCCCCACCCCCCCGCACCCCTGTCGGCACTATCAGCCCTCCTCCGCATGGACAATGGACAGAAAGGAGCGATTTGCGTCGGCGGCGGTCGACGACGCCGCCGTAAGCACCTGCAACGTGCAGCTGGAGACAGCAGTGGCCACGTTATCGTCCTCACGGACGACGCCCAGCACCCCCGCGCACGCGCAAACACCGGCAACACCCTTGGCCGACCGGCCCCCACCCGCCCCCGCCAGTGCGAGCGAAAACAAAGTCACCGTTGATGGCGGCGGCGGTCGGCAACGCCGCCGTCGGCGCCATCGACTCGGCGTCCGACAAAGTGACGGGCGCCGACGACGACGACCGACTCCCAGCGCGCGGGGACCCCTACCGCAGCCCTGTCCGACAAAGTCCCCCCCCCCGGCGCTCGCAAAATGACCAGAATGAGTCGATACCGGCTGCGGCGGTTGGCGACGCCGCCGTCAGCATCACGAACGCGCCGCCCACAGGGGCAGATGGGCGCTGCCGGGTTCGCACAGACAGCGACGAGCACTCCGCGGCACACGAGGATGTCGGGCACTCTTGTGCCCGACAGCACGCGCCCGCCGTTTCGCCCGGGGCGCCCCGACAACGCCTCACTAGCCTCTCTCGCACTGGTCTCTCTCGCACCGGACAGCACCTGGAGCAGCCCCCCCCCGCCCGCGCATGAGAGAGACGAGCCTGTATGCGAGGTACTGGTAGGCAGCGTGGCCGTGGAGGGGCCCATGTGGCCCCCGTGGCGTCGTTGGCGGGGACGTACTCGCCCTGCAGTGCTTGACGAGAAATGCAAAAACAACGAATTGCGGCGAATACACGTAATTGGTAAATGCGTCCGTAGTTCCCATGGTAGTGTGATTCCGACGGCACTTTGGTTGGGTCCCATCGTCGTAGCGACCACCCGCGTTCCGTTGTTCTTCTCCGTGCTGTCCCGATCGGGCCTGAGAATGTCCCCCCCGAATGGGAACCGAGGCGCATGGGCCGCAACAAAGGAGGCAATCGGGGCAGCGAATGCTTACACTCAATTTCTGGATGAGGATCAATCAGAATCTACCGATTCATCTGATCTGAGTCGGGCAAGGGTCTCTCTCGCAGGGCACGGCGGGGAACTGGGGGGAGTGGGACTGAGGGAGTGCCGAGGGTGTACGCGGGGGCAGCTGCTGGGGGCGGGGGGAACGGCGGTTGTCTCCT
>Ga0209186_1002520_pt1 | contig 12994 bp, 14 predicted proteins | sample SidtaG_FD_187426 | JGI IMG/M metagenome (GOLD analysis project Ga0209186, IMG submission 187426) | Marine algal microbial communities from Sidmouth, United Kingdom - Sidmouth_Male2 metaG (SPAdes) (version 2) | ecosystem: Host-associated > Algae > Red algae > Unclassified | place: Sidmouth...
CCTGATTCTCGAGATACCTCTGTGATTGGGCAGTTCATCACTACAGTTTCTGGACTGGTTCTACGGATCATCTTCGGGACTGATTCTGGGATCGTTCCAGAAGCAGTGTCATCCTGACCCACAGATCATCTTAGGGACTGTCCTTCAAAAAAAATGTGAGAACTTGTTCAACTGATGGTATGACTGCCTCTTTCGCGAAAAAGTTGTCTGCCTATTCCGTCAGCAGGGTGAACAAAACCTTTTTGACGCTCCGTTCGTTCAGACCAATGCCCATCGTGGAATCTGACATATCACGCATGCGACTGTGTGTTCTGGTGCGAGTGCATCTGACATATATTGAACCGGGGCATGGCGAGTTTCGGACGTGCTGTGATGGGACGAGTGGGGACGAGATTGCCACTGAGCTGAGAACGCATTTACTGCGTGTGAAGGAGAACCAATCATTTATAAATGGGGACTGGGTGCGTCCGGGACGTTACGCTATTCTGGATGTGCGAGCCGACGCATGTTTAACCAGTCTCCATCCCCTGTGCGCCAGGCAACAGCGCGACGGTCGCACGACTACCAAGTCACATTGAGGCTCCCTCTGCACACGTTTCGTGGACCAGGAGCGACGCCCCATGGGCAGGTCTTGCTCTCTGATCGGTTTCGGCAGACCCTCCTCACGACGTCACTCGAAGTAGTCCAGGCTATCATCTACGATCGAGTCCTTGAGGCAGGAATCAACATCAATCCTGCGTACTCGTTCACTCAATCTATGACGACGATCCCCAGGATGATTGTACTCCGACGCCAGGACAGTCCTCAGCACGATCCCCAGAATGCTCCTACGCCAGCTTCAGGACAGTTCTCAGCACGATACGCAGAAGAATCAGAACCGGCGAATCGGAAGGATCCTTCAGGAGCATTTGGCAGCAACTTCGTCAGACAATTGCCGAATCTGTAAGTGCTGGTGTGAAGATGATTCCCACTGAATATCGGTGCACACAGAATTGGAGATCTTTTGAGCTCCACTGCGGGCTCTCTCTCCAAGATCAACAAAAAATGGGCATAATTTGATCCCATGATCAATGTGTGACAGTTCTGCGAACCGTCTGTGGGCGTGTTCGAATCTGGCAGTTCTCAGATTTAAGGAATCGGGGACAAAACGCTGTGAACCCGCCCCCAACCCCAATCCCAACCCCACCTCAATTTTCTGGCCCGAGTTTGGGGCCGGGCCGAGTGCGCGCAAATCGCACGTCGGCCTGTGCGGCATCCACGGGGTCGTGGGTGGGTGGCAGAGGCGTGATTTAAATCAATTCTGGCGACGGGTAAAGGTGATTTAAATCAACCGTTGATTTTCAATCGTATGAGGTGATGTTTATTGATTTAAATCATCGGGCATGATTTAAATCATTTAGGCTCATTATGCATGATTGTAGATACATGTACCATGTGATAACGCCTGATAAGGACCACTAACGCTGGTGTTTTTCTTCGTATCGCGTGTGACGGGCGTCACCGACTGGGCGGCCGTCGCCACAACGGGAGGGGGCGAGCGGCAGGGGATCGTGAGGGCGACGGCGTGCGGGGGGGGGTTCCTCCGCCGCCCCAGCCCGCGGTAACCGCCGTGGCGGAGGTGACCGCCGCCACCGCCGCCGCGGTGGACCTGTCGTGGCCGCCCGTGACGGCGGGGGGGGACGCCCTCGGCACAACGCTGACGAGGGAGTGCGCGGGCGTTGTCGAGGCTGCCGCCGTCAAAGGCGGCACCACGGCTGCGTTGCTCTCCGTGCTCGCGGCCGCCGTGGCGAGCGCCGCGTTGCCGGCGGTGCCCGCCGCCGGCGACCGCCTCGCTGCCCTCACCGCTGTCGCGTCTGCCACTGGCACGCATGCTGCCGCCAACCCGTGGATACGGATCGACATTGTCGCCCGGGGGGGGTGCCTGCACTCACCGCCGTGCTCGTCGCCCTGCCCATGCCGCCGCCCGCCGACGGCGCAGCGTCGCGCCTGCCGCCGCCGCCGCCGCCGCTTCCGCCGCCGCCGCCGCCGCCGCCGCCACCGCCGCCGCCGCCGCCGCCGCCGCCGCCGCCTCCGCCGCCGCCGCAGTCGCGGCCGGTGCTCGCTTCGCCTGCGGCGGTGGCGGCCGCCCTTCGCGTCGCCGCCCGCGGCATTGAAGCTGCCAAAGCCGCTGGCGACGCGCCACGCCCCGCCGACAGCGGAGGGCGGTCCGAGCTGGACGTGGTCGGGGGTGCGCCGGCGGCGGCCGCCGCGGCCGCGGCGGCGGCGGGCGGTGCAGTGGCGGGTGCGCGCCCAGTTACGCTCGCCGCCACCGCGATGGTGTGGTCCCTCCTCACCGCCGACGACAACGCGTCGACGGCCGTGTCGGGCGTGCTTTCCCGCGCCCGCTGCTTGGGTGCGTCGCCACCGGAGGCCCTCCGCCCATCGCCGTCGGTGGCGGCAGCGGCTGGGGTGAGGGCGGGAACCCTCCCGCCCTCTCCGCCCTCCTTCCCCTCCCCGCCCCGCTCGTCGCTCTCCTGCCGCCCGCCGGGAACCCCCCCGCGGATCAACGCCTGGTGACGGTGGCGCTCGCGACGCTCCGCACGGTCGCCGTCGTTGACGCGGCCTGCGCGGAGCTCATGCCTGCCATCCCCGCCTCCGCGGCGTTGCGCACCCCACCCCGCTCTGTCACCGTCACGCCGGCGGTCGATGAGAGTTGAACGATGACCATCACTCCGGTGCACACCCGCAGTTTCCGGTCGCATCAGTGTAAGCAGGAGAATGCCCATGTGATTTTAATTCTGAGACCCTCGGGGTAAATGATTGAAGTCATTAAATTCAGCGTGATTTAATTCAATAAAAATTACATCCCATCTCTGGCCACGGGTGTTTTAGGGTCATTCTACACCAGCCCGAACGCCCCGAACGTCCGATCGCTGAACGGCCATATTGAAATTTCATTGGCCAAGCATCCCAGCCGAGGCCACGACGCTCAATGGGATTTCGATATGGCCGTTCAGCGTTCGGACGTTCGGGGCGTTCGGGCTGGTGTAGAATGACCCTAAGGGCTCTCTGGGTGCTCGAAGGGCGCTTTTGGGCGCACTACACTGGGTTTTGTCGTCGATTCGTAAAACCTGATCGGGCCCGAATTCGAACAGCCAAGCGGGAGGCCTCGAAGACTAACCTGAAACGGGTGTGAGTTGATAATGTTGAGTCATTCTGGCTGTCTTTGAGGCTGTCCTCAGATGATCCTTAAGTTGCTTGTGGAACAGTATGGCAGAAATAATCACGCAGTAATACTGGGCTCCTGACAGAGTTGGATGGTGTTCATCTCCGGAAATGTTTGACAGACTGTCCTGCGGATCGTTGTTGAGCACGTTTTTGGTTTGTCCGCCAGGCAATTCCCAGAACAGACCCTGTCTCCTGTCTGGGGAAATCCAACAGATTTTCTGAGAGGGAAAACCAGGGCGGGCCAAGAAAGCTCATTGCGCGTATGTTGACGAAGGTCCCCAGGTCAAGTGCGCTGCTGCATTCGGGGCATGGAACAGGTGCTCGAGCACGGGGGTCACAATTCTTTGGGCACGGGGTCTACTTCAAGAGGGTACTACCCTTCTTTCCTGCAGCTCGCTGCGAGGTGCACGCGGCGCAGCGGGGACCGAAGTCACTTCGAACGCCTCGTCCCCTCGCGGGACAGCAGAGGAGCTGCGGCACGTCACATCTGTAGCTCTGCAGTGAGCTTCAGTCATGACGAGCCGCAAACATCGTTGGCGCAGGCCCCGAGCGGCCTCGTACTTCCGATTCGAGGAGGATGACATGCTCCCTGTTCCGCGTTCACTCCACACAGAGGACGCTGCCTCGCAACCTATTGGGCCTGCCCGCCAAAGTGGCGCCCAATCCTCGCGCACGTCACCGGCGGCTGGAATTAAGGCGCCAGAGGCTGTACAGAGCGGTCCGTGCGCGCGGTGACGGTGCTGCTGGAACTGTTGTTAGACCTGGTGGAGGTGGCGCTCGTGGCGACCAAGTTCGGGTTGAACGGGATGGCGCCGCCTACGGGCAAAGCCAAGGTGGCGACCGTGGCGGCGCTCACGGTGACGACGGTGCTGATGCGGTTGCTCGTCATGCGCGCCGCGATCGTGACTGCGGTAGGCAAGGCGGGCTTGATGGCGGTCGCGAGGGCGGGTACCAAGGTGAGGGGTGCGCCAGTGATCGTGTTGGTGCTGGTGCTGGACCTGATGTTCGTGCTGCTGGAGTTGGAGGCAGTCGTGACAGTGTTGGAGTTGCAGGCGATGGTAGTGCCGCAGGTCAACACAAAGGAGGCGACCGCGGGGGCGCGCACGGTGACGACGGTGCTGATGCGCTCGGTCCTGGTCCGCGCCGCGATCGTGACCGCGGTGTGCAAGACGGGGGTCATGGCGGTTGTGAGGGCGGGTACCAAGGTGGAGCGCGCGCCAGTGCTCGCGGTGATGGTGCTGCTGGACCTGATGTTGGACCTGGTGGAGTTGGCGCTCGTGGCGACCAAGTTCGAGCTGGACAGGATGGCGCCGCCGACGGTCAGCGCCAAGGTGGCGACAGTGGTGGCGTGCACGGCGGCGGGGGAGGTTCTCGTGATGAGCGCCGCGGTGGCGCGCGCGGTCGTCAAGACGGGCGTGCTGGCGGCGCTCAGGGTGGGACCCAAGGTGGAGACCGCCTCGGTGCTCGTGTTGGTGCTTGTGCTCGTGCTGTTGTAGCTGGTCGCGTCGGCGCCCGTGGTGATCGTTCTATAGTAACACGCGGTGGTGGTGCTGCCGGTGAGCTCCTACAGCACGCTGCTGAGGGGCAAGGTGGGCATCTTGGCGTGGCCTTTGGAATGGAATTTCCTAGTGGGCAGGATCGACGTGCCGAGGGTGTCGGTAGGTGTTTTTCCGCCGACTTAATGTTGGTTCTGAACCACTCGACTGCTGCATGGCCTCGCGTGGCAGCGATGTTTGGAACAGCTCCGACCCTGCTGATTTGAAAATTCTCGCTGGCATTCCCGCCTCACCGCCTCCATCAGCCCGTCTTGCTTAACCACTGGCACCGGACCACACTACGGTCGCATTTCTGCGCGACGCCGGCCTCCATTCGGGTGAGTACGACACGAGCACAGTTGACCGGCCTGACCTCGGGGCCGCCTGTGTCAGTGCCTCTTGTGGCGAGACCCACCAAACGTCGCGCAGCCGACATGAGGTCGTTAACGAGCTGGAGCTCGGTGACGAGGATGTTGTAAGGGCTCATGCGGGGTGTGAGGGCGTCGATCTCATGGACGATCCCAAACATCCGCCGAGGGCGCGAAATGATACACCCGGCAAGGGGCCAACCCCATTTCAGAGGCAAAATTTGGATTTTCACACGATTCCAATATCATGTGTCAGTACTGTTCCCGAAATGGGCTTGCTCGGTGTAATTCGATCGCATGCCGCGTCAATCAGGACATATGGTGCGCACGTGTTCCGAATCAAAGATCCCAAGATTCGACCCGCGTCATGTGCCGCGCCGAAGCGGAAGGTGGGGGTGCGGGTCACAGTACGGGTTCAAACCTTTTCTCGGTACCCTACAATTGTGAGTGATGTCTTTTCCCGTAGCCCTGATCCCGACCCCACTGTGAAGCGGGGCGAGTTCCGGGCTCAGGCCCTTTCGCAGACCGCTTTCGCAGGAGACCGGGCCCGCGATTAGAAGCTCCTATTGGCTCGTGACGGCCGCAGCGGGCCGCGCTGCAGCCCGGCGCATCCCCGATTTGTCAACATACGCGGCCCACCGCGTATGTTGACAAACACGGGATGCACCGCGCTGCACGTAGTTCCCGCGAATGAGCAGGAGTTGAACACTTTAAATGGGTTCGGTGACGACACATTTGTGTACATGCAGCCGCCATTTCTGTCTCCGTGACCGACGGCGACCGCACGAGCCTGTCCGGCAAACCACTCTCGTCCCCTCGTCACCCCGGACCCATTGTCGTGTCTTTCCCCACCGCCAACCACATCCCTTCTACCTGTTCTCCAACCACCCATGGCCTCTCGTATGTGCTCAGCTGGAAGTCCAAGTCCAGGGAAGGGGTCGCATTGATGGCGTCAATCGCATCCCATAGACCTGTACAGCATGGCGGGGTGCACGCCAAATACTGCACAGATGTCAACGTAGCGACGGCCACTTCAGTACCGCAAGGCCAGAGCTGTACGGCATAAAGGAGACAGCCCACGACGTGGAAGACGAGGGCGCAAAAAGTCAACCAAGTCAAAAGCGGCGTCCGCCGGCATGCGCAAGGCGCGGGCAAAGCAACCGCCGTAGCGGGCCTGTACGTCCTCAAGAGTAAAAAGGGTGTTTACAACAGGGGATGGAGAAGCTAAAAGTCCACGCCCGCGAGACATGGCCGCAGACGCGATAGTGACGTGCGCCGCAGCGGCAGTCTGCCAAACGGGAGGGTACATCGCGGTGCGAGTTTCTTTGAAGAAGGTGGCCACCACGAAGGTGCCCGCCAGTATTGAATACCATTTGAATCGCACTGGAAATATATTTGGCTCGCTTGCCTCGTAAATACAGTAACAGTCTGTCCGGTGCCCACATGTTCTTTCGCAGAAAATGCACCCCGGTTCTGCGGGCCCCGCGGAACTGCGAAACGTGCTGCGAAAGGGCCTCAGCTACCACCCGAGCGGGAGAAGTGGCTCTTGGCTGACGATCTCAAGAAGAAGAGCAGGGACAGTAAAGCCGCCCTTCTCGAACTGAACCATGAGTTTGGTGTGTCGCAGTTCCTCGCCTGTGTCAATGATCCAAACGTGACGTGGGTGAGAGGAAGGGCATTTGGTGGCCCGGAGACGAAGGTCATGGGTCCTAGAAATCCCAAACAAGTCGATGTGTACTACGCCTCGGACCTAACGCCGTCAAATGAAGATGGATGTGGTAGGAGTCTGGGCGACCCCGCCTGCACTGCTAAAGCTGCTCCAATCCCCCCATCAGAACGCTTGGAGAGCCCCGAATTCTGAACCATCACAGCATGCTTGGTGACGCCGCCACATACGAAGGTATCAATACAAATCTTTGTGTACATGAGCACTACCGGATCCCACTTCAGTAGGCACGTTGAGGACCACCTGGTACAGTCTGTCTCGTACTTGCAGTCCGGGGCTAGCAAAATGTGGTTCTTCATTGCCAAGTGCGAGGTTCCTCGTATGGTACGCGTCTTGGATGAGCACATGGATCCAGTCGTTCTCGCAGCCGCAGGAGGGGACGTCTGGCAGATCTTGGGGCTGAAGGCTAGTTTATGGCCTGCCTCTTTCTTTCTCGCGCATGGTGTCCGTGTGGGTCTCCACAAAATGGAGCCTGGGGACTTTGTCGTGACAGGCTACGGGGTCCCTCACAGCGGGTTCAACGCGGGAGTTAATGTGGCCTCGGCTGTGAACCTCGCGTGCGCGGGCTGGCTCGTGCATGCGATTGAGCACGGCATGCACTGGCGCGGAAAGCTTGGGATGCTCATTCCTGTTGAGAAGCTGTTCGTGCTCAGTGCCTTGAAGCTGGCTGACGGGAAATGGTGGTTCGACGACGCCATTGCCTATGAGACCCTGGAGCAGACAGATTTCCAGCGGGACCTTGGTGACATGGTGTCCTACCTGTCCCAGTACCTTGAAACCGTCCTCTCGTACATGAATACGGAAACGAATCCATCCTGGAGTGGCAAGAAGCCGTCGGCGGTGGACTTTGACCAGGATCCCCAGCCTGTGCGACGTTTTATCGTCGAAAATGCCATCAAACCATCGGGGGAGCCCTTTGCGCTCCCTTAGGAGAAGGAGGGCGCGGGCACAGACTTCTCAGGGGACGTTACTGCGTGCCCACACTGTGGGATTGTCACCTGGCTCTCTGTCGTTGTGTGCCCGACGTGCATTGAGCAGCTGGGAGCGGGAGCGGGACCGCGGGCCCCTATCTGCTGTTGGAAGTGCGCGCCGCCGAAGTACGACGAGTCCCACGAACAAGCGGCACAGCATGACGGGGAACCTGGTCTTCTCGGGTGTCACGCTCCTCTGGTTGTACAGAGGCTTCCCAACGGCCGCACGTACTTTCTTATCGAGAAGCTCAAGATGATGGGTGGCAACGTCAGTGGAGGAAGGGCATGAGTGAGCTGCGTGTTTGAATTTGAGTACTGTATGCTACTCTGCTTATTTTCAGGTGACGAGGTGTAGTTTGGCCGTTCTTTGTTTGCTGTCGTGCCCGCGCTCAACTTGATGGCCACGACGTAAAATAGGCTCGCATTGTTGTAAAATCTACAGACAAACAAGCCTGCTAACTACTCCAGCCGCGTCCGCACGCTCAGCCACCCTAAAAATTGAAGCCTGACCTCTTATTAAACATGACGTCTTTGAACCGAATGGCAGTAGCCATCCTCCTGACCCTTTCGTCTCATACGAGAGTGACGCCGGCCGCAGCATCACGTCTTACTACTACAGGCTGCCCCAAGACAAACGGATCCGTCTCTGGCTCTCTCCAAGCAAGACAGGAATAGTATACATCTTCATAGATTGTCCCGATCGTTTTAACCCGGAAGAAGTGTACGGCTTCGCCGCAGGCTGAAGAGGAGCCGGATAATCTCTTGGAAGTCTCCACCCTGCTAGATATAGACACAGTGGAACCTTCTCGTATTGTGAGGGCCCGCTGCGGGTGGCGGGCTTTCCGCCAGAACTTTACCGCCATGTTGGGTGCGTGGGCTCGCCAGAACTCCTCTGTTGTGGCAGAAACCGCGTGCAGCGCTATCCTAGGGCACCACGTGTTGAATGTAGCAGCTGTGCAGCGCTTTTGAGGAGCAAGCTGGTGGAACACAACGGATTTCAAAGGCTTTCCGTTTCGTCCGAGCAGCCATGAAGGAGGAATGCTGTGGTCCGAAGGAATGGACAGCGAGCTTGATAAGGTCTCTATTTCACGCCATGGCTGCATGGCCGACACAGAAGGGCTTCTGTTGCTGCTCTGTTCCACTTCGCGCTTGGCTTAATTGTGGATCTTCTCAAATATGAGCTCGCTTATTTCAGACCCAAGCTGCGCTAGAGGAAGAGTACGATAGAGAAGCTCCAGCACGCGATGAACAGATGGTCGCTCCCACTGGCCGTCAAAAGGTAGAAGTCGACGCAGCTGAATCATACGACCCTCACCCAGCCGCTGAAGGTCACAACGGTTGGGCTCTCCCCCATGGCCGACTCTCCGTCTAACGAAATCGTTGGACGATAAAACAGGACAGCAGCGAACTGTCGCAGGGCTTGCAGAGCACCTAGGACAGCAACTTCACGCGGAGACGTCGTGTTCGTGTGTATGAGACACTGTAGAACTTTGGGACTCACCGTGATCAGCAACGCTCAGTCCGACATTGACGACGTTGTTCCACCAATCTTTTCAGGCTCGAACGAAGAAAGGATAGTATGCGTCGGTACATGCTTTGCACTGCGACGCATTTCCTTTGTAAACTTTTATCGCTGCTGCACAGAGAGTGCATCGTGAGCTTCCATTGAGAGATGAGACCCAAGGTTGTAGTAAAGAAGGTGCGAGGGAGCAACAATGATGTGTTCTTGTATATCAAAGATTCCGGGACCCCGGGCTTCATGTAACCGCATCAAATGGCTTCCAAGTCTGTCTGTAACGCCATTCAACAGGAGGGCCTCCCTCAAGGTGTCTGATGACTGATCCACTGATCATTTAACGGCTGATATGATCGCTTGGGTGCGCTCCTGAACTCTAGAATATCTCGTGTTCTGGATGTCAAACGACTCGGTCCTGCTCACGGCGCGTTCCTTCCTGCCGCTGGTGGTCTTTGGATGGACAATGTCGCAGCTTTTGCAGTTCTCGGTGCCACTCGCTCCGATAGAGTTGGAGAACTTTGCAGCCATCGGAGAATCGAATACCGCAAGGCACAAGTATGCTTGAACCACGACTTCCTCTTTCTTGAAGGCGTCGTAGACAACCAAGCCTTACTTACTCGGTTGTATGATGTCGTCGACGATCCGAGCAGTCAACGGTTCTGGGAAAGCTCCCGGTGGCAAATAAAGGAGAGGCCGAACGGAAAACGAACGATCAGCAAGGGCCAGGGACGTGTACGCTCCGTAGTATCCGTCCAGGCTCCCACGCCTGCGCTTGTAGACACTAAACTCGTCACAGTATAGTGACAAGTAGATAGTGTACGGGTCTTTTTCGGGGAGGTCATCGGCAGCGGGCGGAGCCTCTTCAGCCAGCTCAGTGGGAATTAGAGCAGTCAGAGCCGTCCATGAGTCTTTCTCGCGCCCCGGTGCGCTCCAGACGTTGTTGACAAACACTTCACCGGCTCGACTCATCCTCATCGTGACTGTGAGCTGGCTTGAGACGCATGAATTCCAGGGCTCCGGAGAAAGGAGGCCTGGAAAGACCTCAAAACATTTGAGCAAGTCACCAACTCGAAGTGCGTCGGAATGGACATACGTTGCCGGTGAGATCGTGACTTCTCCATCCGTAGCTATTGCGGTGCTCTTCAACTTGGACTTCAACTTGGTCGCGATATCCAGGAAGATCTCTACGATGCATCCAAGGCCGTACCGGTATCGGTTAAACACGAAAGCCTTCTTGAAGTTGTAGCGAGCGTGGTCCCTGGCAGCTACTGTTTGAAAAACTTCTGCGGGACGCTCAACTGTGCCAATGCGCGCGTCACCGTGGCTGTGAAACAGAGATGCCGTCATAGGATCCCCAAAGTCCCTCTTGATGTGTTCAGAGAACTTAACGTATGACACAGTTACATCAGGTAGCTTTCTCATGGATTTTCCCTTGCCAGAAGGAAGCTGGCGCGTCGTTCTCTCTTTGTGCACGGGAGCAGCAGACTGCAGCATGTGATTGCGAAGCTGCTGTAGTCGCCACCGTTACGGTCACTTTTCCTGAGGGTCAGACGAGTTCTCGGCCTCTCGCATAATGTCATACTGCCTGAGAGTAACACGGGCGCGCCCGAAGAGGTAGGTGAAGCACACGATCTGACTACGAGACGCAAACTCCCCGGCTAAGAATTCCTCTTCACTGGAAAAGTGCGTATCTTCCGACGTAATCCCATCACCGTCAGACTGTGACGCCATGGAGGGGTCTTCATCATTATGAACAGTATCCGCTGGGGGCGGCCTGCTGCATGCAGAGTGCGGCATCTGCCCCGCACTGCTACTTCCAGGGTTATCCATATCAGCGGTGTTTGCCGCTGGGGCGTTCGCGTGAAGATGCGACTACATGTGCCGGACGTTCTCGTCTCCAAAGTTGAAGAAGGAAGATACACGAGGGCAACGCCTGCGACGCTTCATAGCGCTGGGTTTAACCACTATCTATGCCTCTGTCAAGCAGCGAAACTCACACAGAAATAAAAGCAAACGACGGCCTGGCGAAGACATCACGACGTGGCAGGGCAGGGGATACCACGCTAGGGGGCTGCAGGGATGACACTGCGTCGTGCGAACACGACGAGTGCCCCGCACCCAGCACGGTCACGTTACACAACCGGTGGAAATGAGTCGGCACACACAGCAGATCTCTAGGCGAATGGCGTGCCGGGGACGCGGGCTCCTGGCACCGAAAACCGCAACTGGACGATACCAACGGAGCAGATCGGGCACAGGGTGGCTGCAGTCACCTGCAGGAGCACGGAGTAGTATGGCACAGCACAGTTGGGGGCCTCTTGGACTGGAGCGGTGCATCACGAAGAGTGCTACCACGAGCCCGACCTCGTGAGTTACAGTCACGGGTGGAGCGACTCCATGTGGGCGAAAGCCCGAGCCGTATACTCTGGTCACATCCAGATGATCTCCACGCTGGTGATGACAGTCCCCAGGAGTTTCATTCCGACAGTCTCAGAGAGTGGACTTGCAGACTATCCCGGTGCAAAGACCTGAGATCGTTGTGATGTGAAGCGCGGGCCCTTCTGCCAGTTGACGCAGGCGACAGTCTTTCACCCTGTCTTCCGATTGATCTCGCGGACTATCCGTCATCCAGTCTCCGTCCGATTCACAGCTCGATCCTCTCTACCATCCTCCGGAAAAGGACTGGCGGTCGTCCGGATCAGTTTGCAGAATGTCCTGACCAGTAATTCCTGGTCAGTTCCTCTTTCAGTAATGAGATGACCCCAGGATCAACGTTGGGAGACGTTCACGTCCTTTCCTCCACTGATCTCAGGATCGTCACACGCTTTTATCAAAAACTCGTCTAACCAACCCTCAGAATCGATCTCGCTGAGTGAGAAAACCTATCCTCGATCATATCCCTTGACAATTCCTAATCCGTGGCGAGGATTAAATATGGTCGAGCACACAATTCGCTGTGGCTGTGGCCAGCTGCGCCCAACAAAATCGAGACCATTGGAACCGGCGGCGGTACATTTCTTTCAATCTGATATCCTGCGCCAACTGGCCAAAGTGAATCTGGCAAGGACGATCTCTCACTCCACGAATATATTCCGGATGTCAAGCAAGTCTCTCGCGTGCATGCAAGACCCTCGCCCGATTCGCTGAAACGCGTGAATTTGCGGTGCTCTAAGGCATAATCCGAGCGATTACCGGATGTCCTGGGAGACCCGACCGTCGGGACAGTGTACATGCCACTCTCCGACGCCCCATTGGGCTACAGTTTCCCACGAGACAAAGTGGTCCACAATAGTTTGGGCAAGCCTCCTGTCGCACCGTGGCCAAAATTCAGAAAACCACCGTAGGAAAACCACCATATGAGAACCATGCAATTCAGATGGACTAGGTGCCCGTGTGCCGGCTAGCGCCTCGTGCTTCTGTGACGCTCGGTCGCATCCAAGCAATCTCAGCGGGCAAGGGTCCGCTCAATAACTCTCAGAAAGCTATACTTTTATTGGAAAAAGATTGTTCTTGTGAAAACTATATTTCACACTCATTAACTGCGCCTCCAACATGCCAATTCCAAACCGGTATCCTACCGTACTCTCCCCGCTTCACCCCAACCCAGCCCACCTATCGATCCCAGCGCATCTCACCCCACCATATCTACGGCGCCTGCACCACCCCATAAC
>Ga0209186_1002523_pt1 | contig 12985 bp, 21 predicted proteins | sample SidtaG_FD_187426 | JGI IMG/M metagenome (GOLD analysis project Ga0209186, IMG submission 187426) | Marine algal microbial communities from Sidmouth, United Kingdom - Sidmouth_Male2 metaG (SPAdes) (version 2) | ecosystem: Host-associated > Algae > Red algae > Unclassified | place: Sidmouth...
TTGAGAAGAGTCTAGGCTTGTCCGCGCGACCTCTTTCACCGCCTTCAACGCCTCCACCGCCGCCGACTGTGCCGCTGCCGCCGCCATCACGGAAACATTCCTGGCAGCCGCCGACCCCGCAGTCGCCGCTGCTCCCCCCCCTGCGCTGATGGTGGTACTGGCGCTGCCGCCATTGATGAGCACCCGGGAGCTGGGGACTGGCTGCGGCGGGGGCGACCAGAGGTGGCAGACCGCGCCCTACGCACCGCAGCCCTTTTGCGCGACGAACACTGCCGCCACCACTTGCCCCGCTGCAATAAGAAGCGCTGTCGTTCCTGTGCTGGGTGTGACACGAGGGAGTTGAGTCCAAGGCAATATCTTTTGCAGCTGTGTACGGAGAGGTCCGCAGCGGCGAGGAGAGTGGGGAGGGGGGGACCCGCCCAGTGGGGATGCGTCAGTAACGGCGGCGGAACCCCCGACGGCGCATACGATAAGCGTGTCGGCAGTGCGGTTTCTCGCGTAGCGCACAGTAAGTACGCTCACCCTGAGAGGGTGGCCATGTAGACGCAAAGAACGCACCGGCCATGTACCATGGAGCGGTTGAGCCGGGGGCGCGACGCCGCCCGCAAGCACATGCCGCCGTTGCCGTCGTGGCGGCCGCAACCGCATGCCCAGAGTCCGGCTGGTGTGGAGGGCGCGGCGGCGACGGTCCCGACGCCCGGTGCTGCTGTTTGGGGAACACGCGGCCGACGTAAAGGCAGCAGCTGTGGCACCGGAAGCCCCCCCAGCATCCCGCGACCACTTGTGGTGGCGGCAGCGTCCTTCGCATTGTGAAGTCCTTTCCACCCCCCCACCGGCGAGTCGACGTCGCTGTCTGGTCCCGCGGCGCGGCCACCGCTACCCCCGCAGCTGCGACCGTCTACGGCGCCCCTACACACCGCCCTTCTTTCACTGTCTGCCCACACTCGTGGCCTTACGGACACGTCGAGGAGGAGGCTCCCGTGCCACCTGGCCCACAACGGCAGTGATGTCCCTCTCAACGGCATGGCAGCCGGCATCCCCGGTACGGTGGGGAGAGACAACTCGGCCGAGGGCGGAGAGGTGGCGGCCAGCGGTCGCGCGCGGGGTCGGGGCCATCCCCCGCACGCTCATTGGGAGAAGGGGGTACCGCTCAAGACGCCGGAGGAGCGCCCGTAAAGAGCGGTGGCGGTAGAGGCGGCCGCGGCAGAGAAGACAGCAAAGAGACTACAGCGGGTGGCGGACGGCAGTGTCCCGATACAGACATACGCGGGGTTGGAAGCGTTGGAAGCGGCGGCGGTGGCGGCGGCGGCATCCGTGCCCTCGCGTCGCTGCCGCCGCTTGCGTGAGGCGGCGGATCCCCCCTCCTCCTGCACGCCCGCCTCGGCACGGGCCCCCCGGTGGGCACAACTCGTCACAGACCGTTGCAGACAGCAGGCACGTGGTGGCGGCCGAGCCGCGTGTCGTGGTGACGGCCAACAGGCGGTAGCGCTCGCGGAGCCTGGAAGAAAAGCTGCCAGCACGCGGCTGGGGCTGTGGGAGGGGCGCCGTACCCACGGAGTCTGTGAGTATGCTGCTGGGTGGGAGGGATGAGGGCGCCCGCAGTAGCGGCGGGGGCGAGGGGGGAGCCACGACGCGCGGGGAGGCTGTCACGGCAGCGACGTCACCCCAGAAGCCGCCGCTGCCGCTGCCTCCGTCACCGCCACCGCGCTGTGCCGCCACTGCGGCCACCGCCGCCGGGAGCTCGCAGCCCCCCTCTCCTCCAGACGTGAGCTCGAAACGAGGAGCTACGGCAGGGAGCCACACGATAACTAAGCGCTCCCACATGGCCGCTGCGGCGGCCGAAAGTATCGTGCCCCCCCCCCCTGGCCGCCGGCAGCAGCGGCTGCAACAGCAACGATAGCCACAGGATGCCCGTCCCAAGTGATGCCCGCCACGCGGAGGCCCATGGCGAACATCTGCGGCGCCTCGCTGCCACATGTCTGAGACGTGGAGGAGCGGGGGAAGCCGCGGCGGTTGGCGTAGTGGGCATAGAGGGCAGCGATGCGGCAGGCACCAACTTGGGCGCCCACTTTCGTGCCGGGCCTCGTGGCGCGCCAGTGCCCGCACGACCGACTAGCCACGTGCTTCCAGCGGCGCGGTGATGCGCAGTGCGCTAAACGGCGCAGCACCGCGCCGCTGGCCGCCGTCCCCGCGCCGATGGCGGGCGTCACCGCGCCGCCGGCCGCCGTCGCAGCGCTGCTCGGGTACGGGCGGCGAGCCAGGCGCAGGCCTCGCGTCTTGGCGTGTTCATGACGGGGGCACGACAGCTGGTGGCATAAGAAAGCAGCCAAGGCGGGCGCCATCCATGGCGCATTCCCAGGTGTAGAGCAGAGGCCCGACATCATGAGCAGCAGTCCGCAGAATGGGTGGCTGGGAAGTGTCCTACTCTGGAAAGCGGCACGCTATTGGAGGGAGCCGCCGGCTTACATTTTCATTTGCTCTGTCGTCTTGTGCGGTCCCCCCCCCGAAGCGGTGCACATGCAGCAGCAGTCGTCCCCTGTTTCCACTCCACTCCTCAACAAGATGACGCGGGGCGGCCGACGGCCGAGCACGAGCACGCTTTCCCCCGAGGAGCAGGCTGAGCTGAAGAAGGCACGTAATACGGCGTCAAAGCGCGCGTCGCGCGCGCGCCAAGCAGCCGAGACGCGGGCACGTCGTCGGGCTCACGGTGGCATCTTTCTTTCCGTGACAGGCGCCACCCCCCCCCCCCCCCCCCCCCCCCCCCCGCAGGATCCGAGTCCCAACCTGCCCTTGTTGCTGATGGCGCCTCCCTTCCCTGCGTGGACGACTACATGGACATCTTTGGCGCTGAGCGCCGAGAACTCGATCGCATTGTCGTCCGGTGCTGCCACGAGGACGTGGCGCAAGCCAGGGGGGCGGATCTTCTATGGGCATCATCTTCGGCTGTTGGAGGGCCTTTGCGAGCCGCGCAGGTCGCCCTCTCTATGGGCGGCCGTGGATTTGAGGTTTTTAGGACCGGTGTGACGGTGTCGACGATGGCCCGCGCGCTGGTTGAGCTCCGTGGCGTCGTGGCCGCCGGGCTGCCCAGCACCATTTTCAACTCGACGGCCGTTTCAACCATTGTACGTCTCGGTCGGAGGGGGGATTACGGTCGAGCAATGCTGTCGCTGTCGGTGGAGGCGCTCTCGTCAATTGGAGGAGCATCTGCGTTGGGGGAGGTCCTCGAGGCGTTTGCGTCACTTTGTCGGCTCCTATCGTCGGCTTTCGGGCTCAACTATGCACCCTTCAAGCCGGTTGTACTCATCTCCTCCCCTGGTGCAGCCGAACAACGGCCACACACGGATGCTTGCCCACCCTCGCTCGTTATGGACCCACCTCGCATGCTGGGTGCGTTGCTTGCCATTGAGCCCGGCACACATCTCCCGGCATGGCCGGGGTCCCACGTAGCGGTGCGAGGCGGGGCCAGGACGGGCGGGGGGATCGGTGAGGTTGTCCATCTGAGTGTGTGTGAGCTTCTGGTGTTCAGAGGGGACACAGCGCACTGTGGTGCCTCGAACCCGTCTGCGTCCGCGCACCACCGGCTTCATTCCTACATCATCAGCTATGCACACCGCAGCACGTTTGACGTGGAGCTCACGTACCCACTTCCCAAGTGGTCGCTCCCCCTCCCCAAGCCGCGGCGTCGCCGCTCCAGCCCATGGGCTGCCTAGGACGCAAGAAGCTGCCGCCAGATTGTAAGACGGGGAGAGGCGGTGTGACGGAAAGTGCGGTGGCGGGTCATGTTTCGTGTTTATCCATTCGAGAGAGAGGGTAGAAACGAGGTAGTGGGCGCGTGGTTTGGCGCGTGGCCGCTGCACTCTCCCCCTCGTTCGTACCCCTCCCTCTGCACATCCTGTCGTTTTCCCCTGGCCCGCACATATCGTTTCCGCAGTGGGTCGGGTTGGGCACCACTCGAGCACACACGCGCGGCCTTCCCCTCGTGGGACCGCACGCCCACCGCACATCTAGCAAGGCAGTGAGGGGGAGAGCCGGTCGGATGAAAATCCGCCCCAAGGCGAAGGCGCTGCAGCGGCAGACTCGAGTGCGGCTGCTGGGGGCGGCGGTCGGTCAGACCCCCCGACATTACCGGCGGCGACCGCGGCGGCGGCCACGTCCACCGCTAGCGCCGGCGGGTTGGGGCCGCCTGTGGCGGCGGGCCGGCGCGGCCGCCGGCCAACGTGCGGCCGTTGCCGCGGCCGCGCGCCGCCGACGGGTCGCGGGGCTTTCAGCGGCGGCAGGCGCGCGCCTTCGGCGGCGCCGCGGCCACTATCGACGCCGCTGTGGCGGGCGTGGCGCCGCTTTCGGTGCACGGCGCCGACGGGACTGCCGCGGCCGCCTGCGCGGCAAACCCCGTCGGTGGCGGCGGCGGCGGCGGCGGCGCCGGCGACGCAGCCGCCGGCGACGCTGCCGCCGGCGCGGGCGCCACCGCCGCCCGGCGGGGGGATCCCCCGCGGAAGCCGACCGCCGCCCGCGACGCGGCGCGGGCGCAGCGGGACGACGATTTGGCCGACCCAGACTTTGACCGCCGCTACGCGCGGTAGGCGGCGCCGTCGGCGGCGGCGGGGCGGGCACCGCCCCCAGTCCCCGGGCCCGTCAATGGCGGCGCCATTTGGCGGCCGCACCCGCATAGTCCCGAGGCAGCGACGGCAGCGGCGGCAGCGGGAACCGCCGCTGCCGCCACCGCCGCCGCCCACGCGCACCAGCAACATCATTCGGCCGTGTCGGCCGCGACGGCGCGCCGCTGCTGCCGCCATCGCCACCGCGAGAGTCGCCCTCGACATCGCGCCATCCACGTCGCCACTCGGCGCCACCAAATAGTTGCCAGTGGCCGACGCTGGGGTGGCGTGGAAGCCCCTCGCCCGGGAAGGCGTGGTGAGAAACGGGGCGGGACGCTGAACTCGGATTACCTTTCGGCTGGGGCACCTGAGAGCTTCCTGAAACTCGCCGTTGCCCTTCCGGCTGGTGCCCGCGCCGTCACTGACGCCGTCTGCGTACAGGGGGCAAGCGGCAGCCGCCCGACGTCTTCGCCGCCGCAGTCGCACCGCCGCCGGCGCGCCTGTCGCGCGGCGTACGGGTGCCGTATTTTTACATGCTGCCGCCGGTGCCCGACCAGGCAGTGGTGGTGTTGACCTCGTTGCTTGCTTCAACTGTAAGCCCAGATCGAGAAAGCCAAATTCCAGTTCAGAGAAAGACACAATCGTGTCTGTTTCCTGGGAAGGATACATACGTGAATGCTGCCGAGAGTGAATCGCTACTGCGGTGTCTGCCAGTTCCAAAAGAAAGGGAAAGTCTTTCTACACTTTCTACATGTGCCACTTTTCTCTCTCAGTCATCCACTTCGCACAGCCGTGTTCGAAACCGCCTGGTGCGCCTACAGACTGGTGGTTTACCTTCTAGGAAGCGCCTTCCATGCTAGCAGCTGCCAATACTATTCTTGCCAACGCTCATGGTGCGGCATGCGCGGGCATGGCCTGTGAAAACAATCTCCAGTCCAAATAATAAAAAGAACTGGCGCCGGTCGTTCCGGCCGCCCCGTCACCTACTATCCATCCGCCAGGTCACAGACCAAAGAAACAGTAGCCGTCGCCAGCATCGTCACACCTCCGTCCCCCCTCTTCAACGAAGCTAGAGAGAAGCTGGCCGCGAGCCGTGCTCTTCCGCCGACTCGGCGCGCGCCGATGACCACCGCCCGCACCCGGACCAGAGGAACCAGTAGCATCATACCGCCCCTATCCAGACACTACCCCCCCAACGTCCCCGTCCCGCGCCCCCCGCGCTCGTCGGCGGCCGAGGCAGCCTGTTTGGCCACCTCGGCGCGGCACGCAGGCCGCGCGACCCCTGAAGCAGCTGAAACGACAATCAATTCGCCGCTGGCGGCGCCGCCGCGCGCCTCTCCGTGGCGCTCACAGAGTTGGATGTGGCGCGCCACCACAGTGCCTGCCCGCTCAGCCGCCGCCGCGGCGGGAAGTCCGGGGTGGTCGTGGTCGGCGACCGGCACCAACACGTGGCCAGAGCACCGCCGGCCGGAGGCGGTGAGTGCTCCGCCACGCGCTAGGCGCAGCGCCGCAGGCCGCTGCCATCCCGCAAGTCGCCGATTGGCTCAGAGTCGGACTCACAGACAAAACACGGCGCCTCCGCGGCGTGCTCTCGCACACGCCTCACGCGCGTCAGCGGCAGACGCCGCCGACCCGCCCGCCTTGCGGTGGCTCGCGGGCCGTGCGACAGCCAGAACCACCGACACGCCGACCGCGTCGACGTCCGCGGCGGCGCCGCGCGCCGGAGCTGGGTGGTGACGGCGGTGGACTTGGCCGGCAACACAGCGGCACGGGCGCGCGGCGCTGCCACCGGAGGGGGAAGGGTCGGGTGTGTTGGTTGGCGGTGGGTGGCACCGACACAGCGCTAGTGGGCTGCCGGACGTGGGCAGTGGATTCTCCGCCACGCGCTCGGCGCAACGCCAGTGGCCGCCGCCAGCGCGCGAGGCGCCGCCAGACGCAGCTTTGGACCCCCCCGCTGAAAACAGCACCCCCGAAAAGTCTCCTCCCGCACCCTCCGCACGCCTCGGCAGTCGACGCAGCAGGTCCTCTCCAGTTCGCGCGGCCTGCGGGCCGTGCGGCCGCCCGAGCCGCCGAGACGCCGTCCACGTCGCCACCCGCAGCTCAGCCGCGCCTGTCATCGCAGTGGAGACGGCGGTGGAGGTGGCGCACCACCGCGGCGCCGTAGCCCTGCGCCGCCGCCGTGGAGGAAAGGCAGTAGTGGTAGTCGGTGGGAACCGGCGCCGTCACGGCGCCGGCGGGCTGCCGGACGTTGGCGTTGGGTGATCCGCGACGCGCGCGGCGCAGCGGCGATGGCCGCCGCCATTACGCGGGCCGCTGCCTGGCACGAGCTCGTAAAAAACGACAGAAGCTGGTGCCGGAAGTTGCGCAGCTGCTCCAGTTAGGCGAAGACGTCGGAGGGAACTCCGGTGTCGGGTCACGACATATGAGAATGGCGCAGAGGACATGGGGCGAGTGGGAGAAACTCAAGAAGAGCGACGCTGCCTTTTTCGAGTCAGTGAGAACGAAAAAAAAGGAGTAGGGACTTATGTCCCGTTTAGATGCGACCCGATTTCACTGTCAAGAAACTTGAAGCAAGCATTACGAATGACTCCAGACGCTGCGATTAGAATTGTGGTACCACGGTGTACAGGGCAACGGCCATCTACCCCTTGACGTGAGCGTCACTGCACCACTTGCCGCAGCACGAGTTCTACGTCGTGGGCGACTCTGGGTTACGGAGCATAGCACACCAGTATAACGGTCCTCTCCTGACATATCTGTTCAGGCCACATTAATTCTGAGTCGGAGCGGACGCAACGTTTGAAACCGGGAGGATTGATAACCATTTATCGCATTCTCCTTGATTCGAACCCACGACCACGGAGCGGGGCATTTCCCCACTAGGCCACCAGGACCTGTGATGCCAAGTCGGTTCATGTGGAACTCAATGAAGGCACCATTTTTTGTGACATACCGGGTTCGATTTCCGTCATGAAGAAGCTCCCAGCTCCGCCTATGAGGCCGCGCAAGTAGGACCTATGATCTTCCTGGGCTTTGTTGCCGCCCGTTGCACGTGGCACCACGAACGTCTTCTGTCAGCACCGCAGTCGTGCTCTCGCCAGTTTCGACGCTCACTCCCATGCAGATCACACCCGGCGCCTCCGCCGGGGATCACTCAAAATTCGTGGGAATCACCCATGATGGCGCCGATGTGATGATGGACCACTCCTCTCTGAGGCGTTCGCGGGCATCTTGCGAACGGAACAGAGCGTGTTCACCACTTTCTCTGACAGTAGCATGCCAATGGCCGATGCGCTGCTCTGACGCCTGCGAACAGTGGTCAGCCTTCCCGCTCACGCCTGGATGAAGGTCTTTTTTCAAGCAAAAACCTGCTTTCACTTAGCCAGAAAGAAAACTGCAAGGAAAACACGCATGGCACGTCCGTATCTGATGAACAATGGATGAGGAGACCTCTCTCCTCTGGTTTTTCAGTGACCTTCTCGACGTCCTCAGGAAAAGCATTGGCGGATAAGGACTGCATGAAATTAACTCCAGATGAAATCCTGCTGGACCAAGCTTACAGTAAGAGGTTGTCAGAAAACGGCATCCGCCAATGAAGTCTCGTTTTCCAGACTAGCACCATTCCTGTCCAACCATCTCCACTCCCCCCTCTCCCTGTTCTCTCCCAGAAAGATAAAACAACCAACACTTATGCTGCGCAGCGCGGCGCAGTGGAGTGCGGCTCCGTGATGCAGTGGTGCGCCACCGCCGCCGCCGTAGCCGCCACAACGTGCCGGGCGGCAGCGCTGCGGGCGGCCGGCGGCGGGCAGCGGGCGTCGGGCGGCGGGCATTGAATGGTGCGGTGCCTCAGCAGCGGCGGAGGCCGCGCCGGTGGCGGGCCGCGCCAGCGAGAACGGGGCGGCGGCTGCGGCTTCCGGCGCGTGCGGGAGGTGCGGGGGGGGGACCCTGTGAGGGTGTTGATTTAGGAAGGGGGGGGAGGACGCTGCTGCTGACGGCGGCCGACGTCCTGGTGGGGTCCATCGTCCTGGTGCTGAGAGGGCGGCAGAGCGCCGCTCACGGCCAGCCCGACGCTGCATCCACGTCGTCGCTGGCCGCTGCCAACCCCCATCGCAACCCCGCCAGCATGGTGGAAAGCGCAGGAGCCGCACCGCGGTGGTGCGTCCCCGCCGCCAACCACACCGCCACTAAGAGGCGCTCCGCGGCTCCGTAGACGTCGCGCGGCGGGAGAGCACCGGCAAAGAGGTCGGAGCGTCCGAGATGGCTGCTGTGCCGGCTGCCGGAGGGCCGCGCCAATATGAGCGGGTCCGCGGCGGCGGCCCCGGACGCGTGCGTGGAGAGCGGGACGGGTCGGTGCGGGGGTGCTGTATATTTTGGGGCGGGGCGCGGCTGCTCCTAGCGACGGCCCGGGCGCTGGTGGGGACACCACCGACGCTGACTCCGCCACGACGAGGAGCGCGGCGGCGCCGCGGGTGGCGACGAGGGCGGCGCGTCCGCAGCTCTTGTGGACGTGCGGCACTCGCGGAGCGTCAAGGCGGGTTCATCGGCGGCATAGGCCGCGAGACAGAGAGGGGAGGGCAGGGGGGTGGCGCTCGGGGCGTGATTTCTGCTTGGCGGCGAGCCGACGCTGCTGTTCTAGGCGGCCGCGGGGATAGCGGCGGCTGTCGGCATGGCACAAACAGGGAGATGGAGCGCTGCGCGGGACCGGCTGCCCGCTGGTGCCTTCGCGGAGTTCTACCTGTCACGTCACCACGATAACCTTCCCTGCTCGGCGGTGGCGGTGCGAGGCGGAACCATGGTGGTGCGCTACCACCGCCGTCGTCTCCTCCGCGGCGGTGCTCGTGGCGGCGCCGGGGGCGGCGACGAGGCGGACGCTTCGGCGGCTCTGCCTGTCGAGCGGCTCTCTGGCCACTCGAAGGCAGGTGGGAAGGGGAGGTTGGCCCTCAGAAAGCACGGGAGGGGCGGAGGGGGGACGCTGGGGGGGTGCAGTATTTTTGGGAGCAGGCCGACTCGGCTGCTGCCGGCCTGTCTCGTACGGACGGCGGCCATCGGCGCTCGCCGAGCGGGTGCCGGAGCGCTGCTCAGGTCAGATTGCTTTGTGGCGTCGTGTCGGTGCCGGGCGCTGCTCACTATAGACCCATTTTTCCCACAATGGCGGGAGCTGTGCGGGTTGGCGCCGTGGTGATGCGCCAACACTGCCGCCCGTATGTTTCCGTCCCCTACCTCCCGCCCCAGTCGTGGCGGTGTCGGTGCTCACCTCGCTCCTTCTCAACAAAACCTTCTGGCACTGCCATTGCCCCTTGTTCGTTCCGCAGCACCCATTACCGCTCGCCTGCAACGGGCGCTCGTTTGCCTGTCTTTCTGCCGCCCCGCTGTGCTTTTGTAGCACGCGGGGCGGCTGGTGCCCGGAGCCCGTGGGAGCAGAGACCGCCCGTTTTTACACATTCTTTCCGCATCAGTGGGATGGGGGGTACCCTCGTCCCGGTGCCGGCCACCTGCCGCCGGCGCCGACGTCGCTGCTAGGGCAGAAGCAGACGGCTCAGCGGGCGACGGCGGCCACGCTCCCTCCCACCTCCCACTGTGAGTGCATCGCGCCGCACAACTGTCTCTGATGCGTGGCCGGTTCTCCGCCACGAGCGCCGCTGTGAGGTGTCGACGCCGCTCGGAGGGGCGTGCGAAGAAAGCCTGTGAAAAGGAGGGGAGCTGGTGCGGACCCGCATGACGCTGGACGTCGAGGCGGGCGACGGCGACGTTTGGGGCGGGGGAGAGGCTGCGGGGGGCGGGCAGTGAAATGTTAGTCGCCTTGGCGCTATAGCGGTAGCACGGCCGGCGCCCCAAGTCTGGCAGGTCGGCGGCGTCGGCCGCCGAAGTGTGCGGGGGGGGTGGGGGGATGGGCGCTCTTGGGGGTGCGGTTGCGGCTGCGTCGCCCACAGGGGTACTCTGTGTGACATGCGTCGGGGTCATTTTATTTCTTGGCCGGCAAGTTGTAAGTTGCATGCCAGTGGCGCTGAGCTGCCGATGCACGAACCTTGAACGTGGGGCGGGAAAGTGCCTCAATGGCATCGTCCCTGCGGCGCCCGCTGTTCTTGCTTTGCATAATGCCCCGCAGAGTGGAGTACGTTGCCCCCCGGAACATCTTGCGGTCTTGTTTGGGAGAGGGCGGACGGGGGTCAATGAGCACAAATGCCGCCTCGAGCGCCTTGCGCTGTTCGAGGGAGAACTCCTCGGGTTTCCGGCTGGCGACGGATACCGGCAGCTGGAGCGCCAATGCCGGTGAGTCGCCGAGCACATGCACAGCCCACCCCAGCATTCGCAGGTACACGTGGTGGCGCAGCTTCAGATTCTCCAACCGCCTCCGCAAGGGCGTCCCGCTCGTTGTCACTGCCAACGCGGCATCAATGGCGGCTAAGCCCGAGAAGAGCCCCTTGGCCGCGGGGTCCTTGTGCGCGAAATTGAGAATTTTCTCCAGCACACAAAGCAGCGGTCCGACAAGGGGGGGCTCAATGGCCGCCGACGGAACCGAAAGACGGATGTCCCGGGCCTCGTGGGGGCAGTAGTGCGGTGTAGAGGGGATTGAAGCAGGCACAAGCGTCGGTAGCACAGTGGATGCACGAGGAGTGGAGGTGAAGCTGGCATCTGTAGCCAGCAGCGGACCGGCACGGTCCCGGGTCGCCTCCCACTTGGCCTCGTCCAGCTCGAGGCGGCGGCGTACGAGCGCCGTGTTATCGCGGTGGCGCTCAGTGTCGAGGCGCAGGCGCTCTTGGTGGTGAGACAGCACGGCACGCTCATACGGGGAAAGGTCATCCCCTGATCGCTCGCATGCAGGGGGAAGCCGCAATGTGGAGGTAGAGCGCAGCAGCTGGTTTTCCGCCCCCTCTACGGTAGAGGAAGGCGTCGGCGTGGAGGGGAGTGAACTAGAAGCCCTAAGGCGCCGTCCGTCACGCCCAACGAGCGACGTGAAACCAGAGGACTCCTTCGCCGCGTCCCGCTGAGCCACAAACGCTCGTCGAAAGGCCGACAGGCCTGCGCGCACCGACCGACGGAGGGAACGCTGCTTGCCATCGCGCACGAGCGTTAGCATTAGCATGCGCTTGACAAGGTAGTTGCCCGAGTTGACCAGCTCCCCATTGTACATGGCAATGAGGCGGGTGAGGTTGGCAGCGGTGGGGTGTGGTGGAACACGCAGTCCCCGGATCTTAATCAACTCAATCATGGCAGCACAAGAGGGGTTAGGGGAAAGCTCAATGGGGTCCGGTGTCCCGAGTATGCCACGGGTGGGGGGGGGCATGGTGCTCGTGTTTCCGGACAAAGAGGGCAATGTGGGGAGGGGGCACAGCAAGCAAGGACGGTGGGGTGGGAAGCAGGCAAGTGGCGGAACAACGTCGACGATGCTATGGTCTATTGTTGGCGCGGCAAACGCGCGCACGAGCCATTTTGGCCGAGAATGACCGGAGCAACACCTCAGTCTTTGGCGCCAGAGAAAGGCGGGTGCCGAATGAGACAGTCCAAGGATGATAAGTGGTGTTGAAAGCTGGGTGCCCAAGTAGTATCACAATGATTGTAGACTTGGAGACTTCCAATGGATTTAACACACCGAGCCTCCCAGGGTACGCTCAGATCTGCCACGTGGACTTCCCAGGAGGCAACGGTACATCACATGGAACACCGATAGACTTGGTCTCACCTGCGGGACCGCGGGTCGCAGTGGCAGCCGCCCCAACGGAACCAGCGCGCCTGCGTGCAGGCACGTCTCAACGGCGCTTCGCATCTGACGCCATCTGCAGAAGCACAGAAAGGCGCTCATTGGCTGCAACCCGACGCCCTAGCTACAGTCAGTCTCCATCCATATCCCACCCTCTGGAAGAAACAGGTGTCGTTGCCGTGTTGCACAGTCTATTTCGAATACCTAGGTACAGGGTTGTAAGTTCATGTTGAATGTACAGATGGTTCGATGAATCAGGTTGATTTCAAGAAATGAACCAAACCAAACGGTAAACGACTTGGTTGTACTTACTCTTCCTCGCCATGAGATTCAAGGGTTTCATTGGCGCCACTTCCGTGCAGCTAGCTTTATCGTTCGCCGCTGCACACTAGGCTGTTTCACGGTTGCAAGAGATTCTGGCCGGCGGAGGCGATTCTACGGGGTCATCGCGTTGTCCAATCTAAGTCTCAGCGAAATACTGAAAGCTGCAAGAAAGTCCAATCGGCAACGCGAGCCGTTTAGAATCGCTTGTGCCTGGACCCCGAGGCCCTCACACCTCCGCTGGAGACGGGCGATTCTGCCTCATCGTCGCGTTCCGATCGGCCCGGACCCATCGACACCACCTATGTATCCGCCTCCCGACCAGAAGCCCCGGCACTCTTCACGCGCCCTCGTGCCCGTGCCGCCCACA
>Ga0209186_1002524_pt1 | contig 12985 bp, 12 predicted proteins | sample SidtaG_FD_187426 | JGI IMG/M metagenome (GOLD analysis project Ga0209186, IMG submission 187426) | Marine algal microbial communities from Sidmouth, United Kingdom - Sidmouth_Male2 metaG (SPAdes) (version 2) | ecosystem: Host-associated > Algae > Red algae > Unclassified | place: Sidmouth...
CCGCCGGCCCCCTGGCACGGCTGACAGGTAGGCGGGGGGGCGGCGTGGCCAGCCACCGTCAGCCCACTAACGTGACTGTGGGGGGGCGGGGGGGGGGTGGATCGCCACCGTCCGCCTCCCGGCACGGCTGTCGGGTAGGGGGGAAGGGGGCGTGGCGCACCACGATTGGCGCTCTCGTGCAGCTCTGGTGGGGATGGAGGGGCTCTGCCGGCATGCGTCCTCTGTTCTGTTGTATCTCGTTCTCCAGGCGCGCCAATCAGGGGTGGGGCCGTGCTGTTGCACCGCTGCCAGAGAGGCGATACGTGTTTCGGGCGGAGTTGGGGAGGCTTCCGGACACAGCAACAAAGTGTCGACCGATGGCCCCGAGTCAGCGTTTACACACAATCGGACAAGCACACCTATCATCCAGGCCGGTGATTGATGGTGGGCCGACTCGAGGGACATGGTCCGCTCATCCCCTCTCGAGGCGACGGCCCCTAGCCGCTCGTTTCGATCCTACCGGCGTGCCTCCTTGTCTACGGGCCTATGACGGGACAACTAGCCACGTAACGTGGCGCCGCGGCCACTCGAGGGCACCAATGCACGTCAGCCTCTGCGTGTCCCAGCGCTGCTGCCGTCCACCAGCTTAGGCGCCCCACTCGCACACCACAGGGCCATGCACATGTGTCAGCTCCGCTCTCAGCGGGTGTGCCCCAGCCGCCCCAGCTGCTCTGGATGGCGCTCCAGCCCAGATCGCATGCCCCACCAGCCCCGATTGCCCTGAACGCCGTGGGCTCGTTGGTGACGTCGGCTTCGCGACCCACGCACCTCACCCCAGAAGCTCTGGCCTCTTCGGCCACCTCACCCGCGTACCCCTCCCGAACTTTGAGCGCCACCCTCCCCACTCGCGTCGCCCACTCGCGAGGCGCCGCCCATCGCCGCCCCGCCCTGCCTCCCCTACCTCCCCGCGCTACTTCTCCCACGGCCCCGACCTGCCACCCCGACCACCCCACCCCGCCGCGTCCTGTGGGGTCGCGGTCAACCACCTGCACCTTGCTAGCCGGTGGTGGCGGCTGGTGGTGGCGGCTCGCGGTCTCCGCCTGCACTCACTTCCATCAACCTGCCGCGCCGTACTTCCTCTACGTTCTGAGCTGACGACTGCCCCCCCCCACCGTTCCTCACGGTGACTCATCCTAGGCCACTTCCGCCCCTAGGCCCTGGGTATTGGGACGAGCATGGAGGCGTGCGGTGACTGTGGGTCGGTGCTCGCATCTTTTGGCTTTCCACCCACCCACAGTGCCGCGATGCTCGCGGACGTGCTTCAGTTTGTGGCCTCCAAGATGGAGCAGGTGCTTGGGGAGCGCATGGTGATGGCGGTCATCTGCGGCCCGCAGGTGGGTATGGGCGGCTACGTCCTGCACGCAACGGGTGTAGAGTCGTGCACCTCTACTGCGGCTATCGATGCAGTCGCTAGAAGCGTGGACAGTGTCGTCCAGGCGCTACAGCTGGTAGCTGCTTTGACGGAGTCGACCGTACCTCGCTCGGAGCAGCCGGCAGGCGACGAGCTGGAAGTGCGTGAAATAGTCACCACTCCCCCTGCGCAGTCGTCTGAGCGGATGCCAGCTCACTTGGAAGACGAACTTTGCGGTGCTGCCCACCCGCGAAGGACTCCCTTGCCTCCCTCCGCGGCGGCACCGCCTTCCCAGTCGCTGCCCCCTGTTGGCCGTGCCCGGCCGTCATCAGGTGAGGTGCTGGGCGGCCGTGATGTAACGAACACGGCCACGACTCTTCCCGGCGGTGCCTGCGGTGCTCCGACGGCGGCGCGTACGTTGGAATTGGCCGGGATGACGCCTGGTCGTTTTTGCTCCCCTTCTCCGGCACCATCCATGACGGCAGGACTGATGGGGCGACAACTATCCCGGCGCCATGTGAGCTCGCCTTCCCCTGCGACTTCACAAGCGTCCAGGTTCCCCGCCCTCATTCCGTGGCTTACGGTGCTGCCCGAGCGGGTGCGCCTTGGCCCTGTAGACGCCAGCGGCAGTCGTGTAGACCCACCTGCGGCCGACGAGAAGACGTACACCATCCCGGACGCGGTCGTGAAGGAGGTCATGGGTGTGCTCATGATGCACGACAGGGGCGCGAGCGTCAAGGACCGGCTGGTGGAGTTCTTCACCATCTACCGCTACAATGTGCACATGAGGACGGGCGTCAAGTACACCTTTGAGAACTCCACCCCCGAAGTCGCGCGCAACGCAACCATCTACTGGTGGAAGGGCAAGAAGAGAAAAGAGGCGACGGACCCCCGCCTCTCTAACGCCGCCGGCATCCGCGTCGACCGCATGTTGGGCATCTTGCTGCTCATGGTCCACCTGGAGGACCCGGCGTTTTTGTCGCTGCTGCGGCACTACAAGGGCGGTGCTTTGGTGGAGGAGACGGGGACTACCAAGAACAGAAACGCGAGACAGGGCACGAAGCGCAAGGAGCCTAACGCACCTCCTGGCGGTGACGACACGGACTGCAGCCGCAGCGACGCGGAGAGCGGCGGCGGGCAGGCGGAGAACGGCAGCGGCGAGACGGGTTACCACGGAGCAGCAGACGACGGTGAGAGTCCCCGGGCTGCAGGGAGCAGCCACGGTGGCTTGGCTGCCGGGCGGGGGGGGCGCTGTGGTGGCACCGCATCCGCTGGTATCGGAGGTCGCGGCGCGGCTGCCGTCCGCGCCGCTCGTGGTCGGGGTCTTGGTGGCGGTGGTGGGGCAGGTGTCCGTGCAGGTGATGTGGAATCCCAATCCAGCGCAGTGGTTGATGGTGCCACCGCGGCGCAGGGGATTGCTGCTGCAGAGGCGCTCGTGGCCCATCTCGTAGCATCGTCGGTGCACATGGCAGGCGCTCTGGTCGGCACGGGATCGATCTGTCCCGACATGAAGGAGTACCACGGCAGCATTTTGAGTTCTGAGGTCGTGTCTGTTTTCTTAGGGCAGGTATCTCCCGGTGCTTCGTCTCTTGTGTACCCTTTCTCTTTGCACCCGCACTATTGCTTGGAGCCAACGGGCGCCGGCCCTGTACGAACAACTGTGGAACAATGCGGCAGCAACACAAGAAGCGTGTGGAGAATCGAGTCCATCGGGTAGGTGTTGTCGCTCATCTTGGGGTGTGCGTGAGCTGTTTTCGCTGTCTATTCCTTGTCTTTCTCCCCGCCTCTGATACTCACTATCTTCTCTCTACCCTGTCGTGTTGTCCTTCCTTCCGATTTTACCACCAAAGCAAGCGTGTGTGCCTCTACGACCGAGTTGCCACAAGTCCAGGCCGCGTCCTACTCGCGACAGCACTTGTGTGGCGGCTTGCACCACCGCAGTGCACTGACTTGCATGTCTCGGCAGTTTTGCAGCGCATGCCTGCCGTTGAGGTGTACGGCGCGGTTCCGAGCGAGGGGCAGAATCGCTCGGACTACCCCTTTAGGTCGCTCCTGTACGAGGCTTCTGCATATCAGCACCTCAAGAAGGTGCACTTCGAGGATTTGGTACCTGCCACCATGGAAGTGGCGTGTGGCGTTGGGGCAGGGTCGGCTCCGATCATGCGGGTCTTTCTGTGGAACGCTTTGTATGTGCAATGACGGGGGCTGATCTGGGGTGGTCGCATTGCCGTGGGTTGTAGGGTACACAAAAAATGAAGCGCACGCAACCATGGTGATGCGCAGCAAAACTAACGGGAACAAACAAACAGCCCTGACCCACTCAAAGCAAAGAACCATAGAATCGAAGGGCACGCTCGCTGACTACAATGAGCTCGTGCCGCAGCCCCCGAACCAACAACCCGCGAAGAGTACGGCAACGCGTCAAGACAGAGTACACTAATCCCTCCTTCTGCCAAGTTTGCCGGGAGAAGTCAACGGCCAGCGTGTCAAGGGTGAGCCCCTGGCAACGGTGGGCGGTAACAGCCCATCCCAACACAAGAGGGATCTGCGAGCGAGACCCGAGCTTCTCTCCACAGTTGTCGAAAAAATCAAAGCAATGAGGTCGCACGCGCACGACAATCTCCCCAAACATACACTCAACGTACATGCCAGCCACCACACTGGTTACTACGCCCTGCGACCCAGAGGCGACCGACTCAATCATGCGCGTGGAGATGATCCTCGCCCCGACCCTGAACACCTTCTTAGCTGCCACCATCGCCGCGCACTTAGCCTGCACATACGCGCGCCTCGCAGGGTGCTGGACCAGCACCTCGTCCGTAGCCACGAAATCCACAGCGGGGGACGGCAGGCGGGCCATGCGCTCGTCGTTTACAGCGTCGACCGCTGTGTTTGTAGCCCGCACCTGCGTGTGATGGTCCCACGCTGTCTCGGAGACGCCCTCCGACGTGGCGTTGAGAAGAGCAATGTCGCCATCGCTCTGGTTTCCCAAACGAATGCGGCGCAGCACGCGGAAGAGCCGCTGATCGCTGGCATGCCGGTGCGTTCCTGTCAGCTCGTGTACCGAGCCCCACGGGCCGCCGACGGTCTGCCGCCACGTGGGGGTCTGGTACATGGCCACCTCGGTCTCCCTCTCGAGCACCGCACCGAGCTGGCAGGGATCGCCCGCCACTGCTCCAGTGCGTGAAAAAAAACCAGCGGATGGGACCACTATAGACCGTGGCGGCATGTCAGTACGAGCTTCAGGAGCCAGGTAATAAGCAAAAGAGCAGGGAAATGCATGCATCGGCGTCAGAGACACTCAAAGCAGTCGGGAGCAACCCCAAAACGCACTTAGCACTTGCCGGCCGCCCCAGGGCTCACCCTGCATGTGGACGGCCGACAGGTTGCGCAGCACAAACTCGAGCTGGATGAAGTGGCGGGCAGGAAACGTCGGAGCCTCGTCAATCACAACCACGCGCGACTGCTGCAAGACTGAGCGGATGCGAGCCTTTCCCATGATGCTCTGCAGCACCCGCTGCTTCGACAACTCGTGGGGCGTGATGCCCAAAAAGGAGTGGTAGGTCCGCCCGCCGATCAGCTGCGCGGCCACCCAGGTCCACGACATGACGAGAACGGCCTGCTCACCATAGCGGCGACGGGCATCAAGGATGCAAGGCATCAGCACACGGGACTTGCCACAGCCCGCGGGACCGACAACCGCGACGTTCTCGTGACGCAAGAACGATTCCCATGCGCCCTTCTGGTCGGCATCCAAGGAAGCAATGTCGGTAGTCATCGTCTCAGGGAGGGGGAGACAGGAGAAAGGGGGATCGGAGGATAGGAGGGGGCTCCGATGGGGCTAAGACTAACACACCGGTTCGTTCATGGATCGTGGTGTGCGGGACTGTGGGAGACCAGTGACGAGGACGCTCCAGAGAGGAGCCTCTCTGGCCCGAAATCAGGACTGTAACGCACGGTACCTGTCACTGACACTGCCCTGGATGCGATACGGCGAAGGTAACGAACTTCTGATATTACAAATGTAATTGTAGCCCCCCTTGTTCACTGTTAGGCTTCGATTTCAGGGGTGGTCTTCGTGCTCGAGTCTTCATGCTTGAGCCAGCACTGCCCAGCCCGTACAGCTCTGCAAGGAAGCGCTGCAATGAGAGTCTGCTCAAGAACCTGTTGTGCAAACCCTGTAGGGAATGGACCGGCATGACGCCCTTCAATGCCCAGCATGACTTTGGCGAGAAGCTTCCAGCAAACTGCGTCCCCCCTCAGCCCGTGACCCAATGAAGCCGAGGTGCTCGACTCGCCTACCCCCCCCCCCCCCCCCCCCCCCAGTTGGCGAAAGCACGATGCCCCGCAACACCCCAGTTCCCAGTCACATAAAGCGGCCACCTTCTGGTTTTCTGTTGTGGTGCTGCCAGACCACGCTCTGTCGGAGTGAACGACGGAGGTACTGGCGATTGGGCGTCGTGCACCGCCATTAACAGCTCCCCTACGGCAATCCCAAATAGTCCCAGAGTGTTTTACTGTTTGGCGGGCTGTGGACACAGTCCATACCTCGCCCATTGATAGCACATGAGCCTGAACAACTGCACGGTGGTGCTATACGGTGCGCACAGGTACTACAGGCAATGGTGGCGGCGGGGGAGACTTGGGAAAGCTCTTTGCTTCAGTGACTGACTCGCAGCAGGAGGAGACACCACGGTGCGGGGGAGGGGGGTAGCGGTCGTGGGGTAGGGTGCAGGACGAGGGGGGAGGCAGCCGCTGGTGGGAAGGTGCCAACGGGCTTGGTGGATGAAACCCTTCTTGCAATCACTCAGATCCAGTGTCATCCGTAGATCGGCGCTGACACTGGCCGATCCAGCTGATCACTTCTTTTTCTGACACTGGCCTTTCCAGTGGAATGCGACCCTGCGCTTCGCCTCCTGCCTACACGCCATCAGCATATTTTCCCACCGAAAAAACAGCACTACACGTCTCCCACAGTACCTTGAACCTGTTACGTAAAGGTTTGGAAGGCTCCGGCGTGGCCTTGTCATCGCGTGGTGACCCGCTGCATGCTTGTCCCAGACGCAACGCTCACCCGGCATGTTCAGACAGAACACGACCAAAACACCATTTTCTGCTGCGACTCGTTTCTGGGCCTTTCAATGGCGCTGTGAACGGTGGTGCCAGCCGCTAAGCGTCAAAACCCTTCCTTCCTATCATTTTCGTCACCTCGAGGTTAACTCTAAGCGAACGGGCACCGTGTCCCAACCGCGCTCTACCAGTCTGCTGGCCGATGTTATGTGTCCATTGCAATCATTGACTGCAAGTCCCTCTGTTGAGCCCACGCGACCACACCACAAGAGCCGTAGGATGCCCGCATCGCGTAGTTTGCTGTATGGCCACCCGAGAATCTCCAGACAGGGTTCTGCAGCTTCCCAAAGGCATGGGACACATTTGAGGGACTCGGCAGCCCTCCTGTGACGTACCAGATGCGCTTTATATTCATTAAGAGGGCGCACGGGCAGCCTTTTCACAGGTAGGTCACCGCAGTTCCACGGCGCCCGTTGGCTATCACCGGTCACCAAGAGAGAGAAAGCTGAAGTGCACGGCTGTAGGGCATCAAGAAGCATACATGGATATACAAAGACGTCAGAAGATGTGCCGAAGGAACTGTAGAAAGACACAATGTGACAAAATACCCGTCCGTTTTCGTGCCGCTCGGCACACGGCAACACTCCACCCTTCTGCCACCACCGTCACAAGTTAGACTGACTGCGGTGCTGACGGGACCGCAGAGGTGGAATCAGTCGTCGGGCGCCTCATGAGACCAGCAGCTCGAACCAGGCGGCAGAGGCAAGCAGTCCAAAGAGGTTAAAGGACGCGGGGTTTGTTGCTGTCGCCTACATTCACCCACGCAGTCACACGACCACGTGAACGTCCCCCCACCAACAACCAACGCCTTCGCTCGAAGCCCCCGGCGGCAGGACGGCAGTGGGTCGTGCAAGCACCCTCACTGGCAGGGAAGGGAGGGCCAGAAGGTGGAGGACGGGAGGGGATGCCAGGAAGGGGACAGGGAAGCCAGCCCGCAGCAGCTGGTCGGCGGCGGCCCAGGAGCGCGGCTGCTGCAGTGGACCAGAGAGCCGCCCGACGAAAAGCACCAGTTGACATGCGGGGCTCGTGGACAAAGGTGACCACCGGGTGGCTGTGGCAGTGGGGGGGCGCCGCTGTGGCGGCCGGAGACAGCGAGGGGCATCGGCATGCTGCGGGGCGGGGAGGGGGGGAACAGGAAGCGTCAGAGGTGGGGACGCGGAGAAAAAGGTTGCGTGGGGAGGCGAAGAGGAGGGGAGCCGGGCGGCGCGAGGACGAGACCACGCTCGCTCGTGAAGCGGTGAACCCCGCCCGAGCTGAACCGTGTAACGGGGGTCCCTCACGGGCTCACCTGAGGGGGGTCCATGGGCAAGCTGCGATCCGGTTCGTTCCCCAGACAAGCAATAAATCTTGTGCTTGTACTGAAAGAGATTTCGTTGTATTGAAATACAATCTGTTACCTTGTAGCCCGCCTTTGACTGGATCTGATCATTCAGAGAGACGACGAAGAGAGCGTCGTCGGCCACTCTTGTGAGCCTGGTATGCACCCATGCTCGCTCGTCCGACCTGTGCACCGTCGATCACTAGCCTCTGCAGCCCATCCTTCCCTTGCCCTCCCCCCTTGGCACCGCGGATTGTCATAGATTCCGATTGCTACGTCCGAGCTTTCTCGCATCCTCGCCACCCATGAAGTCCCCTTCGCGTTTTGCGACTCCCTCTGCCCGTGCTCCCACCGACATTGTGCTCCCCCTCTCCCGCTTACCCAACTCACCCGCTGGGGAAACCTCCGCTGTGGCAACGGCGCCTGAGGCCACAATGGGGACGACCGATACTGTGGCCTCGCCCGGGGAGGTGACCCCCGTGGCGGCATTTGCGCCCGCGGTGGCGCCCACCGTGGCAGCCGTCCCGGGTGCGGCCACCGTTGGCACGGTTTCCCCTGGAGAGGGGGCGTCCGCGGCCGAGCGTGTGATTTGCGTTGTTGGGACTGCAGATACGGTTGCGGCTGATGCAGAGACGCGTGCTCCTGGCGTGGAGACGGATGGGGAGGATGGAGAGGACGGGGAGTCTGCTTCTACCCGAGGTAGTCATGGTTCATGTACGGCGGCCGATGTTGCTCGCTATGAGTTGCTGGTGAACCAGGCGGTGGAATTTGGCGAGTCCTGGTAGCTGGAAGAACAGAGAGGGATGCATTGGTAGGTTGACGGCGGCGTTCGGGCATTGCGGCGGCTGTCGGGCAGTTTTGGAGGCTCAGTGGGTCGCGGTCTTCGCATGATTGTTGGGGACACTCGCGGGGGGGGCAGATGATGTGATGATGTGATTGCAATCAAGGCAAACGTGTCCTTTGTGTATTGTGCGCTGCTGCAGAGAAAGACGAGAGGAGGCAAACATGGAGTGCACGACCAAAAAAGAGATGATAGGAAGCAAGCGCCACCGAAGAGTAGTCAAGCCCCCCAGCACCATCACAGCACGCGTCCCTCACCCTCATCTACACTCCATTCATCTCGGATTCCGAGGTCGCCTCGCTGGCCGCGTTGGCCGGCGTTGACGTCACCGACGACGGGGGGCTGAGCAAGGGTGGCTGGTCCTCCTGTTGGCCGCAGCCGCACGGGCAGGTCTGCCTGGAGAAGTAGAACTGACGGAAGTTGTAGTCGTCCGGCAAAGGGTAGGTGCAGGCGCCGCGCGCCTGCGCATGCACGTTGTGGAGGATGGTGTGCAGCTTCATTATCCGCATGTACTCGGCTTGACCGCACGCCCGGAGCGTCTTCATCATCGCCGCGATGGGGGAGTTCCGCTGCTCGTGGGCAACTGTGTTTTTACCGTCGAGGGGTGAGTACGACCTGGGGTTGAAGATGTCACTACACACATGGTTGACGATGTGAAACAGGTCTGAGATGATAACAACCAAAGCGACAAACACGGGGAGCTTGCCGACGGCGCTGCGCAGGGCGCCGCACCCAAAATCATACACAATGAAATGGGGAAGCAAGGCGAAGCGCGTAATGATGGCGTTCAACAAAGCATACGGCCCCTCGCGCTTCTCCAGCACAACAAACCCGATGAGCTTGGGGTGGGCGCATGCACAGCAAATGGTAAACGTACCGGGGGAGAAAAACTGCCGGACGGCTTGGTAGTGCTTGGCACACATACCGAGCTCCTGCTTCTCCCCCGGCTCGAACGGGCATGGTCGGCATTGGCGCAAACCCGGGAAGAAGCAACCCGTGACCATCGGGTCGTCCGATGCGTCGGGGAAGCGAGTGTGGAAGCGCTCGAGCAGCTGGTCCGGCGTGAGCGACGGGTCGAGCCACTGCTCCCCAAAGTCCATCGCCGAGCGCTCGTGCCCTTCCCCTTCTCTGGGGAGGTGGTAGTCGTTGACTGTGGCGCACACGGTGCGCAGCACTCCGGCCACCGGCTTCCGCAACGCGGAGAAAACGGACTCGTCAAAGCGCAGGGCCAGGAGGCAGGCCATCACCAGCCTGTGCTCCCAAGTCACGCGCGCCTTGGCCGCTGCCTGCACGTCGTCCGGGTGGGGGGGCGCACCGCCGACAGCAGCCGGTGGAGCTCGAGCAGCCGGCTCGCAGGAGGCTGCGAGGAGGTAGTCGACCCGAATGGCTGCGTCGGTGTCCGCCTGAGCGAGGGCGATGGGGTTGGGGAGCGCGGCATTCTCCTCGTCAGCGACAGCGAGATCGTCGGCAACGCCCCTGATGCCCACCAAGTGTCGCGGCTTGAAGGCGTTGACGACTGCGTCCGTCGCCACGGCCACGCAAAACGACACTAAGGGCTTGAACTGGTCCGCCCCAAGCGCCTTGATCTCAGGCCGCAAGCAGCATGGGTCGGCCTGCTCGGCGACCGTCACTTGCTCGTGCCGCCGTCGCGCCGCCGCCGCCTCCCGGCCGGCACGCACAGCAGCCGCAGGAAGGCGCGCATTTCCGCCCTGCTGGGCTCGAGGTCGTCGACGTAGTGGTGGTGGTGGGGGAGGCGCACCGTGCACGACGGACGACCCGTCCTCCGAGCCCCCTCCGCTGTCGCTGCCGTTGTCCAGTGCAGCTCCGCCGTGACCGCCAGCAGCCGCGCCCGCCAAATTGGGGGCGGCCACTCCTTGCAGCCAGGTGCGGATGCAATCAATGGTTTCCAAGTCGCTGGCGACGCGCGCACTCGGGCGGGAGCCGGCAATCTCGTTGGTGAGGACGTGGCGGATTCGCTTTAATATGCCATTTGCGAGCGAGACCACGGCCTTGTCCAGTAACCATACATGGGAGAGTAGTGCGTGCAGCGCCGTCAGCTTCTGCTTTTCAAAGTCGTTGAAAGCCGGAACGCGACCGGCCGGCAACGCGGCGGGGCACAAGAAGGACAACGCCCTCTCCGCGCTCTGCAGCTGGTTCGTCTTGATGACGACCGCCTTCGCTGGCTGCTTGAGCGCGAGCCGTATGAATCGCCGCACCGACTCGGAGCCGCACAGGCTGCCCGCCCGCACGGAATCCGGCACCGACTTGCACGGCTGGCAAGGGTTGACGTACAGCTGGGAGGCCAACCGCCGAAGGAAGCCGAGCCATATGCCGTCCGCCGTGACAGCACGGAAGCGACCGTCCGAGTCTTGGCAGGCCACGCACGAAAAGCACCAGACGGGTGGATCGTCGGTCATCAACCGCACGGCAGCGTTGAACACCTTGTTGACGGTTTTCTTCGCCCGAATGCGGCACGCTTTGGCCGTGCCGGCGTCGCGCCGGTCGAGGTACGAACGTCGCCACGCCTCAAACGACGATGCGTACGTGGTGCCGGCGAGCACCAATGCAAAGGCCCACGCCCGCATAAGCACCGCCGAGGCGGCGGTGCAGGCCGTGTAGATGACCAAGCCCTGGTCGACACCGTCCGCGCTGACCCACTCCCCGCACTTGTCGGACGGGCACAGGTAGGCCTCGATGCGCATGCGGCAAGGGCCGGCGGTGGCGAGGATCACGCCGTCCGAGCCGATGTCGGGCGCCGAGCCGCGAGCGGTCTTGCACTTGGGGCACGCGGCAGGCGCAGGCACGTGGAGCGTGCCGCCCTTGGCGACCAGCTGCCCAATCTCATTGTCCGCGCGCGTCGCCTTGTGGCAGTTGAACACACCGATCGGCTTTTGTGACACGGACTGCACGACGTCCGCCTCGCTAAACGCGGCCACCCCATCGGCTGGCTGGGCCCCCTCCTCCACGGTGTTGCTCTGCTGCGTTGCGGCCGCACACTGCTCCCGCGCGCTTGACGACCGCCTAAAATGGCGCGTCAAAGCCACATGCGTGCACGCCGCCGTCCTTGCGGTGTCGCAAAGCATGCAGCTGGTCGTTTGCCGCGTAAAGCGGACGGGGGCGGCCACGACTTGATCACCGTAGCCCGTCACGGCAACGCCGAAGACGGACTGGCCCACGACAAATCGCTCGCAATCGCCATCGTCACCACCATCCCCCTCCAACGCGTCCGGCTGCCTCGAGCTGCAGCGCTGGTACATGTGGCCGGCGACCGCCCGTACCGACCGCTGGTCAGTGCCGAGCAGGCGGGCGAGCTTGTGGAGCGTCTTAACCATCGCCCTGCTGTGCGTGCACTCGACGTCGGTGGCGTCCGACTCGGGTCTCCTCATCAACGCGACCAGCCGCGTTCTTCCCTGACAGCTGCAGTTCACGTAGCCGTTGCGCCCTACCCACGTACACGCCACGTCGCGCTCTTCGGCTACACTGGCCATGCCGCCCTCAAACTTGGAGAACATGCCGAAGACGTGCATCAGCGGCCACACTTCCCCGCGACACGGCTCACTCGACATCGATGCCAGGTGGGTGGACAGAGCGTCAACGGTGACCTCGCAAGTCGTGCGGGCCTTGACCTTGCCCAAGAAGCGCTCCACCCCGTAATTGTTGACCGCCTGGGCCATGGCTTTGCGACAGCCCGTCGAGAGCGTCTCACGCGTGAAGCGCCGAGTGCCGACGGGTCTCCCGCCCTTGTCATGCACACCACCCGCGTGCTTCTGCCCCCCCCGCTGGTCGCCGTCGTCGCCCAAGCCGTCCATGTGCGCCCCGGCGTCGTCGTACAGTTGGCGGCGGATGGAGAAGGCCTTCAACGTTGGGCGCGGATTGCAACGCACGACCCGCGCCGAAGATGCGCCTTGAGCCGGGCTCCGCGGCCGCCCGCCCGGAGGCACTCTGGTAGAGCATGGGAGCGTGAGGGAGAGGCAAGAGGAAGGCACCGGCCGCGAGAACGAAGGCGCCAACACGAACTTCCGCCCCAGCGAGCTCCACACAGTCAACGCCGTCGCCCCACCACCAGGGACCACGGGAGGTAGAGCCGGGAGAGGCGGCGAAGGCGCCATCAGCACGGAGGCGCCTTCTCCACATGAGTGATGCCAAGAGACGCAACGACAGCCCGAGGCGGTCGTGGATCTCGCGTGGGAGGAAGCGGCGGGGGCGGCGAGCACGGGCGGCGAGCACGGGCGGCGAGCACGGGCGGCGAGCACGGGCGGCGAGCACGGGCGGCGAGCACGGGCGGCGAGCACGGGCGGCGAGCACG
>Ga0209186_1002528_pt1 | contig 12980 bp, 13 predicted proteins | sample SidtaG_FD_187426 | JGI IMG/M metagenome (GOLD analysis project Ga0209186, IMG submission 187426) | Marine algal microbial communities from Sidmouth, United Kingdom - Sidmouth_Male2 metaG (SPAdes) (version 2) | ecosystem: Host-associated > Algae > Red algae > Unclassified | place: Sidmouth...
GGGGGTGAGGAGCGGCGCGATGAGCCGCGCTACGCTGGTGCGGGCGGCGCCCACCCATGGGTGCGCCGGCGTCCGCCGCCGCGGCGGCTGCCGCCGCGGGTGGGGGCGCCCGGCACCCCCACGCGCGCGTCGCTGGCCGACGCCCGCGCGCGGGACCACAGGCGGGCAGGCGTCACACGCAATTGCTCTTCATTTCTATTCTGTGTCTTCTCCCCGCTCGCCCCATCCCCACGCGGGCGCTCACCCGAGCTTTTCAATCGCGGCAGCCCGCTGCGCCTCGGCCTTGGCCTTGAGCCGCCGGGTGCACAGCAGCCGCAGGGCGTGCCGCGGGCCGAGCGACGGAAAATGCGCGACGACGCGCGCGCACACCGCCGCGCCGTCGCGGCCGAGCCCCTTGGTGACGGCGCCCGCGTGGAGCAGCGCAATGACCACCCGCTGCCAGCCGTCGAGTTGCGTGCGCATCGCGGCGCTCACGGCGCCGGGTGTCAGCCCGTCGCGGCGCGGGGGCGGCGGCCGCAGCCCCTCGGCCACGGCGCGCAGTTGGAGGTCGGGGCGGCCGACCATGATGCCGGCGAGGTCCCGCGCCGCGCTCAACTTTTTGGCGTACCACGACAGGGCGCTGGCGAGCGGCGTCTCGTCGGCAATGTTGACGCTCCGCACGTCGGCGTGGCGGCGGAGGAGGGCCACCACGGTCGTGGCGTCGGCGCGCCGTGCGGCCACGTGCAGCACGCGGTCCTTGGAGGTGCGGTCGGCGTCGTGGAGGGACGGGCGCACGCGGTCATTGTCGAGCAGGTCGACGCGCTCGCGCTTGACCGCCTCGAGGGCGGGCGTGCTCACCGCGTTGGCGGGGTGTGTGGGCGGGAGGAGGTCAATGATCTCCCGGTGGCCGAGCATGACGGCGATGCACAGGGGCGTTTCGCCGGTGCAGCACACGGGTGTGGCGTCGGCGCCGAGACCAAGAAGCGCGGTCACCATGTCTGTGTCGCCGTCGCTGACGGCAAAGTGCAACGCGGTCCAGCCGTCATCGTCGGTTGCATTCAAGTCTGCGCGCGCTGCCGCCAATGACACCACAGCAGCAACGCAGCTTGTTCTGACGGCCAGATGCAGCGCGGTTGAGCCGCTGTTGGTCTTGGCGTGCACGTCGGCGCCCGCCGCCAGCAGCGCGTCGACCGCCTCGGCCTTGCCGCTGCGGCCCGCGTTGTGCAGCGCGGTGGTGCCGTAATTGGTCTTGGCGTGCACGTCGGCGCCCGCCGCCAGCAGCGCGTCGACCGCCTCGGCCTTTCCGGTGCCGCCCGCCTCGTGCAGCGCGGTCCAGCCGTCATTGGTCTTGGCGTGCACGTCGGCGCCAGCCACCACCAGCGCGTCGACCGCGTCGGCCTTGCCGCTGCCGCCCGCCCTTTGCAGGGGGGTGGTGCCGTCCTTGGACTTGGCGTGCACGTCGGCGCCCGCCGCCAGCAGCGCGTCGACCGCCTCGGCCTTGCCGCTGCCGCCCGCCCTTTGCAGGGGGGTGGTGCCGTCCTTGGACTTGGCGTGCACGTCGGCGCCCGCCGCCAGCAGCGCGTCGACCGCGTCGGCCATGCCGCTGCGGCCCGCCTCGTGCAGAGCGGTGTTGCCGTCCTTGGACTTGGCGTGCACGTCGGCACCCGCCGCCAGCAGCGCGTCGATCGCTTCGGCCTTGCCGCTGCGGCCCGCGCTGTGCAGGGCAGTGGTGCCGTCCTTGGACTTGGCGTGCACGTCGGCGCCCGCCGCCAGCAGCGCGTCGACCGCCTCGGCCTTGCCGCTGCGGCCCGCCTCGTGCAGCGCGGTCCAGCCGTCCTTGGACTTGGCGTGCACGTCGGCGCCCGCCGCCAGCAGCGCGTCGACCGCCTCGGCCTTGCCGCTGCGGCCCGCGCTGTGCAGGGCAGTGGTGCCGTCCTTGGACTTGGCGTGCACGTCGGTGCCCGCCGCCAACAGCGCGTCGACCGCCTCGGCCTTGCCGCTGCGGCCCGCCTCGTGCAGTGCAGTCGATCCTTTTTCGGTCTTGGCCTGCACTTCGAGGCCTGTGTCCAGAAGGACCCGTATTGCAGCCACCTGTCCGCTGCGGGCAGCCCAGTGCAACGGCCTCCACGCAGTCTCGATCTCCTTCCAGACGCAACCAACGGTCCCGTCTGCGCCCTCCGAAAAAAGCGCCTCCATCACCGCCACATGTCCCCCCGTGGCAGCCCAATGCAAGGCCGTGTCGCCCTGGTCAGACGCGGTCCCCGCCGGTGCGCCGCCTCGGAGCATTGCCGTGACGGCGGGCGCGTCCCCCTGGCGGGCGACCTCGTGCAGCTCGGGCAGCTTTCCGCCCCGCCAGGTAAACGCCTCGGCGGCGGGGTCGTCCGCCGCAAGCTCCCGCGGCGCCACCGCCGCACTCGATGAGGCGGCCGCCATTGCACCGCCGCCAGCGGCGGGTGTGGTGGCAATGGCGCCCCGATTGACACGAAAAACAGTCGAGCAACAAAGAAGGCCGCCCGCGCACCACAAGGAAAATCAACACTGCCTTCCGCGGGCGGCCGTGGACGCGTCGCACCTGATACCCGTGCACGCTCCGCCGTTGACACGCAGGGCCCTTTGTGGCATCTCCCTCCGCCGCGCAGAGGCGGCGTCGCACGACCAGCCCCGCCGACGGCAAGCGGGCGGGTGGGGACGCCGGCAGTGGCCGCTGCGCGCGTGGCCTGACCGTACGCTTGATGCCACCGTCAGGCGCCAGGTGGTCGGTGCAAACGGCGACGAGGGCGCGGGGCTCAATGCCAGGCAGTGGGGACGCCGGTGGACGGGGGTGCTTGTGACGCCGAGTGTCAATGCACGGTGCGCTGCCCCAGACGCCGGCGCACCAGTGGTCTCCCGTGCCGCCTGTTGGCCTCGGCGGCTGTTGCTGGCGGCCCCGGGAGAGGCGCCAGTCACCCCCCTGCAGCGCATCCGGCGGAGAGCACCCTCACAGATTCAGCGTTGCTCTATGGACCCTCGACTCTTCCCACAACCCCTCTCCCACCGCATCCACACACCGTCGGGGCCGCGCCAGTCACCGCCCCGTAACACAGCCGCTGGGCAACACCTTGCCACAGCAAATGACTGATGGCCCCCCACCCGGGCTGCCCCACCCGGGCTCACCCCAACCCCCCGCGGACCGAGGCACGCCACCACCGCCGGGGCGCCGGCTGGCGGGTGGCCCACTGCGCACGGCTGTTCGGCACCGGCTGCGTGGCGGCTGCCCAAAGCACGCCGTGATGCAGCGCGTGGCACGCGCGGGGGAAGCCAACGCACGGCGGCGGCGAGCGGGTGGCCGCCCCCGCCGGGCCTGGCGCGCGTGTGTTCACCACGGCCCCGCGTCCAGCCTACACCGTGTGCGTGCCGAGATGCGTCGCGGACACGCGGGGCGGGCCAAAGGCGGCCAAAGCTTTTCATACTCTGGCGGGTCCCCCGCGAGGCAGCTGGCTGCACCTTCCACGGCGGGGAATGCTCCTACAGTCGGCGCCCGGCGGGGTCCAATCCAGCGTGGCTCATAACTGCGAGCAAAGGTCAAGCAAGCGTTTTCTTCATATTGGTCAATGCATTTCACTTTCACGATCCACCCTCTGGTCTCGGTTTGTCCACACAGCTGTGACTCAAAGACCAATTCGGCGCGCGCCATTGCAGGAGTTGGTGAGACACGCCCAGGCAGTGGTCTCCTGCACCCACGTCGGTGTGGTATTGCTGACCTCCAAAAAATGGCCGTTGCAGAGTGGTTGCAATCATTCAACAGCGTACGTGGACCAATGGAAGGGCTAGGAATCATCTGAGTTCCTTACGAAGTCTCCCCATGCAGCTCTGCGCACTGGAAACGCACATCAGGATCTCAAGAAATCTGAAGAAATTTGTTGATCTCAGGAGAAATCACAGGTCTGGCCCATAACCAGAGTAAGATGGACAGAGACGCCAGGAACATGACATTTTAAGGTTTTCGATAGCAGGCTAGACTAGAGTTTAGTACCCCCAAAGCTACTAAATATAGTTGACCGGTGGACCGGCCCTGCGGAAATATGACAGATAAAGGTACAAGAGACAGGAAGACGAGACGCCGTGCAGGTCAGCTCGCGCCGTGGCGGGCACGGGCGACAAGGGAGGAGAGGCAGGCGGCGTTGGTTGCCGACGCCAATGTGCCCAGGTCGCGCGAGCCGCGGGAAGCAGTTGGGCGAGCCCCGTCGGTGGGAGAGTACGGCCGGAAGCAGGGTGCGTCACGTCGAGAAAATAAAAAGAGAGGAGCGCTGTGTCCATCGGGATGCTGCGGCAGCACGAGCACGTTGGGCTGGTGGGAAGGGTGCGCGAGAAGAACTGGACGCTGCCGACCCGAAGTCGGCGGTGGCCAGCCCAGCTCCGCGGCCGTCTGAAAGCGGCCGCCGCGGGTCGCGCCGCCTCGGCCGGCGCCCCCCACAGAAGCCGGGACAGGCACATGCAAGCGGTGTGGCGCAGCTGCAGCGGCGGGCGCGTGTGGGCACCCGCGGCGCGGCCGCGCCACGGCAAAGGCAGCAAAAGGCAGCAGCAGCGCCCCCCCTACGCAGAGGCGAGCGTGTCGTGAGGGCGGGACGAGCAATTGATAAGTGCACCCCGACCCACGTCCACGGCACCCGCTAAGTCCAAATGTCGCGGGGCGCCGACGGCGCCACCACCGTGGGTGCAACCCACGGCAGGTGACACCCATGCCAGGCCATGGTGTGGGTGGCTAGGCACGCGGACGATCGGGGGCGCCTGGACGGGCAGCCTGCCCAAGCCAGGCAGGCGTAGGTTGCGGAGCGGAACGGCTTCGCGGGGGTAGCGGGGCCCACGGCTGGGCACCGCGGCCCACGGGATGCAGCCAGGGACGAGAATGAAACCCGTCCCTGAGAGAGTGGTCCCACACGGGGCGCGCGGGTAGCGCGGGCCGGGGCAGTGCGGGCAGGGAGCGGAGCGCCGTGGGGAGCGGGCGCCGCCTGGGAGGGTATATAAGGACGCGCACCGGGGACCAGCCGCGGGCGCGGGGAAAAAGAAGGCACGGCGTTTACCCCTTCTCATCTGCGTCTCGCTACCGCATGGGAGAGCGAGCACACGCGCACGCACTCTAGCCGGGCGTGCGGCGTGAGCATCAAGCCTCTCAGAAGAGGTTATGGGCCCAGGCCTTCCATTTGGTTTGGCATCGGTTCCTGAGGCTCTGCTGCACTCGGAGCGTTTGTGCTCGGACGGTGAGCCGGGGTGTACCGGGGAGACGTGGGTGGTGTACGTCGACGACATCGTCGTATTGCCCACATCGGGACCTACGCGTTTGGGGACTGACGCGGTGCAGCGGTCGACGGCGGCGGACGACGCCACTGAAGGCGCGACGGTGCCGCAGCGTCAGTAAGCCAGGACGGAGCAGGCGGGGCGGTGTGAAATGGCCACGCGTGGCGCATCCGTCAAGATCTCGACGGAACGAGGCGGGAGGTCAATTCATTTGACGCACGTGGCGGCCGGTGAGCCAAACACGACATGGCCATCGGCCTCGAGCGCTCGCCATCATGACGGGCGACGGCGTCCCGCGGGTGACCAAGTTGGACACTGTAAAATATTTGTAGTGGGCGGTCAAAATGGAGCAAATCAGGCGCTTAGAGGGCTGCTGGGCGGCTGTGGCCCCCCGGTCCGATCCCTCGTCTCAGGTGGGTCCGACCTCGGTCCGGGACGGTACGGCGGTGGATGCTGGGACCGAGGCATCGACAGGTGCCGGCTCGAGCGCCGCACACGCTGCGGCGGCGACAGCGGTGAACGATGCAGCCGAGAAAGACTTTCGCAAGGAGGAGCAGGCGATGTCCCTAATGATCCTAAATGTGAAGCAGAATCACATGGCGACTTTCCGCCGCCACACGACGCACGCGGGGCGTGGGAGGCGCTGGCGCGCGATTTCCGCTCTCGCGGGCCCGCGCGAATGCTTAGCCTTCGCGGGGAGCTGAATACCCTCAATATGTGGCGCAACGAGTCGGTCGTGCGCTACTTCAACCGAGAGCCGGCGCTAGTGTGGGAGCTGGAGACGCTGAGGGCCGATGTCGGTGACGAGCAGCTCGTCACGGCGCTTCTTGTGGTCCCTCAGGGAAAGTATGACCTGGTCGCGACGGTGCTGGCGGTGCAACAAGGCCTCACAGTGGAGGTCGCACAGGAGCGACTACAGGCGACCGAGACGCGCCTCGGGATCAACAAGGGGACGTACGAGGGCAATGCCCTGGTAGCTACCGACGGTACCCGGCCGCGCGCAGACAAGCGCGGGGGGCGCGGCGACAGGCCTAAGCGCCGCGACGTGGCAGACGTGCGTTGTTTCAAGTGCAACGAGCTCGGACTCTACAAACGTGACTGCACCAAGAAGAACAATGGTGGTCGCCCGAGCGGCGGCGGTGGCGGCGGCGCGGCGGGCCTCGCCATGATGGCGCTCGTCACGGACGATACGGCTGCGCTCAGAAAGTGGGTAATGGACAGCGTCGGCTCGCACCACATGATTGGGAAGGCAGGGCTGCTGACGGACGCCAAGCAGTGTGCTCCGGTGCGCACTCTGCTCGCGGACGGGGGAGAGCGTGTGGCTACAACCAGTGGCACAGTGCACCTCACCATCACGGTGGACGGAGGAGAGTCGTCGCTGGCGCTGCTTGACGTGCTCTTCGTGCCGGGGTTGACGACTTCCCTTTTCTCGGTGCGCCAGGAGTCGCAAAATGGGTACGAGATTGAGTTTCGTCAACACACGGTGCTTGTCAGGCACAGCGGGAGCGTGCAGCTCCAGGGCGCTCTTCACGGAAAGCCGTACGTCCTACCAACGGTGGCCACGGGGGGCGCGGCACTGACGGCCGCCGCGCCGCCGACGGCGGCGATGTGGCACAGCCGATTTTCGCGCCTTAAGGTCACGCTTCTGGTGCGCACCGCGGGGGCCGTCAACAGCATGCATCTCGACAAGGCGCAGGTAGCGGCTCTACGGGCAGTCGACTGCCCCCCCTGCATCGGTGGGAATATGGTACGTGCGCCCTTCCACGTGCGCGACTCACGGACCACGGCACTGCTGCAGATCGTCCACACCAACTCGGCGGGGCCGATGGAGGTGCGCTCCGCCGGGGGTGCCCTGTTCACGGTCGGTGTGATCGACGCCTACTCTCACTTCAAGGCGCTCGTACCAGTGCAAACCAAGGGGGAGGTCAAGGACGTGGTCATGACCATCGTCAACCGCTGGGAGGCGCAGACGGGCCAGCGAATCCAGGTTGTTCGCTCCGACGGGGGCAAAGAGTACACGGGCAAGGACGGCCCCAAGTGGATTTGCTTTAAAGACGTTCAGCACCGGACGACGACGGGATTCACGCTCCAGTCCAACGGGCTTGCGGAGCGCTACAACCGCGTCGTCGTGGAGCTGATGCAAGCCGCCTTGCTCGACTCCGGGATCGACCGCAAGTACTGGGCGGAGGCTGCCGTCAACGTCAACTACCTGGGCAACCGCGTGGTCGGGCGACAACACACCATCACGCCTTACGAGCTTTTCTACGGCAAGCGCCCAGATGTGGAACATCTGCGGCCATTTGGATGTCGCGCGTGGATGCACGTTCCCACCGCTCTGCGCGGCAAGATGTCACCGCGCGCAGTCGAGAGCACAATCCTCGGCTACGGAATCTACCAGAAGGGATACCGCATCCTTGTCAATGGCAAGGTCGAGACAAGTGGGGACGTCCGTTTTGACGAGTCGGACCGCCCGGTCCTGCCCACGCTCGCGACACCGCGGGTGCCGCCGTGGCCTACGGATGCCAACTACGTACACTTCCCCTTGGAGCTTGACGCTTTCCGCCCTTATCCCCAGACCGGTCGCGACGGCGCGACAGGCACGTCCCGTGCGCCGCCGCACATCGCGTCCCTCTCAGACGCCGTCGCTGCTGCTCGTCTCCTGACATCCTCCGCCCACGCCGACTCCACCGCGTCCTACACTTCGGACGACGGCGGCGTGGGGGGCGCGGACGCGGGCACCTGCGAGAGTACGGACAACACAGCGGGTGACGAATATGGGACCGCGGGGGCGCCGGCGGGACCCGGACTCCTACCTCGCACAGCGCTGACGGGGCGTCCGGAATGCTGACGTCGCGCTCCACGGAACGGCTGCTGCGGGCCCACCCACCGCAGCAGGGGCATGCAGGCACGCCGGCTGCAACTGGTATCATACGGCTCGGGGCCATTGGTTGGGCGCTCGCCACAAAGGGCGGGCGTGCCGCCGACAAGATGCGTATCTACCAGGCGCGGCGCGCATTCGACTCGGCCGCGTTGAACGTAGCCGTCAAGGCGGAGGTGGACGCCGTGTAGAGGAACGGGACCTGATATCTGACCACCCTGCCCCCGGGAAAGTCGGTGACCGACACAGAGAGGCTATGTGAACGCAAGCGCGGGCCGGACGGCAAGGTGGTCCTCTGGAAGGGGGCGATACGTCGGTCGTGGGGACAAGAAAACATACCTGATAGACTACGACGAGGTGTGAGCGCCTGTGGCGCGCTACGCGACGCTGTGCACGCTCCTAGCGCACTGTGCGGCGCAAGGGATGACGATACTCCAGCTCGACATTGAGACGGCCTTCCTCAACGGGGACGTGGATGAGGAGATCTACGTGCGGCAGCCCAAGGGCTTCGAGAGCGGAGACGCAAGGAAGGTCTGTCGCCTGGTAAAGGCGCTCTACGGCCTCAAGCAGGCCGCACGCGCCTGTCACAAGAAGTTGGATGCAGTTGTGGGAGCCGCGGGCTTCACCTCTTGTGACGCGGACCCGTGTTTGTAGAAAAGAACACATGGGGACGTCGTGGTCGTCATCCTCATCTACGTTGACGACCTACTCGTGGCGGCCGCCACCAAGGCCGCGGCCGAGTCGGCCATGGCGGAGATCACAGACGCGTTCAAGGCGCGTGAGATGGGGAAGCCGTCGGTCTTTCTCGGGTTCCACATAGTCCAAGACGCGGCCAAGGGCACCCTACAGGTAGGCCAACACCAGTACGTGGCCACCCTTCTGGAGCGCTTTGGCCTCGACAAGGCCAACCCGGTGCGGCTGCCAATGGGATTTGGGGCTCGTCTCACCAAGGACGGGCAGCCCCTCATGGGGAAGCTCATCAAGACCTACCAGGAACTGGTCGGCTCCCTGTTGTACCTGGCTACCGGAACGCGGCCTGACATCTCCGTTGCGGTCGGGCAGCTGGCGCGGCACGTGTCCGCGCCCACGATGGAGCACCTGGCGGCGGCCAAGGTCGTGCTACGCTACCTGAAGGGAACCGAGTCGCTGGGCCAGACGTACGGCATCCGGAGCCGATGGTCGGGTACAGTGACGCAGACTGCGCCGGGGACCTGGACATGCGACGGTCCACGGCGGGATACCTGTTTGTTCTCAACTGTGCGGCAGTCAGTTGGACGAGCAAGCGACAGCCATAGGCTCCACACGCAACAGCAGAGGCGGAATACATCGCGGCAACAACCGCCGCAAAGGAGGCTGTATGGCTGTCACGCCTGCTCAAGGACCTGACGGCAACCGCGGCGCCGATGCGAATGCTCTGTGACGACCAGAGCGCTCTGGCTGTCATGCACAACCCGTTGTCTTCGACTATGACGAAGCACATCGACATCGCCTACCATTTCGCTCGCGAAAAGGTGGCCGAGAAACAGCTGCTGCCAGAGCACGTACCCATTGGAGAAACGGCGGCCGATGCCCTCACCAAGCCCCTGCCGATGCCGGCCTACACGGCATGCCGCGCAGCCATGGGGCTCTCCAACTACATCCTCCATCGGTCAACGCCCGCGGGGGAGTGTTGTGCGGTCGGATAGACCAATTGCTAAGTGCACCCCGCCCCATGTCCACGGCACCCGCTAAGTCCAAACGTCGGGGGGCGCCAACGGCGCCACCACCGTGGGTGCAACCCACGGCAGGTGACACCCATGCCAGGCCATTGCGTGGGTGGCTAGGCACGCGGACGAGCGGGGGCGCCTGGACGGGCACCCTGCCCAACACAGGAAGGCGTAGGTTTCGGAGCGGAACGGCTTCGCGGGGGTAGCGGGGCCCACGGCTGGGCACCGCGGCCCACGGGATGCAGCCAGGGACGAGAATGAAACCCGTCCCTGAGAGAGTGGTCCCACAAGGGGCGCGCGGGTAGCGCGGGCCGGGGCAGTGCGGGCAGGGAGCGGAGCGCCGTGGGGAGCGGGAGCCACCTGGGAGGGTATGAAAGGAGGCGCACCGGGGACCAGCCGCGGGCGCGGGGAAAAAGAAGGCAGAGCGTTTACCCATTCTAATCTGCGTCTCGCTACCGTGGAGGAGAACGCGCACACGCGCACGCACTCTAGCCGGGCGTGTGGCGTGAGTACGAAGCCTTTCACAACAGAGCGGGGAGACAGCAGCGGGCGGCAGCGGGAGGGTGACGCACAGCATCATGGCGCCGCGCTCGCGCGCGCCCGTCCAGACCGACAGGCGGTGCGTGGGTCGCCTACCGCCAGGGAGACGGCACGCACGGGCGGGGACGTGGGAAGCGGGCGTGGCACCCGGGGGAGCGCGCCACCCGCTCCGGAGCTGGAAGCCACTGACACGACCGCACCGGTTTACCTGACCGCCGACCGGGGCGCGTGCCACCGGCGTGGCAACCGGAGGCAAATAATCCTAGCCGGTTACAGGAAGAATCGACATTCAAGTCTGAATCCTCTCCTCTTCAGGCCCAAGCAAGCAGCCCAAAAATCTGAGGAAATCTCATCGTGGGTTGCAATGGCTCTGCACGACACGGTGATGGGCTTGCAAGATTACTGGCGGCAACTCTCAGCCAGTTGTTCGATCGTTGCTTGTCGAACAGCCAATTCGACTCCATTTCTACGCCCTGTCGTCGGCTCTGCCTCCTTTCTCTCTCTAACCGCCATGTTTTGGAGGTTCGCAATACGACGGCACATTGGAATCGTTTTTCGATGTCTCCTCCCTCCTGGCCCACACCACGGAGCACGGTCACCATGGTAACGAGCACAGAGGGAAAGTGCCCGTCCGCCAAACCGACCGCGCGCCGCCCCCGCCACCGACCCCAGCCGGTGGCGCCAGCTGTCACCGTGCGCAAAGCGCAGCTGCAGTTATGGAAATTGCCTTTTCTGTGGCGGATACATCTGGAAGCGCAGCATTTCGTCCCCGTCGCGGAGCAGAGGTGCAAATAATACGTCCGTCGATGGCATACATGCCATGGTCGGACGTACTCTTGTACCGCAAGACGGAACCAGCTCTGCGCCACAGAACGGTACGCTGATCGCACCTTGTCGCTCAGTTCTCTTCATAGAGAGCACTTGCCTCTGACAGCAGTACGCCACGAGCCACAGCGCGCCTGTGGCGCACGCGGTGCTGACGCGCCCTCGGCAGAGGCCGCACTGTGGGGAACGATAGCGGCTGTCCCCTCGGAGCTCGACACGGGCCGTTGACGCCCCTTTCGACGTGCGTCTGCAGGTGAGCCGCGGTGTCGGCGCGCCCATGGCTTTTGGCACTGCTTGAGCATTCACCTCCTCACAAGTGTCCGGCTTTCCGCGTGTCGTCCGCCGGTGTGGCGGCGGGTGTCATCGCAGCACTGCCTCCGCGACCTCGACTGCACCAGGCGCGCTCTCGCCGGGCATCGGCTGCCGCTCCGCTGTAACGACTGGCGGCGGCGGGAGCACCAATCCCTCCACCCACCACAAGCGACTTACAGGTCTCTCTCGACCCGTCCATGGAATGCTGCCGTTTTCTCATCGCTGCTCCCCAATGGGGACGCAATGCTGTTCGTCCAGAGTTGTTGCGCTCGACAAAAAGGAGGATCTGCAGCGCGAAAACCGTCCTGTTGGGTCCAGTTTTTTTCCGATAACAGAGACACAAACAAGCGCCGCGTGGAGCCATTGACAGTACTTTACTCGTTTGGGTTGCGGAAAAACGAACAAAAGAGAAAAAGGATGGAAAGTGCTCGCCCGTGGACTGCACGGGCGCTCCGAAGGCCCACCGAAACACGACAGATGTGCGCACAAAAGCTTGCGCAGGGAGGATGGTGGGGAGCGCGAAAAACCACGGATGTGCCAATCCAGGCGGGGAAGGAGCAGCGGGGGGCGGCGGGTCGTTAAGTGCGGCACGAGGCCCGCCGCCTCCCCCGCCGCCGCCCCACCCAGGCCGGCCGTCAGTGTCGGTCACGCCCCATCTCCCGCAGGCTACAATTGTATCCGCACCGCACACACGACCAAGTCAATCGATCAGCAGTTACAAGGACAAGAGCAATAATACCAAAGCATCAGAGCATGCCCAACCCCGTCGGTTGCGAACCGCTTTTGCGTATTTGTCGTTCAACGTGGCTTATGTGCCAGTTATGCGCAGAGGTATGGGAATACAGGTCATCCCACCAACGTCGCGAACCAGATCTGCGAACCGAGCTATTGGTGGGCCAGATATTAAGTCCAACCGGATATTATGGCGCTGGTTCGCAGGAGGTTCGCATTTTTCGATCGGCCGACCATACCACTGTCGTTTGGGGAGACGTTTGTGCGCTTCCGAACGTTTTGCGAACCGAATGTGTCTGCAATTGTGTCTAACCGGGGGCCAGACACCCAAATCGGGACGATCGCACTCAAACACACGTTGCGTTGACGATCGCACACGCGTCTCGAGATGTGAAATTCGGGAGCATGCGGTCGCGAGCGCCGCAGATTCCGTTCGAGGCGCAGGCGGCGCTCATTGCCCGGCCCTGTGGGAGGGAGGGCGGGACACTGTTTTTGTTGGTGGACATCCGCCGCCACGCGCGATTCTGGGTCGGCCTCCCCAGGGCTGAACGGTGTCATTAGGGGGGGGGGGGCGTCTAGAGGCACCGTCGCATGGGTGGGCGCGCGGCCGCAATGCGGTCGTGCAGCGGAAAACTTTGGCGGGGTGTCCTCCAGTTCACGCGCTGCTGGTGCCCCCAACCTGCGCTGGGAGCTAATCGGGGGGGGGTTCCGCGCAGCGCAACATTGTGTGGCGG
>Ga0209186_1002535_pt1 | contig 12968 bp, 11 predicted proteins | sample SidtaG_FD_187426 | JGI IMG/M metagenome (GOLD analysis project Ga0209186, IMG submission 187426) | Marine algal microbial communities from Sidmouth, United Kingdom - Sidmouth_Male2 metaG (SPAdes) (version 2) | ecosystem: Host-associated > Algae > Red algae > Unclassified | place: Sidmouth...
CCTCTAGAGGGGTCGTTTCATGTGTGGCCCTGGGGCTCCCTGGACACCCCCCCAAGGGGGTTGTCCCACGCTACCCCCCTAGGGGGGTGTTGCGTGACTGTTCACGACCCGTCCCCGGCTCATGCCAGGGGGTCGTGTCTCCCCTGTCAGGGGGGTTTCCCCCACAACCTCGTAATCACGAGTCTGTGGGATAGCGACGCCTTCTGGGTCAAACGACGGGCGCTCAATGAACAGCCCGGCGGACCACAGAACAAACAACCGCCCTTCCACCGCCCGACATAGGTGGGTCATGTGCGCCCCAGTGTCCAATAAGGAAACGACATTGGCAGGCAGCCGCACAAGGGCGGACCGCGCCTGACGTAGGGCACAGAGGCTGGCCATCGGGCTGAGAGCCGCGCCAAGGAACACCCGAATCCGGTTGAACTTTGCGTAGCTTAGTCCAACGGACGCCAACAGCCCGACCTGCTCAGTGGCAGTTGGGCGTCGCGGGAGCCTCCGGCCGCGGCTCTCTGCTGCATGCCGAATATTACAACCAGCCACGGCCAAGCGCTTGTTGCGCTGGCTGTTTCCCACGTCAGGTTTTAGCACAGACGGTTTCGTTGTGTTAACACTGACGCGCCCGTTCGCATGCGACACAGACAAAGCAGTTGGAACCGTCTGCGACAATATGGCTGCGGCAACACGGTTTAAATCCAGAGATGCAGTATCTTGGGGCGTCCGAGCCGCCCCTACGAACGCTAAAAACTGGTTCACAGTCTCTTGAGGCGTAAGGTGCGGCCCAGAAGACCTCCGTGCCTCCGCTGGTCGGCCCACCAAGCGTGATTTGGAGGGTGGCGGCGCCACCGCGCCGCTCGCACCGACCATGTCACACGTCAAGGTCGATGTGCGCGGCAGCGCGCGGTAAGACGTGGAGGGGGGGTCGACCACCACGGCGGCTGCAGTCACCACAGCCGGCGAGGACGCGCCGGAGCGCGGACCGCCAGCCTGCTGGCTGCCTCTGGGGGAGTCGCCTGCCATGGTGTCGGCGTCACTCGCGCGGGTCTTGTACCCCCGTTACTGCGCGACACAGCCGCCCAACTTCGCTGCGTCGCCTGTCTGGGCGGCCGGAAGTGAGTCACGGAAGGGTAAGGGGGGGGGGGCTGTGCCGGCACATCGCGTGCCTGCCGGCGCAGCCAGCGACACGCCGCCCACCTGGGCCAATGGCACCGTAGGCAGCGGGCCCGGCGCGGGGTTGTTCACAGCGCCGCCGGGTTGGTGCGCAGAATCAACGGCCGGCCGCCGCTGCCGGAGGGCAGCAGCGGTGTAACACGGAGCGCATATCCGGTGAGGAGTTCCTTCGTCATCCGTGTGTGAGCCGCCCTTGCTCCGTCGAAATGGTAGGGCTGCCGCCGCCCCAACGGCCGTTGCCGAATTCTTGCCGTCGGCGGTCTGGCTTGCCGCTGCTTGTCGCGCGAGGGCCTGATCTGTATCTGTATGTGTCAGGAAAGGTCCGAGACACAGGGGGCAGAAAAAAGCAAAGAAGTTACCAGAGAAAGCTGGTCGGAGCTGGGCAGACGTGGGAATACTGTGGGATTGCAGAAGCAAAGTGGATAATTAGGTTGGGCGTCATCTAGAGACCAAACCAATAGCGGTCGGATGGGTACTCTTCGTACCGCACGAGCCACCTTCGAGCGGGGAACACGATGACATGCCAAACGCAAGTGTGACGTACGACCATCCCCAAACGTACCCACAGAAATTGACATACGTACCTCAACGGGCGCGGAGGCACAGACCGGTCTCTGCCACCGCGCAACATCATTGGGTGGCGGCCGCGCTGCTCCCGGTATCTGTTCGGTGGTGAGGGGGTCCTTCCGACACACCCTGCAGTGGGTGGGGAGGAGGGGTAGACAGAAAGGTGGCGGCACGAAGGCGACGAGCCCCGAGGTAGGTGATCATGCACCCGACGGACCTGCTGTCGATCAGGACCGGTCTGCCAATTTTCCCTTTCGACCAACACCGCCGCCACAGCCTCTGAGACTCTCACAGGAGTCGCGGCGCTTTCATCCAATTCGTGTAATGCCAACGAAGCTTTCAGATACAAAAGAGCCACCTTGACTAGGCGTGCGCTCAGGCCAGACTCACTCCTCGTCCTCCTCCTCATCTTTTTAGAAACCATTAACACCCTCCCCATCAGCAATCTCTACCACCATAACCGGAATGCGGCGCATCGCGCGCGCGACTGTACGGGGCGATTGCGCGGCCGTAGACGCCGAAGTCATTGCGACCCGCCGTGCGCGCCAAAGGGTACAGGGGAGTGTCGCAGTGTCGCCTACACGCTGCCCCACGACGGGGACCGCAGGGAGTGGGCGGGAGGCACGACGGCGACGGTGGGGGGGTGGTGGGGGGCAGGTGTGCGACGGCGCTTGAACGACGCAGGGCGGCTTTTGAGAACATCCATGGATTTAATTTGGAATTCTCGGGCACGGGCGCTCAGTGGCTGCTGAAGAAGCGCGCTCGCACGCAAGCAGATTGGCTGCCGGGTGTCGTGGGATTAGATCACAAGAGGCGCGCACGAGATTGCCATTTTGGATGGGCGACCTTTGAAGTAGCCTCCAACTGTCACGGGACCGCTGCAAGAAACTGTTGCGCTTCTTCTCCACATGCTCAGTCTACCTTCGGCCAGTGGCATTGGAGCGCTGCGCAGAATAGTGCAATCGAACGCACGAGGTACGTGAACATGGAACAAGGGGAGAAACGGTGCTGGGACCTCGTGCGGCTCGCCCAGTGTGCCGGAAGGCCTGAAAACGAAGCGACTGAGCCGAATCTTCCCGATATAGGTGTGCCGTTGAAGGGCTTCCTACTGAAGGATGCGTACCATTTCTTGCAGCAAAAAGGTTTGGGGGGTCTCTATCCTTCGTCTGAAGACTGCTTGTCATTTGCGGTCGTAGCGGCGGAGTTCTGGTCTCTCCAAAAAGAGGGCGGTTCTCAGAGTACCAATAGAGTGAGATAGACTGTAGTTAAGAGCACACTTCTGGGTGAGACACGTGGAAAACTTCAAGGAGCCATGTCCAAACGTTTCAGTTGTGATTCAAACCCAATGCGGCCACTGCATGCATGTGCGGCGTGTCCACCGGCGCACCTGGCGAGATACGCATTCTTCCTTGCGCAACCACCTTTGGCCCCATTCAACTCTGACCGGGCCCCCTTCACCGGCGATTGGAGCAGGGGGTGGATCCTCCATCTTCCTTGACCAGCCCTTCAACGTCAGACGATGAGCAGCGACGAGGAAGAGCCCGTTTTCACTGTCGATACCCCGCCCACCCCCCCCCCGCTGAGGTATGTTGACAGATGATAACAAATCAGCATACCAGCAGTCTCCTTTTCCTGGTCCGTTGATACAAGCACCGAGAGGGGAGAATGATGATCATTTCAACCTAGTTCTTAACCTAAATTTCTGTTCTTGTTTTCGTGGTATGGTCACGTGTGTCTGTTTTCCTCTTCACTTCGCATGGTTTGAGAAGATATGAGGCTTCTGCTACATTGCAGCGGGTGTTCATTCGAGCCGGCCCGGCCGACGTGTGTGTCTCGTGCTCCTCGCCTTACCTCAGGCCTGGCGGCGACGCGGACCTCTGGCGGCGGGCGGTACGCAGCGGCGTCATCGATGACGCCGAATCGATTGAGGTCTTCAAGACGTTGGGCGTGCGAAAGTGCGCCGTGAAGGAGGGGGAGGATGCCAACGGCACCGTCCTGGGATGGTGTTTGCCCTGCTACTCGGAGTGCCGTCCACCAGCCCGTAAACGCCGTGGCGCGCAGTGCCCCTCTCTCCTAACACCTATCTTCAAGACAAAAGCCGCGGTTTCGTCCGGGCCGCGTCCAGTGTGGCCGAGCTCTGAGCGGGGGGACCGGTGGAAAGATGCTTTCAACTTCTACCAGTCCTCGAGCCGTATCCACATTGAACAAGCTTTTGGGATGCTCTCGTGGCGCTAGGGGGTGTTTTGGCGCCCTCTGCGTGTTCCTTTTGCGAGGAGACCGAGTTTGGTTCGGGCGTGTTTTCGCTTGCGCAAATTTTGTCGCGGGAACGCCACCGCACGCGACTGTGTGGTTGCGCCGTGGGGGAATGACTCTGTGGGGTGTGACACATCGTTTGCTCCAACCGATATGGGGGGATCCAACCAGCATGGGCGGCGCCGGGACTGCGAGCGCTCCAACCTAAAGTTCACGATGACCCGCCGAGTGGAAGAGCGTGGTTTGCTGCGTCCCGAAGTGGGGAGCGTTTTTTGAATAAATGGACACTACGAACCATCCCTCGCCCCACGCTATCACAAAGTAATACATGACAGTCACACACACTATCGTATACAGGAAATTCTCAGACTCATCATCTCGATTGCCGTCCCCATCACCACCCTCACTCCCACAGGCAGCGGCCGTAAAGCCCACGCTGCTGCCACCTTGGCCAACACCTGCGGGTTCGTCCTGCTCAGGCGCGGGAAACAGGATGCGGTCAAACTTCTTCTCAACAGCTTCAATGAATCTTGGTTGAGCGTCGGCAGCCCTTAAGTTCCTCAGCGTCTTCAACAGGGTGGCCCGCTCGCCGAAACCCGTCTGCTTCACGATAGCGTCCGCCATCGTCGTGGAATTTGCGGAGAGGGTTTCGAATGTGCCACTGTCGTCCACTCGTCTGCGCTTGCCACGGTTGGTGGAAAGCGCACGAGCGCCCTGCCCAGCTTGCGCCGGAAGATCACCTTCAACCCCAGCGCTGCCAATATCTGGACTCGCCAACTTGAGCACCACGTCGTTTTCCTTTAACAGATGGAAACAATAATCCAGCAGTGTGTCACCACCTGAAAAAGACGCCCACAGTTTGACGTCGTTCTGACCTGAGCGTGAGTACCTCTTGTATACAGGCCAGAAAGACGCAGTAAGCTGACCAATCTCCCAGAATATCAGGTGCAGTAGCCACAAGAGCAATATAATGTGGCAATACTCACGGTTGATGTGTGTGCTCAGCGTCTCCCATCGTGTTCGCTCCACAACAATCAGTATCAACATAAGATAAGAAAACGTGCTCAAGCGTACCTCTCACCATTTGGCCTTCAACTTCTCGCCGGTGCGAGCATGAGGATGCGAGTTGGAATTGATGCCCCCATCGGTACACTCGGTAGGCACATCAAACACGTCGGAGCTGTTGAAATCAGGGGCCGCGACAACCACCCAAACAGCCCCGCGCGAGGTCCGTGCATCCCTCTGTTGCCGTGAAATCACTCCGCGAGACGTCACAACCCCAGCTGCCACTTCTGGCTTAAACAGAGTGTGGGTGAGACGCGACCTCTCGTGCTTAGTAAAGTTTGCGGCCCGAGCAGCCGACGACCCCGAGCCACGTGGGGGTGTGCAGCCCGCGCCGACGGGCCCCGAATCGTTGGGGAACGCGGCGGCAGGTGCCAACTTGGTGCCTGAAATGGGAGGTGGGGCACCCACACCCAACGAGAAGGTCGACGATGCAACCTTCACGTCGCCAGGATGCGCCGTCCAACCAGCTTGATTGCCGGCGTCAGCGGGCGTGCAGCCCAGTGCGGCAGGTCGAATCTCCCGGTTGGAGCCCAGGCCCGACCCGTGGCCCCCGGCCACAGCCGACGATGATGCCAGAGCGGGGCTGTTGTTGGGTGGCCCCGACGCCGGGGCACCGGGGGTCGGCGATGAACCCGGCGCGGAGGGAGAATCGTCGGCACGGCCACTCAAAGCCAGGCCGCTTGCCCGGCACCGCTCAACCAACGCCGGTTTTCACCCGTCCGTAGGAAGGCCTCGTTCATTCAGCAGCGATCGCAGCCGCTCGACGGTAATACGGGAGGCCAAGGGTGGATGGTGAACAACAGGTGGAAGGGATGTGGTTGTCGGCGGGGAAAAACCCGAGAATGGGTTCGGGGTGACGAGGAGTCGAGAGTGGTTTGCCGGACGGGCTGGTGCTGTCGCCGTCGGTCACGGAGACAGAAATGGCGCCTGCATGTACACAAATTGGTCTTCAACGAAACCATGTAACGTGTTCACCTCTTGCTGATTCGCGGAAACTACGTGCAGCGCGGTGCGTCCCGTGCTTGTCAACACACGCGGCGCGGCCGCGTATGTTGACAAATTGGGGATGCGCCGGGCTGCAGCGCACCCCGCGGCGGCCGTCACGAGCCAATAGGAGAGTCAAATTGCGGGCCCCGTCTTCTGCGAAAGCGATCTGCGAAATGGCCTCAGCCGAGTGTGTGTATGCGCCGTGCTCGCACTGTGCATAGGCTCAGGATGCGGTACTCGTCTGGCAAAAGCGCTGGTCAGTGCGCACCGGACGCTCGCAGTTGCGGTTTCGCTCTTGCGCTGCCCTCCTTAAGGCGGACAGGCGCACAATCGCCGTCTTGGATCTTTTCGGCGCCGTTTTTCGTTTTTGTGGAACCACCGTGACAGGGCAGAAAGAGCACGTCTTCGGCGCAAACTCTTGCATGGGACTTTCGTTTGGCCGCTGACTGGAGTGCTTTACAATGACATGAGCGCCGCAAGACGACGAGAAAAGATACGGCGAGCCCGGATGTCAACGGGCGCCGGATTGAGATTCACCAAGAGTTGCGGCGTAGCCGTCGTACTGGGGTATTGTGAGGCTTTTGGGGGCTGCCTTTGGCTGCTCCTTTGGGTCCTTCCGCAAGAAGATGTGGTCCTTCTGTGGTGTAGATAGGAGGAGAATCTCCTCCAGAAAGCAAGCACATGATACACTGCTCCATCATGGTCAGCTGCAGTGCCATCACAGAGTACATCGCCCGCGTCGTCTGGCAGGAAAACCATTGGTCAGTTACTGCACGTGCTCGTTCTCTCATTGCCTACTTGAGTTTCATCAGCACTTTGCGATTGTGGAGATATGCGCAACGAAAACGTGGTGGCTCGAGCCAAAGAGTGTAACTGGGTTTCCAAGCGCTCTTGCGGGGTCTCTTGTGGTCCGGCCGCAGTAATACGTGGACGTCTCACACGGCTGTTCCACATAATTTGGACGGCAAAAGCGGCGTTGTGCTCCTACCTCTCTTAAGGAGGTCAGCGCTGGACACGATGCAGAGGTGTCATCTCTCGTTCGTAATATGCGTCTTGCTTTTGCTGATCCCCGAACTTTGTCCTGGTGGACCGAGACTGACTTCAGGACCGAATTTCCCCACCCATCAGATGCGCACATGGGACTGACTAGGAGCTTCTGATTGCTTACATGTGTCCATATGGCCTGGAAATCGACATGAGCACCTCTTTTTATCCGCACTTCTGGCGAGGAAACAGTAGGAACTCCCAAGATCTCGCCTGGGAAGCCTGCTTCGCGCCAAGAATGCGGATCAAGCGATAACAAGCAGTGAGTCTCTGTCTCGATCCCCCGGGACAAAATTCAGGGATCAGCAATAACGTACTCTCATTTAGGAAAGAGGGACCGGGCCCCACCAGGATTGCACATCTGGGGGGGGGGTCGCGGTCCCGCTCGCATTAGGGCGGTCTCCCCGATATTAGCGCGAGACGGTTATATTGGCCGTCCTATACGCCCCTCTGGAATTGATACTTGTTCTTTGGTCCTTGAGCAGGCGGCTCGGCCCGGACCCGCCGTGTGGGATTAATGACGTCGGTTAAATGACCGGTAAATAGCGACCGACCGTAGACGCACGATAAAGTGCACACTATCGCCTTAGAGGCGAGGAAGAAGAACCTTCGTTCGTGCAACATCCGATGGGGAGCCGGGGGTGCCGACGACGGCTAACCCCGGTCCCTTGGTGCTTTTATTATCAGACGGTAAAGGGGCGGGGTCGATCGACCGAGCGATCATAAATATCGAATAACCACCAAAATGTAGACGATAAAAACAAAGGACAGATATATAATCCGGAAGTAATCTCCCAAGGGGCGAGCCACAAGTCAGTTCAATCCTCCACATGAATACTGACCAGTCAGGGGGGCTACCGGGCCCAGTATCCAAATATTCAGGAGATATGCTACATGCCCCTGTCATGAGATTCGAGCCGTCCCGGCGAGTGGGCGCAGATCGACTGATCCGCCACCACGAACGCCACATGTGGCAACCAATCAGGGTGTCGCGTAACGACGCGCGAAGGGGTGTGTGGGCGTTACTCCGTGGCCGGCGCCTGCAAAGGGGATCGGGGAGACCCCTGACACCCTCGCGCGAGGCGGGGTGCGGGAGCCCGCGGCCCGAACGGTCGCGAGCGGCACAAAATGGCCGATGCGTGCCGGGGGGCAAGAGGGCGTGAACGGACAGCCTCTGGGCACCGACGGGGCGGCAGTGGCCGCGCAGGCATCAGATCGGCCCCTACAGGGGTGGGGGGGGAGGCTAGTGCCTGCGTGCCGCAGGGGGCACTGCCGGGGGCAGCTGGGCGGGCCTCTGGGCTCGCCCCGCGGTATATATACCGTGGGGGGGGTGGGCACGGCAAGGGCTCGTCCTGTTCCCCATGCCACTAGGCGTCCGGGTAGAGTAGCTCAGTTGGGCAGGTTCCGGTGGCCTGCGCTTGCGCACTTGTTGACCTCTGGGTCCTTCGTCCGCCGTGCCCCGTCCGTCGCGAGGTGAGGCTGTCACGGTCTTGCCCTCGGCGGGTGGGGGTCGTTGCGCTTTGGCGCACACGGTGGGCGGGGGGACGGGGTCGGGCTCATAGCCACGGAGGATTCGGGTGCGCGGCTTGTGCAAAGCCGGTTGACCTTAGGTCGTGGGAGGAGAGTGTGGACTCGTTGTCGAAGGGGGGTTGCGAGGGGGCGCGGCGTTAGCCAAGGTCTTCCGCCCGCCGCGGCGTGCCGGCGGCAAGTTCAAGGCCAAGATGGCGGGTGGCGGCAGCGACGTCCAGATGGCCGACGCGGCCGGCGCGGCTGGCAGCGGTGCCATTGGCGCGGGCAGCCCAGCGGGGCGGGCCGGGTCGGAGGCGAGCGTCCGCTCGGGGTCGCGGCAGGACGGGTCGTCCGCCGACCATGGGCGCGACATGCGCGGCGGCGAATACCTCGATGGGGCGGACGACCAAGAGGACGAGCCGCCGCTCATCGAGGGGGCGGGGCCATCGCCTTTCAGGCGGACGTACTTTAGCCCTCCGTCCCTTGGGACCCGTGACGGCATCCCGGTCATGACTGACAATGTTCTCATGGACGCGGCGACGAACAACCGCCGCGTGGCTTTGGTTCGTGTTGAACAAGGCCATTGGGGCGTCCCGCCGGGGGTTTTCTGCATCCTCAACGGGGTTCCCGACGACCATGTCGACGCCGTCGTGGCGGAGGTGTACGGTAACGCCAACTATGGAAACCAAGGCGAAGCGCGGCAGACCTATGAGGTTCTGGCCTATGCCAACGAGTTGGTCCGTTACGGACGCCCGTTTCATGACTTCCACACGCGTCTTTACGCTTGGGCCCTTTTGTTCCCTGTCCACCTGATGGGGACATTCGAGGTTGCCGCCAACAACTTCGGGCGGCTGCGTCGGGCTTGGCCGGAGGCCGTCTTCCTGTCGCGCCGTACGGCCACAGAGTTGTCGGTGCCTTTTGCCCAGGAAGCGGGCATGGAGGACTACCTCGAGGAGCTTATCGAGGCATCTCGCGAGGCGGAACACGCCGTGGAGGAGAAGTTGGACGCTCGTACGTTGGCGTTGACTTCCCCCTTTCGGGCGCCGAGTTATGCTCCCGCCCATCGGCGCGCTCAAGACGCGGCTCGCATCACGAGCCGCGGGCTGCTTCCCACCGCTTGGTGCTCCGGTGTTTTCCGGGCGCCCCGGCATTTCGACTTGTCGCGGTGGTTTCTCCGTTACCCCCGCTGGTGGATAAACCGCGGAGTGTGGATGGAAATGCCGTACGCACGTCCGTACATGGCTCATAAGCTAGTCGACGAGTTCAGTGCCATCTGGCACGTCGTCAACGCGGAGTACTACTACTTCCTCGCGGCCGGGTGGGTACATACCTTGTTGAAGGACAAGGTCTTCGCCTGGCTCGATGCCAAGGCACTTAAGCGGATGTCCAAGTTGGACCTGCACCGCATGGCCAGTGGGACGGGTGGCCAGGCGATGCTGAACACGTTCCATAAGATGCACAAGGCCACGGAGGTCTTTCCGTGGACCATTGTGGTCAAGGACGTCATTCGACGTGACACGCAGACGCGTGCGGCGCGTCAAATGCACGTCCATTTGGACTCGATGGCCGAGTACGGGTTCATGTTGAACCACCCTTGTCGTGGCTTTGCGTGTCTTCCCGTTGGTGGCGGGGGGTCTGACTACGATGGGGATACGCCCGTGGCGGCAGCCCCAGGCAACGCCGGTTTTGTCCGCCAAGGGACGCGGGCGGCCGGTGGGCCTTCGCGTCGGGCGGCCTCGCCTAGCCGTCGGTCGCTTTCGCCGGTGCGCGAGACGCGCGTTACCGCTGCGTCCGGCGGACATGCGCGTCCGGCGCAGGAGGACGCTTGGACTTCGCCGGAGTCGTTTCAGGCGGCGGTGGCCTTGTCTGGCGACGGGCCGAGTCGCCGTATGGACGGGCAGCGCGTGCCTCGTGGCGTCCGGGCGGCCGCTCTAGCTTCGGCGTGGAATAGCCAGACGGAGGCGTTGCGCCGGGCCCTACGCGACGCCCATGGCTACGTCCTTGAGGACGCCATGCCGGTGTTGGCTCGGGCCATGGGCGTGGCGGCCGACTCGGCGGCTGCCTTCGACCTGTTTACCCAGGAGGTCGAATTTCGGCGCCAAGTGTCGGCGGTGCCTCCCTTGCTTGTGCGTTTCGACGCGGGCGACATCCTCGACCGGCGTCACAGCCGTGAAGATGAGGATGAGGAGGAGTCCCCGCGCAATATGCGCCGTCGCAGTTCGTCGGTGGACGGGGGCAGCCGGGGGCACTTCCGCAACTAAGGCGGGTGGTCCAGGACCGGTGTTGGCTCGACTTGTGTCTTTGCTTTGTTCGGCGTGTTTGACTGCCGATGCCCGTCGGCAGGTGATGCTGTGGCGGTGTTCTATACACCTTGCCCGCTCATGGGTTGCTGTCGTTTGGACAGAGAGGGTTTGGCTTGTGTAGCATTGCTCGGATCCATCCCCTTGGGTAACAGGCGTGGGGGGCGCGTCAGTGTCCTGTAAGGACGGGGGGCAGGGCCACACGTAGGTGTACGGCCCATGCCACTCAGACAGCTCGGCGAAACGCCAAAGAGCCAACCAGGGGTCGTGGAAGATTTTACGCGTCCGTTCGGGTAATGTCGGCCGAACCCGGCAAATCGGTAAAGTCTCCTGAACCGAATTCGATTGGTTAATCGTAACCCAGTTCAGTGTGACTCGAATTTCGCCATTGGAATTCGAAAACACTCCAAGAATGGGCGGGGACCACTTTGGTTCTTGGCGTTGGGGGGTCACTACCAACGCCGTTTCGGCTTGATTAAGCCTGGGTGATCTGCGGGTGCCCCGAGACGGGGGTTTGGGAATACTTTAAGAGTACCCGGCAATTTTCTTCTTTTTCCTTCGGAGAAAGCGGATGACCAAGTTCCGAGGAAGGTTTTCCAGAGGTTCCCAGGAATCGTCCTTGGGACCATAGTCAAACCATCGGACCTTGGCACTGCAGATGCCATTGCTCCGACGGAGCTTCAATAGGCGGTCAATGACGTATTCTTCGGGTACCGGAGGTGTGCTCTCGGGCTTATCGAGTCTGTCCAATAGTGGATGTGGCGTCTCGTCTGGGGTCGACGGCCGTGGGGCCGGGGTAACATGGTCACTATTGACTCTTCGCTCTTCGCCATTCACGTCTACGACGTAGGTGGAATCATCTGCGTCAATGACGACGAATGGGCCGACGGTCCTGCTTTGCAGCTTGTTCTTTTGTTGGTGGTTCGTCGTATAGGCGTAGTCACCAACACGGACACGTTTGTTACGTGTATCAACGTTCGAGTCGAAGTTACGCTTACAGCGTTGTTGCGTCTTTCGCAAGGCCTCCACGACGGCCGGAATTTTCTGTCTTAGCCTGGCCATGAACTCACGCTCACGCGCTAGGGGTGACCGATCATTGAGGGTACCCTTATTTGTCAATGGTGTCCCTGGGGGGAGGTTGCGGACCGACAAACTCGGGATTCGTCTCGGGATAAGGAGTTCGAATGGCGCAATGCCTGTTGATCTATGTGGCTGGCTATTATAAGCCATGGTCAATACGGGGAGTAGTTCATCCCAACGGCGCGGGTCGTCTGTGACGTAATGTTGGAGTTGCGTAGCCATGCTACGATTGTACCGTTCGACTTGACCATTAGGCTGTCGGTGGTACGCCGTGGTGCGCACTGCCTCGGTGCCTAGCACTTTCATTACGGCACTGAAGAAGTTCGACATGAACTGGGGTCCTTGATCCGATAGGACTCGGTCGGGTGGGCCATAACAGGCGACCCATGCGTCGATAATGGCTGATGCCACGGAGATTGCTGTTATACTTCGTAAGGCGACGCATTTGGTCAGCTTGGAGAAGCGGTCGGTAATGACCAAGATGAAGCGGTTACCAGCTTTGGTAGCGGGGATTGGCCCGAAGATATCGACTGATAGGTCTGTCAATGGTTCCGTGGCTGGGAACAGCGTCAGTGGCGACGTGTGTCGTCGTAGTGACAGCCGATTTTGGGCGCAGGTGGTACACTTTGTCATAGTGTTGTAGATATCCTTGACCATGGATGGCCAGTATTATCGACGCCGCATGGCGTAGTACATCCGGTTCAAACCCGGGTGGGCTGACACCGTTGCGTGATGTTCCAGCGTAAGGATACGGTCGCGTAGGCTTTCCGGGATGACCAATTGGTCGCCGTACGGTGCGCGCCTGTAGGGGCCGTGGCTTTCATTTTGAAAGAAGGCTTTTGCCGTTTTGTGTGCCACCCGTTTGGCCACCTCGACGCAAAACGCGTCGGTTTGTTGGGCTTCCACGATATCGTCGTATTCGACGGGGGCCGGCATGTCGGTACCCGTGTACCTCCCCGTCAGCAAGCCGTTGGCCGTCTCGGCCAATGCAAGGCA
>Ga0209186_1002539_pt1 | contig 12952 bp, 10 predicted proteins | sample SidtaG_FD_187426 | JGI IMG/M metagenome (GOLD analysis project Ga0209186, IMG submission 187426) | Marine algal microbial communities from Sidmouth, United Kingdom - Sidmouth_Male2 metaG (SPAdes) (version 2) | ecosystem: Host-associated > Algae > Red algae > Unclassified | place: Sidmouth...
AGTGCCCATCGAAACAGATCCGGAATCGTCGACCGAACCTCTTGCCGAACGCATCTCGGAGATCGTCGCTTGCAAGGAACTGGAGACCTGCGAGGCACCGATCGGGAATTGCGGGGTCGGCGGAACGTAAGGCGTGTACGTGGTTTTGGCCATGGTCGGCTGCGCCTGCGGAATGGGTAGCGGCTGCGGCATCGGCGTGACCGAAGCCGTGCCGATCGACGTTGGCGGAGGAACGTAAGCGCCAGAAGGCGCGGGAAAGGCTGGTGCTGGCGGAATGTATGCTGGCTGCGGCGGAGCAGGCATGGACACTGGAGCAGGCATGGACACTGGCGCAGGCATGGACATTGGGGCAGGCATGACAGCCGGGGCGGACGCTTCCATGGCGCGGCGTTCGGCGGCGCCAGCCCGATTGAACCCGGGAATCCGCAGGCGGAACTTGCGTTTGCGTTTCGGGGCCACTTTCCCCGACTTCGTTTCGTCGATGTAAGGCTTATCGTACCAACTGTTGTATTTCTTGCCACCGCCCTGCTGGCCGAGTTCGAGTTCGTAGAGGCTGGCGAAGTATTCCCAATCACCGGAATTGAAGCCGTAGAAGCCAGCCATTGAATTGAGCACACCATCCACGGCAGGAGTGTTGGAGAGGCTGACCGGAACACCATACCCGCCAGCACTTTGCTCTAGCGTGCGGGTCATCGGGCCATTGTCGCCGATAATCATGATCTGGCTGGGTGCGACATTAAGGAAGGCCCCGCTGGCGAACTTATCCATTCCCACTGGCAGCCATCCATTGCCATTCCACACATGAAGGAGGCCGCCGGGAGCACCACTTTCATAGGAAACCAATACCGTCGGAAAACGGTCGGCCATATCGAAGGCGATTTTGAGAGGTTGCATGAGATCCGGAACAACCAGCATCGAAACACCGGATTCCTGGGCCTGGGCAGGCTGTTGATAACCTGTTGATAACAAAAATGACAAGGCGACGGTGGCCAACAAAGAGAGACGTTTCATAGAACCAATTTAAACCGAAGGCCTGAGGGGAGATCAACCCTTTCTTTCGACAAGATTTGCTGAGCTCGACAAAAATCTTGGAGATTCATTTTGAAACAAGGGCAATAGACCGATAGGGGCAGGTCCCCGCCCTACTCACTCATTCCCAATTGGAAACCAAAATGGCTAAGATCACCCTCAAAGGAACCCCCATCAACACCATCGGCGAGCTTCCCGCTGTCGACAGCAAAGCCCCCTTCTTCGCCCTCACCGATGGCGAACTTGGTGAAAAAAATCTTGGCGATTTCGACGGCAAGATTGTGGTTCTCAATATTGTTCCAAGTCTCGACACGGGCACTTGCATCGCCTCGGCCAAACGGTTCAACCAAGAAGTCGACGCGCTTGGCGGCGCGGTCATCGCCAATGTTTCCGCCGACCTGCCGTTCGCCCAAGGCCGCGCCTGTGGCGCCGAGGGCATTGAAAATCTCGTCAACCTATCCAGCTTTCGCAGCCCCACCTTTGGTACCGACTACGGTGTGAGCATTGTCGACGGCCCCCTTGAAGGCCTGCTCTCTCGCGCCGTCGTAGTGATTAACGCCAGCGGCCAGATCGCGTACACCCAGCAAGTTCCTGAAATCGTCGACGAACCCGACTACGACGCAGCCCTCGCTGCGATCAAAGCCCTGTAGCGCTCCCAGAGCGCGAGCTCTCAAGCCTTCGAGCCGCGAAAATGCCACGCATTCTTGTCGTCGACGACCAGCGTGAAAATCTTGGCATCATCTCCAAGACATTGGAGAACTATTTTGCGGATTGCACCGTCATCGAATCCATCGATGCGACCTCCGCCCTCACCATCGCTCTCGATCCAGAGTCGAATCTCGACCTGATCATCACCGACGTCAAGATGCCGGAAGTCTCCGGCTTCGAGTTCTGCCAGGCCTACCGGGAACGCTGGCCGCAGGCGCATGTGCCGGTGTTGATGATCTCGGGGGTGTTCACCGAAAGTGTCGACCGGGCGCGCGGATTGGACAGTGGTGCCGACGGCTATCTCAGCAAACCCTACCGGCTCTCCGAACTAGTCGCGCAGGTGAAAGTCCTCCTGCGCATCAAAGCCACCGAAGATCGGCTGCGCACCAACGAGACCTTGCTGGAAGCCGAACTCGCCTCCCGGGGCGGCGCACTGGTCGCGTCGGAAAACCGGTTTGAAACGCTGTTCGAATCCACGCCCGGCGCAATTTGGGTCGTCGACACCAGTCAGAACCTGCTCGATGCGAACCCGCGCGGCTGCGCTCTGGTTAACCTTACCCGCCAACAAATCCACCGGACTCATCTGCCGTCGATGCTGCCCGCCGCAGCCGCCGAGGTGCTGCAACAACACGTTCCCTTGTGGCGCGCGGGCGAAACCGGAACCTGCGAAATCCAACTACCGAGTAGCGAACACGCGCAGGAATTGGTCGACCTCCTGATCTCCGTCCACCCCATTGACTACGGTGGCCATGAGGCGCTGATCATGCATCTGCATGACATCACCGAACACAAACGTCAGGAACGTCGGGAACGCTCCTCGCAAACGCTCGAAGCGATCGGCCGACTCGCTGGAGGCATCGCCCACGACTTCAACAATCTACTGACGTCCATCCTCGGTTTCGGGCACTTGGTGCGCGACGAACTGGCCGAAGGAACCGAAGGTCGGGCCGATGCGGAGCGGATCATTCAAGCCGCAGAAACCGCCTGCGGCCTCACGCGTAAACTGATGGTGTTCGGCCAACGACAAATTCTGCCACTGCACCCGATGGACCTCAATCGATCGATTGCCGAGGCCACCCCAATGCTGCGCCGGACCATCGGCGAACACATCGAACTGGTGCCGCTCCTCGGCGACAACCTACCGTTTATCGAATCCGACGAACAACTGGTCGAACACCTGCTCACCGACCTTGTCACCAACGCCCGCGACGCCATCAGCCGCAACGGCGGCAAAATCATCATCCAGTCGCGGCGCGTGGAAATCGACGAAGCCCGGGCCCGTGTTCTGCACGTCGACGCCCGCTGCACCAATTACAGCGTCCTGTCCGTGACCGATGATGGTCGCGGTATTCCGGACCATATCCGCGACGATATTTTCGAACCGTTCTTCACCACCAAGACCGACCAGACTCGTACCATCGGACTCGGACTCTCCACTGCCTACGGTATCTTGAAAAAAGCGAGTGGCTTCATCACCCTCGACTCGGTCGAAGGTTCGGGCACCACGGTTCACGCATGGTTCCCCGCTTGTGAAGGAACGCCGGCGGGTCCGGCCGCGACCGCGAACCGCCCCGGTGGCAGCGAAACGATCCTCGTGGTGGAAGACGAGGAACACGTGCTCCGCCTCTGTGTGCGCCTGCTTGATCGTCTTGGCTACCATGTGCTGCAAGCCCGCAACGGCACCGAGGCGTTGCGCGTTTCGAACGACCATAGCGGCGAAATCAATTTGCTGCTCACCGATGTGGTCATGCCCTACATGGGCGGTCCCGAACTCGCCAAGGCGATGGAACTAACCCGCAACCATTGCAAAGTGCTTTATACCTCCGGCTACACCGCCAACCCCTTACCTTTCAGTGAAGGCGACAAGGAAATTCCCTTCCTAATGAAGCCGTACACCAGCGATACCCTCGCCCGAAAAGTGCGCGAAGTTCTCGGCTAGCGCGCGGGGTTCGGGACTCGGGGATTTAGATCCCTGTTACACCCGGTGCCGCTTGATCATCTTCACGAACGTGCGCTCGCGCTCGGGATCGCGTTCACCATCACGGTACATCACGCGGTAGTAATAGCCGATCAATGGATCGAACTCCGCATCGGCCACGCCCGCCGATTTCAAGTCCTCCAGAAACTCTTGCGGGGTCTGCCCCTTGGGCTTCTCGTAGCCTTGTTTGGCAAAGTTGCGGCAGAAGAGTTTGAAGTAGTTTGGCACCGGACGCGTCGCCGCCTTCGCCACCTCCGATTCGTCCATACCTCCGCGGAACATCAGCAGGGCAGCCAACGCCAGCAGGCAGGCAAGCAATAGCACCGCCGGCGTGAAGTGGGGCGGCGGGGTCCACCCGGGTGTGTCGAGACTGGCGGTGCTGGGCGTTGGCTGGGGAACCGGTTCGAAGTTGTTGGGTTCGGGCACCGGCGGGCCCTGGTTGTGCGGACTCGGCGGGGTCGCATCGACCACGATCCAACCATAACGGTCGGTCCACACCTCCGTCCACGCATGTGCATGCTTGCCTGAAAACACTATCCAGTTGGTCCCCGCCCGGATCTCGCCGCCGCTGTGCCCCATGCCGACACGCGTCGGCACGCCGGCGTCGCGCAACATCAGCGCTAGCGCCGTCGCGAAATAGGTGCAATAGCCCTCGCGGTGTTCAAAGAAGAAGGCCTCCAAGCCCGGATCCTTGACCTTCAACGTGTAGTCGTAGTTGTCGCGCAAGTAGCTAGAGCAATATGCAATGTGGTCGTTGAGGGTCCGACCGCCACCGCGTTGCACGTGCTGCTGCATTAAGCTGCGCCGAACTTCCGAGATGCGGCGGATCACGTCGTCCTCCACCGGTGGACTGAGTGGCGGAAGATCAAGATAGCGTGCAGCGGCATTCGCCTGCGCGACCAGCGGTTCGCCGGCGACATCGTCGAACGCCACCGGTTGCGAAACCACGCGGTACATGCTCGTTGGACTATCGCCGAACCGGTACCAGCCTTTATCCAGCGGCGTCACCACCGGCGCTTCAATCTGATTCACCCCAACCAAGCCGAACACGGTCACGGAGGGCTCGGCCATGATGATTCGGTGTGACACTTGCGGCACCCCCGGCAAGGGCCGAGCCACCTGCACAAAGCCGTCGCCGTTGGTGTCGCCAAGGCGCTTGGGCGTAGCGATCGCGCCGTTGCGCCACTGACCGCGTTTGACGTCAAACGTGTCGTCAGCCCGAGTCCGAACGTACACCTGGCTCTGTTTCAAGCGGGCCAAAGCCCGGGCGTCGGGAAGTTCGAGAATGAACACCTCGCGATGGAATTCATTGGTCGAAGGACCGTTGCCCAACGTTACCCCCGGATCGGAGGAGAACATATTGCGAAACAAGTCAGCGGGCAGTTGGGGAAGGCTCGCGACGCCGCCATCCGGCTTGTTGCGGGCCTGCCATTGGTCGCGCAAATTCACCGCCTGTTCGCGAACGAACTCCATCGCCGCCGGCATCCGACGCGAGATGTAAGAGGCGGTGAGAAACGCCGTGGTCAGCACCGTCGCGAGCAAGACCAGAAACAATCCCGAACGCATCAGCCGCGCCGGCGTCCGTACCCAGGGCTTGGCCCGGTTCGCGGTCCGCGAAAATTCCAGCAGCAGAAAATCGAGCGCGATCAACACCGCGCCCATCGCCCCGGCCAGCCAAGGAAAACTCACATTCACCTCGCCGGAAAACACCAGATAGGCCGGTAAAAACGCCATCGCAAAACTCAAGCCGAACACCCACTGCGTGTCGCTACGCAAGCGCTGATCATCGGGATGACGCAATGAGGCGAGCGCGATGCTCAAGGCGTATACATGCATCGCCATCGCCGCCGCCGTCGGCCAGCCGAAGTACTCCATATCCATGAGCGCGTTCCACCACAAGCCGAGCAAAAAGGCGCTCAGCATGAACCCGATCAAGTGCACCGCGCGTGGCAGGAACGCGGTCGAGAGTCCAAGCACCACCGCGCCCGCCAAGCCGTAAAGCAAGGGGATCCACGAACGGGTGTACATGGTCGCCAGACTCAGTTCGAGAAACAGAATACCCGCCAACGCGGTCGCGATCCATTTCATCGCGCGCCTCCAGAAGCACCCGGTCTGGACAAGATTTTCGGCGTCATCTGATCGCGACTACGCCAAGTATGCGCGTCCACGCAGTCGACCGGCACCTCCAATTGTTGCAACAGGCCGGCCCAGTGATCGATCGGGGTGTTGCTGACAATGAAACAACGACCGTGGCGGGCGTGACGGCGCACGCGTTCGAGCAAGCGGCGTCCACTGCGTTCGGTGCGCGGCGGAGCGCAGGCCAGCAGTTCGAGCACATCCCCGAGCTGCTGCGGGTCGCGCACTTCTATGGTCTGCCACGTGTTGAACGAGGCGGTGAACTCAAACGGAATGTTGCGCTCGCGGCACTCCAAGAAAAATCCGCAGAGGAGCTGCATGCAGCGTTCGAAATTTTGCGGGGCCAGCAGCACCCCGCGCGGGCAGTAGGAATGGAACACGAAACTGTAAACGCTGCCGAGCGGTGGATCGAACTCGCGCACCATCAGCCCGCCTTGACGCGCGCTCGCGCCCCAGTGGATACTGCGAACCCGGTCGCCGCTGCGGAACTCGCGCAAGCTGCGGAACTCGCCCGTGTCCAGCGGCAGATCCGGCAGACTCGAACGTAAATCATGCACCGGGTTGTCGGCGGACGTTCGCGCTTGGTTCGGATACAGCGGCGCCGGATACACCACCATCTCCACCGGCTCACTCCAGGTCCGGCTCGCCTCGACCAGCCCGAACGGAAAATTCGAACGCAAACTCACCTTGCCCGACTCGACCCGCCCGCGGTGCGGCATATGCGACTCCCGCGTCACCGAAGCCTCCCCTCTCGGTCCGATCGACTCGACCATCCAGTTGCCCGCGTCGTTGGCCAGCAACGTGTCGTCGACGGTTACCGTGAAGCGAGTGAAAATGCGTCGCGTGTTGCTCAACCGCATGACCGCGCTAAAGGCCTCGCGCGCGAACGGCCGTTCGGGCACCTCGCGCTGGTATTCGACCCCGCGCAAGTTCATCCGCGCCAGCAGGTCGCAGAACGGCAGCAGAAACAATAGGAAGAGAGACAGTTGGATCAGCACCATGTCCTGACGCAACAGACCGAGCACGAAGAACAACAGCCCCAGTTTTAGGGCCCAACGGCCCCGGTTGGCAAGGCGTGTCTGGATCGACGGTTTTGGCATCAGAATAAACGTAGGCTATGTACCCCATTCGGGCAAGAGACTAGCTGCAACGAGTCCGAACGTCTGCCAGCCAGCTATTCTTCAAACCCTGACGGAGACCTGCGCACAAAACGTAGCGCCTCTTTCCAAAAAGCAGCCGATGCCTATCTCGTCCAGCATCACTCAGATCTCAGCAAACGCTGCGGCGGCCCCTACGAACTGAACGTGAACGATTCGCTCACTCGAATGGCCCAAACTCTCGGATACCGATCATCGTACTATGACACGCGGTGGGATATCTATCTGCCTTACTCCCTCACCTCGGCTTCGGGAGAGCACCTTGTTCTGGTTCAGGTCAATGGAACGCGTCCCGGCAGCTTCGAGGTCCTGCGCGCGTTCGTGATCGACCGCGACGACCAAGTGACGTTGCAGTTGGAATTGGAGCGAGATGCTCATGAGATTGCCCTATTCGCTGAACGAGTAGAGTTTGCCGTCCCAGGCGAGCACGATGGTTTCGCCGGACGAGTCGGTGCAGAACGCGGTGGGCTTTACTTTGCCCTTAGTCTTTTTGAATTCTCTGCAATCCGCTTCGCCCTCCGCGGCTTTGGACGCGACACTCCAGAAGGTCCCAGTTCCCCAATCGGCGAACAGGTAGCGGCCTTTCAGCGAGGGTGCCTTCTCGCCATTATAGAACTCGCCGCCGGTGATGCTGATGCCCCAGGTGCGATCGTAGGTGAAGACCGGATCGATGAACTCAGTCTTCTCGGGCGGCGTATGCGGTGAGCGGACGAAAGCCTCGTTGCCTTCACGGAAATTCCAGCCGTAGTTACCGCCAGCTTTGATGATGTTGATCTCCTCCCAGCGTTCTTGGCCGACGTCGGCACACCACAGCGCGCCATCTTTGTCGAACACGAGGCCCCATGGATTGCGCATGCCCCAAGCGTAGATTTCCGGACGTGCGCCGGGCGTCTTGAGCATTGGATTGTCGGCGGGAATCCCGTACGCCAAGCGACCGGATTTCTTGTTTACGTCAATGCGCAGGATCTTGCCATTGAGCATGAACAGGTTTTGCGAGAGGTTAAACTTGCCGTCTTTTTTACCCCCATCGCCAACCGCGATGTAGAGCATGCCGTCGGGGCCAAACAGCATGTTGCCGGAATTGTGGTTCCAGAAAGGCTGGGGAATTTCGAGCAGGATGCGCTCGCTGGACAAGTCGGCTTGATCGGGATCGTCGGCCTTGGTGGTGAGTTCGCTGATCCGGGCGACCTTGGGGTTCTGCTGGGTGTAGAAGACGAAGAACTTGCGATTGGTTTTGAAGTCCGGATGGAAAGTCAGGTTGAGCAATCCCTCCTCAAACTTGTTCTCCTCCATGGCGCGTCCGGAGAAATCGAGAAACACAGTGCTGTCCGCGCTGCTACGGTCGGCTGGCAGAATATGGATTTTGCCGCGTTGCGAAACGAGGAAATTGCGCTCGGTACCGTCCGGCGGGACGGCCAGCCAGACAGGGCGTTCGACGGTAACCTTCGACCACTCGCGAACCAAGTCCACTTCGGCTTGGGCATTGGTGGGAAAGATGGAGCTGAGAACAATCGCGGGAAGGACGAGGGAAAGCCATTTCATGACTGCACTGCTGCCAAAAAAGAGCGCGTTCAACAATCGTAAACGGCGGATACCGCTGGTTGTTCAGCCGACCTGATTAGGGACGCGGCTTGGGGTTGATCGGAGGAGCCGGGATGGGGTCCAACACGAACGTATCTGTTTTGCCGTTGATGGTTGGCAATTCGAAGGTTTGCGGCTTTTGCGCCACCGGTGCTTTCTTCTTGGACTTTTTAGCCACCTCGGGAGGCGGCGGCTCGACGTAGTCTTTCGGTTTGCCTTCACCAATGATCTTGGCAGCCCATTTGGCGTTGCATTTAAGGCAATCGTTCCGGTTGCGGTAGGAGTCCTTCCATTCGCTAGGTGGATATTCGCGGGCAGCCCATTTCTTTTTACTGTAGTTGAACATCTCGTTGCACTCGTCGCATTTGAGGAGGAACGGGGTGTTGTGACTAATATCGCGCGGGGTCTTCTCAGAGAAGACCATACTACCGAGGACCCAAATCCCCCCGATTACGATGAAGACCAAGAGGATTTTTGTGAGGTTGCTCATCGAGGGAAGAAGACGGTTTCGAGGTAATCGCAGTCGACGCTACCGGCGTCAGTCAGATTGTGGGTACCGAGATCACGTAGTGTATCGGGATCTTCCCAGTTACGAAATTCGACGTGGCCATCGACGAAGGCGAGGTTGTCTCCGCCCCAGTAATTGCCGGCGACACGGTCGATCCATCGACAGGAAACTGGGTTCATGATGTACGAGTTGATGTTGTAATTCCGCGCATCGTATTCGGGGATCAGCATGACCGTGCCAGGGTTGGCTTGGTCGATGTGGGTCACACCAGAACCGCCAGGGCCAATCTGAGCAGCCGTGCGGGCCCATTCGCCATTGAGGAAACCGTTGATCGCGTACGAGTTGATGTAGGAGGGAAATGCGTGATTGGGATCCGTGAACACATCGTAGTTGGTGAGATACGGGTAAAGGGCCCCTTGATTAATCGCATCTTCGCGGGCTTGCACCGTTGTGCCAGTGGGCTTGAGCACCCAAGGAGGTTGCCCGTTGATGGCGTAGTTGTTGGACGAAGGAATCTTGCCGTCGTTGTCGTAGGAGTATTGTTGCCATGCTTGGACGATTGAACGCATGCCGGCTGACGCCTGTGCGCGCTCGGCGAGTCTCACGCCCTTGGTGATCGCGGGGACCAAAATAGAAAGAAGAATACCAACGGCTGCAACCACAACCAACAATTCGATAAGGGTAAAACCCTTGTTTTTAGTGAAGGACATAAGAGAATAATACAGAAAGATGAGGTGTACGTCAAACGGCATCTAGCGGGCAACTCGTCTGCAAATTACTTCAATCCTTCGATCCAAGCCCGCACCAGCGCGACCCCGTCCTGATCCACTTTCGTGCTGCCCAGCAAAGGCATTTGACCCGCCCCGCGAAGGTTAATGCGCTTCAACAGCAGCGAACGCTCCGGATGGCCAGGCGCGATCAAGCGTGCCTCTTTGGTGTCCCACAGATCGAGGAGCGGCACCGCGTCCAGGCAACCAGTCGCTTCATCGGTGAGATGTTTCATCAGTTGGAACGTCCCGCGCCCCCCTGCCCCGCCTTCGCGATGGCAGTGCGCGCAGTTCACATGCAACCAGGTGCGCGCGCGTTCGGCAACCGAGGCTTGCTCGTCGTCGAGCGCCGGGAACGCGGTCTTCTGGGCGAGACGACGTTCGACGTGTTTGGGGATTCGACCGAGTGCGATCAAGGTGTCGAGCTGGTTCCCCGAACGCCCGCCAAGCCCGGAGTAGTCGAAATCACGGTTGAGTTGTTCGGGGGAGAACGAGAGCAGGAACGAGGACGAGGCGGTATGGCAGATGGTGCATTCGGCGCGTCCCATGAAGCGACGACCGTTGCGGGTGAAGCCTTCGGGCGGCACCAGTTCGGCGTCGGTTTGCTGCTCGTTCCAAGCGTAGGTAAAAAAGTGCCAGACTTCGGCGTCGTTGAGCGCCAGTTGGGTCTCGACTCGGCGACCGGAGTCGGGATCGGCGAAGGTTTGAATCACCGCCGAACCAGCCGGCAGTTCGAAGCTGAGCAGCGGACGCGGACGCAGGACCATGGGCGCGCGCGCCGGCATCGCCACCGCGCGGGTTGCGTGTGCGCCGTCCGCCCATTGCGGATGGTTCACCTGATAGGGAAGCACGCCGACGGCCAACTCATGCGCCGCCGTGTCGGCGAACAAGCCCGTCGCCGACAGTCGTTCCGGGAACGGAGCGCGTTCGTCGTCGGGGGCCGGACGCAGGCGGAAGATCGGCCCGGTGTCGGAGACGATGTACAGGTGTCCAGCACGGTCTTCACAGAACGCGAGAATCTGCGAACGCGTATCCGCCTCCGGGCGGCGTTCGACCACCTCGTTGCGCTTGGCATCCCAGCGAAAACTCCACACCTTGCCGGTCACGTAATCGCCATACAGCGTTCGGCCTTTGAGCCGAGGAAGTTCGGGGTCGCGGCAGGTGATGCCGCCGATCAACGAACGCATTTCGGTATGCGGATGCTCAACCGCCACCGGCGCACGCACACGGGTCGGACCCGCCAGCGGGTTGGCTGGACGATAAGGATGGTTGCCCTCGAAGGTGCTCCAACCGTGATTGGCGCCCTTGCGCGAACGATGCACCATCTCCCAGAGTTCGTTGCCGTTGTCACCGACCCACAAGTTGCCCTGCGGATCGAAGGACATGCGCCACGGATTGCGCAGGCCATAGGCCCAGACTTCGGGACGCACGCCCGGTTGATTGATGAACGGGTTGTCGTTCGGGACGAGAGCCGGCCCGTTCGGGTCGAGACGCAAAATCGACCCGAGCAGATTGTCGGTGGTCTGGCCAAGATCCATCGGGTCGTTTGGTTTGGAGCCGTCGCCAGTCGTCACATAAAGCATCTCGTCCGGCCCCCAGGCCAAGTCGCCGCCATCATGCCCGTCCGACCACCAGCGCAGTAGCTGTTGTTCGGACCCGCGATCAACGCGCGGCGCCGTTTCGGCGTCGCCCGGCAGAACGGTGAAGCGGGACAGGATATTGGTGCGCGTGCCAGCGTAGCCTTGGTTGTAGAGCAAGTAGAGGGAGGGATCCGTCGGGTAGTCGAGCGCGAACAACAAGCTGTATGCCTTCTTGTCGTTGGCACCGCGGTTCGCCGGACCCAGATCGAGAAAGGGCGCGCGCGTTTTCACCTCAGGAACATTGATAAAGGTGTGCGCCCGGCCGGCGAGTTCGAGCATGACCAAACGCTCGGGGGTGGTTCCTGGGATCGAACGCATCATCACCGGACGCGAAAAGGCAGGCAGGTTGTTGAAGGACGGTTCGGTGATATACGGGACCGTCGGCCCGGCGCGTCCGAGCATTGTTTCCGAACCATCCCAGCTCGGGAACATGTCTAGGCCGGGTTCGGCGGCAACGGGGGAACACCCAAGGCACGCCAAGCCCAAGGCGGTTAGCGCGCCGAAAAAGAACGAGCGTTTATCCCGAGAGAATTGCCAAAACCATGCCATAGAAAAACCATCGCAAATAGGTGTACGAAAGGCAAGACGCGGAGGCAAGACGCGGAGGCAAGGCAGCCCCGACGTCGCATAGCTGAGCCGGACTAAACTAGGTCTTTTCCTGAACGAGTTTCAAGTCGCGCGAACCGATGAAAATGTACACGGCGGGCACTTCGTCGACTTCGAGTTCGATGTCGGTGCCAGGAAAGACTTGCGCCTCACCGCTGGGAATCGCGGGTTTGGCGCGGCAACCGAACAGGCAAACGAGGCCGAGCAGGGCGGCAGGTAGAAGAAGGCGGGACATCGTGGATCAGGGAATGAAAGGTTTGGGCGGAACGGCATTCGGTGCCGGAGCAGGAGCAGGTGCCGGAGCCGGAGTGGCAGCCGGAGCAGGAGTGAGAGCGGGTACGGGCAGCGGTTGGGCACCCAGCGATTGTTGCAGGCGTTGTGCCATGAGTTCGAGCTGCTGGAGTTGTTCGGGATTGGGCTGCACCGCTTCGGCCTGTTTGCGAATCGCCTCGAGCTGTTCCGGCTTGAGCACACCTTGGAGAAACTTCGGGGTCTCGCCGGGCTTGATTCCGCCTGCTTGCTGAATCTCTTTTTGCATGTTGAGCAAGGCGGCTTGCGGGTCGATTTCCTGGCTGTTTATTTTCACGTTGCCGTCGGGCGTGAACTCGATGTTGAGTTCTTTGATGATGCCCCCGAACAGTGCGCCGAGATCCGGAGCGGCGGGGACAGCGGGCGCACCTTTTGCAGCCGCGACGTTCGGCACCGCGGTGGCGGCGGCAGCGGCGGCTTGCTGGGCGGCGGCGGTTTTAGCGGCGTCTTGCAGGAAGGCGTCGCGCATCGCTTTGATGTGTTCAAGGTCTTGCGGACTCGGCGCACCTTGTCCGCCGTTGAGCAATCCGCCG
>Ga0209186_1002547_pt1 | contig 12931 bp, 18 predicted proteins | sample SidtaG_FD_187426 | JGI IMG/M metagenome (GOLD analysis project Ga0209186, IMG submission 187426) | Marine algal microbial communities from Sidmouth, United Kingdom - Sidmouth_Male2 metaG (SPAdes) (version 2) | ecosystem: Host-associated > Algae > Red algae > Unclassified | place: Sidmouth...
ATGATGATGGGGAGGAAGGAGAGGCGAGGACGGTCGGTGGTGGGGTGGTGGTGGTCACGACGCTTGGGCGGGGGGCGGGACGACGGCGGCGGTGGTCGACAAAAAGCGCGCACTTTTTCTTGTGTGGCGAAACAGAGCTGTTTGGAGGGGTCGAAAAGTGCGCGCTTTTCGCACCCGCCAATCTGACCCACCTGGAGGTGGGTGGTACATCCATTGGTTCGATGGAAGTAAGGCTGTAAAAGTGTCCGGCAGTGAGTAATACGTGAAAACAGCGTTACTTACTCAGTCTATGTGTTACTTACTTCCTTGGAGCCATATACCCCATCCCACACACTCGGCCCGTCCGATCTGTGCCATCTTGCACATCTCCATCCTCCCTCCCCCGCTCCCTGTCTGCCCTCCATCGTTCCATAGCAACACAGATTTTCTGCCCCTCCTCGCCCTCCGTCCGCGGCCACGGTAGTCATCGTTTGTAGAAGTGCGTGCATTGATTCCTTTTCTCCTGTGGACAAGTGCGTGCATTGAATCGTTTTTTCCGGGCCTCTTGTCCACTGTTCGGACATTGTGTGTGACACTTTGTGTTGCGCCCTGCGTGATGACCTGGCATTTGGTCGACTGTGGAGCCATTCAACTCTTACGACTGTCTATATCCTGCAATTACGCACTTGAACGTTGGCTGCTCCTTTCTTTTTCGACTTGCTTTTGGCCCTGTTGGAGTCCTCGTAGGATGGTAGATGCACCGCTTCCTGGTGGCACGCTTGAAGCACTCGTGGTGGATGGCGGCGGAAACGGTGAGCCACGCGCTGAGGGTGAAGAGGGTCTTTGTTGTTGTGGGCATGCTCATCATGTGAGAGATATACCAGGCCAGGGGGGTTTCACTCACATCCAGCACGCCGCGCGGGGGAGTACCCCGGGTCGCACCGCTGCGCAGAATTCCACTTGTGCTCGTCGCGCATGCCCTGTGCGGGTGGACCACTCTGCTCGACACAGGTTTTTGTATATCTGCCGGGGAGTGAATGAGCACGAGGCTTTTCTCCATCGCCGACGTGCTCGTCGGCAGGCCCGAGCTGTCGCCTCTTCGACTCACTGTTCGACAACTCTTGCTATTGGTTTGAACGATGACGGGAACGGAACTGAAGAAACAAATCAAGGACCTGCAAAATTGGGGAAGCAGAAAATAATGAAGGAAGCAATGGCGTTGAAAGACGAGCGCATCGGAGACCGAGAAAAAAGAGCTGCTGGAAACACTGATAAAACTGCAGTCAGTGAGCAAGGAGCTACGACGGGATACTAAAAAAAGAAGAAAAAGGCGTTACCCTACGGAATCAGACCAGCAATACGACGTCGGCATGGGTTACAGAGAGAGAGATGTGCAGCGCTTTCGAAGAAGAATAGAGGTTGCCTCGCACTTGCTCCCGTGCGGTTCCTGCGGCGCCGTACCCGACCCCATGCAACTTCTGTCGTTGCCGTACAAACTGGGCGGAAACACGCACGAGATGGAATCCACAGAGCGGAAAACCGCTACTCTGCTGGAGCCATTGACAATCGATCGTCTGGAGGACGGTAGCTACGGCCCAAGCACATACAGCGAGTACCGGATATACAAGGATGCAGTATGTCCTGTGACACACACAATATCCTTATGCTCTCATTGCCGAGTATCACTGGGTCGGCGCGACTTCCACAAGTATAGCAAGCGCAATGGATTTGATATGTTTGACAACTACCCGGAAGAGCTCGCCATACTAAATCCGTTAGAGGCAGCTCTCGTAATCATCATTACACTAACTAATCGGATGTTTCGGCGGCACCCTTACAAGCGAACACACGCCTCCGGCCAAACCTTGACGTTCTGGAACTCAACCCAGACAATGGCAACAAGCCTTCCTCGTGAGACAAACCATACCAGCATTCTTCTTCTTGCTGACGAACATGATAAAAGCGATTTGGATGATACTCCTCTCCGCGCACAGGCTATTTTTGAACTGTTGCAACTCGGCCTCCTCTTGTGCGTAGAGGCCGATTTTGTAGGAGTGCATCAGTAGAAGTGTCAGTTCCTGTAGTGATCGTCTGTCGAAGCTTCGCTACCTGGTCCCGGCCCTGGGGAACCAGCTTGTTCGGTTCAACCTGAACGCTCCACCGTTCAAGTGAATCAGGTTGAATTCCGTTTATGTTTTGTAAACCCAACCACACGCTGACAACCCTGCTCAGAGAAAGCCGAGCTGTGCGCACCAACACCATGATATGACATATGGTCATTTCTACGGGAATCGTGGCGTGATTTGAGTGGCTCCCCCGTATTATTGTGCCCCCGATATTCGTTGTGCTCCAGCGGTGGGCGCACCATAACGCGGAATGCTGCTGACTTTTTCGCATCTACAGCCGATCTCCCACAATTCCGTCACTGCGACAGATCCAAAAGTGTTCCAAATCGGCCTCTGCGGGGTCGTAGAGGCCGATTTGGAACTCTTTTGCAACAGTTGGAGTGCGGGACTTTTGGGAGAACAGCTGTATTGTGCACCTTCCAACCAATGGTATCGCATGTTTCCATCTGTCGTCTGCGAGGCACAGTGTGGCAATGTCCATGCCGCCGACTCTGGGAGCCGACCACGACGTCGCATGCCTCACAAACCCTGCGACCCCTCAACCACCCTTCCCACGACGCCCTAATTGTCGTGGTCATGGATCCCAACGCGCCCGCTCAGCTGCTTTGAGGCCCTTCTTCTTTATCATCGTCGTGTGCAGCGGGCCCACAACCGTCGTCAGAAGCACGTCTGATTTTGCGTGTTTTGGGGCCAACAGAAAGTCTGCCATCCGCCCTAGGGCTCTGTCGAGGCTGAATTTTCTCAGAAAGGGCGCCAAATTGATCTGTTTGCCAGGATAGATGCATCCTCACTCGTAAAGAGAGAGACACAGCATGAGACGTATGCACTTTATCCTTCTAAAGAGAGAGAGAGACGGAAAAGCATCTGTCGCTCTCCTAGCAGGCGCTATGTGTGGAGTGAGGCATGATTCGTGTTCTCATAAACACAAGTATGTAAGGACCTCGCATGGGATGGGCTCTGAGAGCAAACCCTGCAACGTCGGTCCCCAGTCATATTTGCGAAACGTGCGCAACGTGGCGCAAGCGGGTCTCATTATTAAGGAAATGGGGCCCGAACGCTCCCGCATCAACGTCTCCGACCCCATATGCATTTCGTTTCAACCAAATCAGATGTCTCATTGCAGTCTGCTCAATTTTGCCGGTCTGAGTCCGAACACAACGCAATCAGGACGAGATCCCATTGGCCAGCAGCACCTCTCCGGCCAAATGGATGGCTGACAGTCCGTCGTGACTGCGTTCTGTTCCGACCCAGACACGCAAACTTGAGCAGACTGCAACAAGTACAACGCATATGTTGCTTTCAGAAATGGGGCCTGCGTCGGACCGACCCCATTCCCGACCGGAAATGGGGTCGGACCTGAGTCGACCCCATTCTGCTCTCCTCTCTGATTGGTCGAACGAATCGATACAGTATAGAAGATGGCAGGCTTAAGCGAGCAACGTGTGGCCCTAGGATCAGCCTCGGTTTTCAAAATCATTCAGAAACGAGAAATCGCCGGTCTGGACCACTTATCTTGAAAGCGGACCGACGGCGCGTGCAAGATATTTTGACTGAGGCGTGCACAGAGGGAAACGCTTTGGATATTTTATTCGTCTGCATGGCTCCCATCAGGCCCTGTCGTAAGTGTCGTTTTCAGTTTCGGGTACGGTATATCTAGATCGTTACATCCGAGTACGTGTGCCGGCCACCTGTCTCTTCATGTGTATCAATACGAGATATACCAGGAAAACAAGGGTACGAATCATTCCCGGAATTGATCGACTTGGATCAGCTGCCAACCTTCAGCAGCGCGAAGCACCTATGTAGCCCAAGCATGTCGGAACGGCTCCGTCATGTGAGAGAACCTGTTGGCCGCGTTGTTAATGGCTAACGTGCGAATTCGAAGGGGCGCCCCCTGGCGAGCACACCAGGTTCAGAGAGTCCCACCCGACCAGAATCGTTGTAGCCTTGACATCGTGTCCTAAATTTAACTGGTACTTGGCGGACGTGAAACGCCATAATCGCATGACAAAGGCGGGCTCTTCTAGTTCCAAGTCCGCTGGCGGACGGAATTGATCGATACCCACGGCTACCTACTCATCTGTTGATTTGGGTGTGGGTGCCAGCCGCCCTGCTCCCTACGGGTACGGGGGTTCAGACACTTACACCCGTAAAAGCACCTACTCACAATATACGTATGAAAGGGCCTGGCTCCCACGCATCGCTCACAGGGAATTCTGAGAGCGGGGGGGCTGTCGAGGGAGGTCTGCCGCGCCTGTGCTGGGCCGCTCGAGGCCCACGTGGCGGCAAGTCGTGACTCGACGGGCGGCACGGGCGGTTGACAGCGTTGTTTGGACGGGTGAGATCGGGCCGGTCGCTGTGCCACAGCATTTGGGGCTGCCTGACAGCTGCCTGAGGCGGTGTGGGAGACTGGAAGGTCGCGCCTGGATGGCAGGGCCTGCGATCGGTGCCGTTTGGCGGGGGGTGGCCGCCGAGCCAACGTGCGTCAGCGGCAGGGGTTCGCTCGAGCACTGCCTGGGGGGGGTGGTGGGGGGGCATTTTGGAGCGCATCAGCGGTGGGGGTGTGTGTTTGAGAGGCTGTCGGCAGTGGTTGGCCGGACACGCCATTTAGCCAACAGTTATACAGCCTTGACGGCATCGTCACCGATGCTGCTGTCATCGGAGTTGCTGTCGTTGTCATCGGCGCTCTAGTCGCCGACGTCGACGGCGGCCGCCGGTGCCGCCGACCGACCCCCCTTAGCGGCCGGGGTGGAAGCCGCAGGGCCAGCTCTGAGCAGCACCGGTTCGTGCATGGTCCGATCGTTGGAGACGACGGAGTTCGTGAACGCCGAGCACCCCATGTCGTAGAGGACACCTGCGCCAAATTTGTTTAGAGCGTCCGCGCGTTGCGCCGAGGTGCCCCCCGTCTGCACCAGCGTCTTGCGCTTCTCGACATACTTGTAACGGAGGCCCTTGATCTTGCGCTCGACTTGGTCGATATCGCGGGTGTGCGCCAGCGCACGGTACTTAACGGGCGTCGCCAAAACAAAAGCCCGGAGAAGCTTTTTGCCCATAGCCTTCTTGGACACGGTGGTGCGGGCGACGCGGAGAGCCGCCCAGTACGAGGCGACCGCCGACACTAGACCCACGCACTCAACGGGTGCCCAGTTGCGGGCACGAGGCGTTGAACGCTCCTAGCGCTTGTTCTTGCGGCATATCTCCTTAATATTGGGATATTGGGCCCCGTAGCGCCCCTGACTTGTCTGTACTCAAGTGGAGGATGGAAGTGACTTTCGGATTGCCCTTTGGGAGGCTACTTACGTCTTGTATATCTGTCCTTTCTTGTATCGTCTTCACTTTCGTGGTTTTTCGATCGTTATCATCGCTGAGTCGATCGACCCCGCTCCTTTACCGCCTGAAAATGAGAGCACTATGGCACCGGGGATCGCCGTCGTTGGCACCCTCGGCTCCCCATCGGATGTTGCACGAGCAAAGGTTCTTCTTCCTCGCGTCTTGGGCGATAGCGTTCGCTTTATCGTGCGTCTAAGGTCGGTCGCTACTTACTGTTTGGTTAACGAAGGTAATTAATACCACATTTGGTGGAGCAGCAGGGGATAATCTTTCCTGCCGCGTGCATCTGCACGCGGTGCCCGAGAGCTGTCTATTGTTGCCAAGTGGCACGGTGACGGGAATTGCACCCATTGGCTTGACGTGCAGGGCGCGTCTCCCACCTGTGTCTGCCACGACGCTGGGCGCCGTGGGTGGTGAACTCCGATTGGAGTGCGGGGCGCTTAGGTTGGCACTTTGCCGGTTAAGAAATAACCCCTGTTGGTGCCGATGGGCAACGTGGCAATGGGAAGGGTAAGGGAAATGCCCTTCCTTCCGACTACGTCCCGCCGGGGGGCGTTCGTACGAACATGCGCGACGCCAACACCCTAGGTGGTTCCCTCTTGGGATCACCTGCGTCGAATGCGGCGGCCTCTGGCCAACCGCTCGATGCGGAGAGCCTTAAGGCGGCGGTGGAGACACTTCGTCTCCGTCTGACGGCCCAACAAGCGACTAACCGCTCGTTCGCGGAAGCAAACGACAATCTGATCGCAAACTTGGAGGCTATGCGCCAGGAGGACATAGAGTCAGATGCCCTGGCCGAAAACTCGCGTCGCAAGACGAAGAGCAAGACTAAGGTCAAGGTCGACCCCAATGGCGGCGAGTCGTCTTCCTTTCGTTCAGAGCCAGTTGGCCAAGAGGCCGAACGTCTAGATGAAGAGCGTAAGCTTCGCAAGAAGTTGCGTAAGATCCGCAAGGAGACGAAGCTGGCCCGCTCAACCTCCTCGGTTGAGAACGCCAACATGTCGCCCGCTAATGAGTCAGCCCGTCCAGTGGGACGACTTCCTTTTCGTCTTCCCACTCCGGAGAATCCCCGGGTTCCCCGTCTTCTTCGTCGTCGAGCTCAAGCTCCGAGTCCTCGGACACGTCAGCGGACGCCGCGTCTCGAAGATCTATCCCGGGGCAGTACAAGAGTCTCCCTGACTCTAAGAAGCGGTTGGAGAAAGCCGATCGGCAACAGGTCATCCGACCATTCAACAGTCGCTTCAAGTCCCTCTTGGACTATCACACCTACTTCCTGATCAGACGCGATCTGTCTCTGTAACCCTCCCTAGTGGAGAAGACGCATAAGATGAACCGCCGCATAGATGGCGCATTCCAAGGGCAAGAGTCGTTCACGGGCACCAGCCCCCTCGGTGTATTCACCTTTTTGACGACCATTCGTTGTGCATGTGACGCGGCCGGCTTCACGAATAAGCAAGCCCTTCCTCTCTTGGCCTTTCGCCTGTCAGGCGCTGACAAACGATCCTTCTCGAGCGCCCTGAACTCAAAATCCGGACACCGCACTTGTGCGATCCGCACCTATGGTGCCGCTATTAACTGGCAGTTAGCCAAATATGCCACTCACGCCGTAATGGCCTCCGCCTACCACGACAATATCACAATGCGTCAACCCGATAGTGAGTCGCCCACAGCCTTTGGGCTCCGTGTTGAGACGCAGTATGACCGCCTAGATGGCTTCTTCCACGCCCATGACGTGAAGGATGTATTCTTGAATGGCTTGTCCGCGAATATCCAATCTCATGTCCGGGTTTTGGAGGGGCAGTTCCCGAAGCGCACACTGGCAGATACTATCTCCGCTGCCCAGATGTACTGGAACGGGACAACCAAGCTTCGGCTGTCACTTAAGCTTCCTCGTCTTCAGACAACTAAGGCGGCATATGCCTCGCTCATGCCTGTAGTGGATCCTGCCCTCACAGCCGACGGGGTATAATCCCGTCGGAAAACCCAGCACAGGATGCGGAATGCTACGCCAGAGTCACAACGCGAACGCCGGGATCACTGGGCGCGAAGCGCACCAAAATGACGGAAGTAGCGCTCACGCAACGATGATTTGTTCGAACACGCACGATGACCCCAAAGCATACACTCATATACCCTCAGAAACAAGACGCAGGACGTGCACAATCCCGACCCCCTGGCGCCACCATGGGGGGTCCGGTACGCAACGGGCCACGGTCTCAGGCCCGGGCCTCTAGTGGCCCCTGCCCAGTATCCCTGACAGCCCTTCCACTGGAAGGGGACCCCCGCCCGTCTAGGGCGGAAGCAGGAAAGTCACTAAGACTTCCTAGATTTCAGGATTTACCCAAAACCAATACCTCGGGACTTATCCCAAGATTTTTCAAATTTCCGGATAGAATTCCGGTGGGATTTTATTCCTGGTCGAGATCATATCTCGGTCCGGCTTACGCTCGGATTGCGGAAGATTCCACATGATTCCCGGTCCCCCCAGAGGGCCCGGATTCGGGAAGACGTGTGTCTCCATTGTGTGTGTCAGACCCCTCCAGGGGGGCCCGATCGGGTGTTCCCCGCCCCACGCCCCTCTAGAGGGGTCGTTTCATGTGTGGCTGCCTCACAAAGCAGCTTGCGGCCGTAGTGTCGGCAGGACTCGGCAGACCACCGCCGTCGTTCTGCAATATCCTTACAGCTAAAGCCATTCGCGAATCAATAGCCTCCACGTCGCCAAAGCCCCATCGGCACTGGCTCAGGATCTGCATATGGTCGTGGCTCGGAAGCCAGTCAGGTCCAGCGAGTTCCAAGGCCGAGAGAAGCATCCGCAGCTGCGAGGCTGTAAGCCCGCCCACTCGACCAGTCAAAACTTGCCGCCCATCGTTGATGATGGCGATCACTTCCGATGCAGACTGGGTCCGGTCACCACCGGGTGCCGGCTCATACGACCGGGTGGGAGGGACAGCCGGCTGGCGATTGGGTGGCGTGGGCGTCGCGCTGCACGCGCCGACCCGACCGCTGCCGCTCAGGCCGGGTGAGGGCTGATGTCCCCCGACAGCGGCTGAGGCACTGTCAGCAGCCGACTCGAGCCGCGATCCGCCACGACCCCCGCGTCGAATCGCGTGTGAGCGCCCGCCGAGTCGATTGGGGCCCGCGTTGCCCCTGCCACGGCCCCTCTCGCGACCGCCGCCGCGGTCTCGGCCACGGCCACGACCTGCCACGGGCGCGATTTCGCGACCGGTGCCGAGGGGAGCCAATGGGGCCGGTACCGCAGTTTTCTCAGCCCGTCGCGCCACCGCAACGGCACCTCGCTCTACCGAATGCGCCGCATTGACAGCCCGGGCGGCTTCCTCAGCCACCCGAGCAGCTGCAGCAGTCATGGCCTCCGCCCGTTTCCGGGCGCGCGCAACTTGACGACGCTGGTTGCGATTCAAATTCGCCCGGGATAGGCCCAAGGGGCTCTGAGGCATCGTGCTCATCCATAGTCAGCTGTCAAGAGGACAGACACGAACCGAAATTCTCAAAGAAGACCGCCCACCCGTCGTGGCGGCCACTCATAAATCCCAGCGGTTGGCCCCAGATTCAGGGACACAGTCCGCGGTACCACAACAGCGCGAGCGCCCGCGTGGGCAATCGGCACAAGTTCCGCACGCACCCACAGGCAGGGCGGCGAGCGAAAATCAGACAGTCAATCCGGCCCGCTTCGCGTGCCGGCGACTTGCACAGCCAGCGGTTGGCCCCAGAAAAAGGGACACAGCCCGCGGCACCACCCAGTCCCACTCGCCCTATTGGGCGATTAGTAACGGTCACACGAGCACCCACCAGCGGGGTGACGAGTGAGAAAGCACAGTGAAGACCGCCCACCCGGCGTGGCGGCCACTCCAAAACACCAGCGGGTGGCCCCAACAAGAGGGGCACAGCCCGCGGCTTCACGAAAACTCTATCGCCCGGAGGGGCGGTCGGTCGCGGTCTGGCCCGCACCCTCCGGCGGGGTGGCGGGCCTCTCTCCTCAAGGATGCGCCCAAAGAAAAAACAAAGGGGGGAAAGGGGAGCGCGGGGGGCGCAACAACGAACGGGGATGGAGAAGGGGGAAAGAACATCAAGCGAGGAGGGGATGGAGAAATGAATCGAGGAGGAGAAGGAGTGATGGTGCAGACACGGTGACGGCACGAGCGCGACGGCGCTGGACTGCGGCGGCGACTGGGCGTGGCGGTCCCTGGATGCAGTGCGTGCTGCGACTGTGCTCGCCAGAGGGTACTGTGAGTGCGGCGGCGACCCGTGCGGTCGCCCCGTCTCACACAGGATACATGCGGTACCCCGATCTAGGCACGGCGTGGAGGGCACGGCTTTCGATTTGAGATCACCCGTCGGCCGCGGCCGGGTGAACCCGTCCCGCACCGGATACGTGCGGGACCCCGATCTGGGCGCGGCGTGGAGGGCGCGGCGTCCGATCTGAGATCACCCGCCGGCCGCGTCCGGGTGAATTGGAAGCTGTGCAATCTCCAACAGTATTGTAAGTCAATGCACAGACAATTCCAGGCGTGCAATCAAGTACTCACAATCGTCGACCACAGAAGTGTACGAACTTAACGCATGCAGCACGTACGGGATCGTCGGCCTCGCCCAACCGGCCCGCTCGACTAGAGCATATGAACTCCTTTCACTAAAAGTGCTTCTAATCTTCTTGATAAATACTACACGCAAAGGGAAATACGTACATTAATCGTCAGGGCGAACCGCATCTCCCGCCGCAGATCAGCAGTCTGCGTCGCCCTCGCGCTGTATCCGGCTTCTACAGGACGCCTGTCCCTGCTCAGGAGATCACCTGCGGTGCAGCTCCGCCCAGCGCCGCCTGCGTCCAACCGGCCCTCTGTGTGCGCCATGTGCGTCCGTCCTCTCTTGGACAGATCTCAAACGTGTTGTCGTGGCACTCTCTTCTCTGCTCCTCAGGGTACTGCTCGTTGACTAGGGCCCTGTTACGGTTGCACAGAGACCTACTTTCACTGAGACTGTGTTGCGCTTGGGAAAAGACACACGTTGACTGATGTACTATCGCGGTTGCGGAGCCCACACCTGGACTGAGACGCCGGGACACTTTTGCGAGGACAAACGTTGAACGAGACGGCGCCTTACGAGTCGAAGTGATGCCGAGTAGCGGGGTTGATGAAGCTCCTGATGCTCCGCCGCCATCCCCAGTTGTCAGTGGTGCCCTATTCACTAGTGTCTGGACTGCACATGGAGTACGTTGAAAACTTGACTCGATAGCTTTTGGCCCATGGTATGAGAGAGTGGTGCGCCGTGATCTGTTCCTATCGTACCAAGAATCGCACCGTGTCTAACCCGTACACATCGTCGTCGTCTCGTGCCTTGCTGTCGACGTGTTGCATATTTTGATGAACCAGGATGACCTGAGTGTTATTTTTTCGCGATACGCACAGGCCATGTTAAGGAAGATTTCCAATGGAACTGTGAGCCCCGGAACGAATGGAAGCACCGCCGACTCGCCCGAACACAATTGCCTCTCATGGCTGGCCCCCCCTGGACAACTGGAAGGCCCCAATAGAGACTGTACTCACCCTCTCCGAGCAGTTATGACCAAAGCGGTTGAGAAGTATGCGAACCAGATTGACTACACCACCATTGGCTGGTCAGGCAATCGACGTGCTGTGAAAGTGGCTCTGAAGAAGGGTCTTCGTACTCGCTGCAACAGGCGACGCACCTCTGCTCGGCTGCTCGCGTATCGCACTCTGGGAGTTTACATGGACGATGACGTACAGGAGGCATCCATGGAACGCGTCGTGCTTGCTGCAGACGTTTCGGGTGCATCTGCCGCCGGCGCGCAAGCTGAGAGTCCAGGCGTTGGTTACCGACTGAGACTGAAGGACGGCCACAACGAGTTGGTCAACGCTCTTGACATGAACGGAGCGGCGGCGGCCCTCATTGCTGAGCTGCTGTTTCTGGACGCCAGCGAAGTGTGGACCTCTGTGCGAGCAGCCGGAGCCGCCGGTCTGAAACGCCACGTTGACAAGGCAGAGTACCCGAAGTTTTTGCGACCAGAGAGCCACGAGGCTCGCAAGGGCGTTGTGCGGTGCATGCGGGATGAGTTGAAGGACCTCAAGGCTGGAGATGTTGATCTCTCAGACGAGGAGCCTGACTAACTCACTTCTATCGGTCTGCTTGAAGCGAATGCCATATGATCCACCACACTGACACGGACGACTGCTCCATGCCGACGAAGGCGAACACGATCTGTGACTTGTTGTGGCTGAGGTTTTCTTGGACTCAGTGGTATCCAGAGTCGTCTGTTTCTCCCATTTTCTTGACCTCTATTTATTTTTTTCCATGCATGTCCCTTTTCTCCTCGTTTCTGTCGTTTTTCCAACGTTTTTTCCGGCATAATCCGTCTTGCTTTTTCTGGCATAATCTTTCTTTCTTTTTCTGACGAATGGTCGTAGAGAAGACATGAACGTCATGATCATGGCACATCTGATGAGCCAAAAGGACAATTTTCGCCAGGATCGTTCCGAGATCTGTCCTCCCGTTATTCCAGGCGGCAGATCTCCAGATATAGAGGAAGTAGTCTGATGCATAAATATAATAACTGTCGACAGGACCGTTCCGAAGGCTGTCCTGCTGACATGCCAGGCGGAAGATCTACCGAGAAAGTAGAAAGCGATCGGATGTATAAAAAGAATAACTGTCGACAGGATCATTCCGAGAGCTGTCCTCCCGATACTCTAGGCGGCAGATCTCCAGATAAAGCAGGAAGCGATTGGATTAATAAAAATCATAACTGTCCACAGAACCGTTCCGAACGCTGTCGTGCTGGCATGCCTGGCGGCAGATTTCCAGAAAAAGTAGGAAGCGAGCGGATGTCTAAAAATAATAGCTGTCGACAGGACCGTTCCGAAGGCTATCTTGCTGACATGCCAGGCGGCTGATCTCCAGAAAAAGTAGGAAGCGATCGTATGAATAAGAATAATAACTGTCCACAAGATCGCTTCGAAGACTGTCACGCGCTTTATCTGCAGGATTTTCTCACAGCTATGCGTGTGCTTTGTTTTTCATGTCAAGCACCGACGTAGTTCTGAACTTATCCTGGATATGCGCTTGTCGCGTGACGACACTGCTATCTCTCTTCGACGCTGTTGCCTGGCTCTGAAGACAGTCTGGAACCCGTCCGCGTACTCAATTCACGGGTACAGGATGCAGAACGGATCTGGTTCGAACTCTAGACCAGTCGGTCCAACGCGCGCACGGATTTGTTTATGGTTTGTTCCAGTGACCATGCCACGAGATACGCAGCGGAACAGTCCTGGAAACAATCTGGAAAACAATTCCTGGTCTGATCTCAGGACCATCCGCCATCCAAGACAAGTCTGATTCAGGGGTCTTCAAGCGTACCCAATTTAGGTTAGCGTTCCCGTATTTGGGATTTTTTTAGACAAGCGTCTGCGTATTCCGTGAGAGAGACCCCCAAGCAAGCGTACTGTGTCATCCGATGACCAGCA
>Ga0209186_1002557_pt1 | contig 12892 bp, 9 predicted proteins | sample SidtaG_FD_187426 | JGI IMG/M metagenome (GOLD analysis project Ga0209186, IMG submission 187426) | Marine algal microbial communities from Sidmouth, United Kingdom - Sidmouth_Male2 metaG (SPAdes) (version 2) | ecosystem: Host-associated > Algae > Red algae > Unclassified | place: Sidmouth, United...
GCCAATAATTACGATGCGAGTGCAAATTGTAATGAAGGTTGTACTTATGATATTGGTTGTACCGACCCAATGGCTTGTAACTATGATGTCACTGCAACAGTGGACGATGGTTCTTGTAGCAATGCCGACCCAATGACAGGAAATACGGACATATGCACAGGAGATACCGAAGTCTGGAATGCTACAACTTGTAGTTATGATGTGGATGCAGTCCAAGTCTTAGGCTGTACCGACGAAACAGCGTGTAATTACAATGCTAGTGCGAATTGCGATAATGGCGATTGTGAATACGAAAGTTGCGCTGTAGGAACAGTGACAACAACGATATTCATTGATGATAACAACAATGGACTTTTAGAGGATACAGAAGAAACGCTGCAAGGAGTAGTCGTCGCCATTTTCAATGATGATTACAGCTACGTAATGATGACAGGCGACGATGGCATTGTTTTCTTCGACAATGTACCTATTGGAGTCTACCAAGTCGAAATGGTTTTACCGATAGGCTACCGTTTTGGAATAGGCATGACAGAACTAGGCTTTTCTACGAATATTACGGCAGGAGCCAATACCATAGGTGGAGCGGAAATAGGATTAGGAAACGATCAAAATGGAATCCCTGCACAAGTTATTTTGCCTTGTGAAAATTTAGTAGTATTAGCAGAAGCCATTTGTCAAAACCAACTCAACAACTACCAAATACTCTTAACTTTTGGTGGAGGCAATGCGACAGGAACAGGCTATATGATTACCGATAATAGTACAGGAGTAACCATCAATACCCAACAAAGTTTCTATATCTTTGGACCATATCCAGCAGGAACAAGCTATTCTTATACTGTTGCCATTGCAGCCAATCCCGATTGTTTTCAAACTGTTTCAACAGCGGTTGTCTCATGTTCTGTAACCGCCATCGAATTGCTCCACTTCAAAGGAGAAACAACAGACAATGGCAATGTACTAATCTGGACAACAGCCAGCGAAAACGAAGCAGATTACTTTACCATAGAAAAATCGATAGACGGCAACCATTTTGATGCCATCGGAAAAGTAGCGGCAATAGGCAACAGCAATACACCACAAAATTACGAATACACAGACGAAGACATCCAAGCAGGCACAACCTACTATCGACTTTTAGAAACCGACACAGAAGGCAACACCAACATCGTTTCTGACGTCATCGCCCTTGAGCGAACAGCAGATTTTGCCATCACCGAAGCCTTTCCAATCCCAACAACAGATCTCATCAATGTTTCCTTCCAAACACCAACAAACAGCGAAGTAAGCATCCATATTTATGACATTACAGGACGAACCATTGCGACCCAAACAACCGAAGCAACCGTAGGAGAAAACACCGCCACCCTAGATATAAACAATTATCCAACAGGCACCTATTTCCTACAAATCAGCAACGGCAACAAAAAGGCAACAATCAGAATCGTCAAAAATTAGAAAAGACGTTTTTTATAAAAATTGCTTAAAAAAATAAGGAGCGAAAGGACAGGAGCTTCGTCGTGACGTTCAGTCCTGCTATCCGTTAATGGAAGGCATCTCCAAGATGCCTTCCATTTCCTCACATACTGTACCGCCTTGAAAGGCATTTCCAAAATGCCTTTCATTTCCACAAATGAACCGAAACGGCAGCCAACGCAATCTTCCAACCACTACTATCAGGGCTATTCTACATGGTCACAACAAGAAAAAAACAGAACAGAAATCCGATTGTAAAAAAACAATCACTCACCAGTAAAATAAATAAGAACTATAAATAAAAAAAACGCCTCAATTCAACATCTGAAAGATGTTGAATTGAGGCGTTTAACTTATATGGACTTATATGGTTCTAAAAAATCAATCATAAAACTGCCAAATCACCCCAAACTTAACCGAACGATCAGGCATAGGATAATTCGGTGCCGAAGAGTAAGTCGAATAAAACTTAAAATCAAACAAACCCTGACTCAAATGCTGCGTTCTCACAAAAAACCGAACCTGACGAATCTTGAAATTTAAAAACAAATCCATCACAGGATAAAACCCCAACTTCGCATAATTAGGATAATAAAACTGAGCAACCGCAGGCGCATAAAAAGGCGCAGCATAATCCGTATTATACTGAATAATAAAACCCAACTCATACAACATAGACTTTTTAAAAGCCCGACCCGAATGATAAGCCGAAGTCCTCAACAAAAGATTAGGAAATTGCAATAGCTCACTATCTAAACGCTGAATCGTCATGTCATTTTCCAAAGTCCACTTACGCCAAGTTACTTCATTGTGAATATGCAACTGCTGAATATTAATAGCCTCATCCACCTGCGTCGAATACTGCTCATAATCCAACAATACGTAATCCTTCAAACGATACAAATTCACAGAAACATCTAATAAATGCTTAGGATGTTCATAAGCGAATTTAAGCGCATTAAATTTTTCATCTTTAAAATCATTGTCCCACAAATGATGATTCGTATACAACTTAGTCAGAAAGTAAACAGGCTTTTGTCTCGTACTTTGATACTGCGCCTGAAGCGTTCCCAACTTCGTTTCATAACCAGCCGTTCCATCCACAACCAATCCCCCCGCATTATAACCCAATAAACCAACTTGTATCTTGGCAGCATAATTGATTTTTTGATTGACATTAAAGACCGAAGCCGAAAACCAAGCATTCTGCAAAGTCTCATAACCATGCGATTGAAAGTTGCTGCCTGTATTAATCGTTTGTAGTCCGACATACTGATGATTGAGCGCAAATTTTGCTCTAAAACCATCATCGTTTACCTTTCTTCTAAAAGGATTTGTCCCCATTAATAAAAGGGCAAATTCGTTCTCATATTCCTTTTTTAAAATCGAATCATTCGTGATATTATCGTCCAAATAAGTGTGTGGATGAATGATAGAAGCCTCATCAGCTTCTTGATAATGATACCGTTCATTTTTATAAGCAATCGTATGCGCCAACCTCCAAGTTGAATGAAAACCCTCAATTTTTGTCGAATCAGGCATCAATTGTTCCGTATAAAACCCACCATCAAATGACTGTTTAAAACGAATTTGTCGATCACTATCCGCCCGTTGAGCAGAGCCTAAAAAGACGGCTAAACCATCTCGTACATACGTCGGCGTATCATCCACATTATCGGCAGCGATACCGCCATTTTGCTCTTGCGTGTTTTTATTCCAAACATACGTCAGCCAATTATTATAGCGTCTATTGGGATGTTGGTACCATGTATTGAGGGCTAAATTGTGCAGATTGGCTTGTTGGCGAGCGTATTGTCCTTGCGACGGAACGGTCTGGTAATCCACCGAAATATTCAACGCATCTTTTATGTTTTGGCTATGAATGACATTGAAATATTGTTCTTTATAAAACCCTTGAACGTACTCTGCTCTTGTGTAAGGAACAGAACTAAAATAATACTTCACATTCTCCACTTTATATCGATACTGCGACATATTTCGATTCATTCCATAGTCAAAACGCAAACCCGTATTATATTGAAAAACAGTTGGAAAATGCTGCTGCCCCAAATTACTCAACCAATGAAAATGATTCGCTTTTTTTTCGACAGGATTGAAATACTGAAGATTGTGAAGCGTCGTATCCAATTTTTCAAAATTATAAAAATCCGTATTTTTGGTAAACTTTATTTTCTCATATCGCTCCTTCACATTCAGCGTATCCTTCTCCAAAAATTGCCCCAAGACATAACCCTGAAATAAAACAAACACCCCCAACAAAGTAAGAACGCATTTAATTGAAAATATTTTATTTCGTTGGTCAGTCATTAGTTATTTTAAAATTAGGCAAGAAAAAAACTTATATCTCACGTTCACGGGTTAGAAAAATAGTTTCGCATATGAATAAATTACTCTTTAAAAATATATTTATGAAGTTCATTATTAGGTGTTATGCAAGCTAAGACTGCGGATACTAGTATTTTCCTTCGACCTAAAATAGAGTTAGTCATTTGTTAGTAAAAATTGCGATTAAAAAGGAAATACTGTCTGAGCGCAGCGAGTTTATTTCATTTCAGCTTTTTTTGCTAACAAATGGCGTTAAAACTATATTTTAAGTCCGGGCGGCGTTCCGCTTGATTTTTGCTTCTTTGTATCAAGACAAAGATGAAAGAATGAAGAGAAACAGTGATGTTAGGGTATTTCAACCTTTGTTCGCACAGGTTGTAAAAATTACGTTTTACAACCCATGAATATAACTTATATGGTTTCAAAAAAAACAAGCCTACTTCGTTTTCTTCACATCATCAGCTTTCTCCTCGTCCTCCAAATCAAAAGGACAAAACACAAAATCCATATCTTCAGGTGTCAACAAAAAAATACAAGCAAAAAATTTGGGATCTTTAAAATTGGTTTCAATCAATTCTTCTTGCGACTCATCCAAAATCTCATTGTTAAAAAAGTCCTCCAACAAAGACGCATTATACGACCAATGTGTTTTACTTTTTTCTGCATCAATAATCAATTTGCCCAAACTAATCGCAGGCTCTTTGTGTGCAATAAAAATCGGAAATCGGGAAATCCCTTCTTTCATCACGCCCATTGAAATCTCTTTCAAATAATCGCCCAACACCTTCACATCCTCTCGCAAACTCAATAATTTTTCTTCTCGTGTCATCTATTTAATCCATAAGTTTTGATGATAAAATTTAGTTTTTTAGTTCTTGGTTCTTGGTTCTTGGTTCTTGGTGCCGTAGTGCTGTGGTTTTTTTTACCGTCCACCGTCCACCGTTCAAGCCATCCAAAATAGCCTCGATAGCAGCGTTATACCAAAAGAAGCGTCGGCTTTGTAGGGGCAGACCCATGTGTCTGCCCAATGGCTTTTGGTATAGTAGCGTATAGCGAGACCATGCATCACGACGAAGCACCCAACCTTTCGCTCCAAATTTTTAGTGTCTTAGTTCTCAGCAATAATAATCAAAAAAGAACCACAAGAAAAAACTAAGCACCAAGCACTAAGAACCAAGTACCAGAAGTACTACTTCTTAACCAGCAAGACTACATTCTCAATATGATACGTCTGCGGAAACATATCGACAGGCTGAATCTTTTCGATACGGTAATGGCTCGACATCAAGCCCAAATCCCTCGCTTGCGTCACAGGATTGCAACTCACATAAATGATCCGTTTAGGATAAATATTGAGGATATTGGCAACAACCGTCGGATGCAAACCAGCACGAGGTGGGTCTGTTACCAACAAGTCAGGATGCCCATGTATTGCAACGAAGTCCCCATTTAAATGTTCTTTAACATCGCCCGTAATAAAATGGCAATTTGTCAAGTTATTTTCTTTTGCATTGTAATTGGCATCTTTTATCGCATCCGCCACTTCTTCAATACCAACGACCTTTTTACAATAACGAGCCAAAAACTGTGCAATACTGCCCGTTCCTGTGTACAAATCATAAACGACTTCATCGCCCATTAGGTTGGCAAAGTCTCGAATAATGCTGTATAAATTTAGGGCTTGTTTGGGATTTGTCTGAAAAAAGGATTTTGGGCTAATCTTAAACTTCAATTCCTCCAAATATTCGTCGATATAGCCTTTGCCGTGATACGTAATGATGTCTTGGTCATACAAAGTATCATTCAACTTGGAATTGATGACATAGTGCAAAGACGTTATTTGTGGAAATTTTTCTAAAAGTGCATCCAACAATCCCTCTCGTTGCTCCTTATTTTCCTCCGCCAAACACACAATGACCATCCATTCGCCAGCCAAAGAATTACGCAAGGTCAAAGTCCGTAAAAAGCCAGTATGTTCGAGCAAATCATAGAACGTCAAGCCATGTTCAAGCGCATAGTCACGCACCATATTCTTGATTTCATTAGAAGGCGCAGGTTGGTGAAAACACTCCGTAATATCCACAATTTTATGATACAATTTGGGAACGTGAAAACCCAATGCGTTTTTATGCGGAATTTCCACACCAGCCTCAATTTCCTCCTCAAAAATCCACCGACTATTAGAAAAAGTATATTCTAATTTATTGCGATAATGAGTTGTTTCATCTGCCCCCCGAATAGGCAAAATTTCCTCAAATTCCAATTTTCCAACCCGACGAAAAGCCTCTTCAACGATGTCTTGTTTGTACGTCAACTGTTGTTCATAAGTAATATATTGCCAACGACAGCCACCGCACATTTTGAAATGCTTACAAAATGGCTCAATGCGTAGAGGAGATTTCTCATGAAATTTATAGACTCTCCCAATAGCATAATCAGGTTTATTTTTGCTTGTCAAAACATCAACCACATCACCAGGAATCGCATTCTCGACAAAAATGACCTTGCCATCCTTGCGCCCCATCGCTTTCCCCTCCGCAGCCATAGCCGTTAATTCGACTTGCTCAATCATTTTCTTTCGTTTTCTTCTATTCTTCCGTTTATGTACCATTATATTGTATTGAAAAACAAAGAAATCTGCTATTTTTAATCATTATTGATTTGGAGCGAACGGTAAAGTGCTTCGTCGTAAAGGAAAGTCCCGCTATCCGCTAAAGGTCGGAGATGTAAGGCATTTTAAAAATGCCTTGCATCTAAATCCGCCCTACCGCTACTATCGGGGCTAGTCTAAAAGGTCTCAACACCTAATCCAAGCACTAAGAACCAAGAATTCCTTCATCAAGCAAAGCAAAGATGAAGAACCAAGAACCACAGCACCAAGAACCAAGAACTAAAAAAAAACAGCCTATTTCTCTTTCTTATAAAAAAATTTCGGCAAAAATACAGATAAAGTCTCGAAGCTAGCTATTTTCAAGAAGCGTTTTATACTTTTGAGTAAAGGAATTAAAATAAAAATGAACTTCAAACAAAATAAGTGGTTAATTATAGGAGCATTGTGCTATATAGGTGTGAGTCTATTGACCATTTGTGATTGCATGGAAGAAACCGTTGGATTAGACCTTTTTTATAGTCTTTTGCTTATTGGCTCACTACTTTCACACCTTTGGTTCTATTATATTTTTTTCAAAGAAAAGCAGATATACAATGTAGAACAGCTTTTTGGCGATTTAATTTCTTTTGGACTCCTGAGTTTAGGATTGAGCTTCTTACCTGATATTTCCGTTTTAGGCATAAAAAAGTACGAAACAATATGGCTCGTTACACAGCTTATAGGTTATTATGGTGGCATGCATTTCATTTTAGTACTCTTTTTTAGCTATAGAAAATTAGGTGGCTTAAACGAAACAGAATTAGTACGACAACAATGGAATCCCTTTTTATTAGTCGTAGCACTTACAACAATAGGCTACTTAATGGGCATTTCAATACCGTCGATTGTGGTAGATGTCATTACATTAATGGGGCTTTTAATGGGCTTATTTCTCGTTTTTAAAATTAAATGGATTGCCTACATTAATTCCCAAAGCAAATGGTTAAGCATCCTTTTTCTATTAATCATCAATTTGGTACTAATCGGCATGCTTCAAAATCTATGGAGCTACGAATTACCCTATCTCATCATTGAACCCACCGAAGCCAATGCATTTTATGTCTTATTATTGGGTTTTATATTCTTTTATGGTGTTGTTTCTGTAGGTGGATTACTGTTTAATATCCCTATTGCGTCCGTTACAGAACAAAGAGCCGCAGAAATAGAAAGTTATCAGACAATCAATCGCTCCATTATGCGAAAAGATTCGATACAAGACACTTTCAAACTCCTTTTTAAAACATGCCACAATGATACCAAAGCCAGTGCAGGATGGTTGATTTTAGAACAAAAAAAAGGCATTAACGAAACAACTGTCTATACAAGCGAAATTACAGAAGAGGAAGTCAGTCATTACAATAAAATCATTGATTTAGAAGCCATTTTAGCAGACAAAGAAAAATTAGAAAAACACTATTATTACAAAGAAATAAAGCCAACAGAGCAAGAAAAATACCAATCTCTCTTAGTTTTTCCTGTCATCACCAATGGAACGCTTTTAGGTACAATTTGTCTTGCTAAAATTAGTCAAGGCGCATTTGACGAATATCAAATACAATTGGCACAAAGCTATATAGACCAAGCGACGTTATCCTTTGAAAATACGGTATTACTCAAAAAAACCATAGAATCCGAACGATATAAGCAAGAGCTAAATATTGCCAGAAGAGTACAAAAACAGCTTATTCCACAGATTTTCCCTAAAACAGACTTTTTTGAGATGGACGGATTGAGTGAAAGTGCTTTGGAAGTAGGAGGGGACTACTGTGATTTTATCGAAATGGAAGACGGACGCTTGAGTCTAATTGTCGCCGATGTTGCAGGACATGGAGCGTCTGCCGCCTTTTATATGGCACACCTCAAAGGAATCTATCAATCTCTTACCCAATTTGACTTATCCGTAGAAGACTTTTTAAAATATACCAATGACGCCCTATCTCGCTGTTTGGAACGACGGGTTTTTATTACCCTGACCTATGCCTTATTCGATTTTGAAGAACAAAAAATGGTTTACGCCAGAGCAGGACACACCCCCGTTCTTTATTACAACAGTACTTATGATGAAGCCAATTTCCTTGAAGACGAAGGAATGGGTTTAGGAGTCTTAAGAGACCATTCTTATGACCAGTACATCCAAGCTTACGAACAAAAATTTGAAGAAGGCGACATTTTCGTTCTATTTACAGATGGCATCATCGAAGGAAGAAATCCCACAAGCCGAGAAGAATTTGGAGAAGAACGCCTCAAAATGTGTGTCCAAAACCATGCAGATACTTCTGTCACTACCTTAAAAAGACTTATCCTTCAAAATTTCTACGATTTTATCGAAAACACAGACCGCACCGACGACCACACCATCATCCTCGTAAAAATTCGATGAATCGGTATTGGGAATTAGGGAATAGGTTTATCTCTGACAAACCACTAAAACGGCTTAAACAACTAAAACGACTAAAATGGCAAGAACTAAAATGACAAAAAAAACGTTACTTTTCATGAGAAACACAGCCAAAATAGCAGCATACCTCTTATAATTATAAAAAATTAGTGCCTTTTTTCATAGATCAAGTCAAAAAAGTCCTAAGTATTTGTTAATTTTATGACGCTAAATGCTAGAAAATTGGAAAAACTAAAAATAAATAAAGAACAACAAGACGATTTACTGATGATGAACATCATTGGTGAAATAGATGCAAGTTCCTCACTTGATTTAGATGAAGCCATACGGCATGCACTAGAAGATGGATATGCCAAAATATTGGTAGACTGTGGCGAACTCAATTACATTTCTTCCGCAGGATTAGGCGTTTTTATGTCCTATATTGAAGATTTTAAATCCAAAAATGTACGATTTTCTTTCTTTAATATGAGTTCAAATGTATACAGTATCTTCAAAATATTAGGATTTCATAAACTCCTCTTCATTGCGGATTCAGAAAATGAAGCAAAGATTTATTTGAATGAAGCTTGATTTAGACATATCATGTCAGCGTGAAAGACTACAAGAAGTAAGAGCCTTTATGAGAAAGGCATTGGCACCGCTATCTCTGTCCGATACCCTCACCTATAAAATTATCCTTGCCGTTGATGAAGCCTGCGCCAACGCAATCATACATGGAAACAACTGTGACGAAAAAAAAACCATCCACATTGAACTAAACATAGAGAATCAGATGTTATACATCAAAATCCAAGATGTAGGACAATACTCCAAAGAGAAATTAGAAGCCTACAATAAAAAAAGCCTTGAAGACCGTATTCACGATAAAGATAAGGGCGGTTTAGGCTTAAAATTAATCCATCTTATCATGGACGAAGTCAACTTTTACCAAAAAGGAGAAGCACATATCTGTTATTTGACAAAAGCATTGGGAATGGCTAGAAAATAAAGGAGCAAAGAGATTTTTCTTATTTATGAGAGGCATAGCAGGGCTATGACAAGGCTTTCTAACGAAGTAAATAGGAAAATATCGCAGCTAAAAATGGACATTTATTTTTTTGTTATTCCTTAGCATAAAATAAAAAAAATCACTATCTTTGCAGCCCGAATCAGAAGTGATTTGAGTTCTTTTACTATATTGGTCCCATAGCTCAGCTGGATAGAGCAACTGCCTTTAAGCTAGAGTTCACAGAACTCTAAATTTAGGAGCCTTTACAGAGAAACAAAATTTGTAAAGTGCATGTCACCATATCGGGGAAACCTTCTTTTTGTGATACTTGTATTACAATCAATGGCAATCCCGAGGAAACTTATTGTCTTTTAAAGACATAGATGTATCGAATGATAAGTTTACAAAACTTAAGGTACATACATCTCGAAATTTATCGAAAGGTTCCGTAGAGACTATACGTGACACACCTGCAATGGTGAAGAGATAGTCCAGACCACAAATCTTCGTAAGAAGGCGCAGTGAAAACTGTAGCGGGTACGCTAAGCAGTAGGTCTCAGGTTCGAATCCTGATGGGATCACTCTAAACCGTCATAAACATTGAAAACCAATAGTTTATGACGGTTTTTTATTGCCTAGAATTAAAGGTGGTTTACTCAAAATCGTCCCTTTCGCCCCCTCGTCCCTCAAAAGCGTCCCATCGTCCCTTAAAAAACGCCCCATAAAAAAACCTACTCCCCATACAAAAACCGCATTACCTCCTTCGACGAAGCAGCATACCCCTCCATCGTCTTTTTCCCTGCCCGTTGTTCCATCGCCACAAACTCCTGTTCATACGCTTTCAATCGCCCCTCAATATCCCCAATCAGCCCATTCAACCCATTTTGCAGCACCTCCAACTCGTGATATTTAGGCGGAATCGCAAAAGAAAATTTATCCAACATCTCACTCGTAATATAAATCGGTTTTCGCATCTGTATCGCCATCGTCAGCCCATCACTCGGACGACACGGAAGCTCATACCGCACCTTTTTCTGATGCATCCGAATCACCGTCTCCAAAGGACCACCCGTCACACTCCCCACAATATACACCCCATCCATCTCCAACCGCATCTCCTTCATCAAATTCTCCACAAACCCATAAATTTCCCGACGATCAAACGGCAAATCCCTCAAAGCCATCGCCAAAGGACGAGCCTCATACTTATCCAACCCTATCAACATCCCCCGTTGCCCATAAGGTTCATGCAAAAACACATGAAAATGGCTTTTAAAAAAATCAGGAGACATCACATCCTCATGCAACTTAGGCGGCATCACATCCGCAATACGAACACGTTTCATAAGCAATACTTTAAACAAAAATCATTTCAAAACGAAATTTACTAAAACTCTTTAAATATTAAAAATAAGGAGACAACAGTTCCACTTTCATCGTCAAGTATGGGCCCGCTATCCACTATTATGCAGCCCCGCAAAACTATTCAGCCCCTCGCATACCGCTACTATCGGGTCTATTTTGCACAGACAGTACCGACTAAATGGGCTTAAAAAAAACTAAAACAACTTATATGGTTACAACTATCTAATCCATTTTGACTCGCCTCAACGAAAAAAAATAGACAAAAAGACGCATTTCTGACTTAAATTTGAAATTCCAAACGTACTCTACAAGCTTGTTGAGAATTTTCCATAAAAAAAAACGTAATTTCAAGCCTTACTAAATCAAAGAACCCAATATGAAAGCCTTCATGGTACTAATCAAATTTCTATTAGGAATCGCCTTACTGATTGCACTAATCTTAGGTGGAATCATTTTGTACGCCCTAATGACCGACTACAAACCCCAAGAAAAAGAAACGGTAGAAGCCATAGGCAATGGCAACCAAACCATCACAAAAAACGACTTATCCTTCCTTATTTGGAACATCGGTTTTTGTGGATTGGGCGAAAATGCCGACTTTTTCTATGATGGCGGCAAAATGGTAAGAAGCCCACAAAATGATGTGGAAAGTTACTACCAACAAGCCAAAACCTTCCTAAATACCCATAAAAACACAGATTTCGTCCTATTACAAGAAGTAGATAAAGGCTCAAAAAGAAGCTACTACCTCAACGAACTTGAAGGACTCAACAAAGAAGTATTCAGCAACATGAACGCCTCTTTTGGCAAGAATTACGACGTAAATTTTGTGCCATTGCCTTTTACCAACCCATTGGGTTGCGTCGAAAGTGGCTTAGGAACGTACACACCCTACAAATCCACAGAAATAACCCGTTATCAATTTCCAGGTAATTTTGCCTTTCCCAAAGCACTCTTCTTCTTAGACCGATGTTTTTTACTACAAAGATTCCCTGCACCAAATGGCAAAGAAGTCATAGTCATCAACACCCACAATTCAGCCTATGACAACGGCAATCTCAAGGAAAAACAAATGGAATACCTCCGAAACATTCTATTGGAAGAATACAAAAAAGGAAATTACGTCATTGTCGGTGGAGATTGGAACCAAACACCACCAGGTTTTAACAACAATACCTTCTTAAAAAAAGGCGGACAAGAAGCCAGCGAACAAATCGCTGTTGCCTTTGACTACATGCCTGAAGGTTGGATTTGGGCCTATGATGCAAGCGTTCCAACCAACCGAAAATTGTCAGAACCCTACAGTTATGTCAGAACCTTCACAACAGTAATAGACTTTTATTTGTTATCCCCCAATATCAAATTAAAAAAAGTAGAAGGCATCGACCTGAAATTCAAAGCATCCGACCACCAACCCGTCTATATGGAAATCGAATTAATGAATTAAAATGGTAAATTCATCCAAAAAAAATGTAGGGGCAATCTCTTGTGGTAGCCCTACCATTATACAATGGTTCAAGCCATGAAAAATAGACCTGATAGTAGTGGTATGGTGGCGTCGTAGGGAAAGGCACAGGGTTTGCCCGCAGCGCAGGCAAGCCACCATAAGAACGAATAGCAGGAGCATGCGTCACAACGAAGCAACAAACCTTTCTCTCCAAAAAAA
>Ga0209186_1002560_pt1 | contig 12885 bp, 12 predicted proteins | sample SidtaG_FD_187426 | JGI IMG/M metagenome (GOLD analysis project Ga0209186, IMG submission 187426) | Marine algal microbial communities from Sidmouth, United Kingdom - Sidmouth_Male2 metaG (SPAdes) (version 2) | ecosystem: Host-associated > Algae > Red algae > Unclassified | place: Sidmouth...
GCCTCCAAAACAGGCTTCATTCATTTGGTACAACAACTCAAAGAACGAGGCTTTGATCTCATTGACTGTCAGCAAGGTACAGCCCACCTCATCAGTCTTGGAGCAGAAGCTATTTCCCGAAAAGACTTTGTTCAACGACTGAAAGCTATTGACGAACCGAGTACTTTACAAGGTTCGTGGACGGAGGGGTTTCGAGTAGCGAGTAGTGAGTAGCGAGTTTTTCGCTTTGCGAAAAAAATAATTCGTAAGCCATACTCGCTACTCGAAACTCGAAACTCGAAACCCCAAACCCCAACTTCTTCAAGTCCTCCCAAAATGCCGGATACGACTTGCCCACCACAAGCGGGTCATCTATCACCACTTCACCAACGACTAAGGCGAGTGTCGCAAAAATCATTGCCATTCGATGGTCGTGGTAGGTATCGAAAGTTGGGGTTTGATGAGTTGTGGAGTTGATGAGTTGTGGAGTTGATGAATGGATTTGTAGTATATTTTCGTTGATTTCTTCTGCTTCGATATTGATTTTTTTCAATTCCGTAGTAAGAGCTTCTATACGGTCGGTTTCTTTGATTTTAAGGGTTTGAAGTCCTTCGAGTTGGGCGGCGCAACGCTGTCCGGCGCATATCACCGCAAGGGTTTGTGCGATGTCGGGGCAATTCAAAAAATTATAATTAAAACGAGTAATCGCGGTATTTTTTTTAGTTAAATGGACGCCTTTTTCCGTAAAATTGGTCTGTACCCCAAACTGCTCCATAATCTGTACAATAGCGGCATCTGCTTGCCAGCTTTCTTTGTGTAAACCATTGAGATACAATTCCGTATCATCCGAAAAAGCTGCCAATGCGTAGTAATACGAAGCCGCCGACCAATCGGCTTCTACTGTAAATTCTTTAGCTTGATAGGCTTGCTCGTCAATGTGAATGGTATCGCCTTCCCAAGTATGTTCAATCCCGAAATTTGCCATCGTGCGTAGCGTCATTTCGATGTATGGACGCGACACCACTTCCCCCTCCAATTGCAAACGCAGCCCCCCCGACAAACAAGGCGCAATCATCAGTAAAGCAGAAATATATTGACTGCTGACCGTAGCCGGAATGTTGATATGAGCATTAGATTTAAAGGGATGCGGTGAATGGATTTTCAGAGGCGGATAGCCATCTTTTTCTTCGTATTCAATATTTGCGCCCAATTCGCGCAAACAATCCACCAAAATACCAATCGGACGCTGCTTCATTCGCGCCGAACCGGTCAGCGTCTTCGTTCCTTCCTGCATAGCAAGATATGCCGTCAAAAAACGAAAAGTCGTTCCCGCAGGTCCTACATCCAACACTTCTTCATCACTACTCAAAAGCCGTATAAGTGTCTGAGTATCTTGCGAATCGCCCAGTCCATAAATCGGAAAATCCAAACCCGATAAAGCCCGAATAATCAAGGCGCGATTGCTGATACTTTTGGACCCGTCCAAGGTGATTTCACCTTTTAGTTGTTTGTTTGATTTTGATATTTTGTACTGCATGGTTTGTTATTTTCAAAAAATATATACCAAATGAAAAATTGATAATTGAGAGTTGATAATTATTTCATTTAAACATTCTCAATCTGGCGAAGACATTGACTATATAAGACACATTTAAATTGGAATTTGGTGCTTGGAATTTGGAATTTCGGATGTGGTGTTTGGGATTTGATTTTCCAATTGACATGATTTTTGAATACAAAAGAATATGATTATCTTCGTTTTCAATCAAAAATTACGACATTCACCAAATCAAAAATCAAAAATCACTGAATCAAAAATCATGAAAATTTCAGCCCTGTTTTGTTTACTTATCTGTGCTGTGGCGGCTTTTGCCCAAGCACTCCCTACCCCACCCCACAGAGTTTACCAACTGCTCACGCCACAAGATACGCTAATGATCGAAATTAGTCCTGATGGCGAGCAAACGATTACGCATATTATCGAAAAAGGACATACGCTCTATGCCCTCAGCAAATACTATGGTGTCAGTCAGGAGATGATATATTATCACAATCCTGTAGTAAAAACTGCACCGCTTTCATTGAGGCAACATCTCAAAATTCCCATTCCTACCCGCGCCATTAAACGCCTGAAAGACAGCAAGTTCAATGACAAGCTCAATGTACCTGTATGCTATCGTGTGCAACCGGGAGAAACGGTATATCGTATCTCCCGCACCTATTTTAATACGACACCACAACTCTTTTCTATCCACAATCCCGACATCAAAAACAATGCTATCAGTCCCGGCGACACCGTCTTGATTGGCTGGATTAGCGTGTATGGGCTCACCGATGTGAAGCCCAAATATACAGGCGAATTTGCCCCGGCGATGGAAGCAAGTGACCGACTCGGAGAACGCTATCTTGCCCAAAGTGTCACCCGTACCGAACGTGACGAAAACGGTATCGCTTTCTGGCAATACAAAACGGATATGTCCGTTGGTGCGAAATTGTACTGCTCACACAACAAAGCTCCTGAAAATTCTATTGTAAAAATAACCAATCCAATGAATAATCGAACTATCTTTGCACGTGTAATCGGGCGCGTCTCGTCAGCAGTGCATGGCTACAACGTAAAAGTCGTCGTATCGCCGGACGTAGCAAGAGTGCTTGGCGCGATTGACCCGAAATTTCATGTAAAACTTTCTTATTTGAAATGACGTAGAACGATGCTTCCATCTCGTTTCGAGTTAGTTTAGTCATAAGTTAGGGCAAAATAAAAACATTACACTACAAATAACTAAAAATATTTATACAATAAAAATGTATTATAAAAATATACTCGAAACTATCGGCAACACCCCGCTTATCAAACTCAATAAAATCGTAGAAGGTATAGATGCTACAATATTGGCGAAGCTCGAAACGCCGAATCCCGGCAACTCGGTCAAAGACCGTATGGCACTCAAAATGATTGAAGATGCGGAGGCTCGCGGCGACATCAAACCGGGCGGTACTATCATCGAATGTACTTCCGGCAACACAGGTATGGGCTTGGCGATAGCGAGTGTTGTGAAGGGTTATAAATGTATTTTTACGACAACGGATAAGCAGTCGAAAGAGAAGGTCGATATCCTTAAAGCCGTTGGTGCTGAAGTGATTGTGTGTCCGACGAATGTAATGCCGGACGACCCGCGCTCCTACTATTCGATAGCCGAAAAATTGAGTAAAGAAATACCCAATTCTTTCTGGTGCAATCAGTATGATAATCTCTCGAATCGCACTGCACACTACGAAAGTACAGGACCGGAAATTTGGGAACAGACGGAAGGAAAAATCACGCATTTCGTGGTTGGTGTAGGTACGGGCGGTACGATTTCAGGTGTCGGAAAGTACTTGAAAGAGAAAAATCCTGATATACAAATTTGGGGAATTGATACTTATGGTTCGGTATTTAAAAAGTACCATGAGACAGGTGTTTTTGACGAAAAAGAAATTTATCCATATGTAACTGAAGGTATCGGAGAAGATATTTTGCCGAAAAATGTGGACTTTGAGTTGATTGATTATTTTGAAAAAGTAACCGATAAAGACGCGGCTGTTTATACCCGCAAACTGGCGCGTGAAGAAGGAATGTTGGTCGGTAATTCGGCGGGTTCGGCTATCGGTGGTGTGATTCAATTGGCAGATAGATTGAAGCCGACGGATGTGGTGGTCGTGCTGTTTCACGATCATGGTAGCCGTTATGTGGCGAAGATTTTTAATGATGATTGGATGCGTGAGCGCGGCTTCCTCGACGATGAATTGAATGTGGGTGATTTGATTTCGAAAAAACACGATAAAACATTCTATTCGATACAAAAAACCGAAACCGTCCGCAGCGTGATGAATATGATGAAGGAAAACGACATCTCGCAAATGCCTGTGATGGATAATGGTTCGATAGTCGGCTCAGTGACAGAGACTTCTATCCTCAATTATATTCTCGAAAACCCCATGAATAATACCGAAAAACAAGTGGAAGCGATTATGAATGAACCCTTCCCGATGGTGAAAACTGATGTGCCTTGCAGTCGTTTAAGACAGTATATCAATAAGCAAATTCCGGCTGTGGTGGCACAGGATAAGGCGGGGTTGATGTATGTGATTACGAAGTATGATATTATACAAGCGATGTAGATGTGTGCTAACGTGTGGGTGTGCTGATGTGCTGACGTTTTTTGATTTTCGCTGTGCGAAAATTTCATTTTAAACTTAGACTTAGACTTGAACTTAAACTTAAACTTAGTTCGTGACCAAATGGAACGCGAAGTTCGCGTTCCCACACACCCAAAACACATCATCTCCCTCGTCCCTTCTCAAACGGAACTCCTATTCGATTTGGGCTTGGATGAGGAAGTGGTGGGTGTGACGAAGTTTTGCATTCACCCAAAAGAAAAAGTCAAAGAAAAGGTAAAAATAGGCGGCACCAAACAATTTCATTTCGACAAAATCGCCGCATTAAATCCCGACCTTATCATAGGCAATAAAGAAGAAAACGAACAAGCTCAAATCGAACAACTCGCTACCCAATACCCCGTTTGGATGAGTGATATAGTGACGCTGAAAGATGCGCTGCAAATGATACAAATGGTCGGCAAACTCATTCAAAAGGAAGCCGAAGCGACTCATCTAATTCATCGTTTACAAGAAAGTTTTCAAAAAAACATTTACACAAAAACAAAACGCGCCGCGTATTTCATCTGGAAAAAACCATATATGGTTGCTGCAAAAAATACCTTTATCGACGAGATGATGCGTGTAGCGGGTTTCACGAATGTGTATCAAGAGAAATCGCGTTATCCGACCACCGATTTAGAAGAACTGCGAGCATTACAACCCGAAGTCATTCTACTTTCTTCCGAACCTTATCCCTTTAAAACCAAACATTTAGAAGAATTTCAAACGGCTTGCCCCAATGCGAAAGTGATGATTGTAGATGGAGAAATGTTTTCGTGGTATGGTAGTCGTTTGCTCAAGTCCGCAGAGTATTTTCGGGGAATAATGAGTGAATTTTGAATGAGCGAATGAGTGAATAAATAAATAAATAAATAATGCTACAATTGCTTTTTCATTATCTCATTATAATATTAATGTATTAAAAATATTCACTCATTCAAAATTCGCTCATTCACTCATTGAAAACATTGTAGCATTAAAGCATTTCATCATTTAAGCATTGTATTATGATGTCTCACGAACACCAAATCCGCGTCCGTTATGCCGATGTTGACCAGATGGGCTACGTTTATTACGGGCATTATCCGCGTTATTATGAGATTGGACGGGCAGAATTTTTGCGCTCGGTAAGCTTTCCGTACAAGCGGCTGGAAGAGGAAGGCGTGATGTGTCCGGTGGCGTCGATTCGGATACGTTTTTTGCGTGCGCCGCAGTACGATGAGTTGATTACGATACGGGCGACAGTGAAAAAATTGCCCGGCAAGACTGTAACTTTTTATATGGAAGTTTTGTTGGAAAATGGGAAACTCGCCAATGCCGGAGAGGTCAGACTCGCTTTCGTGGATGCTAAGACGATGAAAACAAGCCACGCGCCGGAGTCGCTTTTGGAGGTATTGCGACCGAATTTCCTGTAACGGCGACTTCAATCGCCAAGTTCTTAATTGAAGTATATAAAATTGGCGACTGAAGTTGCCATTACGCTGTGGTGACAAAAAAATGGTTTGAACATATCGTCGATTTCATAACGGAACAACCGCTTTTTAAGTGGCTGACCGAATGGACGAAGACTACTACCCTACCAGGCTTCGATGGGATACCGATTTACGACATTAGTGCCTTCATTTACAACGAAATACGCCGCAATAAACTCCCGGTTCGTTCGCGTTCGATTGCCTTTAGTTTTATGTTGGCACTCTTTCCGTCGATTATCTTTTTGTTTTCCTTATTGCCCTATATTCCTATCCCGAATCTGGATTCTGCTATCCTTTACTTCGTCAAAGATCTGCTGCCTCAAAACGCATACAGTCTATTCGAGGAAACCGTTGCCGACCTTGTGAATATTCCGCGCGGCGGGGTGCTGTCTTTGGGTTTTATTTTGGCGATATGGTTCTCATCATCAGGAGTTTATAGTATGATGCATACTTTCCAGAAAAGCCATCATGCTACCTTTGTAAGGCGGAATGTCCTGCGACAACGATTAGCTGCTTTTGAAATATTAATTGTTTTATTTGTCTTGCTCTTAGCTTCCTTTGTATTGGTCGTTTTTGGTGGGAAAATTATCCAACACGGCTTGGACTTGATTAACGCCGACAGGTTTGCCTATATCGCGGTGACAGCACTGCGTTGGTTGGTGATTTTACTGCTGTTTTATACGGCTATTTCGATGATTTATCGCCTAGGAGTTTCGACTAGGCGTAAGTTTCCTTTTATCTCGCCCGGTGCTACGGTAGCTACGCTCTTGTGTGTACTCACTTCCGTAGGTTTTTCTTTTTTTGTAAATGAATTTGACAGATACAATCAGGTATATGGCTCGCTCGGCACCTTGATTGTGGTGATGATTTGGTTGAATCTTAATTCACTGATTCTCTTGATTGGTTTTGAATTGAACGCGGCTATCGCGGTGAATCGGGATTTGAAGGAGTGGGAGAAAGAGAATGGTGGAGAGGAAGCGTGAAACCTATCCAATTTCAACTTCAACCTCAACTTCAACCTCAATTTTTCAGGGTTAACAAGATAATACGACAATCAGCTTAAACATCTGATTATCATTGTTTCATCAAGTGCAAGGCTTTTGCCCTCATCATCGGGCAACTAATCTTTTGCCCTTCATAAAGCAATCCATTGATACTAAACGTGAATTTCACGCCATATCTTATTGTGTTCTAAAATCCAAAAAAATATCTTCCCTTCACTTACTTGCAAACAAATATTTTTCATAACTTTGATAAAACTATATTTTCTCCCCCTTTTTAATAGACTTTATTTAGGAATATTTTGTATGCATGGAACTTTTGTATTTTTTCGATAATCGAGCCTCATTTTGAGCCGCATACCCTATCCCGATAGCTATCGGGAGAGCGAAAAATAGGGGAAGAGTATCGGAAAAATACAAAGTTAGCTGCATACAAAATTTTTCTGAATAAAGTCTAATATCAATGCAAAATTTTTCATCGTAACACGGACATTCCTGTCCGTACTGCGTGAAGTACAGACAAGAATGTCTATGTTACGTCTCACTCATTATTAACTATGAAACGCAGAACATTTATACAAAATTCAGCAGCCCTAACTACAGGCACAATGCTCACTGCCACAGGCTGCGCGACTACCGCCTCCACTACCATGACCGACAGCACACCCACACCCGAACCCACAGTACGCAAAGGCAACATCCGCCACTCCGTCAGTCGTTGGTGTTTCGGCAAATATCCGCTCGAAGAATTTCTACCCATACTCAAAGATGTAGGCATTCCTGCCATTGATTTGGTCGGGCCGGACGATTGGGAATTGCTCAAAAAACACAACATCGACTGCTCCATGTGCAATGGCGCAGAAATCAACCTCGTAGATGGTTGGAACGAACCAAAATTTCACGAACAACTCGTCAAAAACTACACGGAAATGATACCCAAAGTCGCCGCAGCAGGTTACAAAAACCTCATCTGTTTCAGTGGCAATCGGCGTGGGATGGACGATGAGGTCGGGCTAAAAAACTGTGTCAAAGGCTTGAATACCATCATGCCCCTCGCCGAAGAAAACGGCGTCACCATCATCATGGAACTTTTCAACTCAAAAATAGACCACCCCGATTACATGTGCGACAACACGCCGTGGGGCATCGCGCTCTGCGATAGACTCGGCAGCGAAAATTTCAAACTCCTCTACGACATTTACCACATGCAAATCAACGAAGGCGACATCATACGCACCATACAAGATTCCCATCCGTATTTCGCTCATTACCACACCGCAGGCGTACCCGGACGCAACGAAATCAACGATACACAAGAGCTTAATTACCCTGCTATCATGAAGGCGATTCTCAAAACAGGATTCAAGGGTTACGTAGCGCAAGAATTTATTCCGACCTATGAAAATCCGATTGATTCCCTTAGAGAATCCATCGACATTTGCGACGTGTAACGCTGTCAGCCTGACGGCGAATGAACGTGTAGAGAAAATTCATGAATTTTCTCTACACGTTCAAAATGGTGTTTTTGTTTTATTATAAATTTTACTAATATTATTTTTAATTATAAAAACACAATCAAAATCATTGTCGTATTAACGCATTACAGCATTGTCGCATTAAAATGATTCATTCATTCAAAATTCATTCACTCATTCATTGGATATGAAAAGAAGAAAATTTATCAGAAATACCGCATTAAGCATGGGCGCATTAGCGTTTCCTGCCAGCAGCTACGCGCGTATATTGGGCGCGAATGACCGTATCAATATCGGACTCATCGGCGCGAAAGGCATGGGTTGGGCAGACACTCATTCCTTGCTTAAAATACCCGGAACGGAGTTGATAGGCATGTGCGATGTCGATAAAAGCGTATTGGCAGAACGAAAGAAAAGCTACGCCGAATTGCGTGATAATAAGGTTAAAACATATAAAGACTATCGTAAATTATTGGGTAAAAAAGACCTTGATTTGGTCGTCATTGGTACGCCCGACCACTGGCATTGCAAGATGCTGGTCGATGCCGTCGATGCCGGAAAACACGCCTATGTCGAAAAGCCGATAGCCAATTCGATTGAGGAATGTTACATCATGAAAGATGCGGTGCGGAAGTCCGGCAAAATCGTACAGGTCGGGCAGTGGCAGCGTAGCGGAACGCATTATGCGGATGCTTTGAAGGTGGTGCGATCAGGGGTTTTGGGCAATATTCGCTTGGTCAAATGTTGGGCGTATCAGGGTTGGTTGCGTCCTATGGAGAACCTGCCGGACGCGCCCGTGCCGAAGGGTGTGGACTACGATATGTGGCTCGGTCCTGCCCCCAAACGTCCGTTTAATCCCAACCGTTTTCACTTCACTTTCAGGTGGTTTTGGGATTACGCAGGCGGCTTGATGACCGATTGGGGCGTACACGAACTCGACATCGCACTATACGCGATGGGCGCGGATACGCCTGTGTCTGTGATGGCTTCGGGCGGCAAATTTGCCTATCCCGACGACCCTTCCGAGACGCCGGATACGCTGCAAGCCGTCTTTGAATTTAAGGATTTCAACTTGCTATGGGAACACGCCGTTGGTATCGACAACGGACCTTACGGTGAGCGCGAAGGCATCGCATTTATCGGCAATAACGGCACGCTTATGGTCAACCGCGACGGCTATCGCGTCATGGTCGAGCGCGAACAGCAGGGCTACTCCGGTTGGGGCGATTCGAAGATGGAAGCCATCGAAAACTATGCACGTCCTGATGATGTGAGCTACCTTGATTTACACACGAAAAATTTTATCCAAGCTATTGATAAAAACGATTCAGATGTGTTGGCTACGAATATCTGGTCGGGCAGTTCGGCAGCGATATGCGCTCAAATGGGCAATATCGCCTTCAAAACCGGACAGAAAATTTATTGGGACGACGAAGCGAAGCAATTTAAAGATAATAAACAGGCGAATGAACTCATTAATGCGACTTATCATAATGGGTGGAAGAAGCCGCGAGTGTAGTGGATAGAACAAATATTTTCGATTGAGTGATTTTTGATTTTTGGTTGAATTTCGCTAATTTATACAATCAAAAATCACTCAATCAAAAATCAAAAATACAATGAACCACACCCTCCAAATCGCCCTCGCCCAAATCGCCCCCGTCTGGCTCGACAAGGCAAAGACAACTGAAAAAATCATCGACTACATTGACCAAGCCGGATCTGCGGGAGCAGAGTTGGTCGTGTTTGGCGAGGCATTATTGCCCGGATATCCGTTTTGGTTGTCGCTGACGGGTGGGGCGGAATTTAACTCGAAAGTGCAAAAGGAAATACACGCGCATTATATCCGCAATGCCATTCAGCCGGAAGCGGGGGATTTGGATGCGATATGCGCGAAGGCGCGGGAACACCAACTCGCCATCTATCTCGGTACGATTGAACGGGCTGCCGACCGAGGCGGACATAGTTTGTATTGCTCGTTGATTTATATTGATAATCAAGGAATTATCCAATCCATACATCGCAAATTGCAGCCGACTTATGAGGAGCGACTCACTTGGTCGCCGGGCGATGGGCATGGGCTTCGAGTGCATCCCTTGAAGGCGTTTACGGTGGGTGGTTTGAATTGTTGGGAAAATTGGATGCCGCTTTCGCGGGCGGCTTTGTATGGCATGGGCGAAAATTTGCATATCGCTGTGTGGCCCGGTGCACTTCGCAATACGGAAGACCTGACGCGACACATCGCTAAGGAAGGTCGGTCATTTTCGGTGTCAGTTTCGGGGCTGATGCGCGTGGAAGATTTTCCGAAAAACACACCGCATTTAGATTTGATTTTGGAACATGCGCCGCCTGTACTCTCCGATGGTGGTTCGTGTATCGCTGCGCCGGATGGGTCGTGGGTGGTGGAGCCTGTGGTCGGGCGTGAAGAGTTGATTATGAGTGAAATAGATTTTAATCGAGTGTTGGAAGAACGGCAGAATTTTGACCCTGTTGGGCATTATTCGCGCCCTGATGTGACTAAGTTGACGGTGAATCGGGAACGGCAGAGACTTGTGGATTTTTGATTGAGTGATTTTTGATTGGATTAAGCTAAAAAACTCGCCTTGCATTTTGGAAATGCAAGGCGAGTTTTTTTTGTGGATAAAATCTTCTGGCAAATTCCAAATTAACGTGAAACGCAAGCCGGAGGCGTTACGCTACGATTGAAATTCTTGAAAACCTTGTGCAAGTGCTTCGATGAGTTGGTAACAAAATTCATAATCACGCTTCATTGAAGTACTTAATTGATTTGCAAAAGGTGAATTATCTTTATCCTCTAAAATATACGAAAATAAAGCCATTAATTCATTGACCAATGTATTTGAGTTATTACTGATTTGTCTCATCCGCCGTCCTAAAGCCCTTGCGCCACAGAGGGTTGCATCGAAATCATCATCATCTATGTCAAATAAATCTGAAAATTTAGCTGCAAATTCTCCGACCATTGCATCATAATAAGCGTTGAAAACTAGTCCGATATCTCTTGCGTGTTTCTCTGAAACTTGTTCTGGTTCGCGGTCTTTCCATGCAATGAATTTAAGAATAGCGATACCTTCTATTGAGACTACTTTAATGTCTATTCTGTTATCAAGTCGTACGACCAAACAAGAATCACTAACCTCTTTAAAGCCAAACATATTGATAATTCTGTTAGAAGGCGGGAAGCTAATCGTTCTATCTGTTTCTATTTCACCGTATGGTAGTATATCTGTTAGTACACCTTCTGGGGATATAAACCTATATGCGTTTTGCCCCTTAGTAAAACCACAATTCGTTTCTAAATAGTCTGTAAGGTCTCGATAATTTTTCCATGTCTGCAATTGAATAGCGACGTCAATATCCTGAGTGGCGAGACCTGTTGATTGGTTGAATATGTTTTTTAGAATAATATCTCTCGCAAACGCACCGACTATGAAGTAGCTGGCTTCAAAACACTTACAAGCTTCATCAATATTTTCAAAAAAAGGAATAAAACTTTTACCATTGAAATTTATATCGGAGGAATTTACTTCGAATGTCATTTTTAAGTATGTTTTTGGCTGCCTCTCTGCTCCTAAAGTCGCTGGACATCATCAAATCAGCGTAAATAAGAATAGGATCTACCATGTTTTTTATTATTTGATTTGATTCATTTCCATAAAGTCTTTCAACATTCCAAAAAACCTCTAAAACCTCTAAAACCTCGATTTTCTCATACTGTTGTTGTGCTGGAGAGATAGGGATTATTTTATATTTTTCCACCATTTTGCTTAAACGGATATTAGAGAATAGTATAGGTTTTTGCGCTATTATTCCATTACTTAGATAGCGAGCTCCAAGCTGTCCGCCAAAGTATATTTCATTACTTGAATTATCTGATATGATTCGTGAACCTAAATTACGACTCAAAGAACGAAAATAACCACGATGAATCTTAGGTCTCAAAACCTCGGCATAGCTAACAGCCCACTTTGTAATAAGTAATTCCACATTGGATAGGCTTCCCCTTCTCATTCTTCTTTGATGAGTTACAATAAAATTATCTTCCTGCAATTCCTCAAAAATATTACTCAAAGATGCGAGAGAAATCCCTGTTCTTGAGGCAATTGTGCGATAATTTTCACGAGCTAATTCAGGCTCTATTAGTAGTTGATAAATTAATTTTAAGCCTGTTTTTTGGAAAGCGATTTTGCTATCAGGTAATTTATTAAATGCCTTTTGCCGCCCCTCAATATATACCTTTAGGTTGGGTAGATTGATGTAACAATTCCCCGCAGTATCCACAAAAAAAAGATTATTCTCTTTGAAAAGACTTATTACTTCGGGTGAGGCATAGTCCAAGATAAATATCATGTGTTTAGGCAACCCAAGGTTACTAAAAGACTTATTTTTAGTTATTGCTTTGAGTATTGCCCCCGCCTTATCTTGTGGTAAGATAGTAAATAAAAGTTCAACGCCATTAAATAGCAAATGACCGTCAAACCCCTTTTCATGATTTGAAGACCAACTTTTATCCAATAAAGTCAACTCACCTTTGAATACCCCATCCAAAGTCAACTTAGCTTTATCCAGAATGTCCGCTTCTTTAATTTTGTTCATTTTTAATAAACATTAATTATTATTGAACAAAAATAAGAAATATTTATCATTTTTGCAAATTCCAAATTAACGTGAAACGCAAGCCGGAGGCGTTACGCTACCTCATTCCACAATCACAAACTCCGTTCTACGATTATTGGC
>Ga0209186_1002565_pt1 | contig 12880 bp, 5 predicted proteins | sample SidtaG_FD_187426 | JGI IMG/M metagenome (GOLD analysis project Ga0209186, IMG submission 187426) | Marine algal microbial communities from Sidmouth, United Kingdom - Sidmouth_Male2 metaG (SPAdes) (version 2) | ecosystem: Host-associated > Algae > Red algae > Unclassified | place: Sidmouth, United...
GCTGATGCAGCACGACCATATTGAGCGACATCGGGTGTATCGCATTTATCGGGATGTCCGTTTTTCGAAGGATAAATTGCCGTTTAAAACCTACTTTGGGGGCAATTTTGTACGTGCAACGGCTGCTTTGCGTGGTGGTTATTTTATGGCTATAGAACCGGGCGGCAAAACGCGGGTTGGCGGTGGTTTTTACTCGCCCAATTCGGCAGATTTAAAACGTATTCGCAAGGAATTTGAATTTGATGATACGGAAATACGCAGCATTTTGAATGATGAAAAATTCAAAGCGACTTTCGGCGAGTTACAAGGCAATGGCGTCAAAACTGCCCCACGCGGTTTCGATGTCGAACATCGCGCCATTGATTTAATCCGCAAAAAACAATTCTACGTGATGAAAACCTTCACAGATAAGGAAGTGACACAAGCCGATTTTATTGACCAAGTAAACGATACCTTCCTCACGGTTCGCCCATATTTCGATTATATGAGCGTGATTTTGACGACGGATTTGAATGGGGAAAGTTTATTGGAATAAAGATTATCAATACAGGTGATGTAGAGAAAATTCATGAATTTTCTCTACATCACCCATGAGCTATTATACGATTTCTGATTTCAATAATCCCATCAATTCCTGTTCCCTGTCATCTTTCAGTGCAGGCGAATCAACTGACAAATCCCGCCATTTGAGTCCGTTGGCGTAATAATCAATAAGTTTTTCGGTTGTTGCCTCAATGGTGCTTGGTGTAAATTGATAGTCTTTCAGCAAGCGGCTGTTATCAATACGCCTATCAGCCGGAATCCAAAGCGGAAGACCCAACCAAAACGGAATGTTATGTTCTTCAACAAATTCGGGCGTAACATTTATCAATTTCGGTGTTTTCCCTAATTTTTGCGCTGCGAGATGTACAAATTCACCGAGAGATGCCGTGAAACTGTTGGCATTATAGGTATCAAAAGCATTATTATGTTCGATGGATTGAATCACAATTTTCGCAAAATCATTGACATCTGTGTATGTGATAACGTTTTTGCCATCATTCGGCAGTAGGAAGGTATCTTGATTATGCACTTTGCGAAACCAATAATACAACCTGTCCGTGTGGTCATGATTTCCGATAATCAAGGAAGGACGCAGAATGATTTTATTTAACCATTCTTTACTATGCAAAATTCGCTCAAATTCAGACTTTCGTGGATTGTATGACTGCTTGGAAGTGTCGTACTTTTGCTCCTCTGTACAAGGTACAAGTGGAAAATCCTCTTGAATTGCTTGTGGAGGATTTTCATAATCAACGTCATAATGACTACACGTAGAAACATAAATATATCGCCCGACTCTCCCTTTAATCGTCTCCAACAACTGCTCCATAGTGGTTGGATAATAGCCCGAAATATCAATGACCACATCCCAGTCTTGTCCGCCGATTTTTTTGATGTCGTCCGTATAGCGGTCGCCTGTAATACGTTTTACTTGTGGGAAAATATCGGAATTGGTTTTACCGCGATTGAATAGGGTAAGGTCTTGGTAATCTGTTTTCAGTAGGGCTTCTACGAGATTTCTGCCGACAAACTGGGTGCCGCCGATAATGAGTATTTTCATGATTAATGAGTTTGTTTTGAATGTTGAGTAAAACGAAATCCCGTACTTATGTCGGGAAGTGAATATTTTTTACGCACTGCAATGTATTAATAATTAGCAGATTATCCAAAAGTGGACACGTTTTGAAAGGTAAAAAAAACTTATCAAAACAAAGGTACGTAAAAGTTTAGAGCATGTTTAAAGGCTATCCGTCTAAGTTTGCCAGTGGGGGTTTACTCGGCAGACGAAGGTTGTTATAAAATATAGTGATTTGTCGCATAAAATATTCGCTCCGAACAAAGGGATTCGGCTGACGAGTATTCGCTTTAGGCAAAGTTAGATGGGTAGCCATGTATAGTAGTATGCTTTTTCACGACCTAATGCTCGGAATACATTGACTAATAACTAATTAACTAATCACGAATAACGCCAAATTAATGGAACAGATAAGACTGTTTGGTTTGATAATATTGTAATTTTCATTGTTATTGATATTTTCGTTTTCATTTTAATTGTTATTCCCCGTCTTTCCAATCCGATACCCACGCACCGCATAAAACAACACATACAAATAACAAACAATCGCAATCGCATAACTCGATTGCAGCCCGATTCTATCCGCCAAAAATCCATGTGCAAGCGGGATAAATGCACCGCCTACAATTGCCATCACCAATAAGCCCGAACCTTTACTCGTAAACTTCCCTAAACCATCAATCGCGAGGGTAAAGATGTTGCTCCACATAATAGAATTGCAAAAACCAATCAGGATAATCGCCCAACCTGCCACCCAGCCCGACGCTGTAACGCCCGTCAGCAAAAACAAAATCGCTGCGACTGCCATAATTGCGAGTAGCGTTTGCGATTTCATCTTTTGCAGAATGGCTGCACCCAAAAATCGCCCGACCATCAAACCGCCCCAATAAAAGGACAAATACCTACCTGCATCTTCGGGTTCCAAGCCCGCAATATGACCTTCGCCGAGAAAACTCACCATAAAACTCGCAATCGTCACCTCCGCGCCTACGTACATAAAAATCGCCAGCGCACCCAACAACAAATACGGAAAATCAAAAATCGAATTTCGCCCTGCGACATTCACTTCATTGCTTTCCTTTATCGAATCAATATCGCGGATATTGGGCAATTTAATCATCGCAAACACCCCCGCCAATACCAACAAAGCAACCGCCAAACCAACATAAGGCATTTGTACCGCTTCGGCTTGCTGTGCTTTGGGCAAACCTTCCATTCCGCCCAAAATCAAGGCAGAACCAAAAAGCGGAGCGATGACTTTTGCCACAGAATTGAAGCCTTGCGCCAGATTGAGCCGACTCGCAGCAGTCTCCGGTGCGCCCAAAACCGCCACGTAAGGATTGGCAGCAACTTGCAATATCGTCACGCCTGTCGCCAATACAAATAATGCCCCCAAAAACAAAGGATAATACACCACTACCGATGCCGGATAAAACAAAAATGCCCCCAAACTCATCACCGCCAAACCAATCACAATTCCGGTTTTGTACCCAAATTTATCCAACAACAAAGACGCAGGGTAGCCCATCAGAAAGAAAGCACCAAAAAAACAGAATTGCACCAGCGCAGCTTCCGTATATCCAAAGTCAAACAATTCCTTCACGAAAGGCACTAAAATATCATTCAAAGCCGTCAGAAACGCCCACATAAAAAAGAGCGAAACGAGGAACATAAAGGCGGTTTGGTAAGTGTTTTTGTTTGTCATGGTCTATGATTTTAGTTCCGCAGGGTTCAAACCCTGCGTTTTTGTGATGTGTACACGTTAGTTTCGCAAAAGCGGTGGGTTTCAACCCGCCGCGAGAATATTGGCGGTGTTTTATTTTTATGAGAAAGCGGTTATTTATTCGCTGATGAAGACTTATAAATTCTCAATGTATCGTCGTTACATCCAAATAAAAAATACGTTCCATTTGCGGTTTGTACGGGCTGGATTTTTTTGACATCATAAGGTAGGTAAAGCCCACTTTTTGAGGGTGAAACGGAGGTCCAATTTCCTGTGCCGTCACCTTTTAATAGCAAGCCGTTTCCGGCATCGTTTCTGGGTGTTTCTATTTCGGAAGTAAAGAGATTTCCGGCGAGTAGAATGTCGTCGTGCGTATCGCCGTCGAAGTCTTGAATAATGAAGTCGTTGATGCTTGAAATTTGCGCTTCATTGGGTAAAGGTGTCATTTTAAATTTGCCGTTTCCTTGATTTTCGACGTACATACTTGCGAATGTTTGCGCCGAATAGTGCAAGGCATTTTCCAGATTTTCTTCACCGTAAACTGTCGTCATATCCGCCGCCGCGAAGATGTCGTAAGTCGGAAATTTATCTGCCAAAATTGGTACTTGCTCACTCGAACACGACCTACCTCGCAAGGGATATTGCTCCCCGAAATTATAATAACTCAATACAATATCCTTCGTACCATTGCCATCAAAATCATCGTAATGCACCTCAAAAGGTTCGTCGGGCGTGGCTTTGTATTTATAGTTCAATCCAAGATTCCCGATGAGATAGTCGTCATCGCCGTCGCGGTCAATATCCGCTTTTTCGATGCTGTACCACCAACCCGTCGAATTGGGTATCAAGGTATTATTTTTTTTGAATATATTATCTTGATTTTCAAAAAAAGTAATGGGCATCCATTCTCCGACGGCGATAAAATCCATATCATCGTCGCCATCAAAATCTGTCCAAACGATGTCCGTCACCATGCCCAAAAATATCAAATCGGGCGCGATGCTTTTGGTCGCGTCTTTGAATATTCCGCCCTCATTTACCAAAAAACGAGACAGCGTAGGTGAAGGATAAGACCAGGGCAAATGCCGACCACCAACCACCACATCCAAATCCCCATCGCGGTCAAAATCGCAGGCGCGTACACAGCCGCCACTTTCGCGGAATTTGGGGAATTTGGTATCGTCTTTTTTGAATGTACCACCTTCATTTATGTACAATCTGTCTTGATACATTTTATGCTGCGGTGGAAACGCATTGCCGCCACTCACCACGTACAAATCCAAGTCGCCATCATTTTCCACATCAAATAATAAGGCATCGACATCCTCGTAATTCACGTCATTTTTCAAATCATTTGCGCCTTTATATGCTTGAAAATTGCCATCAGATTGCTGCACAAAAAACTGCCCCGCATAACCAAATGCGCCACCAACAAACACATCTTCCAAACCATCATTATTAATATCGCCTTTTGCTAATGCAAGACCAAATTGCGACATTTTATGCGGCAGTAAAACTTGTTTTTCGTAATCGTCAAATATATTTTCGCGGTGTATGATTTGGTTTAAGTTAGAATTTTTTATTGGTGTAAATAATGCTTTTTCGGGCGCGGGTTTTTCTTTTTTCGGATAATTTTTTTCTTGTGAAATATTAATTTTCAATAATTGATTAGTATTAATGTTTTTTCGAATAATTTGCTTTCCATTCGGAAGAATGATAGAAATCTCATCAATCGTTTTTGTTTTTCCTACACCAAAATGCGCCACATTTTCACTCGTCGAATACATGCCTCTTACATTGGTGAGTTCCCAAAATTGCGATTTGTCGGCATCATAATTAATCGAAATTTTAGTACCGAAAAGCGGCGTATTATTTTGATTGTCAAATAGTTCTATTCGTAGCCAATTATTATTTTTTGATTGGTTTTCGTAAATGTAGGCGGGTGCGTTGATATTATTAATAATGAGTTCCAAATCGCCGTCATTATCAAGGTCGGCGTAGGCGGAACCGTTGGAAAAGGTGGTTTCGGACAAGCCCCATGCGTCTGTTTTTTTATCAAAAGTGAGGTCGGCATTATTTTGATAAGCATAATTTTTCAATGGAACACTCGGCAGCAAATCAAGTGCTTCATCCAAATCCAAAATGTCGAAAATATGTACATCGCCTGCGTTTGGATTATTTTTTATAAACTCATCAATCGTATTTTGAACGTATTTTGGAAAAGTTTTAGCTGCGTCCGAATTACGAATATCCCTTAACAGTCCATTTGTCACAAATACATCTTTCCACCCATCGTTATCGAAATCCGCCACCAAATTTGACCAACTCCAATCGGTGCTTGACATGCCTGTGAGTTGAGCGATGTCACTGAAGTTTTTCCCTGCATTATTCAGATGAACGGCATTGAACATATATTGATAATGACCGCCATTTTCGACCACTTTCCAAAACGATTTGGGGTTCATGCCACTCATATTTGCTTTGAGCCGAAAATTATCTTCTGCCACCATATCTAGCGTCATCAAATCTTGCCAACCGTCGTTATTGATGTCCGCCGCATCCACGCCCATTGCATAATAACTGATGTGATTCATTCGCTGCGGCAGCACATCCTCAAAAGTGCCGTTGCCCTTGTTGAGATACAGTCGGTCGGGGGCTTCGTAGTCATTGCAGAGGTAAATATCCGTCCAGCCGTCCTTGTTGACATCCGTTGCGACCATGCTGTTTGCGTAGCCCGGTTTCAAGATGCCCGCTTGCTTGGAAACGTCTGTAAATGAACCATTTGCATTATTATGAAACAAACGCGGCGACCATTTTTCCTGCATCAAATCCACACCAAATAAGTTGGAATAATTGCCCGGATTTGGTGGTTGATTCAGCAAGAAAATATCCAACCAACCGTCATTATCATAATCCAAAAATCCGGCGTGTCGGGTGCGTTCTGCATTATCCAAACCGTAGTCCGCCGCTTTTTCCTCGAAGCGTACACCCGTCTTTCCATTGCCCAAATCAAAGGTTTTTCCCGTATTGATATACAATAGATTTTTCCGCAAATCGGGGCGGTCATCGTACAATTCTCGCGTCACGTAAATGTCCAACCAACCGTCATTATTCACATCCGCGACGACTACGCCCGATGACCAGCCGCCATTATCTTCAATACCGGATTCGGTATTCGTTTGTTGAAATTTTAAATCACCTAGATTAAAGTAAATTTCATCGCTCACCAAATTGCCCGCAAAAAATAAATCGACCAAGCCATCCTTATTAAAATCGCCGACACCAACTCCCGCACCGCCGTAGTAGTTACTGTACATCAGGATGTTATGGTCTTTTTCATCTGTAATGGTATTTTCAAAATTGACATTGGTGGATTCGGGAGAGAGCAATTTGAATAGCTGTCCATCCAAACGAAAGGAAAGGCATATTGAGGTGATGAATATGTAAAATTTTAGGCTGTACATATTTGAAATTAATTAAAAAAAAATTCCTGCACCCAATGTATGAAATATTTTTCGCCAAATAAAACCTTACAAACATTCACTTCATTAAAATAAAAAAACACGCTTTATGTGTAAAGTTATTATAAAATTTTATACTTTTACTAATCCTCCATACTTTCCTTAGTAACGATAAAACAATAAGTTCTTCATTGTATAAAGTTACAATTTCACACACATTTATGAAATAAAACAAAACATTATGAGAAATTATCTACTATGTTTATTGCTCCTGTTCATGGGAACAATGACGGCTCTAGCTCAACAACGGGTCAGCGGAAACGTGACCGACGCAGACGGTGTGCCACTCATCGGTGCAACGGTGCAGGAAACCGGAACTACCAAAGGTACAGTCACAGATATTGACGGCAATTTTACGCTGGAAGTATCGGATGGCGCGACAGTAACTATCTCTTATACAGGCTATGAGAGTCAGACTATGACTGCAGACGGCTCGGCGATGAATATCTCGCTCGCAACCGGTATCGCGCTTGATGAGGTCGTGGTGACGGCACTCGGTATCGAAAGAGACCAAAAAGCCATCGCTTACTCTGCCACAGAGGTAGGCGGTGAGAATTTTTCGCAAGCGCGAGAGACGAACCTTATCGAATCACTCGCCGGAAAAGTCGCGGGGGTCAATGTAGCGAGTACGGCTACGGGTGCAGGCGGTTCTACGCGGGTCGTGATTCGCGGAAATAGCTCTATTTCCGGCAACAACCAACCTTTATACGTAGTGGATGGTGTGCCGATTGACAACACAAATTTAGGCTCGGCAGGTATGTGGGGCGGTCAGGATTGGGGCGATGGTATTTCCAGTTTGAATCCCGATGATATTGAGTCTTATACCATATTAAAAGGTAATGCGGCTGCGGCTTTATACGGCTTTAGAGCATCCAACGGCGTGATTCTGATTACCACAAAATCGGGTAAAAACCGTCAGGGTGTCGGCGTTGAGTTCAACACGCAGGTACGTTCAGAGTCTATTATCAACCTCTTGGATTTTCAAGAAGAATATGGGCATGGCACGAGAGGAGCGGCACCGACTACCCAAGATGAAGCATTGGAAAATGGACTCTCTTCTTGGGGCGGAAAATTGGACGGCAGTAGTGTCATGCAATTCGACGGAGTGAGTCGCCCTTATTCTTCGGTGGGCGACAATTTGAGTCGTTTTTATCGAACAGGAACTACTTTTTCCAACAACTTGGCATTGACAGGTGGAGATGAAAATTACAACTTCCGTTTGTCGGCTGCTGCCTTGAATAATGAAGATGTTGTTCCCAATTCCGGCTTGGACAGATACACCTTTACCTCCAAAGTAAATGCGAAATTTAGCGATAAATTCTCCGGTAATTTCGGTGTCACTTACATCAACGAAGACGTTCAAAACCGCCCGAGACTTTCCGATTCTCCCGGCAATTCAAATTATACCGCATTTTCACTTCCCGCTTCTATTAATATTGACGATTTGAAGGGTGATCCCGACAAACCCGGAGCGAATGATGAAGGGGTTGAATTGCAATTTAATGATAATGTTTTTGTCACCAATCCCTGGTGGGGTACTAACCAATTCAAAGCAAATTCTATCAAAAATAGAATGATTGGAAACGTTCAATTGCGTTATGAATTTGTGGACGGCTTGTATGCGCGTGGTCGCATTGGCTTAGACCGCTACGATGCCCGAAGAACAAACCTGACCCCTTACGGCACTGCCTTTAGCCCTCTAGGTGGTATGGATGAGCAAGGTACAAACTTTCAGGAATTGAATAATGAATTGATATTAGGTTACGATAAAAACCTGACAGATATGATTGGTTTAAATCTTTTTGTCGGTGGAAATCAGCTTAGAAATAAAAGAGAAACTATAGGTGGCAGCGGCGTAGAATTTAGCATACCTTTTTTGCACACCTTAAACAACTCAGGCGTCCGAAATACTCTTTACGAGTTTGACGAATTTCAAACTAATTCGATTTTTGCTTCTGCGGAACTTGCCCTCAACAGAGCGATTTATCTCACAGGTACTGCCCGAAACGATTGGTTCTCTACACTCACCAATGCTGATGGTACTTCTGATAATAATAAATTTTACTATTCCGTAGGTGCGAGTGCTGTGCTGTCTGAATTGGTGAGTCTTCCTACGCAGGTTGATTTTGTCAAGTTCCGTGCATCTTATGGTGAAGTAGGTGGTGTAGGTGCTGCCGAAGAACCTTACCTTTTAGGATTGAATTATCAAACCTTTGCCCAAGGGCATGAGGGCTATCCACTTGGTGGAATAGCTAATACCTCTAGTCCGCCTACTAACTTAGAACCCTTAACTTCCCGGGAATTTGAAGTAGGACTTGACTTCAGACTATTCCAAAACAGATTAGGGGCTGATTTCGCTTTCTATAATCGACAAACAGTTGATGACATTTTAAATGCCGCCATTTCTCCAACTTCGGGATATGATTCCAGAGTCGTCAATATCGGAAAAATGCAAAACGTAGGCGTCGAGTTACTCCTCTACGGCAGTCCGGTCAAAACCGCTGATTTTCGTTGGGATGTTTCTTTAAATTTTGCTCAAAATAATAACAAAGTAGTTAGTCTTTTGACACCGGAAGAAGATGATGAAAATGTAAGAGTAGAAGAAAGTAGAACCCGAAATGCTTATATTGAGCATGTAGAAGGCTTGCCGTACAGCCAAATCATGGGCTTCGAATATGCACGAGACGAAAGCGGAAATATCGTATTAAACGACAACGGATTGCCCACAAGAGGTGACCTTGTTCCGCTTGGTACAGGTGTACATCCGACTTCGATTGGAATTAACAACACATTGACTTACAAAGATTTATCATTAAGTTTCTTGATAGATTCCAAGTCGGGTGGCTACATCTATGCAGCTACGAATGCCTACGGATATTTCAGAGGATTGCACAAAAATACACTCGAAGGAAGAGAAACCGGACTCGGCGACATCGCCGCAGAAGATGTAGAAGACTACTACCAAAGTATTGCCTTCAACGTTTCAGAAGAGTTTGTACAAAAAGCCGATTTTATCAAGTTGAGAGAATTAGTCTTCAGTTATAGATTGAGAAAATCGTTAATGCCTAAACTACCCTTCGAATCCATCAACATCGGATTAGCGGGCAGAAACTTACTCCTACTTTCCAGTAGCGTGGATAATATCGACCCCGAATCCACCTACACTGCCGGCAACGGTCAAGGCTTGGAAATGTTTGGTGTACCACAAACCCGTTCTATTCAACTCAATATTGGTGTTAAATTTTAAAATAAATAAACTGTACCGACGACTTTAGCCGTCAAGTGCTTTCCCCGCGACGGCTAAAGTCGTCGGTACGGGGGGCGTACAAATTTTATTATTTTAAATGTTTTATAAAGAAAATTTTACTGAAATATTATTGAAATTTATTTTATTTTAAAAATAATTATTTATAAAATAATTCAATTTAAACAAATAAAAAAAAACGTCTGTTTCGGTAAAATTTATTGTGTAATGATGTAGTTGTGAAACTGTATAATTTTAAAATATTATAATACGTTTTTTACGAATGAAAAATACGACAACACAACAACACGACAACACAACAACGCGATAAAAAATGAAATATATTAAGTATATTCTCCTAATAGCGGCATGTATGGTGCTACACACCTCATGCGACAATGGCTTCGAGGAACTCAACATCGACCCCACCACCGCCAATGAAATTGACCCTAACTTCCAGATGACTTGGGTGCAATTACGCACATCGGGCGGCAGATATGAAAATTGGCGAGCCAGTTTGATTTACTCTTCTACCATGATGCAGCACTTTGCAACAACCTGTGGCTACTGGTCGGGCGATAAATACAGCTACAACGGCGGCTACTCTTCTTCGCTCTTTGACCGCGCTTATACCGAGCAAGTCAAGGACATACAAGACCTCATCAACACATTAGAAACCACAGAGGGCGCAGACCAAACTATGCTCGGTATGGCTAAAATCTGGCGCGTTGTCATCTTTCATCGCCTCACCGACCTCTATGGCGATATACCTTACTTCCAAGCCGGAAAAGCCTTTTTAGAAGGTATTGACTTTCCCGAATATGACGCTCAGGAAGTTATCTACGCAGACATGTTGGAAGAACTGGAAGAAGGCATTGCTTTACTTCCAAACGGTACAGGCTTTGGTGGTGCAGACTTGATTTATGCGGGCGATGCCGATAAGTGGAAACGATTCGGCTACTCTTTAATGTTGCGTTTGGCGATGCGTCTTTCCGAAGCTGACGCAGGTACGGCACAGGCTTGGGTAGCCAAAGCTGTGGCTGGCGGAGTCATGCAAAGCAACGACGACATCGCTTTTATTCAACACACAGATGGCGATGGTATCAACAGAAATGGAATTGGAGAAGTATTAGATAAAGAAAAAGGGGCGGATACCTGCCCTCGATTGAGTAATACATTAGTTGACTGGATGATGGGTACAGGCGACCCCCGATTGGATATTTTTGGAGAAACACCCATCAATGGTGGCGCACACAAGGGCTTGCCAAATGGCTTGGACGAAACGACCATTCAAGACAACCCAACGGGTACTTCTACCGATGATTTCAGTTCGTATAATGGTTTGATAGTAACGGTGGCTTCGCCCATGTTTTTCCAGACCTATGCCGAAACTCAATTATTGATGGCGGAAGCTATCAAGCGCGGTTGGGCAGACGGTAGCGCAGAAGAACACTATAACAACGGCGTAAGAGCCGCCATGCAACAATGGGAAGTCTATGACGCATCACTCGCCGTAGATGATGCCACCGTAGATGCCTATCTCGCAGCCAATCCTTACGCCGATTCCTTCGAGCAAATCGGCTGGCAATACTGGGCAGCCACCTTCTTGAATGAATACGAAACCTACGCCAACTGGAGACGAACAGGCTACCCAACCCTTACGCCAGTAAACTACATGAACAACGTCACAGGCGGACAAATTCCTTCACGAATGATGTATCCTGAAAGCGAAATCGGTCTGAATCCAAACCTTGACGCGGCACTCGCCCGACAAGGTATGAGTACGGATTTTTCCAACGAAATGACCGTACCCGTTTGGTGGGATAAATAAGAGGTTTTTTTAATGTAAAATGTAGAATAATAAATTTAAAATGTAAATTTGTATTACGTGAAACTAACGTGTTTTTATTTCGTATTTAATTGATTTTAAGGTTATTAAAAAGTAAAAAAAAGTAAATGCTTTGCTCGCGTACTACAAGCACTTTTACATTTATTATTTTGCATTTTACATTTTACATTTAAAAAACCAAATCCATTTTTATCTGTTTGGATAAATATGAAAAAACTGGTCTTTTTTGCTATCGTCGTCATCGTTGTGGCATGTTCTAAAACTTACGATATTCCTCCTGTTGCCGAAAGTTCAGGATGGACTTCTAAAACCATTGACCCTTATCCGCAGTCCATAGGAGGCGACCCCGATAGTGGTTTTTATCACCTGATAAATGGCGCATATATAGGCACGGGTTTGCCCTACGATTTATTGAAAAAACGCATTGAACGCAACAAGGAGCGATTTGTCCGGAACTCCAACTTGGCTTCTGAGTACGGATTTGCTGTATTCGAAACCGAGCAAGGCGTGAAGGTGATGAATGGAACTTGCTTCAGTTGTCATGCCGGAAAAGTCAATGGAGAAACAATCTTAGGATTGGGCAATGCCTTGAACGACAACCAAACCAATTTAAAAATTCCTGCCAAATTGATGAACTGGCGGGTACGCAGCAAATACAAAAAAGATACCGCTACGATTGCTTCCTTCGATGATTTTGGAAAATACTTCGAACAGATGGCGCCCTACATCGAAACCGACAATCCCGGCGTCAATCCCGCTGCCCGAATCGCGGAAGCCTGCATGCGTTTTCGTGACCCGGTGGATTTGACTTACACCCCCGAACCACAATATGACATTCGGGAATACAACTTGGCGAGCGACATTCCTGCCCTGTGGCACATGCAAAAAAAGAATGCTTTGTACTACACCGCCGTAGGTCGGGGCG
>Ga0209186_1002568_pt1 | contig 12871 bp, 10 predicted proteins | sample SidtaG_FD_187426 | JGI IMG/M metagenome (GOLD analysis project Ga0209186, IMG submission 187426) | Marine algal microbial communities from Sidmouth, United Kingdom - Sidmouth_Male2 metaG (SPAdes) (version 2) | ecosystem: Host-associated > Algae > Red algae > Unclassified | place: Sidmouth...
AGAGACTCCACCAACTTCCTCCTCGTTTAATTGCGCTCCAAGCCGCGCTTTTTTTCGCCCCTAAACTACGGAGGAATTTGAAAGTCGTGTACTCTCTACCACATTGTTTGAGCCGATAACAGCGTAAGCGGCGGCGTATCCAACCGTCTAATCTGCTGAAAGGTAACCAACAATCCGCTAAATGAAAATAGTTGACCCAGCCACGATGTATCGCGTTGAGTTCATCAATTACTTGAGAGAATTTTACGCCCCTATTGCGTCGGGTCAATTCTTTGACCTTCTCTTTGAAGCGTTCTATACTCTTGTCGGCTATGCGGATTTTGCCCTCTGGCATTATCGTGTAGCCCAAGAATTTGACTTGCTCGCAACGGCGTACTCCACTCTTACTTTCGTTTACTTTGAGTTTTAATTTATCCTCTATAAACTTAGTAATTGAAGCGAGTACACGTTTGCCTGCCCGCTCGCTTTTGACGTAAATATTGCAGTCATCTGCGTAGCGTACAAAGTCGTGTCCGCGTTTCTCCAACTCCTTGTCCAATTCGTCTAAAACGATATTTGACAGTAGCGGAGATAAAGGACCGCCTTGCGGCGTTCCGCTTATGCGTTGGTGTTCCAGACCGCCTATCATCATCCCACTGCGTAGGTATTTGCGTATCAAACGAAGTAATCGCTCGTCGCCTACTCCTTTGTACAGTCTTTGCATCAGGCGGTCATGGTTGATATAGTCGAAAAAACTTTTCAGGTCTATATCCACTACCCATTCTTTGCCTGATGAGATGTAGCGACTGGCTTGTTGTACCGCATCCAAAGCACTACGACCAGAACGAAAACCATAACTGTATTCGCTAAATAATGGCTCGTACAGTAGGCTCAATTCTTGGTGTATCGCTTGTTGGACTAAGCGGTCAACTACCGTTGGGATGCCTAACAGACGAACGCCACCGTTTGGCTTGGGTATTTCTATGCCCAATATCTCGCTCGGTGTGTAGCGTTCTGATAACACATCCGCTATCAGACCTTTGCCATGTTCGGATAACCAAGCACGAAGCTCGCTTACCTCCATCATGTCAACGCCTGATGCACCTTTGTTGCGGACTACATTTTTGTAGGCTTTATTGAGGTTCTTCGGTGACATTACTTCTTCAAGTAATGTCGCGGTCAAGGCTCGATTCCTTGATAATAGCGACAAGAAATTTAACTCCCCTTCACGATTGGGTGTAGTTCCGCCACCCCCGCTCGCGTGTGGACGCAGGCTAACTATTTCTTCGGAGAATAATAATAATTGTTTACCTGACATTTGCTGTCTTTTCTTGTTTCGCATTAACAAGTCTGCTCCTTGTGTTAGAAAATTCAGTCCTTCGAATTTAGCCTCTCCTGTCTCATTTCATTTTTATACCCTCTACATGGAGGTTCATTTGACAGGGTTTGCCTTCCTACTATGACGTCTGCTGACTTCTCCTTACCTTTCGGCTCGGAGACCTCCCGAGGTAAGACTTTACTCTTTCATTAGGCTCGACCAGATTTACTCCCTGCAATATATCCGCACGACTTTTGGGCGTACTGATTCATGGCTCAGTTACCCGATTACAGCAAGCCTTATATCTGATTTCTGTGCGTTAAAACCTAATTTTGCATACGGCTTCCTTCAGATTCCACCTCGCGGTGGACACCCTTGCCTTAGCTAAGATTCCTCGTCGTGTAGGCTCTTGGGGAACTTACATCCCTTAGAGTAAAGCCATGCTCGGCGCACCAAACGGAGACGGTGCGCTGCACCTTTTATATATAATTGCCCCTAATTTTTTACACACTCAAATAATTTAAATTTAAAACGCAAATATATCTCGCCTGACATTTTGAAAATGTCCGTCGAGTAAGCTTTCCACTAAATTCCTAGATGAGCCTAAATTTTTTTTTGTTAAAATGAAATTCAAAAATCGCTTAACTCAATGACATTGCTCGTTATTCGTTTTATTAATCGCATTTATTCTCAAATAAATTTGAAATTAACTTATTTTATTATATATTTATCGGAGAATTGAGTTTCATTTTACACATTTTGATATGAAAAGACGACAAGCCATCCGACAAATAGTCGTGGTATCTTCCGGTTTAGCCTTACTGCCTTCCTGCGATTTTCAAAGCGGTGTAGCACTCAAATCATACCAACATTTGCCATTGAATAAAAGTCAATATCGACTTATAGAGGCATTGCAAGCAGCTATATTTCCGGCGGAAAAAATGCCTGTAAGCGATACCGAAACGCCGATGGATTATATGCTCACGAGAATCAATGACTGCTTTAGTATGGAGGATATTGAGAAATATTTGACGGGAATGGAAAGTTTTCAACAAAGTGTAAAAAGCAGTAGATTCAAAAATACTTTTGAAAAATTGAGCCGTGAAGAGCAACAGCAAATTTTAGATGAGGGCTTTCCGAGTAAAGAAAAGTCGCCCCCACAAGAATTTTTGGACACCAATAAACGGCTACTTGTAGAATACTTTACGCGGTCAGAAGATTACCAAGTCAATCATTTTGGATACGAATTTATACCAAGTCGGTATTCGGGATGTGTTAATTTATAATGATTAATGGTTAATGGTTAATGATTAATTTGTAGTACGCGAGGCTGCTTTTTCATTATCCATTAACCATTATCCATTAACCATTAATCAAAAATGTCAGATACAAATTATGATGTCATCGTCGTCGGTGCGGGAATGTCGGGAGGTTGGGCAGCTAAGGAGTTTTGTGAAAAAGGCTTCAAAACATTATTGTTGGAACGCGGGCGCGATGTAAAACACATCGTAGATTACCCGACGACGAATATGCGTCCGTGGGAGTTCAAATATCGCGGCAATCTGACGCGGGAGCAGCGGGAGGAAAATCCCGTAGTCGGCAAATGTTATGCTTTTCGGGAAGATACGACGCATTTTTTCGTAAAGGACAAAGAGCATCCTTACGTACAGACGAAGCCTTTTGACTGGATTCGCGGCTATCAGGTCGGCGGACGCTCTATCATGTGGGCGCGGCAGGTGCAACGTTGGAGCAAGTACGATTTTGAAGGACCGGCACGGGATGGTTTTGCGGTGGAGTGGCCCATTGGATATGATGATTTGGCGGATTGGTATAGTTATGTGGAGCGATATGTGGGCGTTTCGGGCAACAAAGACGGCTTGGACACCGTACCCGACGGCGAGTTTTTGAAGGCTTGGGAATTGAATTGTGTAGAGAAACATTTTCAGAAATATCTAAAGAAAAATTATAAAGACAGACACCTGATTTACGGGCGTTGCGCTCATCTTTCGGAGATGACGGAAGAAATTAAAAAGCAAGGCAGGGCTTTGTGTCAGAATCGTGTGGTTTGTGAGCGCGGTTGTCCTTACGGCGGTTATTTTAATGCCAATTCAACACTGATTCCCTCTGCTGCCAAGACGGGGAATTTGACTTTGCGCCCTCATTCGGTTGTACATTCGATTATTTTTGATGAAAAAGAAAATCGCGCAACAGGCGTTCGTATCGTGGATGCGAATACAAAGGAAACCACAGAGTATTTTGCCAAAACAATATTCGTGAACGCAGGTACAATCAATACCAATGCCATCCTACTCAACTCCAAATCCAAGCGATTTCCCAACGGACTCGGTAATGACAACGGCTTATTGGGCAAATATATGGCTTTTCATAATTATCGCGCCGGATTCAGTGCTAAGATTGATAGTTTTGATGATTTCAAACCGGAAGGAAAACGTCCGACAAGTGGTTACATTCCACGTTTTCGTAATGTGTATCGACAAGAAACGGACTTTTTGCGGGGTTATGCGGTTTCGTTTGGTGCGGGTCGTGGCAAGTCTTTTAATTCGACAGGTTTTGGAGATGAACTACACAAAAATCTAATGGAAAAACCCGGATTTGGCGATTGGGGCATCTGGGTAGGCATGATGGGTGAGACGATTCCAAAAGAAAGTAATACTGTCACTTTAGATGAAAGCAAAACTGACGACTGGGGTATTCCGCTATTCAATATTTCGATGGATTATGATGAGAATGATGAGAAAATGATATTGGACTTCAAGGAGCAAATGACCAAAATGCTCACCGAAGCGGGTTTCAAAGACATCAATTTTAACGATAGCCAACAAGCTCCCGGCTTGGATATACACGAAATGGGCGGCGTCCGCATGGGCAAAGACCCCAAAACCTCGCTGCTCAATAAATGGAATCAACTACATGAATGTAAAAATGTATTCGTCACCGACGGTGCGTGTATGACTTCCGTTGCTACTCAAAATCCTTCGCTGACCTTTATGGCATTGACCGCACGCGCGGCAAATTATGCCATCGAAGGGATGGAAAAAGGAGAAATTTGAGTGTAAAGCAAAAAATAAATCCTGCCGTATTCCTGCTTTTGGGTGCAGCTACTTTTTGGGGCTTAAATTTCCATGAAGCTAAAATCATGTTGCGCTATGTCAACTTTATTGAAGCGGGTTTTTGGCGATATTTATTTGGCGTGGGTTTTCTTTTTTTGTTGCAAATACGTTTTCTCAAACACCTCTCATTTCAAGAAATCAAAAAAGGCTGGAAAGGAATTTTTCTGGTCGGTTTTGTCGGCATATTTGGCTTTAATATCTTTTTTTTCTGGGGATTGCTCTATACCTCCGCCCTCAACGCAGCACTCATCATCGGACTCACACCCGCCACTACCCTACTCGCTAGCCGCTTGATACTCAAAACTCCGATATACAATCGACAAAAAATCGGTATTGCGATTGCCTTTGTCGGTGTGGTCTATCTCCTGTCAAAAGGCAGACCCGACCAATTGCTCCAACTCCAATGGTCGGTGGGCGATTTGCTTATTCTGGCTGCCAATCTCTTATTTGCGGTTCAAAATGTTTGGATAAAACAATACGCCGTTGCTCACAACAACCTCGTTTTCACTTTCCTCACGAATGTCGTGTGTTTTCTTGGTTTTGTTTTACTATTTCCTTTGTTGGGGATAAATGCACCACCTGTTTCGACCTACGATTTTTGGCTGTCTGCCATTGGGATGGGGCTGTTGGGAACATGCGCCGCCTACCTTTTCTGGAACAAAGGCGTACAACAACTCGGTGCCGCCAATGCCGGACTTTTTATCAATGCCGTGCCACTCGCCGCAGCTATTTTTGCCGTATTTTTTGGTGAACGACTCGAATGGTATCACGCTATTAGTGGTGTAATTATCTTGTTAGGAGTGTTTTATGTGCAGAGGAATAAGAAATAAAAAAGCCTTGCAAATCAACGATTCACAAGACCTTAGTGATCCCGGCAGGACTCGAACCTGCAACCTTCGGAGCCGAAATCCGATGCTCTATCCATTAAGCTACGGGACCGGATGAAGTTTAAGTTGAAGAACAAGTTGAAGTCTAAAACTCAAACAAAGCTTTAATTGGATTTTGGAATTTGTTATTTGGAATTTTTCAAAATATAATGCAAAATTACGTTTTGTTTTTTGTAATAACAAGTTGAGTCGCCAATTAGTTCCGATATACCCTTCTGCGGAAGATTTGTACCAAACTCGTCAATAGTATCAAACTCATACCAATAATAGCGGTTATCGTGATAACTTGAACGACATCAAGGGCAGCGCTTCTTTTCAGATAAATACCCAATAAAGCCCAAGCCACGACCAGCGCGTAAAATATATCATTTCGGTTAAAAATCATGACCATTGCAAGTGTGATTGCCACGAGAATGACTGCTACCGCCCAGAGGGGTTCGCCCAAACCAAGACCACCTACACCTGCATTTACCAATAATGCTGTTACGTTGGCAATCGTCGCTACGCTAATCCATCCAAGATAGATACTGAAAGGTAAATGTGTCAGGTATTTTTCGGTATTCGATACATTCGAGTTTCCAATTCGTTGTCGTTGATAAATCGCTATTAATGAGCCTAATATGAGCAACATGATGAGCAGCGAAAGTGGCAGTATTTCGTAATGCCATGCGAAAAGCCAACTCATATTGGCTATACAAGAAATCAAGAACCAATAGCCGATTTTATCTAAAAATGTGCTGGTAGTCAGGTTGCGATTTTGAAGGGTATAGACCAAACTGTACACCACAAATATTCCCAATAGGATAAAAATAATTCCCCAAATAGAAAAGGTCAAACCTGCGGGTACAAACAGGTTGGGGTATTGGTCAGAAAGTGCGCCCGTGTCTTTACCATTTAAGGGCAAAGATACTGCTAGATAGTTGACAATCAAGACTCCTACGTAGCCGACCAAATTCAAAATGGCAAATGTGAGTCTTTTACTATGATTGGACATAATTATGATTTTTGATTGAATGATTTTTGATTTATATATAAAACACACAAAAATCATATAAAACAAAACAATATAATCCATTGTTTCGTATAATAGGTAAAGCTAAGTAATTCATTTTATTTAAATTGCGTTTTTTAGCGGATAAATGAGAAAATTATTCGATTCATACATAGCTTTCATTTTATAATTTAAAAAATAAAAAAAATCAACTTGTGTATTTAATTAAAATTCAATTAATTGAGATTTTATTGTGCGTAATTGATACATCCCCAAATCAACAAATCTTACAACGTTAAATAAAAAGGCGTTTTTGAATGTTTGCAGGGCTTTTCCATAATTTTACCTAACTTAAAGGAAACTCCCTTTAAAAATTTTCGCTTTAATAGAGTGTACAAATTCTTCATTTTCTTTTGGGAAGGGATGCTGTACACTCTTTTTGTTTCGACGAGTTGAGGAGTTGACGAGTTATTGAGTTGATGTTTTTTATTTGAAGTCTATAAAAACCTACCTGTTTTTTCCAAATAATTCTCTATTTTCACGGGAGATAATGCTTAAATGCTTAAATGATGAAATGCTTAAATGTTTGCTCATTATTGTATTTAAGTATTTCAACATTTCATTATTTAAGCATTGTTTTATGTTGGTTGATTTTATAATTGTAGTGGTTTATTTCGCGGTGGTCATGCTGATTGCGATGTCGGGCAAGCGTAGCAAAGATATGACGAGCGAAGAGTATTTTTTGAGTAACAGAAACCTGAACTGGTACTCCATTGCAATTTCAACGATTGCGACAAATATTCACGGTTATCAGTTTTTGGGGATGATGGGTTCGGCGTATTTGTATGGTATCGCACAGGCAAATTTTGAAATCAATGCGATTCAGGGCTTGCTGATGGCAGCCTTTATTTTTGTGCCTTTGTACCTGAAAGACAGGATTATAACCATTACACAATTTCTTAAAAAGAGACTTGGCGAGGGCGTTGGGCTGGCGTATTCGATTGGAAATTTGATATTATTTTCGACGCTTGGCTTGGGAATCGCCATGATGTGGGGAGCGTATGTAGGTGAGTTGGCATTCAGCGAATTTTTGTCTTTTATCAGCGATGACCGGACGACACGCATAGGAGCTTTGATTGTATTTTTGGGCGTTTTTTCGGCGATTTATACCTACTTTGGTGGTTTGCAAGCGGTGGTACGGACGGATATTATTCAGTTTTCGATTTTGCTGATTGGCGGTACGATTATCCTCTGGGTATCGCTCCAAAAACTCGGCGGCTGGGGACAACTTTACGAAAAAACACCCGAATTGATGAACTTGCATCTGCCTGCCGACCATCCGAAATTGGGTTGGGTAGGCGTTACGCTTGGTTTGTTTTTCCTAAATATCAATTATTGGTGCGCCAATCAGAGTGTGATACAACGCTCCTTGGCTGCCAAGAGCCTTCGACACGCACAAGTCGGCTTGATGGCGGGCGGTGTGATGAAATATTATGTGGCACTGATTGTGATCGTACCGGGCGTGGCACTTGCAGGTATCGTAGGCAAAGAAGCTCTCGCCGCCGAACCCGACCAAGCCTTCACCTACATCCTTGCCAACTTCCTGAGTCCGGGCTTGCGCGGGGTGATTTTGTGTGCCGTTTTTGCTTCGCTGATGAGTACGATTGATTCCTTGTTCAATTCCTTGGCAACCCTGTTTTCGATTGATATATATAAGGTCTATATCAACCCCGAAGCCACCGAAAAACAAATAGTGAATACCGGCAGACGCACAATTATCGTAACGCTGTTCATCGGAATTCTGATGGCTTTTTATCTGACAGATTTGAAATTTTCAGAACAAGACAGTGCTTTCACGCACACACTCAATGAGTTGCGATACTATTTCAATCATGGGTTTGTGGTGGTGGTCTGCATGGCGGCACTCCTGTTGATGCCCAATAAGAAGTTGGCACTTGCCGCTTTCCTCCTCACAGTTCCCGTCAATTATGTATTGAAAAATTATTTGCTGACAGATTTGCCGTATTTGATACGTGCCTTCGTTGTGATTACGAGTTGTTTGGCATTGGTCAGTATTCCGACGATTATGAAAAACGGCTTGCTTCCATTCAAGGAATTTATCAAATCTGCCGACCCGCGCGTAACGCGCTACGGCTTGATGTTGCTGTTCTCTATGATAGCTATTCACATCGTTTTGGCGATTCTATATCAGATGGCGAGTTGATGGGTTGATGGGTTGACGAATTGATGGGTTGACGAATTGACGAATTGACGGGTTGATGGGTTGACGGGTTAACGGGTTGACGAATTGACGAATTGACGGGTTGATGGGTTGACGAATTGACGGGTTGACGAATTGATGGGTTGACGAATTGGTGAATAGCACATCAACTCAATAACGGAACTGTTCAATATTCTGTGTCACGCGGAGAACGCGGAGAGTTGATTATCAGACCTCTGCGTTCTCTACGCCCTCTGCGTGACACACTTTTTTGAACACTCTCCAATAATTCATCAACCTGTCAACTCATCAACTCATTAACCCGTCAATTCATCACTGCCCCTGCAATGCAAGTGCTTTTTGGTAATCTGCGTCAGCTTTAGCTTGGTTGCCGATTTTTTCATAAACATCTTTCCTATTCACGTACAAAATGATTGAATTGGGGTCAAATTCAAGTGCCTTTGTATAATCAGCAATCGCCTCACTGTATTTTTGTTGATTGAAATATAATAAACCCCGGTTATTATAAGCCGGCACATAGCTTGAGTCTGCTTTTATCGCTGCTGTAAAATCGCGCTCTGCATCTGCCATTTTCCCTTGTTCATTGTATAGGTTGCCTCTGTTATAGTATGCATCAGCGTAATTTGGTTTTAGTTCTATGGCTTTCGACATGTCTTTTTCTGCCTCTGTCATATTGCCGCTTTGATAATTTGTAATTGCGCGATATTGATAGGCTTTATAATTTCTCGGTGCTACCTGAAGTGTCTTGTCGAAATCCTGTTTTGCCTTATTATATTGCTTTAGATGATGATGGGCAATGCCTCTATTGAGATATGCGTCCATGTGTTCGGCATCAAGTTCAATAGCTCTATTATAATCTTTCATGGCTTCGGCGTACTTACCTAAGTCCGTGTAAACCACGCCTCTACGATAGTAGGCTTCTGTATGTCCGGCATCTGCACGAATGGCTTTGGTATAATTTTCCATAGCCTCATCTAGTTGTTTTTTTTTATAATTAAAATTTCCTTTGCTTGTATAGGCTTTTGCAAATTTGGGATTGACATAACGCGGTTTGTTAGGGTCGCGCTCAGGCGCACAGGATGCTATTAAAAAAATTATACATCCTAAAAATAATGATATAATTAAAGTGTTATTCTTTTTCATGGTAAATGTATTCATCATAAACGGCACATTTTAGTTTGTTCCAAATATATAAAAAACATTTCAAATACACGTTCAGAAGATTGTCATTTTCTTTTCAAGATAAATATTGTTCCCTGATGTACATTTATAAATTTCGGGTAATTACACTTTTTAATTACCTTATAATCAGTCTGTTTGCTAAATGAAAGTACATAATCACGTTGACCTGTCCACCACCAAATACCTGTCGTATCTTGTGCCTGATATTGAGCATCGTAGAAATATAAACCATTAAATTCCAAACCGCCGTCTATGTTTTCAAGCGGAACATTTTCTATCTCCGTCAAATGATGAATTGCAGCCCATCGGGTACGATTCCACGACAGGTAATCATGCGTTGCTATTACACTAAATCCAATTTGAATAATTAGTAATATCCCAATAATACATATTCTAAAATAATTATTTTCATTCGAATTATCATTCTTTTTATTCGTATTATTTTTATCATAAAAAACAAATACCGCTAAAGGCAGTACAAATAACAAAGGCAGCAAATAACGGTCAAAAAAACCATGCAAAGCAATGGGTAGAAAATAGATAAAAGCTCCCGACAGAAAAAATAAATTGGTAGCGGTTTCTTCATGCAAATTTTGCTTTTTTATTTGTAGAAATATTTGAATTAAAGCATTGATAATCAAATATAAAACTAACACACCACCCAATACGCTTATTCCGGTTATAAACCACCAAAACCATACTCCAATCGACTCCATTCCTACTAAATCCAACATCATCGTATCATACAAAGAAAGCGGACCTATGCCTGTATTTTGAATAATATTTTTCCCTAAAGGCATCGGTTTATTAAAATAAAAAAGTACAAAAAATACGATGGTGCTGACTATCAATATCCACCGTTTCTTATCCACCGTCAGCGGTATATCATATAAAGGCAATAAAAACCATCCAAGATAAATAAGTGCGATAAAAGTATTCTTAAAAAAACGAAAAGGAAGCTCTATTGGATGTTGAAGCAGTGACCACAACCTGCCCGTCTGTGCGCCATATGCAAAGGGGGTACGTCCGGTATTTTCCATCCAGTTTTGAAATAAAAACAGAATAGTAATTCCAGCAATTAAGGGTAAAATCGCTTGAAAAACTATACGTAGTGATATTTTTTTATGTGTAAATATTTTTAAATTTACGAATAAAAAAACAACACAAAATGCCATTGGTACAAACAAACCAAACTGCCGACACAATATCGCTAATAATGAAAAAGCAATGCCCAAAGACCAATCTATCCATTTTCTATGTTGAAAAAAACGAACGAAAAATAATAAGGTAATCGCGGTAAAAGTCGCAAAATACACATCCGTCATAAAGGTGAATGACAGGGCAAACCAAAGCGGATTAAAGGCAGTACAAATGGCGAGTAAAAGGGCTATTTTTCGGTTCAGTTTCAGTTGAAGTGTTAAGAGATATATCGTAAAAATACCCAGCAAAGATACCACAAGTGTAGCCCCACGCAACACTTCAAACGAATAACTAAAAACGCTACAAAAGGCTGTCCCCCAAAGCGTTTGGGTAATCAATGCAGAACTTGTCCACCCCAAGGGACGGAAATCTCCCGACTCCAACATACGCTGCACAGCGATAGCATACGACCAATCATCATTCAAAGGAAAATCCCCAAAAGGATTGACCATGACAATAGCCACCAACCACAAAACGGTCAGCAAAAAGAAGTCGAAAATAATAGATTGGCGAATACTCAAATCAACAGATATTTTCCGCTAATTTAAGAAAAAAAAACGTAGCGTAATGCCTCTCGCTTGCGCTGCGTAATACCTGCAAAACTAACGCGGCGCAAGCCAGAGGCATTACGCTACGACATTCGTCTCGTTTTTTTTAATCCAATGTACAGCTAGCCTGACCGTCTCTTTCTTGATATTGGGCTTCTTGGTGAGCGCAATAATCCTCGGCTTTAGCCTTTGTTACATATACCATTTCGGAAATATACGTTTCTTCGCCGACTATGCAGGTGCATGTACGATTCTTGTTACAGGCGGAAAGTGCAAGGGTAATTGCAAATATAACAATGCATAAAAGTTGTTTCCTCATAACTCAATAGTTTGTTTGTATAGATGTTCCATATAAACATACGCATGCACGGAACATTTCAGATGAAATAAGCAAATTGAATATGAGTTAGATTGAAATACGTGGGGTTTTATTGAGATTAAAAAAAGTTGAAGCAATGTTGGGAAAGCCTCAATACCTCACAAAAATGCAGGATTTTACATTAAGATGCAATAGTAAAAGAGATATTTTTGAAATTATTTGTTGAACTTGAACTTGAACTTGCTCTTGAGTTTTTTAAACCATTCGTTTGTGCCAACTATCGCCAAGTCGCACCTTCCAACGGCTGTCAAAATCAGCTTTTGTATTGACCAAATTATCGAAAACAATCGTATCGTCATTGATACTGCCTTCGACATAAAGTTCAGAAAAACGGGTACGGTCAGCAGCATGAACTTCGCCATTTTTTTGGTAAGTAAAAGTCATTCTATCAAACAAATCGACCTTATATGCTTGTTCAATTTCTTTAATAAAATGCACCGAACTATCTATCGAACAACCACTTGCACCCATTTTACTTTCATCTGTCATTAAAACAATAAAGCGATTATGATAAACCTCGCCCGTAGCACGTAAGGCATGGTTGTGGCTTGCCCATCGTGCGGTAAACGCTCGGATTTGCTGACGTATTTTCGAAATATCAGCTTCCGAAAATGTCGTTTTGGATTGGTAAATCCAGACGCGAGAAGTCGCGGGGAAAGTCTCGAATTTATCTTGTGTGATTATTGCTTGTTCGTTCATTTTGCATATTATGCGCGGCGCAAGCCGGGGCGTTACGCTACGGTGTTTCACGTTAAAAAATTAATCATTAATCGTTAACCATTTAAGCATTAGCCACTATCATTTCGGAGAGGTCATAGACCATTACTTTGTCTTCTTTTTCTTTGGCTTTTACGCCATCGGACATCATCGTTAGGCAGAATGGGCAATTGACCGCTACGATGTCTGCGCCTGTTTCGAGGGCTTCTTCGATGCGTTCGATGTTGATGCGTTTGTCGCCGGGTTCGTCTTCTTTGAACATCTGTGCGCCGCCTGCACCACAGCATAAGCCGTTGG
>Ga0209186_1002569_pt1 | contig 12870 bp, 7 predicted proteins | sample SidtaG_FD_187426 | JGI IMG/M metagenome (GOLD analysis project Ga0209186, IMG submission 187426) | Marine algal microbial communities from Sidmouth, United Kingdom - Sidmouth_Male2 metaG (SPAdes) (version 2) | ecosystem: Host-associated > Algae > Red algae > Unclassified | place: Sidmouth, United...
GGGGGGGGGGGGGGGTGGGGGGGGGGGGGGGGGGGGGGGGGGGGGGGGGGGGGGGGGGGGGGGGGGGGGAAGGCCAGGTACAGGGTGTGGGGAAAGGCCAGAAGAAACGGTGGGTTGGAAGGCCGCGGTCAATATGGGGCAGGACGCAAAGGTCACCACTCTTGAGGCAACCAGCGAGTCAGCTCCCTGCCGTCGCACCGCCGATCGCCTGCAGCAAAAGCAGCTGCCGACACACACCGTGCCCTGGGCAGCACGGGAACCTGGTCGCCCCTCGTTCGCTCTGCAGGACCCCCCCCATCACACACTCCGCACACCGTCCCTCTCCTCATCACCCCCACATTGGTCAAGCAAAATAGAATCATCATACCTGGTAGAGGTCCTGCCGATCGTGCCCCCTGTACAGTGGCGCCGTGCGACGTCGTCGCAGCGCGGCGTTGAGTTGGCAGTCGCGCGCTGCCAGATGAGGACCGTGGAAGCGGGCCGCCTGGTTAACAGCGATTGCATGAAACGACAGAAAGCAGGGGTGCGACCGATGGAGAACAGCTACGGCGCATTGTCACAGTCAGCAGGTGCTACCAGCCCCCGCCTGCCCCAAATGCCCCAACGTGGCGAATCGGTGCGACGAGGGCGCAATCGGTGATCGCGTAGTCAACGTCCCCCCATATCACAACACTTGCGTACGAGCTAGCGCCGTGTCAAGCCTCTCGCAACGCACCAGCATGATGCGACAGGCGGTAGCGCACGCAACGGCGTGAGAAGGAATAAGCCGTCGGAGCGCGACAGTATCAGCCAAGCGAATGGCATGAGGCTAGGAAAACAGAGAGGACGCAAAGGAGCGCGCAGTGAACGCGGGGGGAGATATGCACGGACGCCACAAAGCGAAGTGGCAGCTCGGCCTCGTAGCTGCGCGGCTGGAGGCACGTCGGTCACACAACGGGGTGCTCAGGCCGCGCACTGCAAGCGACACGTATCTCGGGCGCTGCGCGTGTGCAGCCGAATGCTCACGCACGGTACGTGGCAAGGCTCGCCTGCCGGCGGGCCTTGAGGCGGTCCCATTAAACAAGGCCCAACCGACGGTGACCACGCCTCTTCCCATCCGCGCTAAATCGTTCGATGCTCGGCACAGTGTTGCCGCCCATTCAAAGCTGCGCAGTCGCCCGACGTGGCTCACAGCGGCTGACAGCACCGCCCGATGGCCGCGATGCGGCGAGCAGGGCTCGGCGCCGCCCCGCAAGTGGGACGGAAGCGGATCTGCAAGGCGGTGGCCCAGGATTTTGCCACAAATCGTGGCAGGTACTCGGTCTGTCCCAGATTGAACAGCCGCAGCGGTCCTGCTGCGCTGCAGTGTGAGGCCATGTGACCTCCTAAATTACGATAAATCACGACGATAAATCACGACGATGATCTCTCGACCCTGTAATTGGGAGGCCGCAATTGACTGGGAGCACGTAACAGCGAGGCCTTCTCACCTTCAGCGCGGGACTGCTTCGACAGCTGATCCCGTGCTGAGCAGAGCCGGTGCGCACTGCCCTGTCAGATTCCCTGTCCCACCCGTGCAGTCCGTTGACGTCTGCCTCGGTGCCCTGTCAGATTCCCTGTCCCACCCGTGCAGTCCGTTGACGTCTGCCTCGGTGCCCTGTCAGATTCCCTGTCCCACCCGTGCCGACGTCTGCCGCGCCACTTGTGTCTGGTCGCCTCCTTTCTTCACCGCTTCCCCTCGCGCCGCTCGTTCACTCCCGCCGCGTTGCCAGTGCACCGCCTCTGCGCCACCCGCACATTGGTCTCGTGCCACCCGGGCTCCGCCCGTGCGCCGCCTGTGCCTCGGACGTCCGGCTTTACGCAGGCCATCACGCGACGGAGGGGGTATTGCTCGGTGACCATCATGCATGATGCGTATCTCTCTGGTGTCTTTCGACGTGGTATCTTAGGGTGGTGCTTCCCGGCTCGTTACGGGTCTGTTTGACGAACAATGGCGCGGTCACTTGCTGGCGAGCTGCTGCCACTCGTCCTCCGCTTCCCAGTTTTCCCCCTGGGGTGCTGCCTCTCTAACCGACACGGTCCTATCCGCCACGCCCGCATCATGAGGTATGGTACCGCCGTCGCCAGCCGTCGTGCCGGCTCCCAGTCACTCTGGGATTGGAATGCCCCTTCGTTGCAGGTCGTTTATTGACAGCGTGACACTGATATCGTGAAAGTGCTTGCTCTGGCCCCCTTCGCTTTGCCTCGCCGCGTCTGCCGCCCTTTCCTCCCCTGCTCTTACCCCCCCTCCTAAGCAGCACGGCAGCTTAGTGCACGTGCTCGGGCGGCCGCTCGTGGCTTTAAAAGCCTCCTCCCTGTCGCCGACCCCGCCGTCATATTTTCGTCGGCTCTACCACATCCGTCTGCACAGCGCACTCTGAGGCCGCTGCCTTCAAGTCCAACAAGGGCCACCCATCCCGCCGCCTCCTCTTTTTCTGGCCGTTGCTGAGTTGCCGACCTTTTTTGTGCTCATCATGGATGCGGGCGACGCGGTCCCCGTGAACAGCGCGACCGACGGGCAGGGCGGCGAGGACAAGCGCCCCACCGGGCCCGCCAACGCCTCGGCGGCCTACGAGCACCACCTCATTTCGCCAGCCCCCCCGGTGGCGTCCGACAGCGCGCACCCCCAGTTGGCGGGCGCATCGATCGCGCACGCGGCTGTGCCTCATCAGGTTCGCATGGATGCGTGCTACGCGGCGGCGGTGGCGTCCGCGGACGTCAACCCGGACAACGGCGTCCCGTACGGGCGGCGTCGGGCGGGCAAGCGCCCAGCCAAGCCCGCGCTCGGGCCGAGCTACTCGGTCCCGACACCGCCGCCGACCAACATGGAGCGAGCCATCAAGAACAACATGCGCGCCCAGAACCTTGCCGCGGCTCTGGTCGCGGCCGACGGCTCGGCGGAGATGGACGATCGCGACGTCATTGGGGACTACGGCACGCAAGGTGTCTACGACCTGGAGCATTACTACGGCCCGACGCCTCCGCCGACGCCGATGCCTACGCCCCCCCAGACGGGCGCGCTCAACGCTCCGGGCATGTTCAGTGGCATCCAGCAGACGCTCTCCCCCGTCCAGTACGGGCTCAATGAGGCGGCCGCTTCAGTGGCTGGCGGCAGCCAGCCTCGACCCGGGCCGCCTGCGCTCGCGAAGCGCAGTACGAAGGGCAAGAGCATCGCAAAGGTGAGCAAGTCGAAGGCCGCCCCGCGAATCGCCGCTCGCGCCAAGGCAGCGGCCCTCCGAGCTGCTTCCCGGTCTGTGGAAGGCGACGACCTCTACGACAAGCTGCAGCAGCTCACCGTTCCGCAGTCTACGACTACCCCGGGGGCGGCATGGAGCGCGCCGCCGGCGCCAGCGGCGCCCAGTGCTTCCACGCCCACGGCGTCCCCCAGTGCCGCGCCGGGTCGTCGCTCTCCTGCCGGAGGCTGCCGCCCGCCCATTGCGCCGCGCGCGAACCCCCCGTCGCCGCCGCCGCCGGGTACCGGACCCAAACTCTCCCCGGGGGCGGGTGCGCGACAGACGACGGACTGCGGCGTCGGCACGTCGACGGGCAACTGCGCGGCGCCTGCTGCAACCTCAGGCGTCGGCAATGTGGCAGCGAACAGCCCCAAGCAGGGGAGCAGCGACCTGTTCAAGGTGGTGAAGAAGGCCGTGATGGAGACCAACGTGCCACTCGCCAACGCGCTGCAGGGGGTGGCGCGGACGGCTTTTGAGCTGTCAAAGGAGAGCGCCGGCACGTTGAACAAGTTGGATACTTTGGGTGTCTCGCATGAGAGGCTCGCGCGCGCCATCATCAAGGTGGAGCAGGCGCAAGCGTCGGTGGACGAGAAGCTGACGGCGGTGGTATCTATGATCAAGGCTCTTGACACGTCGGACGAGTCGGGCATGGAGTCGACCGACTCGGACGGCGACTCGACGATGGGCCGCAACAAGAAGAGCAAGGGCCGCAAGAGCCGCAAAAAGACCAACCGCGACCGCAAGGCCAAGGCCGCCTTGGGCTTCAAGAACATGGAGAAGGTGCGGCGTGTCTTCCGCCGTATGCTCATGGACCACATCGCCAAGACCAACAAAACCAAGCTCGTCTACCCGGACATGGCCGCAACGTGGGATATCCTGGTCCAGGCCTCGCAGGAGGCGCTCACCCTCACCACGCAGCTGGCCAAGGACTTTTTGATGGACTTCATTCTAGTGCCTACCCGCGCTGACCCGACGGAGGCCGTGTCCAAGCGCGCGTCTGTCCCGCTTCTCCGTGTGAAGCCGCACCTGTTGCAGGCGCTGAAGGAGCGCACCATCGCCGTGTTCCTCCGGGCACTTGGGCTGTCCAAGGCGGAGATGACGGCCGTGCTGGCCGGCAAGTGGCTGGACCTCAACGCGTACATGCAGTCCGCGATGGGCTTCCAGGCCATCTTGGCGGCGGTCAAGGAGTTCTTCATTTTCCTCGGCGCGGCGGATCGCATCATCATCAGCGACTCAGTCGGCACCACGGAGGTCGTCGAGTGCGCCCTCGGGCACTTTGCCCTGGTCAGCTGCCTCGTGCGCTCGTTTCTTGAGACCGTGGCGGGGGTTCGATCGGGGCGCCGCAACGGAGTGGGGGAGGGCATGGTTGAGTACTGGGTGGAAGAGGTGGGGCGGGTGGACAGCTTCCTCCCATGCCACACGGCGGTCCACGACGATCTTCGCCTACTCGACGGCGACGACGTGGCGCGCGCAACGTTTGAGGATGATGACGAGCTCATGCTGGAGGGGATAGTGGTGTGAGGGTGTTTCGTTGTCTGTGTCTGCTGTTACGGCCCTCGCTTGTGCACCTGTGGGGCATTGCTTGTGATGCGTGTTGCCCTAGGTGCCGCTCCATGACGCGTTTGCTCTTTGTTTTGAACATTGTTAGTTGCCAGTGAATACATGATAGCCTTCTTCTCCTCACGAGCTTCTTGGTAGTATGCGAAACGTCACAAGCTGAGCACAAAAATCGCAAGCTACTGCCGCCAGAAAGAAGGGAAGCGCAGTGCACCCCTACCAACCGGACCCTTCCCGTTCCACCGGGACAAGAACAACTGCAGCTCATTGGGGGGATCAACGGCTCTTGATCCGGCACTGCCCGCAGTTCATTGGGCTGCTTTTTCTGTAATGGTCGGCCGTTTTGGTGCCCTTGACGAAGCTTTTTGTGCCCCGTGCGGGGAATACCGATGGGATAAACGGACATCGGGGTTACAGTTTATCGGGTGTCCAAATCGGCGTCCATCGAAACCCCCCTCTGATACGGGTATCAGGCGCTGTCGGAAAGTGCTCCTCGATCCGGGAACCCACTTAATAGACGATCGTTGCGAGAAGGCAGGCGAGCCTCCAGCCGGGGTGACGCGCGGCTTGCGGGGCACGCAACGGCTCGGATGGACCGTCATGGCCAATCGCCTGGTCGGCCTGCGCGTCGTCTGTCAAAGAAGCTGCGGATTCGTGGCCCGGTGGTGTCATCTGAGGCGCACGAGCCACAGACTCACAGAGCAACGATTCCCAGACCGCACAGACGTCGCCTCTGCAGCTGCCGCTGAGGTTGGGGCGCTGGATTCTCAGCTTGCTTGCCTCTTCTGGGCACCCGCGGGCGGGGCTCGCAGAAAGGGTGCGGAACTGTGGGGCGATGTCCAAAGCCACCCCGCGCCGCTTGCAGCCTTGCTGGGTCGTCCTGTTTTCTGTCTTGAGAATGGAATGGGGTGTGACTGGCGCGCAGGTCTCGCACGACCTCGTCCGCGCGCGTTGGTTTGGGCCGCCAGACGATAGCGGTGAGCCCAACGCTCGTCGCACCCGTTGACAGCTCTCCTACACGGTGAGGGCGCGTCGGGCGGCATCCCCTGTGCGTTGGCACCGTGTCGCCAGCCGCTCAACGCAGCCCACCGCCGTCATCACGCGCTACGCAAGGCGCTGCACCAGCGGGAGCGTGGCGCCCCCAGTCGCAGCCGTCGATCCCATCGGGGCGGGCGCGGCATCCCCCCTTTCTTTTCGTCACGTCATTTGACCTCCTCTGCCCACGCGGCCGCCCTCCTGTCGACCCGTCTGTCGGCAGAGGGGACGTGACCTTGCCCCGCCCTCCAATTGGCACCGCTGTGTTTCAGATTCCAGTGCCCCTCACCCGCCTCATCCCCACCGCGCTGCGGCGCGCGACTCCACGAGCCCCCCGCGGGTGGTCTGAGCACCGCTTGCCATCCCTGGTGGCCCGGCCAACACCCCACCCGCGGCCGCCAGCCGCCCGCCGGTCCCACGGCTGCCCACGCCGGACCTCGCTGTCCAGACAATTGCCGCCTGGTGCGGTGCCTTCTTCAGCCTCGCAGGCCGTCGACCGCCTGCGGCATTCCGTCGCCGTGATTTTGTCGGGCGGCGGGCCGAACGTGTGTTCTTGGGGATAGCCGCCGCCGGGCGGTGGGCGTCGGGACGCACGCGGCCCGTCTGGTCGCCTGCTGCTGCGTCACTCCTTGGGCACGAGGGAGACAGGTGCATCCCGGTAACGGCGGTGCTACCCCTCCCCCACCGCTTCCCCCTCCCACACGTCCCCACCGTCGTGTGTGCGCCTTGTGGCGGTGCTCGGCGCTTCCTCCCACCGCCGCCATGCCTCCGCGCAAGTTCACCGTCCCCGCCGTGCTCGTCGGCATCGTGACCGCCGGCTTGGTCATCGGCCTCGGCACCTTTTTTGGCATCCGCGCGAACGATGACGACGACGCGCCAGAGTCAATCGGCGTCGGGGGAGGCGACACGAACGTGGTGGGTGGGTCGGTGCCCCCCCCAGAGGAACCCACGCCCGCGCCGACACTCGACCCAAACAACAATGGGTCAGATCACCGCGCGCACGCCGTGCCGGGCACTGGTTACGTGGTGTGGGATTGGGACGAGGCCAAGACGAATCTCCCCGTCTTTGTGTCGGGGCTCGACAGCCACACGCACTACTCGGACCCGGTGACGGGGGAGATTGGCAAGCTCACTTCCTTCACGTGGACGGACATGGCTTCCGGCGAGGTGGTGTTGCGGGAGAAGGAAGGCACCGTCAAGTTTCCTGTCGGGAAAAACCTCCTCAAGCTAACGGTTGTCGACTCGACGGGCGACGTGCATTCGGACACAACCGAAGTCGACGTGAAACCGACCTTGCAGTCGGGTGCCTATTGCCACTCGTACGCAATGGAAGGGGGCAAGAAGCTCGGGTCGTGGCCCCTCATGTGGGGGATCTCCCCTGTCTCCAACGGCGTCAAGCCGGTCGGCGGCGCTCGCGCCGATGGTCTCGACTGGGCGGCTGACGGCATGCCCGAAGGCCTCAACCCGCCCGACAATGTCCAACTGTCGGCCGTCCACTGCGTGTCAACGCTGACGGCGGGCGCCAAAGGCGGGCCCGTGACTTTTGCTGCCACCGCCGACGGGCCCGTCGGCATCAAGGCCAATGGCAAAGCGTCACCCATTGGCGACGCAGCGGCAGAGCTCACGGTCACCCTCTCGCCCGGTGCCGTCGCGAAAGTCGAGGTGCTGTACGCCAAGGCCGCCGACGCGGCGGGCGCCCTCGCCGTCAAGGCCACGGGCGACGCGGCGCTCACGTACGACCTTGCCAAGGTCACGCCCGCGCTCATCAATGCGACCGGCACGCAAGCACAGCCGGAAGGCGGGGAGCTGCTAACGCTCAACGGTGCGGGGCTGTTTGACCACGACCTCCAAGTGTTTTTCGGCGGCGTCGTCGCGCCGATTACGGACAAGGACAAGAACGGGCGGCTGATTCAAGTTCGGGTGCCGCCACGCTTGGCGGGCAACGCCCCAATCCATGCGACGGTTGGGGGCATCAAGAGCAACGAGCTGCCGTTCAAGTACACCTCGTCAGCGCCCGCGCCGGTCGTGTTCAAGGGGGACGTCCTCAAAAAGGGGGGCGGCGGCAAGATTACCTTTAAGCAGCCGACGAGCATTGCGGTCGGGCCCGATGGCCGCCTGTACGTCGGCCGCCGCGTCGGCGTCGTGTCGGTATTTACGGTCAATGACGACTTGGCGGTGACCGCCACGTGCGAGTCGCAGAATCTCGGCAACGGCCGGGAGATCCTCGGCGTCGCCTTCAACCCCGCCCTCAAGTCGCCCGTCCTGTACGTATCCTCGTCGATCCTGGAGTGGCAGAAAAAGAAGCTGCCGGCAACCGCCTGGGCCAATGGGGAGGTGGTCACGCTCGTCCCGACCGGCGGCGGCTACAATGGGGGCAAGTGCCTCAAAAAGGGCAAAACGATTGTGTCGGGCCTCCCGGTGTCAGCGCACGACCACGGCATCAATGGGTTGCTCTTCCTCAACAATGGCAACCTCCTCATCTCCGTCGGCGGTCAGACCAACGCGGGTATCCCCGCCAAGAAGCTCGGCTTTGTCAAGGCCTCCCCGCTGTCGGGCGCGATCGTCCACGCGGCCATCACCAAACCAAACTTCAACGGCGCCGTCAAGTACGACCAGATGGGGGACGAGGGCGCCGCGCGGCAGACGGGCGGCAAGGACGTGCGCGTCTACGCCGCCGGGACACGCAACTCGTTTGGCATGACGCTGCATACCAACGGCCAAGTGTATGCCACCGACAATGGGCCGTCCGACGGCTATGGCGGGCGGTCACTGTCGTGCACCACGCAGCAAGACGCGGGGCAAAAGGACGTGGACAAGCTGCTCCACATCAAGGATGGCCTTTTCTATGGCCACCCCAACCGGAACCGCGGGCGGGATTCGCCCGTCCAGTGCAAGCACTTCCCGACCAACTCGGGGCCGGCGCCCGGCTACACGCCGCCCATGACCATCTTTCCCACGTCGACCGACGGCCTTGTGGAGTGGACACTCAACCTCTTCCCCTCCCTCCGTGGCTCCCTCCTCGCATCCAAATTCGCGCCGTCCAACAATGGGGAGCTGTTCCGCGTGCAACTCACGCCCAACGGCGCGGGCGTCATTGGCGGTAAGAAGCACGAGTCGCTCTTCCCCCAGTCGGGCGTCTCCATCGCCCTCCACCCGTCGGGCATTGTCATCATGCCGCGCGTCATCCTCGGCGACGTGTTGATCATGCGGCCGCAGTTCAAGCCCCCGCCCAACGCGCCGTTTGTGACGGGCGTGCACCCGCCACGGGGGAAGAAGGCGGGCGGCTTTCCTCTCATTGTGTACGGGTGGGGGCTGAAGGGGGCCACCGCCGTGTCGATCGGCGGCAAGCCGTGCACGGCTCTGCGCAACAATGGCGACCGGTCGGTGACGTGCACGACGCCGGGGGGGGCGACCGGCGCTGCGGCCGTCGTTGTCACCGTGGGGGGCAAGACGTCCGCGTCGTCGGGCTCCGAGTACCGCTACATGAGCATCTAACTGGTCTATTTTTTTAGACGTTGCGGCGGTGACGGGCGGGTGGAACGGCAGAGGGAGCGAACGTCGCACGTCATCTCGAGCAGAGGAGAGGCGCGCCGCGTCGCCGCCACGGGTGGGGGGTGCGGCACTCGCTTTTCGGGGGTGGCGACGAGGGGGCGGAGACGAGTGCGGTTGGGGCGCCAAAAGAACACAAGAAAAACAAGCCAATGAGTCGAGCCGAACTGTACACTTGCGGGCGGCGAGAAAGGGGCCGCGGCAACCGCTGCCGCGGTGGTATACGACGGCGGGTTGTGCGGCGGGCGGGGATGTCGCACTCGCCGCGGTGGGCGGCGACACGCCGCCCCACGCGTCGCGTCACGGGTTTGCCAGCACGGGCGTGGCGTGGCGCCTGTTTGTCGAGCAAAATCCAGACCGTGGCGCCGCACCGGCGTGTTGGGGCGCACACGCGCCGCGGCACCACCCGCCGCGGTACCATCCGCCGCGGCAGCGCCGCGCGCAGCCACCGCCGCCATCCTACCGCGGCGCCCCCCCCCGTTGTGGGGTCCGCCCAATGCCGGCGGGGCCCGCCGGTGAGCTGGCTGCCATCCCGCAGCGGCGGCGGTGGCTACGACGCCGGGCGGGGACTATCGTGCCCGGCGGGGCGTGCGGGGGGGGGGGGGGGGGGGGGGGGGAAGAAGGAAGGCCACTCCCGATCGCGTCCGCCGGGGTGCCCTTCACCGGCGCGCGCGCCACGGCGCATCAGTTCAACCAGTCGCACGCGGCGGGCAGGCAGTGGCCACTGTCACGCACGCCCCATGGGGGGGTGCGTGACGCACGCGGGGAAGACGGACGCCGCGGCCGCCGGCCAGGCAAGAGCAACGAGACAGACAGCGTCGCTCTGCAACAAACACAGTGGCTTCCAAGACAGACATGACGCACCAACGGGGTCGCAAACGGCACACTTTTCCAGCTGTACAAACGCTACACGCGTTCCTGCACCCCCAGCGCCCGGCACGACGGGTCGCCCAACAAACCACCCGCTCCCCCCCCCCCCCTACAGGTAAATCCCCCCCGACACCTCAATCCGCTGGCCCGTCACGAACTTGGCCTCTGGGCTGCACAGGAAGGCAATGACCCCACACACGTCGTCTGGCTTGCCGAGCCGGTTGAGCGCCGTCATCCCCGTGATGTAGTCGGTCACCTCTGGGTGGGACTCCATCCCCTCCTTGTTGAACGCCGTGTCGAGCATCCCCGGCGACACGGCGTTGGCGGTCATATTGCGGGGGCCGACCTCGGCCGCCACGTAGCGGGCGAGCGTCTCCACCGCCGCCTTGAGCGGCCCATACGCCGACATGGTCGGCACGACAAACCGGCCGGTGCCCGACCCAATGTACACAATGCGCCCGCCGTCGGCCATGTGGGGGAGGAGGCCTTGCGTCAACATGAACGGCGCCGCGTAGTTGACTTGGAAGACCTTGTTCAGCTCGTCGAGGGATACCTTGGAAAACGGCACCTGCGAGTTGATGCCCGCATTGTTGATGAGGAAGTCGAGCTTGGCGCCCCCAAACGACTCGCCCAGCGCGGCCGCGACGGCGGTGACCAGCTCCCCGGCCGACTCGCCCGACAGGTCGACCGACAGGGCGACGGCTCGGCGGCCGAGGTTGCGGATCTCAGAGACCGTTTCGTCCGCTTCGGCCTTGGCCGACCGGTACGTAATGAGCACGTCCGCGCCGCGGGCGGCGAGCATGAGGGCGACGGACTTGCCGAGGCTGCGGCTGCCGCCAGTGACCAGGGCGACCTTGCCTTCAAGGGATGACATGTTGGAAGGGAAGGGGAGGAGGGAGAGACCAGAAGCAGACGAAGAAGGGGTGGGGAAGGGGGGCCAAGCGGAGGAAGCGGGCAAGGAAATGGAAAAAGGAGGGCAAGGGGGGAGGGAGGGAGCACGGGGTCTCAGGAAGAGGGGGACAACGCTGGGCCAAGTGAGCAGAACATGATGGGAGCGGGCGGTCTCGACAGCGCCAGAGTGGGCGCCGAGCTTTTGTACGGCCGCGCCTGGCAGACAGCGAGCGCGGTATGCACGGGCAGTCGCAGAGCCAGCGCCGCCCACTCTGCCACGCACGGGCGCTTGGTGGTCACGCCCCAAGTAAACGGTGCGGGCGAGGCTGTTTGCACGCCCACCAGACCGATTCAGAGTGAACTAGCGGCAGATCCCGTAGAACCACCGCGAGGATGGAGGTGGCCTGCACCTCGGTCCACTCCCATTCGCCCGGATGGAGGCACGGGCAATCAAACCGGTGCGTGCGGCCCGGATCAACGCATCGCCCGGGCCCCCGGTCGGATCCACCGCGCGCGCCGCGGCGGCGCCCCGCGCGTGGATCCCGTCGGTGCCGCCCCCCCGGCCGCGGCTGCCGCTCGTGCGACGGTGGCGTTTGCGTCGCGCCTGCACGGGCAGACCCCTGGCGTCCGTGGTGGCATGCCCACCCCCGCCCGCACGGCGGTCGGCGACGCGCGGGTGCCCGCCGTCTGCCGCCGCGCGCGACCGCCGGCGCGGGGTGCCCCGCGGCGGCCCCGCGGCGGCGCCGCCACCCGCCGCCCGCTGCGCGGCGCCGACCGGCGCGTGCGCGGCGGGCGCCGTCTCGGCGGCGGCGCCGCGGTGCGCGGCGGCCTAGACGGGCGGGAGGGGGGGCACCCACGGCCCGTGGTCGCCCGCCCCCTCGGGTGCGGGGGTGGCCGCCGTCGCCGTCGCCGAGGCGCAGGAGGTGGGCGGCGGCGAGGCGGTGCCCCTCCACCGTCGAGCCGTCGTCCAAACACGCTGAGCCGCCGACGGGGGACGACGGGCTGGCGCCGACGGGGGAGGCGCGCGCGCCGACGGGGGGTGCGGCGCCGCCGCCCAGCCACGACGGGAGGCGGGGAGCAGCGGTGCTGTTTGCGCCTGTTGGGAACCGATCACCCTCCGCCAGTGTGCCCCGGTGGTCGGGGGCGGGGGCGGGGCGGGGGGGGGTCGGGGCTGCCACGAGCCACAGGGGCAGACGCGGTGGCGCGCGCGGTTTCGGCACCGGTTTTGCTGCTCCGTCTCGGTTGCTTTCTCAAGGCCCCAAAGGCACTGCGGGGGTGTTGGGCCGCCCCAGCAGACGGCCGGTCGTGGCCGCCACAAAAGTCTTGCAAACGGTTGGCGAGCGCCTCGGGGCGAGACTGCCCAGCGGCGAGGTGCCGGTGGCCAACAACCAAGACCTCGGCTCCCTGCCCCACATCCGCAAGCACAAGCGCCTCTGTCGTGGCGGACCATCTCGGTCGGGCGCTGGCGGGCATGTCGGTACTGTATGCACGGAACAAACACCGTGCGGCGGCCGTGGGTCAGATGGCCGCGGCGCGCCGCGGCACGCCGGCGACCGCGCCGACCGCGCGCGGGCACGAGAGGGAGCGCGGCGTCGACCCCTCTGACAGTGAATGGGTTGTGCTCCCCGTGCAGCTGTAAGGCAAACGCCCACCCGCCGCGCGCGCGCGCGTCGCCCCTGCGGCCGCGCAAGAGACTCCGCTGGCCCGCGTCGGGATG
>Ga0209186_1002570_pt1 | contig 12857 bp, 7 predicted proteins | sample SidtaG_FD_187426 | JGI IMG/M metagenome (GOLD analysis project Ga0209186, IMG submission 187426) | Marine algal microbial communities from Sidmouth, United Kingdom - Sidmouth_Male2 metaG (SPAdes) (version 2) | ecosystem: Host-associated > Algae > Red algae > Unclassified | place: Sidmouth, United...
TTAGACTTTGGACAGAATGGGAATTAGGGAACTGGGAAATTAGGTTAAAATTCGTAATCTATTGATTATCAGTTGTTCTAATTTTATTAACATAATAAAATATGTAAATAATTATTTTTTATAAAAAATTAAAAAAGAGGGATTTACCGAATTTCCCAATTCCCTAATTTCCTCTGTCCAAAGTCTAATTATGTGATTCCCGTAAAATATGGCGTTGAACCAAATGTTTTTTTTATTTTATTGATAATTAGATACCTTATGCATAGTAAAAATTTTAAACAGAAAAATAAAATCAGTAATTCCGTTTGCTAAACTTTTCAAGTTTCGTAAACGTGGGCGAAGAACCAAACTTTGCAATTAACTAAAAATCAGTGCATTGCTTCTCCGATAGCTATCGGAGTACGAAACTCAAAAAGTTTAGCAAACGGGGCATTTACGCAAGCCGGAGGCATTACGCTACGTTTTCCAGTTCAACAAATTCTTATCTAATAATCGGGTAGGAGAGGAGGGGACGCGCGATTGGAGCAAGTAAACACCCATTGCCACCAAAACGCCGCAAATCGCACCTACATACACATCTATCAGAAAGTGTTGTGTCAGCACGATTCGGGAAATACCCACTAATAATGCGATGGAAAATAACAGCAATCCCCATGCTTTCTTTTTGATGATTAAGGTTGCAAAACAGTACAAGCTGAAAGCAGATAAGGTATGCCCGGATGGAAAGCTGCTGGTTTGGCTGACACTGACATAAAAATCGGGGATGTAATGAACGTCTTGGCAGTAGTTGTCCATCCAATATACAAAGCCCGGACGCGGCATTTTGAACAAGAATTTCAAGGCTAAACTAATCACTAAATTCAGGAAACCTAATAAACCAATTAATAAGCTATATCGAAAGCGCACAAAAAGGAAAGCCAACACCATGACTGCGTATGTGATTTCCTCACCAAACCGTGTTAGGTACACAAAAGTATTGTCTATGGTAGGTTTTCGCTCTGTTGCAAAATATAGTACAAATGTTCCTTTCTCATTCGTGAGCAACAAATATGCACCAATAATTAAGGCAATGAAAAATGGAATGAAGAAGTATAAATTTTTCTTTATCAATGTGTTACGAGTTGTTATTCAATAAATTTAGTCGATATTTTATTTTACTCAGTTAGAATTTTCTTTTATTTTAAATTTTAAATAATAATATTTCGTTTTGTACAAATAAATAATTTATGCGAAAAATAAATTTGTGTAAATCATTTTTTTTGTATAGTTTTATCTACTCTACGTGAGAAAAATTTAAAATCATAATATCAGCCTTCGTTTCGCCCTAAAACTCGCCTTGCATTTTCAAAATGCAAGGCGAGTTTTAGGGCAGATTCGAGTTCCAATTTCAATTCATATTACAAAAAATATTTTTTCTCATGTAGAGTAAGTTTTATCGCAAAATAAACGTAAAACAATTTTGTAAATCGTCACGCAAGTCAGCGATTCTTGATTGAGCATAACGATTTACAAAATCGTTTTACGTTTACATCAAATGTAGCTAAAATACTAATCATTTTATAAAACATTCAACCAAATTACAATGAGATATTTATTCTTTTTAATTGCGCTGTTTTTTGCGGCAAATGCAAATGCACAAACAGAGACAACTCCCCAATTGGATATTAAGAACGCTTTTTTCGCGCCTAAATTTTACATCGACGGCGAAAGAGCAAATAGATGGGATTTCAGGTATCAGATACGAGAAGATGAACAAGCTTTGAGACGTTTCAAAAAAGGAGCAAATTTGCGAGGTTTGGGATATGGAGCAGGAGCTTTGGGCGCGACAATGCTTATCTTTGAATATGATAGAAGAAAGGATGATGGTACTTACGGTAGAAATTCCGATAATATTGCAAATATGGTACTTTATACCAGTTGGGCATGTATTGTGGGGGGCGCAGGGATGTATTACAGAGGTCATTTATGGCAAAAACGAGCGGTTGAGGTTTATAACGGAGAGGAAGAGCAAAGCTCACTCCGCCTCGGACCGACGCGCGACGGGATGGGTTTGACACTGACTTTTTGAAAATTCCAAGTACCAAATTCCAAGTACCAAATTCCAAATTCCAAATTCCAAATTCCAAATTCCAAATTCCAAGTACCAAGTACCAAATTCCAAGTACCAAATTCCAAGTACCAAATTCCAAATTCCAAATTCCAAATAACAAATAACAAATAACAAATTCCAAGTACCAAATTCCAAATTCCAAATAACAAATTCCAAATAACAAAAATGAAAACCTTGTTGAAATTGGGCAGTTTACCCTTTTCCTCGCAGCAATCTCCGAATGGGTTCAAGGTAAGTGTCAATATTCAGTACCTTAGAATCGCGCATGGCTTGCCGTGTCAAAATCAGACCAATCGGCGTAAGGACAATGCAAGGCAACCACATGCCCGTGAATGGAGTAATTGCCAATATTTTCGCTGATTTTTCACCCATAATCATCATCATAACAAAGGCGACAAAAAAGAAAATAGAGACGAGTAGGGGCCAGCCAAAACCACCTTTTCGGATAATCGCACCCATTGGCGCACCAATAAACAAAAACATCAAACAGGCATATGCCATACTAAATTTGCGATGCCACTCAATCTGATGCCTTGCGATAGATTCTTGGATTTTCGGAAGGTCATTGATGGTGGTTTGTGCGTAGTTTTTTACGTTGCGGGCGAGGGTCATGGCACGATTAAAATGTCGTCCTCTGTCGCCTTCGGGAAATCGGTTGATAAAGGTATCGACCTGTGTACGTGGCAAGGTGTCTTGCAGACGAAGTTCATCCATTGCCTGTTGTACGCTATCGGGTCTTCGTTTGATATAGAAATAGGGTTCAGTATTTTTGAGGAGTTGCTCACTTCGTTTGTTTTTTCGCAATTTCAGGGAATCAATCGCATAATTCAACTGACTGATATTGAGCATGCTGTGGTGGTTTTTAAAAAGTTCGGTATTGGTTTGGTCGAGGTCAAATTCGCTCATATCAAATATCTTTTCCCATTCCTTAAAACGAATGTGAAGATGCTCGTAATTGTCGGTTTTGTCGCGACTTTGGGCTTTGAGTTCTTGATATTGCTCGCCTTTATAGAGTTTCAAAACCATGAATCGTTTGTCTTCGGTGGCGTACATTTCGCCGCTTGTGGCTTGCATTTGACTCACGTTGCCCCTGTTTTCGCTGTGGTCATAAATCATCACATCACGGAGTTCTTTGCCGTCATCGCTTTTTTCATTTACACGAATAACGGTCTCACCAAAATCATCATTAAATACCCCCGTATCAAGGTCAAAAGCCGGTTTTTGTTTGCGAATGTCATAAAGGCGCGATTTGAATTTGAGATTAGAATATGGAATCAAATAATCTGAAGCCAGAAAAGACCCGACACTAATCAAACTCGTAAAAAATATCAAAGGCAACATCATTCTCAACAAAGGAATCCCCGCTGACTTGACACTTGCCAATTCGTATCGTTCGCCCAAATTACCCATAACCATCACCGAAGAAATCAAAACCGCAATCGGCAAAGCCATCGGTATCAGCGATGTAGAGAGGTAGAATAACAACTCTAATATCACCGAAACCTCCAAACCCTTTCCCACAATATCATCAATATATTTCCACAAAAATTGCATGATCAATACAAACAATGCAATGAAGAAAGTCATGATAAATGGCGGTACAAAGCTCGTAATTAGTAATTTGTCGAGTTTTTTCATGTACGATGCGTTCTATGTTCTTCGTCCGTTGTTCTACGTTTTCAATAATAAGGATTCTGGGTACAATATATTCGCTAAATGGAAAATTGATAATTGAGAGTTAATAATTTTTTTTATTCGTAAAAAATCATTTTGATTATATTATAAATAGTAATTGGCATGTTTAGTTTTCCCTTGAAAGTAGTTGACACTTTTTTCATTCCATTTTATAATGAAAAATAATATTCCGCACTCCGTTTACTTCAAAGAGTTTAGTAAACGTAAACAAAGCACTGGCATTTAGGTAATTATAAATTTTGGAAATATGCTTACGTTTACTAAACTCGAAAAGTTTAGTAAACGAGATACTTTATTTTCTGCTTAAGTAAAGTGTCCACTACATTTCTAAACATGCCTAGTAATTTTAAATTAATTATGAATTATACATTCTCAATTCTCAATTTGGCGAAGACATTGAATATTCTGTCCGCTAATTTACGCAGAAAAAATGTGAGATGTCATGCTGATTTGAGATTTTAAATATTTTGTAACGAATGAATAGGCAGTTTGTTTGTTTTTTAACAAATGAATAAAGGAAGACATTAGTTACATTTATCGAGTTATCACGTCTAAAATAACAAGACAAACTATACGTTATGAGAACATTATGCCTCCCATTCCGTATAAATTTCAGTATTTCAAATTTCATTTAAAATAGGGTACAAGCTAATTCGCATGTGTCCTGCTTTTATCCGATGGAACATGTTCCATTGAAGAAATTTGGAATTTATTTCACAGCACAACCAACCATTTATATATTACACTGCGTTGTAGTAGTTGAAATGAATTATTTTATGATTTTCGATTTTTGATTTTTGATTGCTTTGAATTATAATCTGTCAATCAAAAATCACTAAATCAAAAATCAAAAATCAAGATGAAGTACTCGCAACATAGCACAGAAACCGAACTCATCGAGGGATGCCGTCGCAAAGACCGTCTCGCGCAGGAGTACTTGTATCGCAAGTATTACGGCAAGATGATGAGTGTGGCGATGCGCTATGCCGGCTCTCAAGAAGAAGCACTTGAGATTCTCAATGCGGCGTTTTTGAAGGTCTTTCACGGGATTGAAAAATACCGCCGCCGTGAGCAGAGTTCCTTTAGCGGCTGGGTAGCCACGATAGTCACCAATGCGTCAATAGACCACATTCGGCGACATACCAACTACCGTAATCGTATGGAATTCAACATCGAAAAAGAACCCGCGATAAGCAATTTGGCATTAGGAAATTTGGGGATGGAAGACCTCTTCCGCCTCATCCAAAAACTGCCAAAAGCCTCGCGCACAGTTTTTTCGATGTATGCTATTGACGGGTACAAGCACCGCGAAATTGCCGATATTCTCAACATTAGTGAAGGAACATCAAAATGGCATTTTTCGAGTGCAAAAAAAGAACTACAACGATTGATTATCAATCAGGATAAGCATTTAAAAGCAGTGTAAATGAGCGTCCCTAACGACATAGAAAATTTTGACTGGGGGAAATTAAAAGAACACGAATTCGAGTTCGACGAAGCAGCTTGGCAAGACATGGAAAGCCGCATCAACGCCACCGAATCACCTTTTAATTTTCTGCAAAACATACAAGCCTTTCTCACACTGGCAACGGTATTTTATTTCCTTGTTGTGCTGGCATTGGTCTATCATGTTACTTCAAAATCTACTGATAATCAAATCATTACCAACAAAGGCATTACTCAGCAAATCAACACAGCCTTGTGGCTCCCGTTTTTAGAAAGCAATATCAATCAAGCCCCCAATTCGCCCTATCTCTGGAATCTCACCGCCTCGAATACCTACTTTGGCGAAGACCTGCCCGTACTCCTGGCAGGCGACGCTAAAGCCACTGCACCTCGCGCCGCGACCCTTTCCGAACGCCTTCAAAACTACGACGCTTTTACGAATCCTGACAAAGTTTACCTACACATAGACCGCACCCTCTACCGCCCCGGCGACGATATTTGGTTCAAGGCTTACGTGCGTGATGCAGGTACACTACGCGCCAGCAACATGAGCGAAATGCTCTACGTCGAACTCATCAATCCTGCGGGAAAAGTACTACACAAACGCAAACTCACCGCACTCGACGGACAAGCAAAAGGCGACTTCCGAATCGGAGAAGAAATGTCCGGCGGCATATACAAAATAAAAGCATATACCAATTGGCAACGCAACTTTGAAGATTATTTTGAACGAGAAATACAGGTACAAAAACCCGTCATTCCGAAATTGGCAATGCAACTCGAATTTGAGCGTAAAGCCTATGGCGCAGGCGATGAAGTCACTGCTAATCTAAGACTCGAAACTCCTGACAATCAACCTTTAAAAGAAAATTCATTTGAATACAAAATAAATATTGACGGAAAAGAAATTCTAAAAAAATCAGCGACTACGGATGCAGAAGGCAAATCCAATGTCAAGTTCATCTTACCCGACGAATTGGAGACTGCGGACGGCTTGTTGAATGTCATCGTTGATTACAAGGGAACAAAAGAATCCATTGCGCGTGCCGTACCGATTGTATTGAATAAAATCGACATGCAATTCTTCCCCGAAGGTGGCGAATTGATCGGTGACATTCCTGTGCGTGTGGCATTTAAGGCATTGAATGAATTTGGAAAATCGGCAGATGTAGAAGGCGTCATTGTTAATTCAAATAACGAAAAAGTCCTTGCCTTTCAAAGCTATCATCAAGGCATGGGCGCGGTAGAATTTACCCCTGAATTTGAAGATACCTACACCGCAAAAATCACCAAACCACGAAATATCACCCAAACTTTCAAACTACCCGTAGTCAACGGAACAGGCTTTGCCCTTAAAATTGATAATCGCAAGAAATCGTCCTTAGATGTGGGTGTCGTTTCTACACAAGAAGCAAAACTAATGCTTATTGTACAATCGCGTGGGCAGATATGGTTGGAGAAAAAGATAAAAGTCAAGTCAGGCATCACACCTGTGACGATTTCTACTGCCAAATTCCCAACAGGTATCGCGCAGATTACATTGTTGACGCAGAATGAAGTCGAACTCGCCGAGCGACTCGTTTTTCTCAATAAACACAAGCAACTCAATGTCTCCATTAATACGGATAAGAAACAATATTTGCCGCGCGAAAAAGTCGAAATGACCATTAAGGTAAAAGATGAAAACGGCAGACCCGCGCCCGGTAATTTCTCCCTTTCAGTAGTCGATAATAATTTGCTCTCATTTGCAGATGATAAGCAAGCGAATATTTTGGCGCATACCTTATTATCATCTGAAATTAAAGGGAATATAGAAGAACCAAATTTTTACTTTGAAAAAGATAATGCGAAAGCAGACGAAGCACTCGACCTGCTGATGATGACACAAGGGTGGCGCAAATTTGAATGGAAAAAAATTAATATCGCGCCTGATATTGCTGTCAAATATAGGAATGAAAAAGCAACACTTGCAGGTGTACTTCGAGGCGAAAACAGCCAGACACTTGCTAATGCTTCCATTCGCATATCGGGTACAACATTGCGCCAACGTACTGACGAAAACGGTAAATTCCGCTTTGAAAATGTAGATATATCCAAGGGAGCGCACTTTCAGATTCAGGCAGAAGGCTACCCTGAGAATTGGGCGAGAGTCAGACAACACAGTGAGGCACTTTCTTTCCTCCTTAGCAAACAATCTGCTAAGGTTGCGGACATGAGCAACTATGGCGGCAGATACAACTCAACCCGCGTCGAAGCCATTCCTGCAAGGTATGAAATCGTCACCGAACAATATGAAATCCAACCCGCTTCCAGCCAAATGGTTGCTACCGAACCCGTATTTGAAAAGGTAATGGATAGCATATTGGTCAAGCCTGCCACCGCTACCGAAGCTGCTCAATATCAGCTTTTCATAAAGGATGTTTTAATCGAAAAAGCGGCTTATGAAGAAGTAGAAATTCCTGCCGAATACGGGACAACTGAGCGCAAGGTACTCAAGACACCTGCTACGACTCGTGAGGTAGCTATTCCTGCACAATACAGTACGATTACCAAGCGCGTATTGGTCGGAAATGAGTATCGAACCGTTACAGAGACAGTATATACTCAAACCGGAAATACGAAACTATCAGAGAAAAAAACTTGGACGGAAACACTAGAAAGTACAGCAGTAACATTCGCATGGGAAACGCCGCAAAACAACTTATCTCTCCCGGAATTTAAAGGGAAACTATCTGCCACAGGAGTCAGCGTGAAAGATATTCAGGATTTGGAAAATAGAAATGTGGCAAATTACAAAATGTACTACCTCCAGGAAGTAGAAGCCGCGAAAGAAGAGGAAGTTAAGATACCTGCGAAATACGTGACCAAAGAAAAAAGATTGCTCGTAGAAGCCCCAAAAATGGAGAAAGTAGAAGTTGCTGCACAATTTATTGAAGTAGAAACTTGGGTCAAAAATGAACATGGCGATTACGAAATTAAAATGGAGCAGCGCGAGGTTGTTCCTCCACATTTCATGTATCACATCACGCCTGCAAAGTTTGATACGATTCAGGAGCAAGTCAAAATTTCATCGCCCGGCGAACAGCTTAAACTGACACCGCCCAAGTATGAGGTTCAATCAAAAACCATCACCAAATCAGCCGAAGAAGGCTTTACGATGAACGGTTTTTATCGCGCTCGTTCCTTCTACGCCAATAAATACGACAAACCGCGCAAATCCGACAAACGTACCGATTTTCGCCCGACTATTTATTGGAATACCAATGTAAATATTGGAAATAGCGGAACAAAAACACTGACATTTTACAACTCGGATGCGACCACGACCTTCCGTACAGTCTTAGAGGGTTTTTCAGATAAAGGCGACATTGCACATGCTACGCACAAGCATCACACGCAGATGCCACTTAGCATGGATGTCAAAATACCATCAAATATATTGCTCGGAGATAAAGTCTCTATTCCTTTGACAATCAGTAATAATTCGGGCGATGATGTAAGGGGTAAATTGAAAATCAGCGCACCAAAGAATTTTAAATTATTGGAAGAAATTCCGCAAGAACAAACAATTATTACCGGTAATGCTAAGACCATTCTATTAGAATATGAAGCCACAAGTACGGCAGATGGTACATTCAAAATTCGTTTTGACGGTGGTGAATTTAAAGATGAATTTGAGGCGAATATCAAAACTGCAAAACGCGGTTTTCCGAAAGAAGCCATGTATTCCGGTGCAGATATGGCGCAGGATTTTGAAGTCGAAATTAACGAGCCGATAAAGAACAGCCTTGAAGCCCACCTCACCATTTATCCCGATATTCTCGGTGAGGTGATGACGGGATTAGACCGTATGTTGAGGCAACCGCACGGATGTTTTGAGCAGGTTTCAAGTAGTAATTATCCGAATATATTAGTATTAAATTATTTATTAGAAAATAATATTATTAATAACGATATTGAAAAAACTGCGAATAGATATTTAGCCGAAGGCTACAAAAAACTAATAGGATACGAAGTAGAAGGCGGCGGCTTCGACTGGTACGGACGCACACCTGCACACGAGGGATTGACGGCTTACGGTCTTATGCAATTTAAAGATATGAAAGCTGTGTATTCCGTTGATGATGAAATGATTAAACATAACGCAGAATGGCTATTGGGCAGAAAAGACGGCGAAGGCACTTGGAATATCAACCCAAAACATCTACATAGTTGGGGCGAATCTGATGTGATGTACGCTTATATCAATTGGGCATTAGCAGAGGCAGGATATGGCGGAAAAATTCAGGAAGAAATCAATACGTCCTATGAAAAAGGACTCGCAGAAAAAGACCCATATACAATAGCTTTATTGGCAAACACCTTATATTTGACCAATGACGCACGTTACGAAAATACAGTTGGTGAATTAATAAAATTGCAAGAAACAAATGGTAGTTGGAAAGGTACAAGCCACTCTGCCATGTACTCTAAAGGTAGTAATCTGGAAGTAGAAACTACTGCCCTGGCAATGCTCGCCTTGATGCGAAGTGACCAATTTAAAAGCGAACTCGGACGAGCGGCTAAGTACCTCACGGCTGCAAAAACGCCCCATGGATTCGGCTCCACTCAGGCTACGGTACTCGGCATGAAAGCCTTAACAACTTATGCCAAAACAATAAATAAAGAAGCGCGTGACGGTTCGATTAGTATGTTTGTAAATGATAAAAAAATCCTCACAAAAAAATATGAAGTTGATAGCAGTCAACCGATTATGCTTAGAGGCATTGAGAAATACATGCAATCCGGCAAACAAAAAGTCAGCATCAAATTTGAAGATACCGAAACGGCTTTGCCCTTTGATATTTCGGTGAATTACACGACTAAAAATCCGCCAAATCACCCTGCTGCTAAGGTCGAATTGAAAACACAAATCGCGGATACCTCAATAAGTACAGGCGAAACGGTCCGCCTTACCGCCACACTCACAAATACCGCCGACAACAGCCTCCCAAACACCATCGCGCTGATTGGTATTCCTGCAGGATTGAGCGTACAGGCATGGCAACTCAAAGACCTTCGCGACAAAGAGATATTCGACTATTACGAAATATGGGACGGTTATCTCGTACTTCATTACCGCGACCTCGAAGCCAATGAAACACAAACCATCCCACTCGACCTCAAAGCCGACATAGCAGGAATCTACGAATCCCCCGCCTCGTGCGTGTACATGTACTACACCAATGAGGTAAAGCACTGGGCAGCCCCAAGCAAGATTATAATTCAGTAGCGAGTGGCGAGTTCATTTTTCGCAAAGCGAAAAACCAGAAATAACTCACAACCCGAAACCTGACAACTCGAATCAAACACTTAACAGGTAGTAGCAGGCATTTTTCACGAGGATGCCTGCTTTTTTATGCCTACACGTAAAACGATTTTTTAAATCGTTCTGCGAAATATTTGTCATTTTGAAGGATAAGGTTTACTTTTCGACAGATTTAAGATTATTCAGAATTGTACATATGAAATACGCCATTTTTGCACTAACTTTCTGTTTAATGACAATGATACCACAGGAGAGTTTTGCGGTACTTGCTCCTGTCAAAGAAAATGCACCCGCATACAAGGAAGTGACGAGAGCCGAAAAAAAGGCATTTCGAAAATATCTCCGCAAGCGCATCAAAGCCACTAAAAAAGCGACTCCACCGCGTGGGTTTGACAGTTATTATGCGATGGGGCTGACTTTTTCCTTGGTGGGTTTGGCAGCGATTATAGTGGGATGGTTGTTGAATATTGGTATCATTTATTCGCTTGGCGGGTTGGTACTGACTATCGGTTTAATTATTCTGATTTTATATTGGTTGGGCGTGGTTTGACAACGCTAAAATGCGATAATGCTTAAATATTACCTCTTATTCGGCGCAACTTTGCTCGCCTTGTCTTTTTATTTTGATTACCACAAAATCATATCTCTAAAACCCTGCTCGTCACATACTTGGAGACAAGCAGACGGGGCTTCTATTGCCGCAAATTACTACCGCGACGACCTGAAATTCTTCAAACCACGCATTTATAATCAACAGACGGGTAGTGGAGGTTACACCGCCGGAGAGTTTACGGGAACGTATTGGTTGGCGGCTTTGTGCTATAAGATTTTCGGAGGTGTGAATGAGGTTTTTCTGCGTGGCATTCATCTGTTGATTTTCTTTGGCGGCTTGTTTGGCTTATTCAAAATGACTCATTATTTTCTGCGGGATATTTGGCTGTCATTTTGTGTGGCATTGCTGTTTTTTGCTGCACCGGTACTGACTTTTTACGCCAATAGTTTTCTGCCCGACGCGCCTGCCTTTGGTTTTCTGCTAATGGGGTGGGGGATGTTTTTCTCCTATACAGAAAATCGAAAACGGAGTCGTTTTTGGGTGGCGTTTATCCTGTTTGCTTTAGCGGGTTTGATGAAAATTACGATGCTGATGAGTGTCGTGGCATTGGGATTGGTATTTGTGTTGGAATGTTTGGGGTGGGTGAAATTTGATGTACCGAGTCAACGTGAAGTCCTCCCCCCAGCCCCCTCCATAGGGGGAGATGAATATGCACAGAGGCTCTTTCCTAAACCACTTCAGGCTGCGGCAGGATTTGCTTTGGTTTTTATTTTAGTGGGGGCTTGGTATGTGTATTTGAGATGGTATAAGGCGCATCATGGCAACATTTATTTCTTTGCTCAATTGAAGGCGATTTGGTCGAGTGAGGATATGAATTTGCTGGTTTATACGCTATATCGCACGATATTTTTCTGGACTAAATATTACTTTTTTCCTTTGGTGCATGTCATTCTTGTGCCTTTGATTTTTGTGGTCTTATTGGGGCGACGTTCGCCGGGAAATCTATTGTACGCACTGACTTTTTTCATATTCGCCGGGGCTTTGGGCATCTATTTTATGTGGTTTTATCAATTTATTGACCATGATTATTATGTCATAAATCTGTACATCTTTCCTGTATTTCTCATTTTATCCGGCTTTGTTATTCTCAAAAAATACTTTACACACATTTATAATTCATTATTTTTCAAAATAATAATCATTTTATTTATAATTATAAATATTATTTATACCCGGCAAACGATGAATCACCGCTACGGCGGCTATATGGATTACAGGCTGAATGAGCAATTGGCAGAACCCGAATTTCACACCTATCTGAATGAATTGGGCATTACGCGAGATACGTGGGTTATCAGCGTTCCCGGCGGTGCGCCCAATGCGACACTCTACTTACTCGACAGACCCGGATTTACGGAGTGGATTGACCGCGAGGGCAGCCGTCCGAATGTGGAGGTAATACGCGATTGGCAAGCACGCGGCGCACGATATTTGATTGTCAATCGTCTTGATTATTTGAAAAATCCTTTAATGCAGCCTTTTTTAGATAAAGAAATCGGACGATATAAGGATATTCGGGTTTTTGATCTGGCAAAGTAGGGAAGAAAAAGGTTGGACGAATAAAGATATGGAGCGATTTCTCAATGCACACATGCGTACCCCGTACAAAACCTAAATCGCTTTGAAAATTGTACTTGACACCAATATTCTATTCAATTTTCAGCATCTCCTGCAATTCACTCACA
>Ga0209186_1002571_pt1 | contig 12856 bp, 13 predicted proteins | sample SidtaG_FD_187426 | JGI IMG/M metagenome (GOLD analysis project Ga0209186, IMG submission 187426) | Marine algal microbial communities from Sidmouth, United Kingdom - Sidmouth_Male2 metaG (SPAdes) (version 2) | ecosystem: Host-associated > Algae > Red algae > Unclassified | place: Sidmouth...
GCGACCGCCCCCACCGCGCCCGCCACGGTGCCGCCCGGTGCCGAGCTGGGCGCCCGCCGGGCGGGCCGCGCGCCCCCCCGGCGCGCCCGCCGCCACGCCGCCAGTGCCGCCCGACGGCGGCGGTGGGGGGGAGCGCCGCCGCCGCGGCGGCGGCGGCGGCGGCCGCCGCCGTGGAAGGGGGGCCCCGCGGTGGGAGACGTCGGCCGGTGGGCCGACGAGCGCGCCGCCGCGCGCGCGGCGCGCGCAGCGGCGGGGGCGCCGACGGGGTGTGGACCGGGTGGGGGGGCGGGCGGCGGCGTGGGGGTGGGCGCGCGGCGCCCGCGCCTGTCCCGGCACGGCTGCGGATGGCGGGGGTGTCCCGGCGGGCGCGGGGGCGACCGTCGCCCCCGCCCCCGCCGGGTCACCCCACGCTGCGCGTCGCGCTCGCCACGGCGGTGACCGCCGTGGCGAGCGCGACGCGCAGCGTGCACCCCCACCGCCGCCGACGCGCTCCTCTGCGCGGCAGCGCTGCAGCCGGCCATTGCTTTCTCGGCGGCGCCCACCGTCGCCGCCGAGCCGTCGCCGAAGGCGTCGGCTTGCCGCTCGCGCGAGCGGCGATTGCCCGTGGAAGGGGGTCGGCCACGTCTGCTGCGCCGCCGTCCATGCCGGCAGACGCGGCGGGCGCGGGCGCCTTTTGCTCACGGCGCGGCTCTGTTGGGCGGTATCCCGGCCGGGCGCCGACGGGGGCGTCAGCAGCGTTAAGGAAGCGTGGGGGGGGGGGGTGAGACGACGCACTGCCGCTGCCCTGTACTGTACATCCCGGGATAGCGGTCCCTGAAATCCGGGGTCGCTCGACCAGAAAACAGCGCTCGGGCCCTTTCGCGGCACGTTTCGCAGTTCCGCGGGGCCCGCAGAACCGGGGTGCATTATCTGCGAAAGAACATGCGGGCATCGAACAGACCGTTACTGTATTTACGAGGCACGCGAGCCAAGTATACTTCCAGTGCTATTCAATTGATTATCAATACTGGCGGGCACCTTCGTGGTGGCCACCTTCTTCACAGCAACTCGCACCGCGATGTACCCTCCCGTTTGGTAGACTGCCACTGCAGCGGACGTCACTATCGCGTCTGCGGCCAGGTCTCGCGGGCGTGGACTTTTAGCTTCTCCACCCCCTGTTGTAAACACCCTTTTTTCTCTTGAAGACGTACAGGCCCGCTACGGCGGTTGCTTTGCCCGCGCCATGCGCATGCTGGCGGACGCCGTTGTCACATTTTTGCACCCTCTTCTTCCACGTTTCGGGCTGTCTCCTTTGTGCCGTACAGCTCTGGCCTTGCGGTTCTTAGGTGGCGGTAGCTACGTTGACATCTGTGCAGTATTTGGCGTGCACCCCGCCACGCTGTACCGGTCTTTGTGGGACATGATTGACGCCATCAATGCAGCCCCTTCCCTGGACTTGGACTTCTATCTGAGCTAATACGGGAGGCCATGTGTGGTTGGTGAACAGGTGCAAGGGATGTGGTTGTCGGTGGGGAAAGACACGAGAATGGGTTCGGGGTGACGAGGAGACGAGAGTGGTTTGCTGGACGGGCTGGTGCTGTCGCCATCGATCACGGAGACAGAAATGGCGCCTGCATGAACACAAATTGGTCTTCACCAAAACCATTTAGAGTGTTCAACGCTTGCTCATTCGCGGGAACTACGTGCAGCGCGGTGCATCCCGTGTTTGTCAAAATACGCGGCGCGGCCTCCCCCAGGCACCATTATTGCGTTGCCTCCACGGCCGTGCCCCTGCTGCTGGCGGTGTCTCGCGCGGTCGCCCTGCGCGCGGTGGCCGTGCCCGCGATCGGTGCTGCCGCGACCGGCGTTGCCGTGGCTGGAGCTGCGGGCTCTTTCATCGTGCTGTTGCCGCTGCGGGTTGCATCGTCCGTTTCCGACATTATGGCCGCGCGCGGTGCAGTCCCTACCCGTCAGCCCGCCGGCCGTCCTCCCACTTCGTTCCCCGAGCCTCAAATGATACTGTAGTCTTCCCTGACGTTTCAGACCCCGTTTTTTTTGTTTTCTTCCACCCAGCGAAGTTTTTTTCCTTGTTTCCCGCATCCCGGGTGTGACGCCGCATCGGTTGATTTTCTAAGCTTGCTGCGTGCCTCTCTGACACTATTGCTGTTTCTTTTTCTGGCCTTGCTTTCGGTCTTGCTGTTGGCGGTGCCGTTGGCGCTTTTTTGTCATGCTTCTGGTTTGATGCTGCTTCGCTCTGTGACATACCACCGGCGATGGAGACGGGGCGCCTCATGCATGCCTGGTCCTTTCTTCTGGGTCGGTCGTGCGTCTTGCATCAGTGCTTGAGCGGTTGGGGGGCGTCGGCGGGGCCATCTGTCGTGGCAAATACAGGATGCGTCTGCTGTGCTCGCCGCTGTCAATTTGTACATCCCATGTGCATAAGGTGCCGACTTGCTGCGGCCTGGAGCAGGTCCGCTCTTACTTTCCACACCTTGTTCTGTTTTTCTTTGGCTTCTTGTTGCCGCCAGGTATAGCGCACGTTTTGATGTGCGAATAACTAAAGGGCTACGGCCGCGCTGAACCATCTATCGCATTCGTAGTTCCCCTGTTCACACTGCCAGCTACTGCTGCAACACTTATCATAACCTGGTCACGGGGGTGGGGGCGGGGCATCCTTTCTGCAGGGGGTACGACTTGGTCGTGCATTGGTTTGGTCATCCGGGAGCAGGGAACCTCGCTCCCACCTGGTTCCCGTTCAGAATGGCGCGCCTTCGGCCGCATCGCTTACAGCTGTTGCGCGTCCTGAGTAACCGAACCCCACCGGACCCCATCATACTAAACGGTGCGGGCTTGGAAAAAGTGCTTTGAACGAAGTCTCTCCAATTCGGCATGTGGGAACCGAACCCCACCTTAGCACGCAAACTCGAACCCCACCCTGGGCCCAGGCCCCGAAAACAGAGAGGCGTCGCTACAGGTCCTCTAGTAACGCAGCAGTGGAGGCCAGTTTGGCCCGCGGCTGGATACAAAACGTCTCTTTCTCAAACGAGGTCGCCGCCCGCTTGGTCAGCCGATGCAGCTCCTTCTCGTCCACGGCAGAGATACCCATTTCTGCGGGGGTGACGAGCTTCATCCGGTTCTCGGATTTTCCGGTCGGCATCGGCACGGAGCGGCGCCCCGCGGCCTTTTCCACGTCGAACTCAACCCCCGCCCGTCCGTTTGTGCGCCCCCGGATGCGCTCTGACTTTTTTGGGCGGGAGCGAGCAGGCATCGGGGCCTCGGGTGAAGTTTGTCGGCCGAACATCATTGGGCCGCCGTGGAAGAGGCGGAACCGGCCGCGCCGACAATTAGCGAGGCACCCGTGCAGACATGCCCATGGGGGGGGGACCGATTGTCGAAAGAGTTGAGGGCGCCGGCGGAGTCGCACGGAGGTCCGATCCGTATCGGAGCCGTACAGGAAGTGGAGCGGTGAGTAGCGGGGGGGATGTTGCCGCCGATAGGGTCGCGGCTGCCGCCACAGCAGTAGCCAAATATTCTGGGACACAGTTCAAGACAAGAAAGAAACCAGTGGAACGAAAGAGAAGACAGAACAAGGGAATAGCAGCTCGAACCCTAATAACACTTGGCGGTGTCAGTGACCATATGCACGTGAGAATTCTTGCATACGAGGGAAGGTCGGCGGCGCGACACAGAGAGAGGGAACCCGCGCACCCACACCGCCCGGCTTACATACGAAACCTGTCGTGCACATGCAAGATTTACCGCCAAGAGATGACCAAACAGCAATTGCGCAGCACGTACCTTCGTCAGCGTCAGCGCGTGTACGTTTGACCCGTGCTATAGCGGTCTGTACGCAACGGAGACAGCGGCCAAGACCGGAACCGAGGGGGGCGTGGTCGGTTCAGCACAGGTATACAGAGCGCCAATGCGGTGGGAGGGATAGTGGGGAGGTTCCAGGTGGCGGGGCACGTGCCGTGGGCACGACGGCGGTGGGAGGGCCGGGCGCGAAGACGATGAGCACGGCGGGAGGTGTGAGGGCGTAGGCGCTGCACGCGCACCGACGATCATAAGTCGTGAGGAGCCCTCGAGATGCCCTCGTCCTGAATAGACTGTGGGCAGTAGGCCCCTCCCGAAACGCCCGCAAACGGTGGTGGCGGACGCTGCCCCCTCTGTCGAGCCCTGTGTGCGCGACCCCCCCTCGTGGCCTCGTGACGAGCACCCCCCCCCGTGATCGTCGAGAAAAAGGGTAAGGAGACATCCCACGCGCTCCACCGTGACTCCCAGATTGTCTGGCGGAGAAGCCGCCTCGGGTTCGGAGAGAGCAAGATTGACGGCGGCTGCTGGCGGCCGTCTAAATGCTTTAAGAAGAGATCCTGAAGTCAAAGTTCACGGCTGGCTAGAACTCGTGCGACGCAAAGTAAACTAGCACAGCCTGACAGGTCCTGGATCTCCACCTTGTCAGGTTGCCCTTATATAAATGATTAAGCAGCAAGTTACTCGTTATTATTCGAAAAAAGATAGTCCCATGGCAACAAAAGCCACCCTGCCCTACTGAGTGACCGAGAACGGCTCCCGACTAAAAAAATGAAGTGCACCCCTTCTCTCTCCATCGCGCCTACCACTTCGGCTAAAGCCCCGACGGGCACATGGTAGCGCGTCCATCCCAAACCCGATATGCACGCAATGCCGAACTTGCTCGCAGCATATCCTCAATGGCCGGGGCGGTCCCTGGCCGACTACACGCTCCACGTATGCAAAAGCCATGGGAAGCCCATCGATAGAACGGCCGCGTAATGCAGGACCACTGCAAAGGTGGAGACAGGCCGCTCTTCCGGGGGGGGCCCTCGACGGTGCACCAATTCGGTAGAGTTGACTCGCAACAGGAAGTTCCTCCGCAAGTGCTTGTCACAATCCGACCCGGCGGGCCGTGCCCCTGCAGTTTTCCTAGAAGCCAACTCCATGCGGTAGTAATTCCTCGCCAGGTCTTCTTGCGGCACCTCGTCAACCGCTTCTTGCGCCAGCACAGCCCGCAGGCTGGCCAACTCCGCACCGCCGAGATATGCGGCCACGCTCCTGGGCGGGAGCAAAGTGCAGTTGGGACCGATATCTTGGAGAATCTTCAGGTCGCCCTTGACGTATGGAGAATCCGTGCGCATCTCGAGACTTGGCGCGAAGAATAGAGAATAGCCTTTGATACAGCTGCTGTTTCCCAGACCTCTCTGGTACGTCACAGTACTGCCGCCCGCGCGTGCGTCCTCGACAGCCTGCGCTTGTGCCGCAATTCTTTCTTCCGTCCGGCCGGGCGCGGTGCAGTTGTGCACAGAAAATTGCGTCTTGTTGGCCCTACCCGGTGTGTGATCGTTGGGCGGGTAGTAGATGTGGCTACTTTCCGCCGAGTTGATGCCTTCAAATTCACGAAGGCCGCTGTCTGCGTAGCTGCTAACGCCTTTAGAGTTTTAGAGCTTGTCACCACCTGGTTGGGCCGTCGTAATTTTGAGCACCGCCGCCCTTCGAACCTGAGGCTATGCCGAGTTAGCAACCCAGATTCTGGGAATTCACTTGGAAAGCTCGTTTAATTCGCCAGTGTTCGGGTATAGAAAGAACTCGAGGTCGACTGGCTGCCTTAGGCGAGGAGATACTGAGAGAAGCAGCTCGTACTTGTTATCTGTCCACTGGTCGGGGCTCACACTAAGTGGTGTGGCGACGATTGGCCAGTTTTAGAGTACATTTTTCCTCCAAAACTGGAAGCCATCTGTGCCCACATTTAGAGGCACGAAGACGGCGTAGAGTAGGCCTCGCTCGCAGAGCAAGCGAAATTTGTCCCCATGGAATCAGTCGTGGACGACGTTCGAGCGTTCGTCTTCTGCCTGGCGGGCGGCTGCCATATTCTCGAGCATGGACTTTCCAATGATGGAGTCGCCGAGGAGGTGGGCTAGCTAGCACGTGAACGAAAATTAGGTAATCTGCTTCGCTGGTATGCCACCAGTTTCATGGCGCGGCGCGCCGCAGGCATCGCACTCGGTCTGTAGCGCACGCTTGTACGTATAGGCCAAACACCTGTTCCGACAGCATGCGACCTTGCGAGTCTCCAAGTTTACGCTGGCACTGATGACTTGCTCCCAGAGATACGGTATCCGGTACTTGGCGGCGGAGTTAATCAGCTGAAGTAGGTCCGCAACGGCCGCTTGCGTTACATCGCGCTGCACGGTGAAGGCATACAACAGAGAGCGCCGCAAACTCAAGGTGTGGATCAAACATGGAAATTTCTTGATCGGAGCCGCACCCACGGCGTGGGAAGCGGCCCTTCCGGACCCACGTTTGCACCCACGCCGGCTTGCCGACGCTTTCTAACGACAAATCGGCTCTGTGATCCTTAAACTCGCCGACAGAGAGGCGAAGTTGATTTGTGGACAGAGGTGGATGGTTTATCTGTGAAGGGGGTGACGCAATGTCATCTTCTGCCTCGGGCTCCACGAGAAATGCGGGTGGTGGAACATTATTTTCACGGTATGCCTCGTCGCCTTCGTCAGAATCGGTAGATGCGACGCGTGACTCGGGCTTCTCTTCCGCGTGGCATCGGCGGTCGTCGCCAGCAGACCATGACGGTCCGGCGCCAGCGCTCTCCCGACTGGGAGTAGCCGGACGGGCTTTCGAGACTTCCAGAAGGTACTGGAACTCCCGATTGCTTTCCGGATCATTCCAGTGCATTGGCATTTTTTCGCCCATAAGACTCTGAGTCACCCTCCAGCTTACGCTAGAGAGTCGCGTGATTTATTGGTGTGTCGAACCTTCGACCCGCGTCTCAATGCCCCCCCGCTCTTCCCCTCAGAGGATTCCCGCACGCCATTGCCCGAACGGAGGAACAGTCCTCTCAGAAACGACCGTGAGAGGGTCGGACACCACACTGGTGGGCCCGTCAGAACAGGGTGGGGTGCCGCCGGGGGGGGGGGCGCAGCTCCAAAGGGCTAGCAGGAATCGGGTGGGTTGTCGCTGGCGATAAACACGGGCACCTGTGTTCCGATCAACCCGGGATTCCCGTCATCTGCTTCACACGGCGCCCCGAAATTCCGGGTAAATCTCTCGGTGGAAGCCGATTTGGCCCGGGATCCTAGCTCGTCTGATATTTTGGGTCAGAGAACGCGGGTTATCCCGGCTGTGTTTCATGTAGGGCTGACGGTCTCCGACTGGGACGGGCCGGTGGCGTCGGCGCGCCCGTGGCTGGCTTCCAAAACGCGGACCACCGAGGGCAGGGCCCCCGTGTGTGGATCGGCGCGGGGTTGGACGCGGCGCTCGGGAGGGGGGCCGGTGCTGCCGCTGCCGCCGCTGAGGGGGGTGCGCCCCAGGGCCGCGGCGACCATGCGGCTATGCCGCCACCGCTCGCTCGCGCCTCGACCGCCGCCCCAAGCGCGCGTGGCAGGTGCATGGGCGACGGCGGGTCGAACGCGTCGGCACAGGGGGTACCGGCGATGTTGGCGGCCGCCAGTGCCGCTGTGGGGGCGCGGTTCACGACGCTTGCTGCGAGTCCTCCTGTCAGAATGGCCCTGCGAGAAAAATCGGCCGGTATATCCCGGGTATTGTGGCCGCGAAATCCCAGGTGCGACAACACTCGCCCATGATAGTGAGACCCGCTCAAAATAGCGGCCTGCCCGGGATACGCCTAGATCGCGGGTGCGCAGGAACCCCTTGGAGCACCTTCCCCTTCACGAGATCCATAGGATTGCGATTCGCTCACAGGAGGCCGCGTTGAAGAATTGATTGGCTGAGAATCGCTGTCAGCTCTATTATGAAGCAAGAACAGACCAACTCTGACAAGAATTTTCGGTGGCTGCTGGCGGTGACGAAAAATGATATTGACTGCCGACTACAATTGATTTTGTCAATGTTTGGACTAATGAGTGAGATCACACTATTATGCGTATTTTATGATACGAAGGACCCAACAGTTTACGAGGATTTAGTTAAGCGATAGAAGCAAAAAACTCCTCCTGTGCCGAACTCGCGCTGCTCGCTAGGGCTCTAACAGTGGCCGTAGTCGCAGCCGGCGTATCGGGCGGCGGTGGGAGGGGCGACGGCGGTGGCGATGGAAATGTCGCTGGCAATGCCGCTGCCGCCGCCCCGGGAATTGGCATCGAGCCGCGCTTTGCCGCCACTTTAATGCGATACTCGGATGCGTTCGTCGCGTGCCTTGACAGCAGGGCGCACGCGCCCCACGACCGTTCACAAACGGCGAGGCGCGGCTCCCACTCCTCCAGGTACTCAATGGCTGAGGCAATGATGACCGTGGGCTGCTTGCAGAAGGTTTCCTTGAAAAAGTATATCGCAGCGCGCTTGGTGAGGCGCCGCAAGTGCAGCGCATCCGCGGAGGCAATTCCGAGACCGGGGTTGCCCACCACTTGCATCCGAATAACGGGTTTAGCCGCCGGCATCGCCACTGTTCGACACCCTTCATGCTTTTCGGGATTGAGCTGAAATCCGCGCCGCCCACTGGAGCGGGAACGGATGCTCTCCCCCGTGCGAGGGCGGGAGGGAGCCGGAAGGGGGACCCGTAGCAAAACACGCCCCAACGAATGCGCACCATCCGGAATCGCCGCCGTTTCACTCAGGTTGCGCCCGCCAGGGGACGCCAGAGTGGCTCCCTGCGTGGCCGGATACGCCGTTCCGACCCCAACGGGAAGCTGAGGATTCGGCGGAGGTGGCGGGAGTGGCCGCGCCGGCGGGGGGCGCAGCGCAGCAGTCGTGGACAGGGGCACCCCGGCGGCGGATGGGGTGGGTGGCAGGTCGGCACGGCGCCCACGCCCGGACCGGCGAGGCTCTGTTCGAGGATGGGACGGCTGCGCGCACCGCGCAAAAACCTTCAGACTTGCGGCCGCAGCGAGTGCCGCAGCCACATCTGCTTGAAGACAGAAACAAAAAACAACGCTCCAAGGAAAGATCAGGCACAAGAAAAACAGCAGAAGCGAGAGGAATACAGTCGCGCAGCGGTGTCAATACCCATTTACGGCGTACACGGAGAGATCGTGCGGCCCTTGGCACAATGGTGGTAACGAGCAAGACCGCACGTACGGAGCACAAGTGACGCAAGGCGTGGTGTGTTGTGGTACATGATACACATGTCAGATTCATGGAGCGACACGACGAAGAGACGCAGCACCCACCTCGTTCCACATCAGCACGAGTGCGTTTAACCCGCGACATAGTACGAGAGCCCGGCAACAGTGGTCGTCACGAAAGCAGCAAGGGAATTGGAGGCGTATGGGAGGTCAAGCGTCGCCACAGTGAGGTGGCAGGGTTGGTGGAGAGGCCCCAAGTATTGCGCAGAAGAGGGTTGTATCAGGGAGGTGGGAGTCGCGGCGACGATCACAACGGTGGGGTGAGTGCGCGACGAAAACGAACACGGTGCTGGGTCTGTACTACGACGGAATCGAGAAAACACCCCCCTTGGGCGGACGCTGGCCTCGACCCCCCCTCCAGCTGACAAATGACGGTGACCCACGTCGTCCCCCCTCTGTGGCCCCGTGCTGTGTCCAGCCACTTCAGAGGCCTCTAGAGTCCTCGCCTCAGAGCCGCCAGTAGACAGGCAGTGTGAGGCTCCCTCAGCCATGATTCAGAGATTCTGGTGCGAAGAAGCCACCTCGCTCGAGGGGCGATCACGAGGCAGCGGTGCCGTCGGACGGCGATAGCTGGAACGATGTAAATGTCCTTACTCGGTGCATTCGAGACTCTAATTGCAAGACGTGCACGACCACGTGCGACCCTCCTAAATGTACTTGGCTAACAACGTACTCGTCTTCGACGCTCTCGCAGGTTGCAGAATAGTTTTCTCGTAGCACCTCAATCTCATCAGAGCAAAATATCCCGGCATCTGTCCCAATGCCCTACTCTCCCTCAGAAAACGGTTCGCGACTATACAATACAAAATGCGCGCCCTCTCTCTCAATCGTGCCAACCACTTCGACAAAAGCCCCGACAGGCAGGTAACAGAGAGTGAATCCAATCCCCAGGATGCACTCGATCCCGAACTTACTCGAAGCGTAACCAAACCGACCTGGGCGGTCCTCGGCAGACCAACGCGCTCCACGTACGCGAAGGCCATCGGCTTGCCGTCAACAAAAACGGCGGCGTAGTGAAGTGCTGCTCCAAACGTAGAGACGTCTCTCTCCTCCACAGAGCCGTCTTGGCGGCGCATCCGTTCGGTAGACGCAATCCGTAAGAGGTTGGTACAGCGCCTGTGCTTGTCACAATCGGACCCGACAGGTTTGGATCCCGCAAACTTTCCGGAAGCCAACTTGATTCGGTAGTACTTCATGGCGAGGAGATTAGGAGGCACCTCCTCTGCCTTTTCTTGCACCAATACTGCTTGCATGCTAGCCAGCTCCGCGCCACAGAGGATGACGGCTGCGGTCCTGGGCGTGAGGAGGGCGCAGTCCGGACCGACCGTCTCGGGTACTTTCAGGCTGCCACGGGGGAGCCTAGGTGCCTCCGGGTGCTTGCCCGTCGCCTCCGCCCACTCCTTGCGTACGTAGTTCTCACCGAAGGGATCGGATCAGTTTGCCGAGCGCCCCAATCTTGCGTTCCATTGGAAACTGCCACCAGACCCAGGCCGGTCCGCACGCTCGGAGCAGCGGAACCACGTCCAGAAGTGTGGCAATGGTTGACAAGCACAGCGGTAGCCGCTCGATCGAACCGCGGTAGACCTTAGTATAGTAGTTCGCGACAAAGTACGTAATGTCGTCGTCAAAAGCCTTAATTTCCTCCTCCGATAAGCCCCTGGGAAGAAAAAGAAGGCGGCAGGCCCGACAAAGCGCCATGAAGAGGTCGTAGAACTCGCGAGGAATGCGTCCGGCGAGGAGGACTTCGCCCGAGCATAGAACGAAGTGCAGCCAATCGGCAGCCTTAAACGACTTGTGGTGCACATCAATACTTCTTAGGGATCTAGCTTGAGCCCGCGGGACGGTCCGGCGTGCGCCACGGAGCTCTCGCCCCACAAGCGCCACAGTAGACTTTGGCATGATGTAGGCTTCGTCTTTGTTCTTTTTAACCAGCTTTTAACCGGAAAACAGCTTCCACAGGTGTGAAACGACGTTTAGAAGCACGAGATGCATAGTGTCGTACGGCGCATCCGTCGGACCCATGTCCCACAAGTCCTTCAGATACAGGTAGGCAGAGCGCATGGCTGGACGTGGTGCGAAGAACAGGGAGTATCCTTTGATTCCGGTGTTCTGCTCGAGACTTGTTTGATAAGCCACGGTCCTGCCCTCCGCACGCGCGTTCTCGACAGTTTCCGCGTCTTCCGCAATGGATACTGCCGTCCGGCGCGGTACTGTGCAGTTGTGCACCGAAAATAACTTCTTGTTCGCACTACCCGGGGTAGGATCTCTGGGTGGATAGTAGACATGGCTGCTTGCGGCGTCGAAGATGCCTTCAAATATGCGAAGGCGGTTGTAGACGTAGCTGTTAACTCCCTTGGCGTTCATGAGCTTGTCTCCACATGGTTGGTCCGTCGTGAAGTTAAGAACACCGGCTCTCAAAACTTGCGGCGTCGCCGAGTTAGAGACGATTAGGCCGGGAACTCCCTTAGCCAGGCGGTTCAACTCCTCAGCGATCGGGTGAAGAAAGGACTCGAGATCGACAGGTTGCCTTAGACCGGGAGGTACGGCTAGTAATAGCTGATGGCTATTGTGCGTCCTTTGGTCGGGGCTCATACTAAGCGGGGTCACGACGATTGGCCAGCCTTCGAATCCGTTCTGCCGCCAAAAATGGAAGCCATCCGTACCGAAGTTCAACGGAACGAAGAAGCCATTAAGCAGACCTCGGTCGCGGAGGAAGCGGAAGTTCGCGCAATGAAAGTAGTCGTGTTCCCCGTCTGCCCCTTCTTCTGCGGCCTTGCGGGAAGCTTCAATGTTTTCCTCCGTAGATTTTCCAATGATGGGGTCGCTGAGGAGGTGGGCCAGCCAAGCAGTCAGGGACCAGTACATGACCTTCTTGGCCGGTTTCCCGCCGGTTTTGTAGCGCGACGCGCCGCATGCGTCGCAAGCTGTCTCCGACGCGCGATTGTCGGTGAAGGCCAAACACCCATTTACGCAGCAGTCGACGGCTCGCGTCTCCAATTTTTCGGCTGCGTCGATAAAGCGCTCCAAAAGGTAGGGCGTTCGGCACTCGACGGCTGAGGTGCTTAGCACAAGTAGGTCTGACACCGACGCTTGGGTCAAATCGTGTTTATCCGTGACGGCATACATCGCCAGATCCGCTCTGTAGTCCTTGAATTGGGCGACAGGGAGCCGCACTTCGTTTCTGCTGACAGTTGGTTGGTAGATTGGTGACGCATGTGGCCCGTTCTCATATTCCAACTCGGATTCGGCCACAAATTCCGGTGGCGGAACGTCTCCGGGATCTTCGTCCGTGCTTGGGTCGCTGCATGTATCGCTAGGCTCGGGTGTGCCCTCTGCATCAAACCGGTGACCCTCGGCAGCGGGGCCCGACAAGGCGTGCTCTCCACCGGGGGTCACCGACGAGCCGCCCTGGCCTGATGAGTTTCTGGCCTCGATGGCAATTAGGTTAGCTGGCCCATCGCCTCCGCCTGGCTCACCTCCCTCGTCGTTGAGGAGTGCGTTCGCTGGCCCGACGCCCCCACCACCATACAGCAGGTGGCGTCGCTTGGCGGGAGGTTCGGGCAGCTTGTGAAGAAAATAGGTGGACCTGGACACCCGCTGAGGGCCACGACGGCCACCGTCTGTGCAGGCATAGCATTCGCACAAAAACACCCCGTCATTGCCTCGAGACGCTATGGCCACAGCTAGGGGGGGGGCGATGGGGGGGGAAGGACGACGGGGTGGTGAAGAAGAAACGACGGAGATGCCGTCGGTGGGGTGGCGAGGACGGG